>Ga0209064_1000683_pt1 | contig 71687 bp, 45 predicted proteins | sample Inofromicrocosms_FD_187498 | JGI IMG/M metagenome (GOLD analysis project Ga0209064, IMG submission 187498) | Mouse cecum microbial communities from Vienna, Austria - Inoculum for glucosamine and mucus D2O microcosms (SPAdes) (version 2) | ecosystem: Host-associated > Mammals > Digestive system >...
GTCGGAGCGCAGGAGGGCGGGAAACGGCGCGCGGGGTGAGAAACAAGGGTGTGTGACGGGGCGGAGGAAACAGATTCTTCGCGATGCTCAGAATGACAAAACGGGCGGGCGGGCGACGGGGCGAAGACAAACAAAAACGGCCCGGGGAGACCGGGCCGAGGAAAAAAGAGGGACAGACTACTGAACGTCGTCGATGGAGATAGTGAAACCACCGGGGACGAAAGTCCAATCCTGCGGACGGTTACCGTTTTCGCAGGTTACGGTTTCGCCGTAAGCACCGTCGGCGATAGCGTTGAACAACTTCAGCGGGTCACGGTCAGACTTCGTGCGCAGGTTGAAGTGCATGATAGCACCGTAACCATTTTGTTCTGCCTTATAGGCATTATCGCCATAATTATTAATTGCACTCGTCGTATAGTAAGAACCCAAGTTAATGGCAATCGGAGCATAATGCGTCTTGGTCACACCGGCAACACCGATACCCGTATTATACGGCGAGAAATTGGTATACACATAGTCGATAAGCGCACCGGCAGCAGCGTCGATTTGCGATGCGCCGCAGTTACCATACTGGAATACCGTAATGAGCTTGTCGGCGGGCATCAGACCGCGCAGTTTGGTGATGATGTTGCCGAACGAACCGCGAACAAGTGCCGTCGAATAGTTGGCATATTCATCGTCGAAACCGATACCGTCCAACCCGTACTTCTCAACAGCGTAGGCCAGAATCTTGGCGAACTGCTCGGCCTGCGTGTCGTTCATGTTGGCCAGGCCGATACCGGCCCAGTCGCCCAGCACGGTGAGCAGTACCTTGATACCCTTGTCCTGCAGGGGCTTGATGTACTTCTCCGTACCGCCGTTCTCGAGCAGGTTGGTCATCTTGTCGTTGAGATAGAGCGTCGGACGCACGATGCCGCCGACGGTCTCCGCATGGATGTTCGACGCGAAGAGCTCCACGATGCTGGCATAGGGCGTACCGTCGGAAAGGAGGTAGTCGCCGGCGTTGAGCGGGTTGACGTCGTTGGTCTCCACGTAGATAGTAATCTTGGGCGTCATGTCGTAAGCACGCGTCAGGGCTGCATTGGCAGCATCGGTTTCTGCAAGCGGTTCGGCTTTCTGGCACGATACGGCCGCTGCGAGCAGCATGGTTGCTGCAAAAAATAAATTGCGTTTCATAGTAGTTGAAAAAGGTTAGTGAAAAAAATTAAAATAATGAATTTTTGTTAGGCTGATCAACCTTGTTTTCTATTGCTGAGATAAAATTAGCAATAAAATTTCATCCCTGCAAATTTTTCTTCGTTATTTTTTCATAGGCTTCCTCCTTTCTTTATTTGAGCGATTCGTTACTTCCAGTCTTTCAGCCACTTACCATATCCGCCTTTTTCGGGATAATCTCCGAGCCCGCGGTTCAGGTCGAAGTTATAGCTAAGACCGTTGCGACGACCCTGATAAGTGCGACTGTTTATATCCATACAATCACAATATGTACTAAACGCACCATCCCAAATACCCTCATAGCCGTCTTGAAGATTGGTGCGCAAATCGGCGAACACCATTATATTATTAGGTTTGTATTCAGTTTCAACCCACTCAGACAAGACCTCGGCGGGGTCTTGCATCATGGCTTCTTCTTCGGATTCCGCTTCCGGGTAGAAGGGGAAATTTATGCAGCCGAACCGTTCCGCCGGAAGGTTCGCAATCGGTTTCTGAGTATAGGCCGAAACATAGGTCTCGGTGGGGTGCCACGGGTCGAGCAGCTGGGGAGCCTCCTTGTTGGAATTGTAGCCCGACCAGGCATAGTCGATATAATCGCCGACGGCGATACCGCCGCAGGCGTCCACGTCGTGGAAAGTTTCCGTCGGACGGTCGTAAACCGTGACGGTAAGCAGTTTTTCGGTGCCCAGCGCTTCGCGCAGGGACTTGATGAGTTTGGGATAGGAGGTGGTATTCATGGCAGGCATCCCCTCCTTGCCGTAACCGGAATTGCGGTCCCAAAGGTTGATGCCGTCGAGCTGGTAGGAGTCGATAACGGTCTTGACCTGCGCCGTGAAGTCGGCGATCTGTGCGTCGGTAAGGTTGCAGAAGCCCAGCCCCGAGCCGGCGCCCTCGATGCTGATGCAGACTTTGCGCCCCTTGTCCTGCAAGGGACGGATGTATTTGACGGCCTGTCCGAGCACATAGGTCATGTCGTCGCCCAGACTGAGGATGGCGCGGCCCGATTCGGCCTCGCGGTCGAGCCGCACGGTCCGTAAGTTGATGATGTTGCCGATGAGGTTGTACCACGACTGGCCACCGTATTGCTCTTTTTGCACTTCTTTTTGCATGAAGTATTCGTCCACGAGCAGGGGCTGGTATTGGTCGGTGTTGATGTAGAAGACGAAGAAGAGGTCGTCGCCCTTGTGGAGTTCGGTATCGCCGATCTGGGGCTGACGAACGGTTATATTATAGTAGAGCGTTTTGGCGTCGTCGGGCATACCCTCCTCGGCGACGGTGAGCGGAAGGACGTATTCACCGGGGGTGAGCCCGGAAGCGAGGAAGCGGATGCGCTTGTAGGCGGAACGCTGCGTATCCTTGGAGAGGTCGAGCGACGCCCCGTCGGGGAACTCGTAGTTCTGGGCGGGAAGCACGGTCCGCTCGACCTCCTCGGCCTCGTTGTAAGCGTCGGCGAGCGAAGCATCGCCACGGGCGGCGAGCGTGACGGCATCGGCGGCGGGCTTGGTCTGCTGGAAATAGAAGGTGCTGATGCCCGAACCCTCGCCCTCGGCGAGCAGGACGCTGACCGTATTGCCAGCCGTGGCACCACTGCGCAACTTGCCGTAGACGTTCTGCAAAGCCTCCTGGTCGGGCTTCTTGCCGCCCGAAGTTTCGATGGTATCGGATTCGCACGCGGTGAAGCCCGCGCACGCCGCCGCGCACAAGAATGCGGCGAAAAGGGACTGGATGTAATTGGTTTTCATAATTTATTCCTCCGTCTTGTTGATTTCGGGAATTTCGATGCCTGCCGGCCAAACGATGTCGTACTTGGCGACGCCGTCGTTGCCGTAGAGCGAATAATCCTTGATGGTGTTACCTTTGTTTTCGTTGAATTTCCAGTAGCCGATGAGCGTAGGGTCGTCCTTGGGGTTCTCGACGTCGTACATGCACTCCCAAATCTGCTCGGGCGTACGGGCCACGGACCACACGCGCGCTTCGGCGATCTTGCCGTTCAGGGGGCGGTAATCGTCGTAGGAACGCCCGATGAAGAACTGGTAAGCGGCGGCCAACGTATTGTACTTCTTGTCCTCGTACTGCGGTTTGTCGGCCTCGGAAGCCGTGTCCCACAGATTGTAGAGGGCGCGCATAGCGAGGTTGATGCGGTTCTCCTCGCTCTGGGTCGAGACACCGACGCCGACGGCCTCGCTCTGAATCTGCCCGTCGACGAAGATGCGCACGGTGCGGGCGGCCTGGTCGTAGGTGCAGGCGATGTGGTACCAACGGCCGGGCTCGAGGTTCTTGGTGACGTCGCTGCCGGGGAACTTACCGAACCCGGCGCCGCTGCCCGAACCGTCGAACTGCAACTGCTGACGCTCGAAGTTGGTGTCGCCGACGCGCAGAAGGAGATACTGCTCGACGCCCATGAGGGACGAAATGCTGACGGGAGCGCCCTGGGGATTCTGCTTGGCGAACTCGTCGAAATAGACCAACGCCTCGTAAGTGACGGCCGTAAGCCCGTTGAAAATCATGCTGTTGGGCGAATACTTATCGAGCGAGGGGAACTCGATCCAATTGTCGGTGAGCTGCGCGGCGACGGTGATGGCCGACGAACGCTTGACGACGTAATAAGCGACATCCGAACCACCCAACACGGCCATGGACGAACGGGCGATACGCACGGGCAAGAGGTAGGTCTCGTTGATGGGCAAGGCACCCTCCTGCTGCTCGCCCTGGCCCATGAGGTCGTGGAGCCGCAGCGTGACGACGTCGGAAACGGTCTTGCCGGCGGGAATGACGACCCGGTCGGCCGAAAGCTCGTAGAACTTGCTGTCGAGCATGGGCCAATCGGTCCGGAACCGCGCGTTGTAAGCAGCGACGAGCGACGGGTCGACAGCGAGGGACACCTCGGTATCGGACGCGACGGGAAACGCCAAATTAGCCTGCAACGAACGCTCCAGAACGGGCGTCATGTTGTTGAACGTAGTGGGCTGCACCTCCGAAGTCTTGGAGACATCGAGGAAGACGACGTTGTCGAACTTCGTGGCGCTCTGGTCGAAGTTGTCGCACGCGACGAAAGCGACGGCGGCAACGAACGCAAAGAATCTGAACAAAGGTTTCATAAGATGTGTTATTTGGCAGGATTCAACGTTTGGATAGCACGGCGGATCATGCGGAAATTCATGTCGGAATTGTAGTAATCGGGGCCGATGTTGACCATCGAGACGCCGCCCAGGGGGCCGAACTCGATGACACGGCGCGGCATCTCGTCGGCGGCCGAGAACTCGACACGGTCCTCGTTGTAGAGCGGGCCCTTGATGTCGGCGGCCAACAACAGGCGCCCGGGCTCGATTCCGGCGAATCCGGTGGCGTTGAGCGCCATGAGGCGGACCTCCTGGACGTGCTGCGTGCGCTCGGTGTTGAGCACGACGTAATCGACGCGGGCGCGGTCGTCGGCCGTGAGCGAAAGGGGATTGCCCTCGAAGACGAGGAGCTGGCCCTCGGAGACGGCCCCGGTGAGCTTAGCGACGATAGCGGCCGAAGCGGCGGAAGCCAACGGGTCGGTGGTGAACGAAAACCCATCGAGGCCCTCCGTGTGGACGACAGCGACGGCCCTGTCGAGCAAAGCACCCAACTTAGCCTCGTCGGCCAAATCGGCCCCCAAGGCAGCGCAGTCGACGCGGTAGAGGACCCTGGTGCCCTTCTGCCGCATAACAGGCATGTCCTCGCGGTCGAAATCGGAGAAATTGGCCGCATTTTCGAGCATGACGAAATCGAGCGAATCGGGCAGACAGCGCATGAAATCCTGCTCGCTGAAAGCCACGTCGGGCGAATTGAACAAACGGGCGCAGACGATGAAGTGCTCCGACTGCTTGTAAGCGCGCAGAGCGGCGGTGTACTCCTCCCAAAGGGCGGGGTCCTGCTCCCAAGGCTGGCGGACGGTGGTCCCAACGCTCTCGGTCTCGGTCCAATCGCTGCACGAGGAGAAGCCCGCGCAGAGAAGAACCGCGAACAACGATAAGATTCTGAAGTTTTTCATGATGGTTTATTTGTTATAAGGTTTGCAATCCCACCAAACGCGGGTACCCATGCCGTCGCCCCTGCGCGCACCCTGGGTCTCGGAATCGAGGGTCTGAATGGCGGCCTGGAGATTGGCGTTGTTGCGCTGGTACTCCTCGATGGGGTAAGGCAGACGGCGCGCACCGTGCTTGATGTCGACCGTGCCGCCCGACTTGTCCTCGACGGCGGGCAACAACCGCGGATAACCCGTGCGGCGATACTCGCACCAAGCCTCGGTGCCCAACGGGAAGATGGCGATCCACTTCTGGGTGATGAGACGCTCCAGATTACGCTCGGCGATGGCTGCGATGTCGGCATCGGAAGCATCCTCGGCGGGCGTCTCCCAGGCGATGGTGATGTCGCTCTGACGGCCCGAAACGCTGTGCCAGCTGAGGGGGTCGGAATAGGGCGACGGCTTGGCTTCGGTGTTGGCCAGATAATCGTCGGCACCGGAAGCCCCGCGCTCCTCGAACGACAGGCGCACGGCCTCCTCGTAGAGCTGCTTGGCGACCTCGGCACTGCCCCACCGCAACTCGTACTCGGCGCGCAGGAACGTGGCCTCAGCGGCGCAGAACCACATGTAGGGCGTGTCGCTCTTGACGATCATGTTGCAATACTTGGCGACGGCCGTCGACTTGCTGGTGGCGTCGATGCCGATGCGGATGCCGTAGAACTTGCCGGTGTCGTTGGGCAGGAACATCTTCTCCAAACGCGGGTCTTTGTAACCGGTCATGTAGCAGATGATGTCGGCACCCACGCGGTGGTCGGCCCAATCGTTGTAAATCAACGTCGTGCGGTTCTCGGCAGCGTGCATGGCCGCGTTGTCGGCGTTGGCGAGGATGACACCCCCGGCGATGGCCTCGGCAGCCTTGGCGCGGGCCGTAGCTTCGTCGACATACGACAGGCGCATGGCCATACGCAGCTTGAGCGAATTGGCGTACTTGATCCACTGGGGAATGTTGCCGTAGTAGACAGCGTCGTAGCGGTTCCACGCATCGGCCGCGAGGGTGATGTTGGCCGTGAAAGCCGCGATAGCCTCGTCGAGTTCCTCGAACATCTTGGCGTAGACGTCTTTCTGCGCGTCGTACTCGACCGTGATGGTCTCGTTGTTCTCCAGGTTGGAATAGGGAATCGGGCCGTAGCTGTCGGTCACGCGGTGCATGATGGCCACGCGCAGCAGTTTGGCGAAGGCGATGGCCACCTCGTCCTCCGTACCGTTGACGATACCGCGGTAGGGGGTGTAAGTCTCCGTGATGACGTTGGCGAAAGGCCATTTGCGCCAGTCGGCCGAGGGGTTGAAGGTCTCGAACTTGGTGCGCCACGTGTCGACCGTAGCGCCGATATAGCCGCCGAACGGACCGCCCACGAGCGACTCGTTGAACTGGTACATGTGCTCCTGGACGGGAACCACCAGGCTCTGCAAGGCCTTGACCTTGGTGCCGGTCTTATAGTTCATGACGTCCATCTGGCTGTCGGTGACCTGGTTGGGATTGCGGTTCAGGTCCTCGAAATCGGCCGTACAGCCCACGGCGAGCAGCATTCCCGCAAGCAGCCACAGCTGCATGTATTCGATTGTCTTTTTCATGCTGTTCAAGGATTAAAATTCAAATTTGACGTTGAAGCCCAGGCTGCGCAGCGACGGCATCATGAAGTAGTCGATGCCCTGGTAGCTCATGCCTGTCGAAGCGACCGCTTCGGGGTCGAACGGAGCCTTGCAGTAAATCATCCACAGGTTGCGGCCCACGAACGAAACCGTCAGACCCATCTTGTTGCGGAACCACTTGCGGGGCAGCGTGTAGCCCAGCGAAAGTTCCTGCAGGCGGAAGTTCGTCGCCGAATAGGTGTAGTACTGCGGAAGTCCCGACTGCGAGCCGATGGCCTGGTACCAGCGCTGGGCGCTGATCGTCTGACGGCCGTTGACCACCACGCCGCCGGCATCGCGGGCAGCCGCCGAAGCCTCCGATACGCCGTAGAGGTCCATGTTGGCCTGCGTGGCCGAGTAGCAGATGCCGCCGATGCGGCCCGAGAAAAGAAGCGACAGATTCAGCCCTTTCCAGCGGAAATCGTTGCGCCATGCAAGGTTGTATTTCGGGAATACGGAGCCTAAGTAGATTTCGTCGCCGTTGTCGGTCAGAATCAGGTTGCCGCCGCTGTCCACTTCCACAAAGCCGTTGTCATTGTAGCGCAGGTTCGACGTCGTGTAGAGGTCGCCCAGCGTTCCGCCTTGCTTGAGGATGTACTTCGCCTTGCCCAGACCCTTGATGTCAAGGGCTTCCAGTCCGAGCGGTTCGCCCGTCACGGGGTTCAGCGCATCGGCCGCCAGGTCGATGATTTCGTTCTTGTTCCACGAGAAGGTCGCGTTCGTCGACCAGCCGAAGTCGCGCCACTGGTTCGAGTAGCCCAGCGAGAGTTCGACACCCATGTTGCGCACATGGCCCGTCTGCAGATAGATGGTCGTGTACGACGACGAGGGCGGCAGCGAGGGGTCGAAGGTCTGGTTGTAGGTGTCGGCCCAGTACCACGATGCGCTCAGGCTGACATGCTTCCACAGCCGCGCGTCCACACCCACTTCATAGGTCTTGGTGCGTTCGGGTTTCAGGTCGCCGATAGGATAGTGCGTCTTGTCTTTCCACACCCGGTTCGTCGCATCGTATTCGTAGGTCGGGGTCATCAGATGGCGCGGGAACGGAAGACCCACCGAAGCGATCGAGCCGCGGACTTTCAGATAGGTCAGCGCGTCGCCCAGGTCCCAGAGCGAAGTGGGCACCCACGAAAGGCCGACCGACGGATAGAAGAACGACGACGACGACGAGCCGGCAATCTGCGAAGCCCAGTCGTTGCGGCCCGTGACGGTCAGATAGAGCATCTGCTTCCACCCCACTTCCACCGAAGCGAAGACCGACTGCGTCTGGTCGTGCCAGCCCGATTTCTCGGCGCGTTTCTTGGAATCGTCCAGGTCGAAAACGTTGAAGATGTTCGGCAGACCGTTCTCCTGAATCGGACCGCGGTACGAAAGTTCGTCGGTCTTGATGTTGTTGATCGAACCGCCGATGTTGGCGTTCAGCGACCAGTCTTCGCCGAAGGTCTTGTTGATGTTCAGAATCGCGTCGGCATAAGTCTGCGTGTCGTAGGTGCGGGCTTCCGTATAGTGGCCGTTCTTGCCGCCGTCGGTAATCGTCGCGTTCGACGTCGCAAAGAGTTTCTGCGTGTAGAGCGAGTTGGCGTTGTCCAGACGTACACGGCCCGAAACGCTCAGCCACGGCAGGATGTCATAGCTGGCCGCAAACGACAGCATGTAGCGTTTCTTGTCCGTGTTGCGCAGGTTGCGGTAGGCAATCCAGTAGGGGTTCTGCATGCGCAGGTCGCCGCCCTCCATGTCCGCCGACCAGAATTGTTCCATCAGCTTGGTTCCCGGGTTGAAGCGCTCGAAAACCTTGTATATCTCGAAGTTTTCGCCGCGCGGGAACAGGTAGGCCGGAACCAGCGGGTTGGAGTACACGCCCTGGTTGGTCATGTTCTGGTCTTTCTGATAGATATAGCTGGCCGAAGCGTCCAGACGCAGTTTGTCCTTCAGAAAATACGACGTGTTGCGGAACGTGAAGTTGTAGCGTTCGTATTCGTTGTTCGGGATGATTCCGTCCGAGTTGACCGACGCGGCCGAAAAATAGGTCTGGTTGCGGTCCGTGCCGCCCGACACGGTCACCGAGTTGGTGTATACGTGGCCCGTCTCGAAGAAGTCCTTGGGCGTGTATCCGTACTGCGCCGCAGGTGCAAGTTTTTCGCCCCAGCTGTAGACGCCCGAGTTGTAGCGGCTGCCGCTCAGACCCGTGCCGTAGCGGCTCTGGAATTCCGGAAGCGTGAACGGAGCGAGGAATTCGGTGTTGCTCGAAAGGGTCACTTTCAGCGCGCCCGACTGGCCTTTCTTGGTCGTGATCATGATTGCGCCGTTCGCAGCTTCCGAGCCGTAGAGTGCGGCTGCGGCGGCTCCGTTCAGCACCGACATGCTTTCGATGTCTTCGGGGTTGATGTCGGCAATGGATTCGGTCGCACCGCGCGAATCGAATTCCGTACCGCCGCCCCCGCCGAAGTTGTACATCGGGATACCGTCGATCACATAAAGCGCGTTGGACGACTGCGAAATCGACTTGTTACCGCGCAGCACCACTTTCGAGGCGCCGCCCACGCCCGACGAGGAGGTGTTGATCGTCAGACCGGCCACCTTGCCCGTCAGCGAGTTGATGAAGTTGGCGTCCTTCACGGCCAGAATGTCTTCCGAGTTGACCTGCTGTACGTTGTAGCTCAGTGCCTTCTCGGAGCGTTTGATGCCCAGCGCCGTCACAACCACCTGTTCGATTTCCGAGGCCGATTCCGACAGCGTGATGTCGAAGACGGTGCGGCCGCCTACGGCAACCACCACAGGTTCATAGCCCAGGAAGTTGATTTCCAGCTGTCTCTGTTGGGCGGGGGGGGGTACAAGCAGCGAGAAAGAGCCGTCGGCTCCCGTGCTCACACCGGCGTTGGTTCCCCGGACCACAACCGAAGCGCCTACCACGGGCATGCCGGCCGCATCGCTGACTTTGCCGGTTACCGTAACAGGCGCCTCGGGTTTCTTTTCGGAAAGGAAAATGCTCGGAGCCTTGATCTGCCATGCGATGTCGGTCTTGGCGGTCATCTGCTCCAGCGCTTCGCGCAGGGGCCGGTTCTCGACCTTCACGCTCACCAGGCGGCTCAGGTCGATGTTCTCCGGCGAAACGAAGAGGAATTTGGTTTGCTTTTCGATTTCGTTCATCGCAACCCGCATCTCCACGTTTTCGAGCGAGAGTGTCACGGTTGCAGCGTCCTGGCTGTAAGCCTTTCCGGGCGACAGCGACAGGCACAGCATGAACAAAAGCGTAATCAGGCATCTGATTTGCTGAATAAGCTTGTTATTCATAACTTTGTTGTTTGGTTTAATTAGAAATCCGTTTTCTTTTTAGACCCCGGCCTGCAAGAAGTTGCAGCTTCTTGCAGGTCACTTTTTTTTGCGGGTCCGTGTCATTGATCCTTACAGGGGTGCAGTGGCTTTTGTCATAGGCAATCGGGTTGGGGTTCGACATATGTTCTATTTTTAGGCGGTGTTTTCGTCAGCGGATGGTCACCACGCCCGCATTGCGGTCGTAGTCGTATTCAAAGTCGGAGCCGTAGCGGAGTACTTCCAGCGCGTGTTCGATGCCCGACGACACGGCCACCTTGCCCCAGCCGAAGCTCACCGACGGCATCCGGTCTCGTTCCACGACGAAGCGTACATGGAAGTTCGCTTCCAGTTTGCGGACTATCTCCTCGAACTTCAGGCCCCGCAGGTTGATGATTCCCTCGGTCCAGAGGTAGTTGTCCACATCCTCCAGTTTGTCTTTCACCAGCAGGCCGTTGTTCAGCCGGACGATTTCCAGCGGGTTCATCACCACGCTTCCGCGCGTTTCGTTGTGCGTCACTTGCAGCCGGCCGTTCAGCAGCGCGGCCGAAAATTCGTTGTTCTCCTCGTCGGCCACTATGTCGAAGCGGGTGCCCAGCACCCGGGCCGTGCAGGCGAATGTCTTCACCAGGAACGGGCATTGCGCATCGGGCGCCACCTCGAACATCGCTTCGCCTTTCAGGCTCACGGTGCGGTGTTTGCGGCCGAAGCGCGTCGGGTAGCTCACCGAGCTCCCCGGGGTCAGCCACACGCGGGTTCCGTCCATCAGGTGAAGCGTCGATTGGCCGTTGGTCGACACGAAGGTCACTTCCGGGGCCCGCGACAGGTTGTATTCCGTCAGCAGATACCCGCTCGCCAGCCCCATGACCAGCACCGCCGCCACGGCCGACGCCCAGCGCACCGCTCCGCGCAGCCTTAGGCTCATCGGCGCGCGTTTCGGCGCCGCGGGTTCCAGTCCTTCCCTGCGGAGTTTCGTTTGCCAGATTTGCAGGGCGAAGTCGGCTTCGTCCAGCGCATTCAGATATTCCCGGTTGGCAGGCGATTCGTCCAGCCAGTCGAGCACTTCCCGGACCTCCTTTGCGGAGGCCTCGTTTTTTAAGAATTTGAATAATAACCTATCTTCCATAACCTTTTTAGTTTGTCGTTTATTACATAACACATGAGCGCCCCTTCTCCGTAAAGAAAAGGGGCGCTTTTTTAATAAAAAATTTATTCAGAAATTTCGTAAACTTCCTTAATAACGCAACAGGTAGTATATCAGCGGAATAGCCAGTTTGACATAGTCTTTCAGCGCATGCCGCAGTTCATGCAGCGAGCGGCTTATTTCCTTGTCGACCAGCGAAACCGAGATGCCCAGTTCGCGGGCGATTTCCTCGTAGCTGCGGTCGTCCAGGCGGCTGCGCAGGTAAATCTGACGCGTGCGGGCCGGAAGTTTGGACATCGTATCGCGCAGGATTTCAAATATTTCGTCCTCGAAAAGTTTGTCCGGGTCGCAGGCCGTCAGCGACGCTATGTCGGCGTCGACCAGCCGGCATTGGTCCGAGTGCATCTTCTGTTCGATGCGCAGGCGCAGCGACTGGTTGCGCAGGTGGTTCAGACAGCGGTTCCGCACCGTCGCATATACATAGGCCGGCACGTTCGTGTCGGCAGGCAGCACGAAGCGGTTTTCCCAGAAAGCCATGAAGCTGTCCGCCACGATGTCCGACGCAATGTGTTCGTCGCGTACATAGCGGCAGGCCCGCTGAATGAATACGGAGCGGTATTCGAGATAGATTTTCCCGAATTCCGAGGCGGTCGCCGCCGGTTGTGTCTCCGTCGTTGTCATAGCTTTCCTTGACAAAATTAAATCTTTTTCTGCAAATAATCCGAATCTTTCCGTCGGTTTCGGTTTTATTTTCCGTCGGGCTTGGCGGATTCGCAGGAATTTAGTAGCTTTGTCCCATGTCATCGGTCCCCTCTCTTCACGGGAGGGTCAAATAGGGTTGCAAAGGCTTCGGATATTCGCTGATCGAGTATTCCTATTATTTTTGTGCCTTGAAACCAACTGCATCCTCTCCGCTTCGGCCCCTGTGCTGGGTTCCCTCGCTCTACTTCGCGATGGGTCTTCCTTTCGTGGTCCTCAACATGGTTTCGGCCGTGTTGTTCAAGGACATGGGCGTCTCCGACGCGCAAATCGCCTTCTGGACTTCGCTCATCATGTGGCCGTGGACCATCAAGTTTCTGTGGAGCCCGTTCCTTGAGTTGTTCCGCAGCCAGAAGTTCTTCGTCGTCGCCACCCAGCTCGTCTCCGGGCTCTTGTTCGGGTTCGCCGCGCTGGCGCTCCACCTGCCCGCGTTCTTCGCCGTCACCGTCGCCTTGTTCGCCGTCGTCGCTTTCAGCGGCGCCACGCACGACATCGCCGCCGACGGGCTCTACATGTCGGTCCTCTCGTCGGCCGACCAGGCCAAATACATCGGCTGGCAGGGGGCGTTCTACAACCTCGCCAAGCTCGTCGCCACAGGGGGGCTCGTCTGGTTCGCCGGGTGGCTCTTCGAGCGTTTCGCCGGCGGCGGCGCGGCCGAAACCGCCGCTTATCGGTCGGCCTGGACCGTCGTCCTCTGCATCCTCGGCGCTCTGATGCTGTTGGCCGGGATGTGGCACCTGCGGATTCTCCCGCAGGGGCATGTCGCTGCACAGGGCAGCCATTCCCTCCGCGAGGGGTTGACCGAGCTGCGCAACGTCGTCCGCGATTTCTTCGCCAAGAAAGGCATCGGCCGCTGCATCGCGTTCATCATCCTCTACCGATTGGGCGAGGGGCTGGTCATGAAAATCGTCCCGCTCTTTCTCAAGACGCCCGTCGCCGACGGCGGGCTCGGCCTCACCAACCAGCAGATCGGCCTTTACTACGGGTCGTTCGGCGCCGGGGCTTTCCTCCTGGGGTCGCTCCTGGCAGGTTATTACATCGCCGCCCGCGGCCTGCGGCGCGCGCTCTTTTCGCTGGTCTGCATCTTCAACCTCCCGTTCGCCGTCTACGCCTTGTTGGCGTGGTTCCAGCCGCAGTCCATGTGGCTCGTGGGCGGCGGTATCGTCGTCGAGTACTTCGGTTACGGTTTCGGATTCGTCGGGCTCACGCTCTACATGATGCAGCAGGTCGCCCCGGGGCCTTACCGCATGGCGCACTATGCGTTCGCTTCGGGTATCATGAACCTATCGGTCATGCTCACAGGCATGGTCTCCGGTTTTCTGAGCGATTTGTCCGGTTATCGGATTTTCTTCCTCGTCGTCATGCTCGCCACCGTCCCGGTGTTCCTCATGACGCGCTTCGTCCCGTTCCCGCATAACGACGAACATAATTAGGAGGGCTGCAATGAACCGTCTCCGAACCATCCTCCCCGCGTTGCTTGTTCTCCTCTGCCTTTCGTGCAGCGGTGAGCAGGAGTGTACGGTGATTCCCCGGCCGCTTTCGGTGCAGTCCGAGGGCGGGTTTTTCCGCGCCGGGGTCCCGTTCGCCGTGGCGGTCGAGGCTCCGGAGACGGTGGCCAATGCCTTGACAGATTATTTGTCTTCCTCCTCCCTCCCGTGCCATAGGTGCGACACGGCCGCCACCCTCCGGCTGGAGTTGTCGGACGACGCTTCGCTGCCCCTCTCCGACGAGGGTTATACGTTGGAGGTCCGGCCCGACCGTATCGTCGTCCGGTCGCGCGGCGAAGCCGGATTGTTCTACGGCATCCAGTCGCTGTTGCAGTTGTACGACCGCCACGGCGCGCGCATCCCCGCCCTGCAAATCGCCGATTCGCCGCGCTTCGCCTACCGGGGCATGCACCTCGACGTCTCGCGCCACTTCTTCGGCAAAGAGTTCGTCAAGAAGCAGCTGCGCATGATGGCTTCGCTCAAGCTCAACCGCCTGCACTGGCATCTGACCGACGGCGCAGGGTGGCGCATCGCCATCGACCGCTATCCCCTGCTGACCGAGGTGGCCGCATGGCGCCGCGAGCCCACGTGGCAGGCTTGGCAGGCCGGGAACCGTCATTACTCCACGGCTTCCGCCCCGGGTGCTTACGGCGGTTATTACACCAAAGACGACATCCGCGAGGTCTTGGCATGCGCCGATTCGCTCCACATTACGGTCATCCCCGAAATCGAGATGCCCGGCCACAGCGAAGAGGTGCTGGCCGTCTGTCCCGAATTGTCGTGCGCAGGCAAACCTTATGTCAGCGGCGAGTTCTGTCTCGGTAGCGAAGCGACATTCGTCTTTTTGGAGAACGTGCTCACCGAGGTGACGGAGCTCTTTCCTTCTGAGTATATCCATATCGGCGGCGACGAGGTTTCCGGGCAGGCCTGGGCTTCGTGTCCGAAGTGCCGGGCCCGGATGGAGCGCGAGGGTCTCGGTTCCGCCCAAGAGCTGCAGGCCTACGCCATCCGGCGCATCGGCCGTTTCCTCGAAGCCCGCGGGCGGAAGCTCGTCGGCTGGGATGAAATCCTCGACAGCGGGCCCATGCCCGGCGCGGCGATCATGTCGTGGCGCGGCGAGGAGGGCGGACGCCGGGCCGCCGCACTCGGGCACGACGTCGTCATGTGTCCCGGGTCGCATTGTTATTTCGACGGCTTCCAGGACAATCCCGAGCGGGAGCCGCAGGCCTTCACCGGCTATCTGCCCCTCGCCAAAGTCTATTCCTACGACCCCGCCCCGGCCGCTCTTTCCGGCCGGGAACATATCATCGGCGTGCAGGCCAATCTGTGGACCGAGTACATCCCCACCCCCTCGCAGGCCGAATACATGCTCTATCCGCGCATGTTCGCCCTCGCCGAGGTGGCATGGAGCGCTCCCGAAACCAAGGATTACGCCGATTTCCGCCGCCGGGCGCTCCGGTTCTGCGACCGGGCACGCCGCCAGGGATACCATACGTTCGACCTGCGGGCCGAGTTCGGCGAGCGGACCGAATCGCTGGCTCCCGTCCGGCACCTTGCCGTCGGCTGTCCGGTCCATTATACTTATCCGTGGCATCCCGATTATCCCGCCGACGGCGCCGCGGCGCTCACCGACGGGCTGCGCGGTCCGTGGAGCTACGGCACCCGCTGGCAGGGGTTCCGCGACACCGACATGGAAGTCACCGTCGACTTGGGCCGGGTCCGGCCGCTCCGTTCCATAGCGGCCGACTTCATCCAGTGGCATTCGGCGTGGATTTGGCTGCCCGCGCAGGTGGAGTTTTCCGTCTCCGACGACAACAGCGGCTTCCGGACGCTGGCGGCCCTCCCCAACGGCCTCCCGTCCGACTGCCACCGCCCCGCCTACCGCACGTTCGCGTGGCATGGCGAAACGACCGGACGCTACGTGCGCTGCCGCGCCCGTTCCCAGGGTTTTCCCGGGGGCTGGCTCTTTACCGATGAAATTATTGTCAACTAAAAACCGAATAAAACGATGAACAACCTCAAAATCATGGGGAACCCGCTTCCCGATATGCCGTGGGAGGAGCGTCCCGCCGCTTCGCGCGAAATCATGTGGCGCTGCTCGGCCAACCCCATCATCCCGCGCGACCTGCTCGCCACGTCCAATTCCATCTTCAATTCGGCCGTCGTGCCTTTCAAGAAGGGCAAGTACAACTACGCCGGGGTCTTCCGCTGCGACGACACCAACATCCGCATGCGGCTCCACGTCGGGTTCTCGGCCGACGGGCTCAAGTGGGACATCCTCGAAGAGGACATCCGCCTGGAGGGGGCCGATCCCGAGGTCGGCACCTGGGTCTACGGCTACGACCCGCGCGTCGTCAAAATCGAGGACAAATACTACGTCACCTGGTGCAACGGCTATCATGGCGACCCCACTATCGGCGTCGCCTGGACCGACGATTTCCAGACGTTCCACCAGCTCGAAAACGCCTTTCTGCCCTACAACCGCAACGGCGTGCTCTTCCCCCGCAAAATCGGCGGCCGCTACGCCATGCTTTCGCGTCCGAGCGACACGGGCCACACGCCGTTCGGCGACATCTTCTACTCCGAGTCGCCCGACATGGAGTTCTGGGGACGCCACCGGCTCGTCATGAAGCCCGCGCCGTTCGAGAAAAGCGCCTGGCAGTGCACCAAAATCGGCGCGGGGCCCGTGCCCATCGAGACGTCCGAGGGGTGGTTGCTGCTCTATCATGGCGTCCACGGCACCTGCAACGGCTTCGTCTACGCGTTCGGTTCGGCCCTGCTCGACCTCGACCAGCCCTGGAAAGTCATCGCCCGTAGCGGCGCCTACCTGCTTTCTCCGCGCGAGAGCTACGAGTGCATGGGCGACGTGCCCAACGTCGCGTTCCCCTGCGCCACGCTCCACGACCCCGCCACCGGGCGTCTGGCCGTCTACTACGGCTGCGCCGACACGGTCGTAGGACTGGCTTTCGGCCGCATCCCCGAAATCATCGAATTCACGCGTCGCACCAACATCCTCTGAGCCTTATGTATTCCCACGACAACCGCATCGTCGTCACCCTCGACGCCGGAGGCACCAACCTCGTTTTCGGTGCCATGCGGGCCAACGAGTTCATCGTCGAGCCCATCACCTACCCCTCGCAGGCGCACGATCTGGACAAGTGCCTCGAAACCATGGTCCGGGGTTTCCTCGAAGTCATCGCCCGGCTCGACGAGAAGCCCGTGGCCATCAGCTTCGCCTTCCCCGGTCCGGCCGACTACCCCAACGGCATCATCGGAGGTTACCTCCCCAATTTCCCCTCGTTCCGCGACGGCGTGGCTTTGGGGCCGTTCCTCGAAATGCAGTTCGGCATCCCCGTCTTCATCAACAACGACGGCGATCTCTTCGCTTACGGCGAGGCCCTCGGCGGGGCCCTGCCCGAGGTGAACGCCCGGCTCGAAAAGGCCGGCAGCGCCAAGCGTTACCGCAATCTGCTGGGCTACACTTTCGGCACGGGATTGGGTGTCGGTATGGTGGTCGGCGGGCAGCTCAACCGCGGCGACAATTCGTGCGTCGAGACTTTCTGCCTGCGCCACAAGAAGATGCCCGGCATCATCTGCGAGGACGGCGCCGCCATCCGGGCCGTCAAGCGCGTCTACGGCGAGCTCTCCGGCTGCCCCGACCACGGGCTGGAGCCCAAGGACATCTGCGAAATCGCCGACGGCACGCGCCCCGGCGACGCCGAGGCGGCCAAAAAGGCGTTCGCCGAGCTCGGCGAAATCGCAGGCGACGCCATGGCCACGGCCGTCACCCTCACCGACGGACTGATCGTCATCGGCGGCGGCATCACGGCGGCCCGCAAATGGATCATGCCCTCGCTCTTGCAGGAGCTGCGTTCCAAGATGCACCAGCTCAACGGCAACGAGCTCGACCGCGTCCAGATGCAGGTCTACGACCTCGACGACCCGACCGAGTTCGACGCTTTCGCCAAGGGCGACATGCGCCCCCTGAAGGTCTACGGTTCGGACCGTTACGTGGCCTACGACCCCCAGAAGCGCACGGGCGTCATGATTTCCAAGCTCGGCGCCAGCAAGGCCATTTCCGTCGGCGCCTACGCCTATGCGTTGAGCCGGCTGGACGAAAACTGACATTATAGCAGCACCATGAGCAACAAGTATTCTCTGCCCGAAGACGGCGGGGCCATCGAGAAGACGGCCCTCCAGGACATCATCCACCGTTACGAGAAGATCAGCACGCAGGTCTTCCCCGCCGAGACCGACGGCGTGCGTTACGTCGCCGACCGCATCGTGCGGGCCATCGCCGACTACGAGAAGCGGCCCGCTTCGTCCGATTTCTGCGACGAGCCCGAGCCGTTCGTCCTGGGGCTGACCACCGGGCAGACCCCCCTGGCCCTCTACCGCGAGCTGGTCCGGCGGTACGAGGCCGGCGAGGTCAGCTTCGCCAACGTCGCCGTCTTCAGTCTCGACGAGTTCTACCCCATCGGGGCCGACGAGCAGCAAAGCCGCAATTACCGCATCCGCAGGGAGTTCATCGACCGCATCGACATCCTCCCCGACAACGTCCATCTGCCCGACGGTTCCGTCCCCGAGGAGCGGATTTCCGATTACTGCGCCGCCTACGAGGCTTCCATCCGCAAAATCGACCTGATGATTCTCGGCATCAACCGCAACGGGCAGGTCGGGTTCAACGAGCCGGGCACCTATATCAAGTCGCGCACCCGGTTGGTGCAGCTCTCCCACGAAACGCGCAAGGTCGAGTCCAGGGCGTTCTTCACCCTCGACGAGACTCCCAAGATGGCCATTACCATGGGTATCCGCACCATCATGCAGGCCGAGCGTATCGTTCTGCTGGCTTGGGGCGAGGAGAAGGCCGACGCCATCCGCAAGGTCGTCGAGGGCGAGGTCACGCCCCGCATCCCCGCCTCCTACCTCCAGTCGCACCCGCGTATCGAGGTCGTCATCGACGAGTGCGCCGCGCAGGAGCTCACCCGCAAGCAGCGGCCGTGGCTCGTCGGTCCCTGCAAGTGGACCCCGCGTTTCACGCGCAAAGCCGTCGTTTGGTTGTGCGGCGTCGTCGGCAAGCCCATCCTCAAGCTCACTTACGACGATTACATCGAGAATTCCCTCGGCGAGTTGTTGGAGCAGGGCCGTTCCTACGACCGCATCAACATCGACGTCTTCAACGACCTCCAGCACACCATCACCGGGTGGCCCGGCGGCAAGCCCGACGCCGACGACACCACGCGTCCGGCGCCTTCGGCTCCGTTCCCCAAGCGCGTCGTCATCTTCTCGCCCCACCCCGACGACGACGTCATTTCCATGGGCGGTACTTTCATCCGGCTCGTGCAGCAGGGCCACGACGTCCACGTCGCTTACCAGACTTCCGGCAACGTCGCCGTCCACGACGACGTCGTGTTGCAGAATATCGATACTTCGCGCGAGTTGGGTTTCGGCGACCGTTTCGCCGAGGCCGAGCGCATCATCGCTTCCAAGCGCAAGGGCGAGCCCGAGCCGCGGGCCCTGCTCGACATCAAGGGGGCCATCCGCCGCGCCGAGGCCCGCGCCGCCGTGCGTTCGTTCGGGCTGAACCCCGATACCAACGCCCATTTCCTCAACATGCCGTTCTACGAGACGGGCGGTATCAAAAAGGGCAGCCTCGCCGAGCGCGACATCGCACTCATCGTCGACCTGTTGCGCAGGGTCCGGCCCCACCAGATTTACGCCGCCGGCGACCTGGCCGATCCCCACGGCACCCACCGCATCTGCACCGAGGCCGTCCTCGAAGCCCTCGACGTCGTCCGCAGCGACGACTGGCTCCGCGAGTGCCATTTGTGGCTCTACCGCGGTGCTTGGCTCGAATGGGACCTCGGCATGGTCGACATGGCCGTGCCGCTCTCGCCCGACGAGATGCTCATGAAGCGCCACGCCATCTACCGCCACCTCTCGCAGAAGGACATCATGCCTTTCCCCGGCAGCGATACGCGCGAGTTCTGGCAGCGGGCCGAGGAGCGCACGCAGCATACCGCCCAGTTATACGACGCTCTCGGCATGGCCGAGTACCAGGCCATCGAGGTCTTCGTCAAAATGTTCTGACCTTATTTAACCCCCTGCGGGGCTTGATTTTGCCCTCGCTTAATCGCAAAATTCACCTTTCACCTTTCACCTTTCACTTCAAGAAATGCGTTTGATCATCCAGGAAAATCCCGCCCAGGTCGCCCGTTGGGCCGCCGAATACATCATCGGCCGCATCAGGGCCAAGGCGCAGTGCTCCGACGCTCCGTTCGTCTTGGGGCTTCCCACCGGGTCCACCCCGTTGGAGACTTACAAGGAGCTTGTCCGCCGCCACAAGGCAGGCGAGGTGTCGTTCCGCAACGTCGTCACGTTCAACATGGACGAGTACGTCGGGCTCCCCGAGGAGCATCCCGAAAGCTACCATTCGTTCATGCGGCATAATTTCTTCTCCCACATCGACATCCGGCCCGAGAACATCCATATCCTCAACGGCAACGCTCCCGACCTCGCCCAAGAGTGCGCCGATTACGAGGCGGCCATCGCCGCCTCGGGCGGCATCGACCTCTTTTTGGGCGGCGTCGGCGAGGACGGGCACATCGCGTTCAACGAGCCTTTCTCGTCGCTCTCGTCCCGCACCCGCGTCAAGACCCTCACTCCCGACACCATCGCCGTCAACGCACGGTTCTTCGGCGGCGATACTTCGCTCGTCCCCACCCGGGCCCTCACCGTCGGCGTCGGGACCATCCTCGCCGCGCGCGAGGTCGTGATCCTCGCCACAGGTCATAAAAAGGCACGGGCCGTGCGTCACGGCATCGAGGGTTCCTACAACCACCAGTGGACCATTTCGGCGCTCCAGACCCACCCCTCGGGCATCGTCGCCTGCGACGAGGCTGCGGCCGACGAGCTGCGCGTCGCCACCTACCGTTATTTCAAGAACATCGAAAGCGCCCTTCCATGAAGCACCCGTTTTTCGCCGTCCTGCTGACCCTCGGTCTCGCTTCCGCCGCCGCGCAGTCTCCGGCCGATTCCGTCGACCCCTTTATCGGCACCACCAATTTCGGCACCTGCAATCCGGGAGCGGTCACGCCCCACGGGATGATGGCCGTCGTGCCGTTCAACGTCATGGGGTCCGATACGAACCTCTACGACAAGGATGCACGGTGGTGGTCGACGCCCTACGAGTTCCATAACAAGTTCTTCACCGGGTTCGCCCACGGGGTTTTGAGCGGCGTGGGATGTCCCGAAATGGGGGCCCTGCTCACCATGGCAACCGCCGGAGAGCTCGACGTCGACTACAAGCACTACGGTTCGGCCTGTTCCGACGAGACCGCTTCGCCGGGTTACTACGCCGCCACGCTCGCCAAGTACGGCATCCGCGCCGAAGTTACAGCCACACCGCGCACTTCGGCCGAGCGCTACACCTTTCCCGGCGGACAAGGCCATATTCTGCTCAATTTGGGCGAGGGGCTCACCAACGAGTCCGGCGCTACGGTCCGGCGCGTCAGCGCCACCGAAATCGAGGGCTCCAAGCTCCTCGGGACCTTTTGTTACAATCCCCAGAAAGTTTTCCCCGTCTACTTCGTCCTGCGCGTCTCCAAAACCCCGTCGCAGTCGGGTTACTGGAAGAAGCAGCGGCCCATGACGGGCGTCGAGGCCGAGTGGACCCCCGACAACGGCCGTTATAAGCTCTATACCGACTACGGCCGCGAGCTCTCGGGCGACGACGTGGGTTACTGGTTCTCGTTCGACGGTCTCGATGCCGGCGAGCAGGTCGAGGTCCGTATGGGTATTTCATACGTCAGCATCGACAACGCACGCCGCAACCTCGACACCGAGCAGCCGGCTGGCACCGCGTTCGATACGATTCGCCGCCAGGCCCGCGACCGTTGGAACCGCGACCTCTCGCGTATCCGCGTCGAGGGCGGCACGCCGGAGCAGCGCACGGTCTTCTATACGGCACTTTATCATACCCTTGTCCACCCCAATCTGCTCAGCGACGTCAACGGCGAGTATCCCCTCATGGAGCGTTCCGGCCAGACGGGCATCGCCGACGGCGACCGTTATACGGTCTTTTCGTTGTGGGACACCTACCGCAACGTCCACCAGCTCCTCACGCTCGTTTATCCCGAGCGGCAGACCGAGATGCTCCGTTCGATGGTCGCCATGTCCCAAGAGTGGGGCTGGCTGCCCAAATGGGAGCTCTACGGCCGCGAGACTTTCACCATGGAGGGCGACCCGGCCATTCCGGTCATCGTCGATTCCTGGCGCAAGGGGCTGCGCGGCTTCGACATCGACGCGGCCTACGCGGCCATGAAGCGTTCGGCCACGACCCCCGGCGCGCAGAATCCCATGCGGCCCGACATCGACCCCTACGTCGAAAAGGGCTATATTCCGCTGGGGTTCTTCGCCGGCGACAATTCGGGCGACAATTCCGTGTCGCACGCTTTGGAGTATTACGTTGCCGACCATGCACTGGCATGGCTCGCCGACGAGCGGGGCGAGCGGGAGTTCGCCGACGGGCTGCGCCGCCGCGCCGCCGGGTGGAAGCATTATTATTCGCCCGAATCGGGCACCCTGCGGCCGCTCAACCCCGACGGTTCGTTTTTAAGCCCCTTCGACCCGCGGCAGGGCGAGAACTTCGAGACCGTCCCGGGTTTCCACGAGGGTTCGGCCTGGAACTATACGTTCTTCGTGCCCCACGACGTCGAGGGGTTGGCCAAGCTCATGGGCGGGCGCCGGAAGTTCGTCGACAAGTTGCAGCGGGTCTTCGACGAGGGTCTGTACGACCCGGCCAACGAGCCCGACATCGCCTACGCCTACCTTTTCAGCCGCTTCCGCGGCGAGGAGTGGCGCACCCAGCGCGAAACGCGGCGGCTGTTGGGCAACTATTTCACCGCCAAGCCCGACGGCATCCCCGGTAACGACGACACGGGCACCATGTCGGCATGGGCCGTCTTTTCCATGTTGGGGTTCTATCCCGATTGTCCCGGCGAGCCGTTCTATACGCTCACCGCGCCCGTTTTCGACCGGGCCGAAATCGACACCCCGCAGGGTACGCTCACCATCGAAAAGCACGGCGACGGGGAATATATCCGTCGCATGAGCCTCGGCGGCAAGCCCCTGACCCAATACCGCATCGGCCACGACGAACTGCTTCGCGGCCGTAAGCTCACCTTTGAATTCTGACCATGCGCCTGTTCCGAACCCTCCTGCTGTTGCTCTTTGCCGGGCTTTGCGCCGAAGCGGACGGACAGACCGTGCTCACCCGCCGCGGCAAGCCCGCCGCCCGCATCGTCGTCGCTGCCGGAAACAGCACCGACCGGACCGCCGCCCTGCTGTTGCAGCGGTTCGTCCGCGAAGCATCCGGCGCGGAGCTGCCCATCGTGCAAGGCGTGAAAATCCGCAAGGGCGACATCCTGTTAGGCGCTTCCGACACGCTCGGTCTTTCCGACGACGGCTTCCGCCTGCGGACCGGGTCCGACGGCACGCTGCGCATTTCGAGCGGCGGCGGCAGCGGTTCCGTCTACGGCGTCGTCTCGCTCTTGGAGCGCTATTTGGGCATGGACTACTTCGCCGCCCGCGTCTACACCCTCGACCGGCGCCCCGACATCATCCTGCCCCGGCTCGACACGGCCGACAATCCCGCGTTCCGCCATCGTCAGAGCCAGGCTTACGGCATGGCGCAGGATTCGGTCTACCGCTTTTTCCTGCGGCTCGAAGAGCCCTCCGACATCTTCGCGGGCAATCTGTGGGTCCATACTTTCGACCGTCTCCTGCCCGCCGAACGCTACGGCGCCGAGCACCCCGAATACTATTCGTTCATCCACGGCGAGCGGCGCCCCGGCCGCGCCAGCCAGTGGTGTCTGTCGAATCCCGCGCTGTTCGAGACCGTCGCCGCACGCATCGACTCGATTTTCCGCGCCAATCCCGGCCGGAGCTGGATTTCCGTCAGTCAGAACGACAGCGACCGCACCTACTGCCGCTGCGAAGCGTGCGAGCGGGTCAACGTCGAGGAGGGGGCTCCCTCGGGCAATTACATCCGGTTTCTGAACAAGCTGGCCGAGCGTTTCCCCGACAAGCGGTTTTCCACGCTGGCCTACCTTTTCACCATGCAGCCGCCCCGCCATGCGCGGCCCCTCTCGAACGTCAACATCATGTTGTGCAGCATCGGCAGCCACCGCGAAGCGCCCCTCACCGAAACCGCCACGGGCCGTGAGTTCGTCGCCGCGCTGGAGGGTTGGTCCGCGCTGACCGACAACCTTTTCATCTGGGACTACGGCATCAACTTCGACAACATGGTCGAGCCGTTCCCCAACTTCCCCGTGCTCGCCCCCAACATCCGCCTTTTCCGGCGTCACGGCGCCCGGATGCACTTCTCGCAAATCGGCGGTTCCTACGGCGGCGACTTCTCCGAGCTGCGTTCCTACGTCGTCGCCAAGCTCATGTGGGACCCCGCGCAGGACGCCGATTCGCTCATGCAGCGTTTCATGAACGGGTATTACGGCGCCGCCGCACCCTGTCTCTATCAATACGAAAAGCACCTCGAAGAAGCCCTCTTCGGTTCGGGCATCCCGCTTTGGATTTACGATTCGCCCGTGACCCACAAGCAGGGCATGTTCAGCGCCGCCTGCCGGGACTGCTACAACGAGCTTTTCGACCGGGCCGAAGCTGCCGTCGCCGCCGATTCGGCCTTGCTGCGCCGCGTGCGGTTGGCACGGCTGCCGCTGCTCTATTCCGAGTTGGAAATCCTCCGCACCGAGCGCGACAGAGATACCGCGGCCGTTCTCCGCAAGCTCGGGACTTTCGAGCGTTACGTCACCGATTTCGGCGTCGAAACCCTCAACGAGCGCAACAATTCGCCGCAGGAATACTGCAAGCTCTACCGCCAACGTTATTTATCTGCCGACCGCAGCAAGGCCTTCCGCGCCCGCATCGAATGGATCGTCCCGCCCACCGGAAAATACCGTGCCTTGGGCGAGGAAACCCTCACCGACGGTCTTTTCGGCGGTGCTTCGTTCGCCGACGGCTGGACCGGATGGGAGGGACAGGACGGCGCCTTCATCCTCGACCTCGGAAACGGGCAGGAGTTCTCGGCCGTCACCGCCGATTTCCTCCACCAGCTCGGCGCATGGATTCTGCTGCCCCGCGCCATGACCTGCGCCGTCTCGGACGACAAACGCGCCTGGCGGCCGCTCGGCCGGACCGAACTGGCCGAGGACCGCGACGTCCCCGTCAAGTTCGTCCCCGTGACCGTGGCGGCCGACGGCCCCGTGCGCGCCCGTTACATCCGCATCGAAGTGGAGGGCACCAACGTCTGCCCGCCGTGGCATTACGGCGTGGGGTGCCCCTGCTGGTTCTTCATCGACGAAATAACCGTAAAATAAAGCTATGAAATCCCAACACCTTCTCTTCCTTTGCGCCGCCCTGCTTTCGGCGGCCTGCACCCGCCAGGCCCCGCCGTCCGGCGACGACTTCACCCGCTTCGTCGACCCCCATATCGGCACGGGCGGCCACGGCCACGTCTTCGTCGGGGCCAACGTTCCGTTCGGCATGGTGCAGTTGGGCCCCACCAGCATCCCGCAGGAGTGGGACTGGACTTCGGGTTACCACCAGAGCGATTCGACCGTCATCGGGTTCTCGCACACCCACCTCTCCGGCACCGGCATCGGCGATTTGTTCGACATCACCGTCATGCCCGTCACGGGCCTCGAAACCTGCTACGCCCGCGGCATGGAGGAGGACCCCGCGTCGGGCATGTGGTCCTACGCCGACCGTTCGCGCGAGGTCGTCCGCCCGGGCTATTACTCCGTCCCGCTGACGCGTTATAACGTTTTAGCAGAGCTCACAGCCACTTCCCGCGTGGGTTTCCACCGCTACACGTTCCCCGCCTCCGATGCCGCCGCCATCGTCTTCGACCTCGAAAACGGCGGTTGCTGGGACAAGGCCACCCAGACCCATATCGAGGCCGAGAGCGACCGCACCCTCACGGGCTGGCGCCACTCCTCCGGGTGGGCCAAGGACCAGAAGGTCTACTTCATGGCCGAATTCTCCAAGCCGTTCACGTTCGAGCAGGTCGGCGAGCACTATGCCCGCGCATCGTTCCGCACCGACGAGGGCGAGCAGGTGCTGGTCAAGGTCGCCCTGTCGCCCGTGAGCGTCGAGGGGGCCCGTGAAAACCTCGTCGCCGAGCTTCCCGGCTGGGGCTTCGACGAGACCGCGAAGCAGGCGTCCGAGCAATGGAACGACGAGCTCAAGAAAATCCGAATCGAGACCGCCGACACCACGGCCCGCAAGATTTTCTACACGGCCCTTTACCACACCATGACGGCTCCGGCCGCTTTCTGCGACACGAACGGCGATTATCGCGGTGCCGACGGCGCCGTGCACGCCGACCCGGGGTATACGACCTACACGATTTTCTCGCTGTGGGACACCTACCGCGCCAAGATGCCCCTGCTGACCCTCACACAATCCGGGCGCATGACCGACATCGTGCGGACGATGCTCGCCATCGCCGACGAACAGGGGCGTCTGCCCGTATGGCATCTGTGGGGTAACGAGACCGATTGCATGGTCGGCAATCCCGGCATCGTCGTCGTGGCCGACGCCATCGTCAAGGACCTGCCCGGCATCGACCGCGAACGGGCTTTCGACGCAATCAAAAAAACCGCCATGAACCCCGACCGCGGCAACGGGCTGCGCATGAAGTACGGTTACATCCCCTGCAACCTCTTCAACGAGGCGGTCGCCTACGACATGGAGTACGCCGTGGCCGACGGTGCTGCCGCCCGGGCTGCCGAAGCCTTGGGCAAGAGCGCCGACGCTCGTTATTTCACCGACCGCAGCCACTCCTACCGCCATTATTTCGACCCCTCGACCGGCTTCATGCGGGGCCGCGACAGCCGCGGCCGCTGGCGCACGCCGTTCAACCCGTTCGCTTCGACCCACCGCGCCGACGACTACTGCGAGGGCAACGCCTGGCAGTATACGTGGCTCGCGCCGCACGACGTCGAGGGTCTGCAAGGCTGTTTCGGCAGCCGCGGGCGCATGCTCGAAAAGCTCGATTCGCTCTTCACCGTCTCCTCCATCGTCGAGGGGGCCGAGACTTCGCCCGACATCTCGGGCATGATCGGCCAGTACGCCCACGGCAACGAGCCTTCGCACGCCACGCTCTACCTCTACACCATGCTCGGGCAGCCGTGGAAAACGGCCGACAAGGTGCGCGAGGTGCTCACAACGCTCTACCACGCCGAGCCCGACGGTCTTTCGGGCAACGAGGACGTCGGCCAGATGTCGGCCTGGTACATTCTCTCGGCGCTGGGCATCTACGAGGCCGAGCCCGCAGGCGGCCGCTACTGGTTCGGTTCGCCCTTGTTCGACAAGGCCGAGATCGACGTTCCGGGCGGCACCTTCACCATCGTCGCCGAGAACAATTCGGCCGAAAACAAGTACATCCGGCGCGTCTGGTTCAACGGCCGTCCCTATACCAAGCCTTATATCGCCCATGCCGACGTCATCAAGGGTGGCGAGCTGCGGTTCGAGATGGGTTCCGAACCCAAGGTGTGGTATTGCGCCGACGAGCCCGAAGCCTACGCCGACCAGCGGCCCGCTCCCGCGAAACGGCTTTTCAAGTCGGAAGCGGTGGAGGCCGAAATCGAGCGCGTCTGCGCCCTGCTGACCAACGAGCGTCTGCGCTGGATGTTCGCCAACTGCTTCCCCAACACGCTCGACACCACGGTGCACTACCGCGAAGACAAAAACGGCACGCCCGACACCTACGTCTATACGGGCGACATTCCGGCCATGTGGCTCCGCGACTCGGGAGCGCAGGTGTGGCCCTACGTGCAGCTGTGCGGCAGCGACCCGGCCTTGCAGAAAATGATCGCCGGGCTTATCCGCCGCCAGTTCAAGCTCATCGCCATCGACCCCTACGCCAATGCGTTCAACGACGGCCCGACGGGCCGCGGCGAGGACGTCGGCTACCCCGGCAACGAGCAGTCGCCGTGGGTTTTCGAGCGCAAATGGGAGATAGATTCGCATTGCTACCCCATCCGGCTGGCCCACCATTACTGGAAGACCACGGGCGACACCTCCGTCTTCGGCGCCGAGTGGGTCGAAGCGATGCGGGCCGTCCTCGCCACCCTCAAGGAGCAGCAGATGAAGGAGGGGCCCGGCGATTACATCTTCCTGCGCGTCACCGACCGCCAGCTCGACACCCGCTGCCACGTGGGGCGCGGCAATCCGGTGAAGCCCGTAGGATTGATCGCCAGCGCGTTCCGCCCCTCGGACGACGCCACGACTTTCGGCTTCCTCGTCCCGTCGAATTTCATGGCCGTCACGTCATTGCGCAAGGCGGCCGAAATCCTGCGGACGGTCAATAACGAGCCTGCGCTGGCCGGCGAGTGCACCGCCCTGGCCGACGAGGTGGCCGCCGCCTTGCAGCGGCATGCCGTCGTGGAGCATCCCGAGTTCGGCAAAATCTACGCGTTCGAGGTCGACGGCTTCGGCGGCGTGCAGCTCATGGACGACGCCAACGTGCCCTCGCTGCTGGCCATGCCCTACCTGGGCGACACGGAGCGCACCGACCCGATTTACGAAAACACCCGCCGGTTTGTCTGGAGCCGCGAAAATCCTTATTTTTGGCAGGGTCCCGCAGGCGAGGGAATCGGCGGTCCGCACATCGGGGTCGAAATGATCTGGCCCATGAGCATCATGATGCGGGCCTTCACCTCGGCCGACGACGCCGAGATCCGCGACTGCATCATACAACTTATGACCACCGACGCCGGAACGGGTTTCATGCACGAATCGTTCTCGCGCCACGACGCGGCGAACTTCACACGGCCTTGGTTCGCCTGGCAGAACACCCTGTTCGGCGAGCTGATAATCAAGCTGGTCAACGACGGAAAACTCGATTTGCTGAATTCGATAATATAGCCATTGCGGCTCGAAGAGCCGTGCGGGCTGCTTGCCCGAAAACAAAAAACTGAAAACCATGAAAAAAATAACGCTTCTCGCCCTTGCGGCCCTCTGTTGCAGCTGCTACGCCCGGCTGGCTCCCGAACCGGCGCTCCGCCCCTCGGAGTACGTCTCCACGCTCGTGGGTTCGCAGTCCGACTATTCGCTCTCCACGGGCAACACCTACCCCGCCGTAGCCCTCCCGTGGGGCATGAACTTCTGGACCCCCCAAACCGGCACCATGGGCGACGGCTGGACCTATACCTACGGCGCCCACACCATCTGCGGTTTCAAGCAGACCCACCAGCCCTCGCCGTGGATCAACGACTACGGGCAGTTTTCGCTGATGCCCGTGCGCGGCCGCGACAAGGTCGGCGAGACTTCGCGCCGCAGTTGGTTCTCGCACCAGTCGGAGGAGGCCCGCCCCTATTACTATAAGGTCTACCTCGCCGACCACGACGTCGTGGCCGAAATCGCGCCGACCGACCGGGCCGCCGCCATGCGTTTCACGTTCCCCGAAAGCGAGGAGTCCGGCATCGTCATCGACGCGTTCGACCGCGGGTCGCACATCGAGGTGATGCCCGACGGCCGCACCGTCGTGGGCTACACCACCCGCAACAGCGGCGGTGTACCCGACAATTTCCGCAATTACTTCGTGGTACGGTTCGACAAGCCGTTCGGCGCTTTCCGCGTCTTCAACGGCAAAAAGGAGCTCAAAGGCTCCGAGGCCAAGGGCGACCACGCCCTCGCGGCGGTTTACTTCGCCACCCGGCGCGGCGAGCAGGTGACCGCGCGCGTCGCTTCGTCGTTCATCTCGCCCGAACAGGCGCTGCGCAACCTCGAATCGGAGGTCGGCGACGCCGATTTCGAGACCGTCAAGGCCAAAGCACAAGAGCGTTGGGACGAAGTGCTGGGCCGCATCGAGGTCTCGGGCGGCACCGAAGAGCAGTACCGCACGTTCTACTCGTGTCTCTACCGCTCGACCTTGTTCCCCCGCAAGTTCTACGAAATCGACGCCGAGGGCAGCCCCATTCATTACAGCCCCTACAACGGCCAGGTACTCCCCGGCTACATGTACACCGACACAGGATTCTGGGACACGTTCCGCTGCCTTTTCCCGCTTCTGAACCTCGTCTATCCGGCCGAAAACGCCAAGATGCAGGCGGGCCTTGCGAACACCTACCGCGAAAGCGGCTTCCTGCCCGAATGGGCTTCGCCGGGCCACCGCGGCTGCATGGTGGGCAACAATTCGGCTTCGGTCGTCTCGGATGCCATCCTCAAGGGCATCACGCCCCAAGAAGACATCGCCACCCTCTACGAAGCGATGCTTTCGGGCCGCACGAAAGTACACCCCGAGGTCAGCTCCACGGGCCGGCTCGGTCATGAATATTACAACACGTTGGGCTACGTGCCCTACAACGCAGGCATCCACGAAAACGTGGCCCGCACGCTCGAATACGCCTACGACGACTGGTGCATCGCGCAGGTGGCCAGGCAGCTCGGACACGGCGAGGACGCCGCCATGCTCGAAAAGGCGTCGCACAACTGGCGCAACGTTTTCGACGCCGAAACCAAGCTCATGCGCGGCCGCAACCGCAGCGGCGATTTCCAGCGTCCGTTCAGCCCCTACAAGTGGGGCGACGCCTTCACCGAAGGCAACGCATGGCACTACACCTGGTCGGTCTTCCACGATGTGGAGGGGCTGGCCGACGCGATGGGCGGCAAGGAAGAATTCGGCAAAATGCTCGATTCGGTCTTCGTCGTGCCGCCCATCTACGACGATAGCTACTACGGCGTCCGCATCCACGAAATCACCGAGATGCAGGTGGCCAACATGGGCAACTACGCCCACGGCAACCAGCCCGCGCAGCACATGATCTACCTCTACGACTACGCCGGGCAGCCCGCCAAGGCGCAGTGGTGGACGCGCGAGGTGATGGACCGTCTCTACAGCGCCAAGCCCGACGGCTACTGCGGCGACGAAGACAACGGCCAGACTTCGGCGTGGTACGTCTTCTCGGCGCTCGGGTTCTATCCCGTGTGCCCCGGAGCCGACGAATACGCCGTCGGCTCGCCGCTCTTCCGCAAGGCGGTCATCCGCCCCGAAAACGGCAAGACGATCCGCATCGAAGCACCTAACAACTCGCCCGCCAACCGCTATGTCCGCCGCATGACCGTCGACCGCCGGCCCGCAGCGGCACCGTTCCTCGATTATTCCCAGCTCAAGGAGGGCGCCACCGTCCTCTTCGACATGACCGACCGACCCAACGAATGATGAAACGACTTTTTGCCTTGGGAAGCATGGCCGCCCTGCTGGGCGCCTGCACCCCCTCCACGACCCTCCTCTCGCCCGACGGGCGCAACAGCGTGGCGTTCGACGCCGCGACGATGACCTACGCCGTTCTGCGCGACGGCGACACCCTCATCCGCCCCTCGGCCCTCGGCATCGCCGCGCAGGAACGCGATTTCTCCGGCTTCCGCTTCGGGGTCGTGCACCACACCTCCGGCGACCGGGAGTGGAGCCAGCCGTGGGGCGAGAACAAGACCCACCGCGACCGCTACAACGAAATGACCGTCGAGCTGCACAACTCCGACGACCGCACCGAACTCTGCCTGCGGTTCCGGGCCTACGACGACGGCGTGGCGTTCCGCTACGAACTCAACGCACCCGATTCGCTCACCGTGACGGACGAGCTCACCGAATTCCGCTTCGCCGACGAGGAGACGGCCATGTCGTGGTCCATCCCCGGCAATTTCGAGACCTACGAGCTCCAGTACCGCGAGCAGCCTGTCGCCGGGGTCCGCGACGCCAACACGCCTTTCACGTTCCGCAGCGGCAAGGGCGCCTACGGCTCGGTCCACGAAGCGGCGCTCTACGATTATCCCGAGATGGTGCTGCGGCGCAATGCCGAGGGAGTGCTCAAAGCCGACCTCGCACCGCTGCCCAACGGCGTCAAGGCCTACATCCCCGGACGCTTCACCACTCCATGGCGCACCGTCCAGCTGGGCGACAAGCCTGTGGACCTCATCAACTCGTCGCTGATTCTCAACCTCAACGAGCCCTCCAAGATAGCCGACACCTCGTGGATCAAGCCGCAGAAGTATGTCGGCGTCTGGTGGGGCATGCACCTCGGCACGCAGGTGTGGACCATGGGCCCGCGCCACGGCGCCACCACCGAAAACGCCCTGCGGCACATCGACTTCGCCGCGGCCAACAACATCCAGGGCGTCCTTTTCGAGGGGTGGAACCAGGGTTGGGAGAACTGGGGCGGCAACCAGCACTTCGACTATGTCGAGCCCTACGCCGACTTCGACCTGGAGCGCATAGCCGCCTACGCCCGCGAAAAAGGGGTCGAGCTGTGGATGCACGCCGAGACGGGCGGCAACATTCCCGAATTCGAGGAGCAGATGGAACGCGCTTTCGCCCGCTATGCCGAACTGGGCGTGCATACGCTCAAGACGGGTTATGCCGGCGGCTTCAAGGGCGGCTACCTCCACCACTCGCAGTACGGCGTGCAGCACTACCAGCGCGTCGTCGAGACGGCGGCCCGCTACGGCATCATGCTCGACGTCCACGAGCCCATCAAGGAGACGGGCATCCGCCGCACGTGGCCCAACATGATGACCCGCGAGGGGGCCCGCGGCATGGAGTGGAACGCATGGAGCGAGGGCAACTCGGCCGAGTACCTCTCGACGCTGCCTTTCGTGCGGCTGCTCGCGGGTCCGATGGACTACACCCCCGGCATCTTCGACATCGACTACTCCACGGCCAAGGCCGACAAAGGGCGCATCGAGTGGAACGGCCCCAACGCCCACTGCTGCATCAAGACCACGCTGGCCCGGCAGATCGCCAACTGGGTCATCATCTATTCGCCGCTGCAAATGGCCGCCGACTTCATCGAGAATTACGAGGGACACCCGGCTTTCCGGTTTTTCCGCGACTTCGACGCTGACTGCGACCGCTCGGTGGCCTTGCAGGGCGAGATAGGCGATTATATCGTTTTAGCACGCCGCGCAGGCGACCGCTGGTTCCTCGGCGCGGGCACCAACGGCAAGGCCCGGACGCTCGCACAGCCGCTCTCGTTCCTCGAAGACGGGGTAACCTACACGGCGACCATCTATGCCGACGCGCCCGATTCGGCCCGGAATCCCGAGAACTACCGCATCGAACGGCGCACCGTCACCTCGGCCGACACGCTCGAAATAGCGATGGCCGCCCGCGGCGGACAGGCCGTAACGTTCATTCCTGAGAATGAATAATATAAAACGTTTTAGCACCCTGCTTCTGTGGCTCCTGCCGTTCTGCGCCGCGGCGCAGGACGACGGGTGGACCCTCCGTGCCCGCGACACGGCCCGCTACGCTCCGGCGACGATGGCCAACGGCGAACTGGGGCTGGTGGTCGGGCGCGAACCGTTCGGGGTCGGGCCGCTGCTGTGCGGCGGAGCCTGCAAACGGGGCGGCCGCGAGGGTGTGAGCCGCATCCTTGAGGGCATCTGTCCGCTGGGGCTCGCGATGGAACCCGCAGGCCCCGTGCTGGAATGGGAGCAGGAAATCGACCTGCGCCGGGCCGTCCACACGACCCGGCTGACCACCCCCGAAGTGCGCATCGAATACCGCATCCGCGCCCTGCGCAGCCTGCCCTATGCGGTGATGGCTGAAGCGGAGGTCGAAGCGCTCCGCGACACGGAAGTCCGTATTACCAACCGCCACCGGATTCCCGGCTTCTACGCCGACACGCTGCGCGAAAACCGCACGGTGTGGTGCGAGGACGGGGGCCGCAAGGTACAGCGCACGGAGGGGAGCTACAACCACGGCGCCGACCGCACGGTGGCCACCTCCGTATTCCTTTGCGGCGAAGGCTTCAGCCAGCCGGAAGCCGACCTGCTCGAAGCCGACCTGCGGCGAGGAGAAAAGGCCTCGTTCACGCTGGTGGGCATCGTCTGCACGACACAAGGCTTCGCCGACCCGTGGAACGAATCGGAGCGGCAGGCGATCTATGCCGCGCGGGAGGGTGCCGACGAACTGGCTGCCGCCCACGAAAGGGCATGGGACGCGTTGTGGCAAAGCGACATCGTCATAGAGGGCGACGACGAAGCCCAGCGTGCCGTGCGCTTCGCGCTGTTCAACCTTTACAGCTCGGTCCGCGAGGGTTCGCGCCGCAGCGTCGCCCCGATGGGGCTGACGTCGGCAGGCTACGGCGGCCACATCTTCTGGGACGCCGAAACCTGGATTTTCCCGCCGCTCTTAGTGCTCCACCCCGAGCTGGCGCGGCAGATGCTCGACTACCGCACCGACCGCATCGAAGCGGCCCGCCGCCGGGCCTATGCCCACGGATACCGCGGCGCGATGTTCCCGTGGGAAAGCGACGACCGGGGCGAAGAATCGACCCCGACTTTCGCGCTGACGGGACCGCTGGAACACCACATCACGGCCGACGTGGCGATTGCGGCCTGGCAGTATTACTGCGTCACGCAGGACCGCGAATGGCTGCAACGGCAGGGCTGGCCCCTGCTGCGCGAATGCGCCGCATTCTGGGCCGACCGCGCGACGAAGAACGCCGACGGCAGCTACTCGGTCCGCAACGTAGTGGGAGCCGACGAATATGCCATCGGCGTGACAGACAACGCCTTTACCAACGGAGCGGCCCGCCGGGCGCTGGAAGCGGCGGTCAAAGCGGCCGAGGCATGCGACGAACGGCCCGACCCTGCGTGGGCGGAAGTGGCCGCGAGGCTGCGCATCGAGCGCTTCCCCGACGGGACGACGCGCGAACACGCCGACTACGACGGCGAGCAAATCAAACAGGCCGACGCCAATCTGCTGGGCTGGCCGCTGGGCATCGTCACCGACCGCCGGGCGCTGCTGCGCGACCTGCGCTACTACGAACCGAAAATCGACCCGGCGAACGGCCCGGCGATGAGCCACTCGGTATTCGCCGTCCAATACGCGCGGCTTGGCATGATGGACAAAGCGCTGGAGATGTTCCGCCGCTGCTATCGGCCGAACCTGCGGCCGCCGTTCGGGGTCTTCGCCGAGACGGCGACGAGCGACAACCCCTGCTTCATGACGGGAGCAGGCGGCATGCTGCAAACCGTGCTGTTCGGATTCGGCGGACTGGAAATCACCCCCGAAGGTCTTGTGCGCCGCGAAACCCTCCTGCCGCCCGGCTGGAAATCGCTGACCGTCCGAACCGCCGGACGCTGACGCCCATACCGGCCACGCCACCCTGAAAATCGCTTCGCAAAGGAGCGATTTTTTTTGGTTTATGCCGAAAAATTTGTACATTTATAGTCGGCAAATCTTTTGCCTGCCAACCGAAAACCTTAAAACCGATACCTGACATGAAAAACTATGCAGCCAAAGAGATCAAGAACATCGTTCTGATCGGCGCCCCGGGCACGGGCAAGACCACCCTGGCCGAAGCGATGGCCTACGAAGGCAAAGTCATCGACCGCCGGGGCAGCGTCGAAACCAACAACACCCTCTCGGACAACACGGACATCGAACACGAATACAAGCGCTCGATCTACTCGACGATTCTTTTCACGGAATTCATGGAGCGCAAGCTCAACATCATCGACTGCCCGGGCTCGGACGACTTCTGCGGCAACCTCTTCTCGGCGTTCAAGGTAGGCGACGTGGGGGTGTTCCTGTACAGCGCCGTCAACGGCTGGGAAGTGGGCAGCGAAATCCAGGCGCGCTACGCCCGGATTCTCAAGAAACCCGTCATCGGCGTCATCAACCAGCTCGACCACGACAAAGCCAACTTCGAGGCGGCGTTCGAGTCGATCAAGGCGGCATCGCGCGTGAAACCCGTCATCGTGCAATATCCGGTGAACCAAGGTCCCGGCTTCGACTCGTTCATCGACGTGCTGATGATGAAGATGTACCGCTTCAAGGACACCGACGGCCACCGCGAAGAACTCGACATCCCGGCCGAGGAGATGGAAAAGGCCCTGGCGCTCAACAAGGAACTGGTCGAAATGGCCGCCGAACACGACGAGGCGCTGATGGAACTCTACTTCGACAAGGGAACCCTGACGCAGGACGACATCCGGCAAGGGCTGAAAATCGGCGTGTCGCGCCGCGAAGTAATGCCCGTCTTCTGCACGAGCGGCAAGCGCGACATCGGCACCAAGCGACTGATGGAATTCATCATCAACGTGGCGCCCGGCCCGCTGAAAGCCCCCGCGTTCCTCTCGGCCGAGGGCGAAGAACTCACGGCCGACGCCGACGCACCGACCGTGGCGTTCGTCTTCAAGAGCCAGATCGAACAGCACATCGGCGAAATCACCTACTTCCGTGTCGTCCACGGCCGCATCACCGAGGGCACCGAACTGGTGAACTCCCGCACGGGCAACAAGGAAAAACTCTCGCAGCTCTTTGCCGTAGCAGGCAAGAACCGCATCAAGGTGACGGAACTCTCGGCGGGCGACATCGGCTGCACGGTGAAGCTCAAAGGCACGCGCACCAACGACACGCTGGCCGCGCCGGGCGCTCCGGCTGCGGTGGAACCCATCGTATTCCCCGAACCCCGCTACCGCGCCGCGCTCAAATGCAAGGAACAGAGCGACGAGGAGAAGCTGGGCAAGATTCTGAACGACGCCAAGTTCGAGGACCCGACCATCCTGGTGGACTACAGCAAGGAACTCAAGCAGACCATCATCCAGGGCCAGGGCGAACACCACCTGAACATCCTGCGCTCGCGCATCCTTGCCGAGAACAAGCTCGACTACGAATACATTGCCCCGAAGATTCCCTACCGCGAAACCATCACGAAGGTGGCGCAGGCCGACTACCGCCACAAAAAGCAGTCGGGCGGCGCGGGCCAGTTCGGCGAAGTGCACATGATTATCGAACCCTACTACGAAGGGATGCCCGAACCGAAGAACTACAAGGTGCCGGGCAAGGGCGACATGGTGGTGAACGTGAAGACCAAGGAGGAATACGACCTGCCGTGGGGCGGCAAACTGCAATTCTACTCGGCCATCGTGGGCGGCGCCATCGACGCACGCTTCATGCCTGCGATCCTGAAAGGAATCATGGAGAAGATGGACGAAGGCCCGCTGACGGGCTCCTACGCCCGCGACATCCGTGTCGTAATCTACGACGGCAAGATGCACCCGGTGGACTCGAACGAAATCTCGTTCAAGCTGGCGGCCCGCAACGCGTTCAAGGAAGCGTTCCGCAACGCCGGACCCAAAATCATGGAACCGATATATAATGTAGAGGTGCTGGTGCCGAGCGAATACATGGGCGCCGTGATGAGCGACCTGCAAAACCGCCGTGCGATGATCATGGGCATGGAATCGGACAAGGGTTTCGACCGCCTGAACGCCGCGGTGCCCCTGGCCGAACTCTACCGCTACTCGACCGCCCTTTCGTCGCTGACCTCGGGCTCGGCGACCTACACGATGAAATTCGCCAGCTACGAACAGGTCCCCGCCGACGTGCAGGACAAACTGCTCAAAGCCTACACCGACACCGACGAAGAATAACCGCCGGAGCGTAGGAAAAGCCCTGCGGAAACGGGGGCTTTCAGACAACGCTGTTTTTGATTCCACCTCTGCCGAAAAACCGTTCGGCAGAGGTGTTTTTTTGGCCGGAACAGCCCGGATTGTGTCCGAATTTCCCAGAAAAGAAACTTTTTAGAACGTATTTTTCGACGAATAAAACTATTTAATACCCCTTTTATGGCCCGAACTGCTTACGGTTTAACACCGAAAATATTGCCCGAAACGACTAATCGAAAGCAGATTTACTACATTATAAATCAGATTGTTACAACTATTAAAAATTTTTACGAAATGGGAAAATCGTACACGCTTTTTACTAACTTTGTCCCGACAGCTTTCTTATCTTACTCAAACCTTTTTACCTATGAAAAACCGTTACCTCCCCTTTCTGAGCCTCTGCATCGGACTGCTTGCGGGAGCCGTCTCCTGCAAGGACGACGCCACCGACGATCCGGCCGCTGCGGCCATCGAAATCACCACGCAGCCGATTGCCGCCCCTGCGGCGGGCGGCACGCTGCAAATCGCCTACCGCATCGTACCCGCTGCGGGGGGGGGGAATTGTCACGGCCTCGTCCGATGATGGCTGGCTACACGACTTCGACTGTTCGCAAGAAGGCATCGTAACCTTCACGGCCGACCCCAACGAAGGAGCCGAACGCACGACCAACGTGACGCTCTCCAAAGCAGGTGCCAACAGCGCATCGCTTACCGTGACGCAGGCGGCATTCGGCACCGACGAAAAACATTTCAGCGTCTCGACCGCCGACCTGACCTCCTCGGGCGTGACGTTCCGCATCCAATACAAGGCGCCGGACGAAGGAGCCTATTTCACGTGGAACCTCATGTCGAGCGCCGACTTCAAGGCCCACTACAAATCGTCCGAAGAACTGATTGCCGCCGAACTGCAAGACCTCGTCGAGAACCAACTGCCCGACTACAAGGCCTATGTCGACCCGAACGGCACGTTCACCGACATCCTTTCGCGCATCGCCGACACGCGCCGCATCAACGTACTCAAACCCCAGACCGAATACACCCTCTATGCTTTCGGTGTGAGCCCCGAACGCAAAGCCACCACCGGCGTGGAGACCTACACGTTCACCACCCCGGCGTTCCAGGTTGTCGACCCCTGCAAGTTTGAAATCGAATTCACCGACGTGAAACAGGTGGAATTCAAGATTTCGATAACGCCCGACAACGACAACACGCGCTACTACCTGGGCTTCATCGACGGAGCCGCACTCCAGGAATCCACGCCCGAAGAAATCGCCTCGCAGTTCATCCAACGGGCCGAGAGCTACGAAATCAACTGGGGCGCCCACGACGCCCTGCGCACGGGCCCCTGCACCCTCCATACATTCAAAGACCTGGAGCTGAGCGACCTGCAAGCCGACACGGACTATGCGGTGCTGGCTTTCGGTGTAAGCGCCCTGGGCGAACGCACGACGGAAGTCGCCCATAAAATCGCCCACACGGCACCGGTCGAAATCACCGACATGACTTTCGATGTCGACATTGTGGAGACGGCGATCAACGGAGTGAAAATCCAGGTCACCCCCTCCTACCCGGACAAGACCTACATGGCGGGCTGCATCCGCAAGGCGGAATACGACAAGTTCGAGGGCGACGACACGCGGTTCATGGAATACGTAGTGGCCAACGGCAACGTGACACTGCTCGAAGGAACGCAGCTCATCGACCGCACCAACGCCCTGCTGGCCGACACCGAATACATCTTCTTCGCATTCGGCTATGCGGGAGGCATCACCACGCCCGCGCCCAAAATCGTACCCTTCTCGACGGGCGACTACAACGTGAGCGGCCAAGCCGAAATCGAAATCTTGAGCATCGAAGTGGCGGGACCCGACCCCGACCCCAATGCAGTCAACTACGTACTGCTCGAAGCCAAAGTCCAGGTCAACGATAAGGCGGCGCACTGGTACGTCACCCATTTCAACAGCATCGACGGCGCAGCCTGCAACGCATTCAGCGGCGAACCTCTGACCGACACGGAAATCATCACGGCCCTCACCTCTCCGGGCTCCGGCATCTCTGTGACCAAAGACGCACTGACCGCCGAAGGCTATTGCAAGATAGGCAATGAACGCACGTTCTACGCCATAGCGGTGGATGCCGAAGGCAACTACGGACCGCTGGTTCGCAAGAGCATCGTTCCGACCCAGGAAATGTTACCGTAACCCTCCGCTCTCCCACTCTCGCATCGGGCCGTCCTGCCATGAGCAGGACGGCCCGAACGTTTCATTCCCGAGGGTCTGTATTAAATTAACGTTAACAATGACGCAAAAGACGCAAACGTGCCGAAAAATGGCTTACATTTGTTCAGAAATTGCACTCGAACCTCAACATGAGCGAAATCTACACCGTCATTGTCGGCATCCTGGGCATCCTTGCCGTCTCCGGTCTTTTCGTCGGCGTTACCAACGACGCAGTCAACTTCCTCAACTCGGCACTCGGCTCCAAAGCCGCCTCGATGCGCACCATCCTGCTGGTGGCGTCGGTGGGAATCGTCATCGGTGTCGTGACGTCGAGCGGCATGATGGAAGTGGCCCGCAGCGGCATGTTCAACCCCCAACTTTTCACGTTCCACGAAGTGATGATGCTCTACTTAGGCGTCATGTTCGCCAACGTCATTCTGCTGGGGCTCTACAACTCGTGGGGACTGCCCACGTCGACCACCGTATCGCTGATATTCTGCCTGCTGGGCTCGGCCGTCGCCGTATCGGTCTACAAAATCTCGAACGACCCGGCCGTGGGCGTCGGGTCGCTGAGCGAATACATCAACTCCTCGCGCGCAATGGGCGTGGTGTCGGCCATCCTGCTCTCGGTGGTCATCGCATTTACCTGCGGCTCGATACTGATGTACGTTTCGCGACTGATTTTCTCGTTCCGCTATACGACCCTGTTCCGGCGCTTCGGCTCGCTGTGGTGCGGCATTTCGCTCACGGCCGTGGTCTATTTCGCCGTCTTCAAAGGACTGCGGTCGCTGCTGTCGGGCTATGCGTTCGTCCAACTGATCGAAAAACATCTGCTGCTGTCGCTGACCGTCTGCTGGATCATCTGCTCGCTGCTGCTGTTCTTCATCCAACGCTTCAAGGTCAACATCCTGCGCATCACGATTCTGTCGGGCGTCTTCGCCCTGTCGCTGGCCTTTGCGGGCAACGACCTGGTGAACTTCATCGGTGTGCCGGTAGCCGGATTCGACGCCTACTCGTTCGCCCGAACCACCGGAGACCCGCAGATGCTGATGACACCGCTGGCCGAAAACGTACCGGCGAACCTGTCGATTCTGCTGATGGCAGGCATAATCATGATTGTGGCGCTGTGGGCATCGAAAGAAGCGGTGCTGCGTGTGACCCAGACCGAACTTTCGCTCTCGGCGCAGGGCGACGACGGGCAGGAACAGTACGCCTCGTCGGTATTCTCGCGCACGCTGGTCCGCATAGCGCTGAACATCAACAACGGCATCGAACGCATCGTACCGGCCAAGGTCCGTGCGGCGGTGGGCAAACGCTTCGAGTACGAAGACGTCGAACACAGCGGAGCCCCCTACGACATGATTCGCGCGACGGTCAATCTGACGACCTCGGCCCTGCTGATTTCGCTGGCCACGTCGCTCAAACTGCCGCTCTCGACCACCTACGTCTGCTTCATGGTGGCGATGGGCTCCTCGCTGGCCGACCGTGCATGGGGCCGCGAAAGCGCCGTATACCGGATTTCGGGCGTCATGACCGTCATTGCGGGCTGGTTCGTGACGGCGCTGGGCGGATTCTTGATTTCGTTCATCGTGGGGCTGGTGCTTATCTACGGCGGGACGGTCACCGTCATCGTGGTGACGGTGCTGTGCGGCTGGATAGTGTTCCGCAACTGCTTCCCGAAAAAGAACAAACCCGGCGAAACCGAAGCGAAAACCGAAACCAACAACGACATCATAGCCACACTGCGCAGTGACGTAGGCCGCACGATGGAGAGCGCGACGAAGATTTACGACCGCACGCTGATAGCCGTGCTGAAAGAAAACCGCAAGGTGCTGCGCGACATGGTCAAGGAATCGAACGACCTGTTCTACCAGTCGCGCGACCGCAAGTACGCGCTGCTGCCGACGCTCAAACGCCTGCAAAGCGGCGACGTCAACACGGCGCACTACTATGTCCAGGTGGTGGACTACCTGAACGAGATGACCAAGGCGCTGGTCCACATTACGCGCCCGGCGTTCGAGCACATCGACAACAACCACGAAGGACTTTCGGTCGAACAGACCCGTGACCTGATGGCCATCAACGACGACGTGGAGGCAATCTACCGCCGTATCAACCTGATGCTGCGCGACGGCGACTTCACGGACATCGAACTGGTGCTCTCGCTGCGCGACCAGCTCTTCGAGTCGATAGCCGAAGCCATCAAGTCGGAACTCACGCGCATCAACGAAGCCAAGTCGAACACCAAGGCGTCGATGCTCTATCTGACGATTCTGACCGAAACCAAGAACATGGTGCTCCAATCGCGCAACCTGCTCAAGTCGCAGCAATACTTTCTGAAGCACCGGACCGAGAAAAAGTGGATTAAATAGTGGACATCGCACAAGCCCGCCGGCGGGAGAACATAGCCGAATACATACTCTATCTGTGGCAAATAGAAGACCTGCTGCGGGCCCTGCAATTCAGCCCCGAAGCGATTTACTCGCAGCTGATTGCCCCGCGGACCGAACTGACCGAGGAACAGAAGCCCGCATTCCTGATGTGGTACCTCGACATTGCGGGGCTGCTGCGCCAGGAAGGCAAGGAGGAAAAAGGACATCTGGAGCACACGCTGCATCTGATTCAGGACCTGCACGACCTCCATCTGCAACTGCTCAAACTTCCCGTCGGCGAGCACTACCGCAAGACCTTCGCCCGGCTCGAAAGCGAACTGCCGCGCCTGCGGTCGGTGGTGGGCAATCCGGGGATGAGCGACACGGAACTCTGCTTCCGGGCGCTGTATGCGGTGATGCTCTACCGAATCAAGGGGCAGGGCGACCGCCCCGCCGTGGCCGACACGATAGACCTTGTGTCGCCCGTCATCGCCGAACTGGCCGCCATGTACGGCAAGGTCGAGCGTGGCGAAATCGACCTTTACAAAGACAACGAATAAGCCGCCCAACCGGACGGCCCTTGCTTCCCGAGGTTTTCTCCCCGGGATTTTTTTTGCCGCGGCGCATCCCCCGCCACACCAACACGCACGAAAAAGGCCGGTTTTCCAGCAACGAGACCCAGGAAAGACCCGTCCAAGCCCCCACGGCACGCACGAAAAAGGCCGGCTTTCCAGCCGGCCCGCAAACTCTCCTCTCCGAGGAAAATTAAGCGTACTTGAACGTCGATTCGTCCGATACGGTCAGCTTCTTGCGACCCTTGGCACGACGTGCTGCCAGCACCTTGCGACCGTTCGCCGTAGCCATACGAGCGCGGAAACCGTGCTTGTTGATTCTCTTCCGGCGCGAGGGCTGGTAAGTTCTCTTCATTGCCATAGCTATCTAATTTTTATCGTTTCAGACATTTTTACGGATTGCAAAAGTACAACAAAAAAGCGATTCGCAAAAATTTTCGGCGAAAATATTTCAAAAGGCCCCGAAATCGCCCGACTTTTCGTCGCTTCAGCTTTGTTGAAGATACTCGCGCCTTGGAAATGCTCAAATAAATTTGGCATTCCGCTCGGCTTATTCGTATCTTTACAGAAGATAGGCTGCGTCTCGGCAATGGCCAAATAAATTTGGCATTGCTCTCGACTTGCGTACTTTGGCTGCGCCGAAGATACTCCGCCTCAACAAAATCCAAACAAGTTTGGTTTTGTATTCGGCTTATTCGTATCTTTGCAACAGTTCCGGTGCGGCCGGGCCCCAAACTACACCACTATGGCAGTATTCAAAGTCGAAGGCGGACACCGCCTGAGCGGAAGCATCACCCCCCAGGGCGCCAAGAACGAGGCGCTGCAAATCATCTGCGCCACGCTGCTCACCGCCGAGCGGGTGACGGTCTACAACGTACCCCAGATTCTCGACGTCATGCAGCTGATCGAACTGCTGCGGCACATGGGCGTGGAAGTCGACCGGCTTGCCGACGACACCTATGCGTTCCGGGCGCGGGAAATCGACTTCGACTACCTCCGCAGCGACGACTACCGCCAGCGCTGTGCGCGTCTGCGCGGCTCGGTGATGCTGATAGGCCCGATGCTGGCGCGCTTCGGCGTGGGCTACATACCCAAACCCGGCGGCGACAAAATCGGCCGCCGCAGGCTCGACACCCACTTCCTCGGGTTTCAGAAACTGGGCGCCAAGTTCGATTTCGATGCGTCGGAAGAATTCTTCACGGTCGAAGGACACCATCTGAAAGGCACCTACATGCTGCTGGACGAGGCGTCGGTGACGGGAACGGCCAACATCATCATGGCGGCTGTCATGGCACGGGGCACGACGACGATCTACAACGCCGCGTGCGAACCCTATATCCAACAGCTCTGCCGGATGCTCAACCGCATGGGAGCCCGCATTTCGGGCATCGCCTCGAACCTGCTGACCATCGAAGGCGTCGACCTGCTGGGCGGCACGAAGCACACGCTGCTGCCCGACATGATCGAAGTGGGCAGCTTCATCGGCATGGCGGCCATGAACCGTTCGGAACTGACCATCAAGAACGTATCGTACGACAACTTGGGCATCATCCCGGCGCAGTTCAAACGCCTGGGCATCCAGCTCGAACAACGCGACGACGACATCTACATACCCCAGCAAGATCATTACAGCATCGAGAGTTTTCTGGACGGCTCGATCATGAACATCGCCGATGCGCCGTGGCCGGGACTGACGCCCGACCTGCTGTCGATATTCTTGGTGGTTGCGACGCAGGCCAAAGGCTCGGTGCTGATTCACCAGAAGATGTTCGAGAGCCGCCTGTTCTTCGTCGACAAACTGATAGACATGGGTGCGCAAATCATCCTCTGCGACCCGCACCGTGCGACGGTCATCGGCCACGACCACCGCATCCGCCTGCGGGCCACGCGCATGACCTCGCCTGACATACGCGCGGGCGTGGCGCTGCTCATCGCCGCCATGTCGGCCGAAGGGACGTCGACGATTCAGAACATCGACCAGATAGACCGCGGCTACAAGGAAATCGACACGCGCCTCAACGCCTTGGGCGCCAAGATTACACGAATCGAAGAATAACGGGCCGAGGCCCGCGCGACACCGCCTTGCACCTGTAACTTTTCACCCTTCACCTTACCGAAATGTTTTTGGAAAACGCCAGCCGCAAGGGCTGGATCGAAGTGGTCTGCGGCTCGATGTTTTCGGGCAAGACCGAAGAACTGATCCGCCGTCTGAAACGGGCCCAGTTCGCCCACCAGCGGGTCGAGATATTCAAACCGCGCGTCGACGTGCGCTACTCGGAGGAAGAGGTCGTTTCGCACGACGCCAACGCCATCCGCTCGACCCCGGTCGATTCGCCGCAGAACATCCTGCTCATGTCGGCGGGCGTCGACGTGGTGGGCATCGACGAAGCGCAGTTCTTCGACGAAAGCATCGTCGAAGTATGCCGCCGGCTGGCCGACAACGGGGTGCGGGTCATCGTCGCGGGGCTCGACATGGACTACACGGGCAAACCGTTCGGCCCGATGCCCGCGCTCATGGCCACGGCCGAATATGTCACCAAGGTGCACGCCATCTGCGTCCGCTGCGGCAACCTGGCCCACCACTCCCACCGTCTGACGAGCGACGACAAGCAGGTGATGCTGGGTGCGCAGGACACCTACGAACCCATCTGCCGCCACTGCTTCAAGGAACTGGTGCGCGAAAAGAGAGAATAACCCCGCCGGGGAGAGACTTCCGGCGACCAAATCCGTCTGCCTATGGACACTTTCGACTACATACTGCTTTACGTTGTTGCTGGGCTGTGCATCCTTATCCTCAACAAACTGGGCTCCCTGGAAACCAGAGTATCCCGACTGCACCTGCTTATCGAACGCGACAGGCAGGCGTCTCCGCAGCCGACCGAAGACCCCCGTCCGGAACAACCGCAGTCCCCGACCGCAAGTGCCGAAGCCTGCACGGCGGAGAACCTGGCCCTCAATCGGGAAGCCGAAAAGACCGCCGCCTTGGCGGAATCCCCGCAGCCGTCGCCCGAACTGCTGCCTGCCCCGGAATCTTCGCCCGGCCCGGAATTTTCGCACGCTCCGGAGCGGAAGGGCGCACAGACCCCGCCCCGCCGCCGGAAAAACTACGAAAAGTTCATCGGCACCCAACTTTTCGCCGCCATCGGCATCTTCGTGCTGATTGTCGGCATCGGCTTCTTCATCAAATACGCCATCAACAACGACTGGCTCGACGAGAGGATGCGCACCGGGCTGGGCTTCGCCAGCGGCTCTGCCCTGCTGGCTCTGGCCGCCCTGCTGCAAAAGCGCTACCGCTGGTTCGGCTCGCTGCTGGCGGGCGGAGCATTTGCGGTATACTATGTGACGGTCGCCGTAGCCTACCACTATTATGAACTCTTTTCGCAGGGCTGGGCATTCGGGCTGCTGGCAATCACCACCCTGCTGATGACGGCCATCGCCCTGGGCTACGACCGTCGCGAATTGGCCGTAGTCGCCTTGGCCGGAGGGTTGGTGGCGCCGTTCATCACGGCGAGCAGCAACGGCAACCACCTGATGCTGTTCGGCTATCTGACGATTCTGCACAGCGGCATGTTCGTGCTCTCGCTACGCAAAAAGTGGTGGGAACTGCCCGTCATCTCGTTCGCAGCGACCTATGCGATTCTGGCCGTCTTCGTAGCATACACCGCCCATTCGTTCGACGAACCGGCTTTCGCCCGCAACATGCTGGGATTCGCGGCGCTTTTCTATCTACTTTTTGCCGCGGCCATACTCTCGGTCATTCAAGCCCGCGACAACCGCCGCTTCTATTGGATATTGGCGGGGCTGGTGAGCCTCAACAATTTTCTGTTCCTGCACTTCGGACTGCTGTTCCTGGGCCACATGAAATCCGCCGCAAGCTACGCAGGTATCGTACCGCTGGCCATCGCGGCTGCGAACGTCGCCATCCTGCGGCTGACCCGCCGGCACTCCGGGCAACTCCCGCATCTGCAAAACCTGCTGCTGGGACTGACCGCCCTGTTCCTTACGCTGGCCGCCCCGATTCAGTTCCGGGCCGAGACCACGACCTTATGCTGGGCCGCTGAAACGGTCGTGGCGCTCGGGCTTTACGTCCATACGCGCCGCCGCATTTACGAAGCAAGCGCCGTCGCACTCTACTTAGCTACAGCGCTGAATGTTATGGCGCAACTTCTCACAGGCGACAGCGACGCCGGAATTTTCCGCAGCAGCGAATTTCTGACCGCCCTGTCCGCTGTGGCGATGTTCGCCTGCGGAGCCGGGTTCATGCGCTGCAAACGGGAGGTATTCGGGCAGGCAAAGCTCCTGGTCTATCCGGCCGTCTACGTTGTGTGGGTCGTCCTCACGGCAGGGCTGCTGTATTTCATGCTGAACGTCGAATTCTTCCGCCATCTTTCGGGCGGCATGCGGCTGCAAGCATGGCTGTTCACGAGCGTAGCGACGATTTCCGGGCTTCTGCGGCTGCTGGGCGAACATTTCCCGGCCGCGAAAAACACCCGTCTTCATCTGACAGCCAACGGGATTGCCGTGCTGCTGTTGATTATGTTCTCTACGCCCGGCCAAAGCAGCACAGCATGCGCCGTATTCTCGTGGCTCTCAGTAGCGGCAGTCATCTATTCGCTGACGAACATGGCATGCCGATTCTACCGCGGCGCAACGGAAGAGGCGCGGCGCAGAACTTTCACCATCGTGCTCAACATCATGGCCACGCTGGTCTGGATTAGCGTCTTCTGCCGCCTGCTGACGCTGCTGGGCATCGACCGCAATTTCAGTACGGGACTCTCGCTGGGACTGATAACGGCGGGAAGCGTACAGATGGGGCTGGGCATGCTCCGCCGCCAGAAAATCCTGCGCATCTTTTCGCTTTTCGTCTTCGGACTGGTGCTGCTCAAACTGGTGCTGCACGACCTGTGGCAATGGCCCACGCTCGGCCGGATTGTTGTTTTTATCCTGCTGGGCGTCACGCTCCTGCTATTGTCGTTCCTCTATCAAAGGCTCAAAACGACCCTTTTCAAGGACGACGACGAATTGCATATCCCCGGGAAATAACTACTTTTGTACTCCGATTTCAACACAAGAAACACGTTATGAAAAATTCGTTTGCAAAATGGGCGGCCGCACTTCTGTGCCTGGCCGCCGCGATGCCTGCACAGGCGCAGTTCAATCTGAAAAAAGCAATCAGCGGCGCCGCCAAGGTAACGCAGGCCGCCACGCTGACCGACGAACAGATGGCCGCCTACGTCAAGGAGTATATCGACTGGATGGACGAACACAACCCGGTCTGCGCCGATGACGACCCCTACACGCTCCGGCTCAACCGGCTGACCGAAGGACTGACCGACGCCGACGGCATCGCGCTGAACTTCAAGGTCTACTATGTCATCGACGTCAACGCGTTCGCCTGCGCCGACGGCAGTATCCGCGTCTTCTCGTCGCTGATGGACATCATGACCGACGAAGAACTCCTGGGCGTCATCGGCCATGAAGTGGGCCACATCGCCCACCGCGATTCCAAGAAAGGATTCCGCACGGCGCTGCTGGCTTCGGCCCTGCGCGACGGCATTTCGTCCAACGGCGGCAAGGCGGCGCAACTCTCCGAATCGCAGCTGGGCGACTTAGGCGAAGCGCTTGCCAATGCGACCTACTCGCAGAAGCAGGAACGCGACGCCGACGACTACGGCTATGAATTCCTTCAGAAAGGCGGCAAAAACCCGTGGGCCATGGCCTACTCGTTTCGACGTCTGAAAGCGATGCAGGAAGAAGCCGGCGCACAGAAAAACAGCAAAATCAACCAGCTGTTCTCGACCCACCCCGACCTGGACGTTCGCATCAAACGCATGGAAGAACGCGCCACGGCAGATGGAATCGCAGAACCGACCACAGTCTGCGCAGAATAGAAACGCGGCCGGCTCCCAAATAAAAAAGCACCCTGACAGCAGGGTGCTTTTTTTATGGTTGGCAGGTCCTTATTTCGCGGCCGACTGCATCGCTTCGATAAACCGCGGCCACAGCACCCACAAATTTTCGGTCCGAAGCCAAAGCTCGCGGGCCTGCGCCTGCAACGAGGGGCGCTCGCTCTCGATGTCGCGCAGGTAGGCGGCATCGGCCGGATGCTCTCCTGCCGTGAACTCGGCGAAAAAAGGCGCGAAACGGGTCTTGAAACGTTTCAGCTCACCCTCCGGAAGCCGCCCGTCGCGCCGGAACGCCGCCCACAGCAACAGCAGCTCCCGGCTGGCGCTCTTGTCCGAAAGGTCGTTGATGACCTCATCGAACAATTCGGTTTCGTCCATCGCCAGATAATCGAACGCGAGCAGCTCGCTCCCCTCCAGATGGTCCTCGGGGTCGAGGTCGAGCAACATTTCGAGCAGCGCCGCCGACAGCTCGAAATCGTTGATAAGGAAATGATCGACCGCCGAAGCGTGGACCAGTTCGAGCGCCGCCCGCGAATTGCGGTGGTTCCACTCCAGAATCACCTCCTCGTCGTCGGGAATCAGCCCGGCCAGCCGCTGGAACGCCTGGAACCGCTCGTCGCAAGCCTGCTCCACAGCGCCCGAAGCCTGCAATTCGCGGCTGTGCACCAAGACCTTGACGAAATTATATGCCCCCTCACCGACGACCTCGAACGTCTGGTCGGGAGTGGGATTGAGATATGCTTTCTGCATCGTAGCGAATATTGAAAATCATGTTGCGCAACGGTCTGCGGCTATACTCGCCAGGTGGACGCCTGGCCGTTTCAGCGCGAATATAGCAACAAAAGCGATATTTTCGGTCAAATTGTTGCGAGAAATATTTTTTTTTCGGATATTTGCAATCCCAACCGAAGACCTCGTGTCTTCCAAGGCCGAAATAGCTCAGCGGTAGAGCACTTCACTCGTAATGAAGGGGTCCCGAGTTCAAATCTCGGTTTCGGCTCGAAAATGCGAAAGCGCCGCAGGCGCAGGAACGAATGAAAAACCGCTTCAAATTCACTTGAAAGCGGTTTTTCATTTCGGGCCGTATATCGCGCAACGATTTTCGCATTTTTGACAGCGCCCCTGCGGCAAGCAGAAGAGATAAAACGAGCATAACGAAGTCAAATCTCGGTTTCGGCTCTGAAAATCAAGCGATTGCGTTTTAGACGCAGTCGCTTTTTTTGTGCTCGGATGGCTGAAAAAGCGCGAAAAAAGGGGTTCGGACGGGCAATGTTACACATAAAATTTAAGCGCCCCGCACGGTTTGCCTAACGCGCAAACAAATGAAAATCAAAGCAATCTGCCGACACGAAATCGTCTACAAAAACGGCAAGTCCCCGCTGGCAATCCGCTTTACGCATCAACGCACCCACAAAACCGTTTCGCTCGGCATTTCGGTAGAGCCGCATTATTGGGACAAAGAGACTGAAACGATAGCGGCAAACTGCCCCGAACGTGCCACCTTACAAAGTCAGATAGACAACACATTGGCAAGTTATCGCAAGAAGATTCAAAGGCTGGAAGCGCTGGATATTCCCGTGAATTTCGATACGTTGTTCGATGCAAAACAAATCAATCCCCCTAAATCGTGACCCATTTCCGGGTCGAGCGAATCAGGTCACGACTTAGGTTGAAGAAAACCGCATTTCATTGCTTCGGTCTTCAGCACCCCAAAACGAAAAAACCTTACATATCATTGATACATAAGGTTTTTTGCTTCTCGTTGCCTTCTTTCTCAAAGGCCCTTTGAGCGGAAAACGAGACTCGAACTCGCGACCCCAACCTTGGCAAGGTTGTGCTCTACCAACTGAGCTATTTCCGCAAAACAAACCCCCAAAACCCGGAGGAAACCTCCTTATTGGGACTGCAAATATAAACCGAAAAAATCAAACGACAAAATTTTTCGGGGACAAATTACGAAACCCCGGGGCTGAAAAAGACGAATAAGGCGGGCCGAGGACACAGCATCCCAAGACCTCAGAAACAAAACCGAATGCAGGCCGAACTTGTTCCCACATCGAATTCGACACCGAACGAAAAGGGCCGCACCTAAAAACCGAAAAAATTGCCGACCTCCGAAATCGGAAGCCGGCAATCCTCTTCACCTAATTTTTATTATGAAATCTTTTTAGCGGACCTTGAAACCCTCGTCGGCGCGGACGGGGATAGGCAACTTGGCGTAGTAGCCGCTTTCGAGCTTCTCGCGCACGGACTTGAACGCCTCGATAGTCACCTTGACGTCCTCCAGCGTATGGGCCGCGGTGGGGATGACGCGCAGGATGATTTCGCCCTTCGGGATAACGGGGTAGATGACGATGGAGCAGAATATACCGTGATTCTCACGCAGGTCGACCACCAGGTTCGTTGCTTCGGGGACACCGCCCTTGAGGAAGACCGGAGTTACGGGCGAATTGGTCACGCCGATATCGAACCCGTTCTCTTTCAGACTGCTCTGGAGCGCACGCACGATTTCCCACAGCTTCTGCTGGTATTCGGGGTGCTGACGAATCAGTTCCAGACGCTTCAGCGCGCCGATCACCATCGGCATCGGGAGCGACTTGGCGTAGAGTTGCGAGCGCATGTTGTAGCGGAAAAGGTTGATAAGCCAGCGCGGACCGCTCACGAAAGCCCCGATGCCGGCCATCGACTTGGCAAAGGTGTTGAACAGCACGTCCACGCCGTCGACCACACCGAAGTGCGACGCCGTACCGCGGCCGCCCTCGCCCATCGTGCCGAAGCCGTGGGCGTCGTCGACCAGCAGACGGAACTGGAAATCCTTTTTCAGCGCCACGATTTCGTCGAGCTTGCCCAGGTCGCCCTTCATGCCGAACACGCCCTCGGTAATCACGAGTACACCGCCGTTCTGCTCCTCGGCCAGGTCGGTAGCGTGCTGCAACTGAAGACGCAGCGATTCCATGTCGTTGTGTCCGAAGACGAAACGCTTGCCCTTGTGCATGCGCAGACCGTCAATGATGCAGGCGTGGGCCTCGGCATCGTAGACCACCACGTCACGCGGCGTGAGCAGGCAGTCGATAATCGAAATCATGCCCTGGTAGCCGAAGTTGAGCAAGAACGCGTCTTCCTTGCCGACGAACGCCGCGAGCTCGCGCTCCAGCTGTTCGTGGTAAACCGTCTGGCCGCTCATCATGCGGGCGCCCATCGGGGCGGCCATACCGAACTTGGCGGCGCCTTCGGCATCGGCCTTGCGCACCTCGGGCAGGTTGGCCAGACCGAGGTAGTTGTTCAGGCTCCAGTTGAGCACTTCCTTGCCGCGGAATACCATGTGGGGGCCGATTTCGCCCTCCAGTTTGGGAAACGCATAGTACCCGTGGGCATAGCCCATGTACTGACCGATAGGTCCGCCTGCATTCTTTTCGAGGCGTGCAAAAATATCTACCATATCTGCTATGTAATTTTGGAATTTGTATGTCCTTGTTTCCGTGCCTGTTCGGCAGCGGCCCCGCAAAAATACAAATAAAACGGAACCGATGACCAAAGGTAGCCGTTTTTTGTGGCGCGAGGATACGTATTTATACTTATTTTAGCCGTTTCGGCATACCGGCCGGCACGAAACGCCCGTTTCCCGGCAAAGGGTTTGGGGGTTGTTCCGAATTTTGCTAATTTCGCATCATGACATCGCTTTTCCCCGACATCATTTTCGGGCCCGTGCGCTCGCGGCGACTGGGTTTGTCGTTGGGCGTCAACCTGTTGCCCACCCGGTCCAAGCTCTGTTCGTTCGACTGCATCTACTGCGAATGCGGCTGGAACGCCGAACATCCCGGCGCGCGGCGCTTCAACGACCGCGACGACGTGCGGACCCAGCTCGAAGCCACCCTGCGCCGGATGGTCGCCGACGGCACGCCCCCCGACGTCATTACTTTCGCGGGCAACGGCGAGCCGACCCTCCATCCCGACTTCGAGGCCGTCATCGGCGACACCCTTGCCCTGCGCGACGCCTTGTGCCCCGGGGCCAAAGTCTCCGTGCTGTCGAACGCCACACAGCTCCACCGCGACGACGTGCGGCGGGCCCTGCTGCGTGTAGACAACAATATTCTGAAACTCGATTCGGCTTTCGACGCAACGGTCCGGCGCATGAACAACCCGCAGAATGCGGCTTATACGGTTCGTGAGACGGTCGAACAGATGAAATGGTTCGAGGGGCGGATGATTCTGCAAACGATGTTCTTACGGGGGACTTGCGGCGGTACACCCATCGACAACACCACCGAGGAAGAGGTCGCTGCGTGGCTGCGGCTGGTCGGCGAAATCCGCCCCCGGCAGGTCATGGTCTACTCGCTCGACCGCGACACCCCCTGTCCGACACTCGAAAAGGTGCCGCGCGAGGAGTTGCAGACCATCGCGGCCCGGGTCGAAGCCTTGAGGATTCCCTGCTCCGTCGCTTGATTTTCCGGGTATTAAAAGGGGTAAAAGACAGCCTGTGCGCCGGCCCGAATGTATCCGCACCCATACGGCGGATACGCGCCCGGCGCTGCCGCGCTGACACAAGCCTTGACCTGCCCCATTCCGGGCATGGCTGCCTTTTACCGTAGGTGCAGCGACAGGGTGACGCAACTCTCGTTTGCCATGCACACAGTGAAGACAAAGTTTCCCGCCGCTGCCGGCCGACCGATCGTATCCGGCAGAGCACAAAAAGAGGAAGACGCTGCCGATTTTATAATCTCAGGCTCTGGTAAACCTCGTCCACTAAAATACAACACACGTCCTCCCGGACGCAAATGGTATCTGTGGACAAAAATTTTACCAGAATTTAAGATTTAGATACAATCGCTTATAACGATACGAATATGTCAAGAACGCTGGAAACCCATCGGGTTTTACGGTGCGAATATACTGTTTTTCCTGCAAATAACAAACTTCGGGCCACCGAACGCGCTGTCGGTGCCGTACTTACGCCGCCGATGCAGGTTCGGAGTTTTCAATACGTGGGGAATTGTCCGGATTGTCGCGCTTCCGCGTTCTTCGCAGCAGCAGTCTATCGCTGAAGTATCGCCCGCAGGATGCTCTCCTCGTCGAAACCGCAGAGGGCGTAAAGCTGGGCCGGGGTACCGTGCTCGATCCACTCGTCGCCGACGCCCAGCGAACGGACCGAAGGCTTGAACCCGTGGTTGTTGAACCACGCCGCGACCGTCTCGCCCACACCGCCGCGCAGCGATCCGTCCTCGACGGTCACCACCCGGGCGAACCGTGACCCGACTTCGGCAAGCAGTTCTTCGTCGAGCGGTTTGGCAAACCGCAAATCGTAGTGGGCCACGCTCAGCCCCTCGGCCGCAGCCCGTTCGGCAGCCCGCGCCGCCGCATGGCCGACCGTTCCGACGGTCAGCAGCGCTACATCGCCGCCCTCGCGCAGGCAGCGCCCCTTGCCCGTGGGCAGCACCTCGAAAGGCTCGTCCTGCCACGGCGCTCCGGCTCCGTTGCCGCGCGGATAGCGAATCATATAGGGCCCTCCCGCCTGCAAGGCCGAGTACATCATGTTGCGCAGTTCGCGTTCGTCCATCGGCGCCGCAATCGTCAGCGACGGCACCGTCCCGAAAGCCGCCATGTCGAACAGTCCGTGGTGCGTCACCCCGTCCTCGCCGACCAGGCCGCCGCGGTCGAGACACAGCACCACAGGCAGATTCTGTATCGCAACATCGTGAATCACATTGTCATAGGCCCGCTGCATGAACGACGAATAGATGTTGCAGAAAGGCACCATCCCCGCCGCGGCCAGTCCGGCCGAAAACGTGACGGCGTGGCCCTCGGCTATGCCGACGTCGAAACAGCGTTCGGGCATGGCCTGCATCAGCATGTTCATCGAGCAGCCCGAGGGCATGGCAGGCGTCACGCCCACCACCCGAGGGTCGAGCTGCGCCAAATCGACAAGCGTCCGGCCGAACACATCTTGATAGCGGGCCGCCGCTCCCTGCGCCACGATGCGTTCGCCCGTCTCGGGGTTGAAGCGTCCCGGCGCGTGCCACACGGGTTTGTCGTGCTCGGCAGGCAGATAGCCTTTGCCCTTGACCGTCATCACGTGCAGCAGTTTGGGTCCCGGAATCGCCCGCAGCGCCCGCAGGGTCCGCACCAGCTCGGGCAGGCTGTGCCCGTCGACCGGACCGAAATAGCGGAAATTGAGGCTCTCGAACAGATTGCTGTTGTTGAGCACGCCCTGCTTCACGGCATTGCCCATCTTCTGACACAGCCGCAGCAGGCGCGGCGTATGCGACAGCACGCCCCACAAGCGTTGCTTGAGCCTGTTATAATGGACCGAAGTCGAGATTTTCAGCAAGTAGTTTTTGAGTGCGCCCGTGGCCTGGTCGATGGCCATGTTGTTGTCGTTCAGAATAACCAGCAGGTCGGTACTCTTGCTGGCCCCCGCGTTGTTGAGCCCCTCGAACGCCAGTCCGCCCGTCATCGAGCCGTCGCCGATGACCGCCACGACCTTGCGCTTCTCGCCCCGCAGTTCGGCCGCCTTGGCCATGCCGAACGCCGCCGAAATCGAGACCGAGGCATGGCCGCCGCCGAAAGCGTCGTACTCGCTCTCGGCCATGCGCGGGAAGCCGCTGATTCCGCCCAGCCTGCGTTTGTTGCGGAACGCTTCGCGGCGTCCCGTGATGATTTTGTGGGCATAGGTCTGATGGCCCACGTCCCACACGATTTTGTCCTCGGGCGTATCGTACACATAGTGGAGCGCCGCAGCCAGTTCCACCGCCCCGAGGCTCGACGCCAGGTGGCCCGGATTGACCGAGCATTCCCCGATGATATAGCGGCGCAGTTCGTCGCAATAGGTGCGTAATTCCTCCTGCGTGAGTGTTTTCAGCTCGCGCGGCGAACCGATCCGGTTCAGCAATATGTATTCATCCGCAGCCATGGATATGCAAAGATACGAATAAGCCGAGCGGAATGCCAAATTTATTTGAGCATTCCCGAGGCGCGAGTATCTAAGACGGAGTCAAAGATACGAATAAGCCGAATACAAAACCAAACTTGTTTGGATTTTGTTGAGGCGGAGTATCTTCGGCGAAGCCAAAGTGCAAATTAAATAAGGTAAAAGTTGAAAGGTGAAAAGTGAAAGGTATTCTTTCAAGTCTGCATATAAAACAAATATCTTCTTTACCAACCGCATACTTTCCTGCATTCCCTCGCAGGAAATCGCCGGACGCCCGACTTCGGCAAAATCGGCCGCGGACCCTTTTCCGATAGCCGAAAAATCGCTATATTTGTGCATCATTCAAAACCTTGCACCCATGAAACAGGCTTTCCGGCTTCTTCTGCTCGGAGGAATCGCCCTTTTAGGTTCGTGCGCGCCCCGGCCCCGCACAATCGCCTACACGCTCCCGGCCGGCGAAATCAAACTTATCAGCTTCAACATCCGCCAGGGCAGCGCCGCCGAACAGGACGGGCCCTGCCGCTGGACCAAGCGCCGCGAAGCCGTGCTCGACATGATCGAGCATCAAAGCCCCTCGGTCATCGGCATCCAGGAGGGCGAAATCGACCAGGTGCGCTACCTCGAACTCCACTGCCCGCAGTTCGCCCGCATCGGCGTCGGCCGCGACGACGGAGCCGAGGGCGGCGAAATCATGGCCATCTTCTACCGCAGCGACTACTTCGACGTCCCGGCGTCGGGCACTTTCTGGCTGAGCGAGACCCCCGGGCAGGTATCGCGCGGGTGGGATGCGGCCTGCAACCGCACCGTGACATGGGCACAGCTGCGCGAAAAGGCCACAGGCAAGGAATTCTACTATCTGAACACCCATTTCGACCACATGGGCGAAACCGCCCGCCGCGAATCGGCACGGATGGTCGCCGACTTCGTCCGGGAGCGGATTCCGGACGGCGCGACGGTCATCGTCGGCGGCGACCTCAACACCGACGCCGCCCACCCCGACCTGGCGCCACTGAAAGAACAGCTCCGAATCGCCCGCGACATCGCCGACCCGACCGACCGCCGGGGGACTTTCAACGGGTTCGGTTCGGCTCCGGGCAACATCGTCATCGACCACATCTTCTGCCGCAATGTCTCCGGCCCCGCCCTCGAAACGCTGCGCGACGGCTACGGTGCGGCCTATCTTTCGGACCATTATCCCGTAGTCTTCACGTTCCGGCTTCCCTGACCGCAGCCAACGAAAAACCGCAAACCCTGCAAAAATCGAATAAAAATTCGTATCTTCGTCCGACAAACGGCACAGAAAGATGAAATACAAGCGCATACTTCTGAAACTGAGTGGCGAATCGCTGCAAGGCCAGCAGAAATACGGGCTTTCGCCCGAGGTGCTGCAATCCTACGCGGAGCAAATCAAGGCAGCGGCCGCAAGCGGCGTGCAGATAGGCATCGTCATCGGCGGCGGCAACATCTTCCGCGGCATGACGGGGGCCAAGAAAGGCTTCGACCGTGTCAAGGGCGACCAAATGGGCATGCTGGCCACGGTCATCAATTCGCTGGCCCTCCAGTCGGCGTTGGAGGACAACGGCGTGCGCGCCAAGGTGCTGACCTCCATCCGCATGGAGCCCATCGGCGAATACTTCTCCAAGGCGCGGGCTATCGAATATTTGGAAGCGGGCTGCGTGGTCATCATCGGGGGTGGCACCTCCAACCCCTATTTCACCACCGATTCGGCGTCGGCCCTGCGCGGCATCGAAATCGAAGCCGACGTTCTGCTGAAAGGCACGCGCGTCGACGGTGTCTACACGTCCGACCCGGAGAAGGACCCCGCCGCGACGAAGTTCGACGAAATCACGTTCGAGGAAGTGCTCGACCGACGGCTCAAGGTCATGGACCTCACGGCGTTCACCCTCTGCCGCGAGAACGGGCTGGAAATCGTGGTCTTCGACATGGACACTCCCGGCAACCTGGGCAGGGTCCTTGCCGGAGAAAAGGTCGGCACGCTCGTAAAACCATAGGGCCCGCCCGGGCGCGGTATAGCCCGGCTTGCCAAAGAACTCCGGTTCCCTGCCGCACTTTTCACCTTTCACCTTTCACTTTTCACCTAACGAAATGGCAACCAAAAAGAGCAACAAGCAACTCTGGATCATGCTGGCGCTGATAGCCGCCATCGCCGCGGCCATCCTGCTGCTGCCCGACGGCAGCCGCCCCGACAGCGCCCCGGCCGACCCCGCCGCATTGGTCAAGCCGGGCGACACGGCCCCCGACTTCACGGTCGAAATGTTCGACGGCTCCCATGTCACCCTCTCCGACCTGCGCGGCAAGGTGGTTCTGCTCAACTTCTGGGCAACGTGGTGCCCGCCCTGCCGGCAAGAGCTTGCACGCGTGCAAGCCGACGTCATCGACCGTTTCGTAGGCGAAGACTTCATCTTCCTGCCCGTTGCTCGCGGCGAGGACCGCGAAGCCGTGGCGGCTTTCCGCCAACAGCAGGGCTACAACTTCCCCATGGGGCTCGACCCGCAGCGAAGCATCTACGACCGCTACGCCTCGAACCACATCCCACGCAACATCCTCATCGGCCGCGACGGCAGAATCGTGCTTTCGTCGGTGGGCTACGAAGCGGACGAATTCGGGCGGCTTGTCAAAGCCATCGAACAGACACTGAATCAATAACACACACAATCATGGATACCAAAACCATTCTCAACGACGCCTCCGTCCGGATGCAGAAAGCCCTCGACCACCTCGAAGAAGAACTGCTCAACGTGCGCGCAGGCAAAGCGTCGCCCAACGTGCTCAACGGCGTGATGGTCGATTACTTCGGTTCGCAGGTGCCTGTTTCGGGGGCGGCCAGCGTCACCGTGCCCGACGCCAAGACCATCCTGATTCAGCCGTGGGACAAGAACATGATCCGCACCATCGAGAAAGCCATCGTCGACTCGAACATCGGTCTGACCCCCTCGAACAACGGCGAGCAAATCCGGCTGTCGATTCCGCCGCTGACCGAAGACCGCCGCAAGGAGCTGGTCAAGCAGGTGCGCTCCGAAGCCGAAACGGCCCGCATCAGTTTCCGCAACGCCCGCCGCGACGCGGTAGAAGCGTTCAAGAAAGCGCAGAAGGAGGGCATGCCCGAGGACGAAGCGAAGGACGGCGAAACCCAGACGCAGAAGCTGCTGGAAAAGTTCACCAAACTGCTCGACGACACGCTCAACAAGAAAGAAAAGGAAATCATGACCGTATAGTCTCTCCGGTCACCAGTCTGCGGGCGGAATCTTCGCGTTCCGCCCGTTTTCATACTGATACGCCTGCCGCATGAAAAAATACACCGCTCTGCTGCTCCTGCTTCTGCCCGCCCTGCTGGGCTCCGGGAGTGCCGCCGCACAAGGATACGTCAAACTCAACGGGCTCTATGCGCTGGCAGGGGTCATCAACCCTGCCGTGGAGTTCGCCATCTCACCCAAATCGACCCTGCAAACCGAAATCGTGGTCTCGCCGTGGAAATCCATCAACGGCAAGCACATGAAGTTCGGCATCCTCATGGGCGAATACCGCCGCTATTTCAAGGAGCACAGCCGCGGCTGGTACTTGGGCGCCAACCTCGGCATGATGGCGTTCGACATGTCGAAGCCCTACCTGGCACACGGAAGCATCAAGTTCGAGAACCGCTATTGCAAGGGCTACGGCATGATGATCGGCTTATGCGTGGGCTACGAATACCAATTCTGCGAGCGCTGGCTCGTCGACGCCTTTTTGGGCTGGGCATGGATGGACAGCCACTACAACGGATATAGTTTCGACGGCAAAATCGACATGTACCCCCACCGCCCCGTCCAGCCCAAGCACCCCGACCCGTTCAACGGTTCGTCCGAATGGTACCCCAACAAAATCGGCGTCTCCATCGGCTGCCGGATTTTCAAGCCCAAAAAATAGCCGCAACCCGGAGTGGCGGAGGTCACGGCTTCCGCCAGCGCGGTTGTGCAGATTCAGCAATCCGCTGACGGCATACGGCCGAAGAGGCTAAAACGTTTTAACAAGCCGCTGAAACGATTCAGCACGCCGTTAGCTATACATCCCAGTCTGGCAGAAAACTTGGGTTAATGAATAATTAACAATGAATAGTGAATAATTGCTTTTTCATGTCTTTGCCAATTATTCCTTATTAACTATTCATTATTCATTTTTCTGTCATTCATCCCAGCGATTGCTTAAGCCCTGCTACGGGCTACCGCCACAACTCGACGGGAGCCTTGACGTACGTCGGCACGGAGGGCAATGTCTGGTGCTCGTCGTCCTACTACGCCGGCAACCACAATGCGGGCTACCTGTTCTTCCGCGCGGGCGACGTGCGGCCGCTGAACGGAACCAACCGGGCCTACGGCTTCGCCGTGCGCTGCGTCCAGCATCTGCAAGGCTATTTCCCAAAAAGCACTTCCGGCCGCCCGAAAGAGCGACCGGAAGCATCCAAAAATTATGTGTTACGAAAAGTCTTACTTCAGTTTCGGACCGGCGGCCACGAGGCTCTTGCCCTCGTCGTTGCCCGTGAACTTCACGAAGTTCTTCACGAAACGGTTGGCCAGGTCTTCGGCCTTGGTCTCCCACTCCGCGGGGTTCGCGTAGGTGTCGCGCGGGTCGAGAATCTTGGGGTCCACGCCCGGCAGCTCGGTCGGCACCTTGAAGTCGAAGGTCGGAATCATCTTGGTCGGAGCCTTGTCGATCGAACCGTCGAGAATGGCGTCGATGATGCCGCGCGTATCCTTGATGGAGATACGCTTGCCCGTACCGTTCCAGCCCGTGTTGACCAGGTAGGCCGTGGCGCCCGACTGCTGCATGCGCTTAACGAGTTCTTCGCCGTACTTGGTGGGGTGCAGCGAGAGGAAAGCGGCGCCGAAGCATGCCGAGAAAGTCGGCGTGGGCTCGGTGATGCCGCGCTCGGTACCTGCCAGCTTGGCGGTGAAGCCCGAGAGGAAGTAGTACTTCGTCTGCTCGGGGGTCAGAATCGACACGGGAGGCAGCACGCCGAAAGCGTCGGCCGAGAGGAAGATGACCTTCTTGGCGGCGGGAGCCTTCGATACGGGCTTCACGATGTTGTTGATGTGGAAAATCGGGTACGACACGCGCGTATTCTCCGTCACGGACTTGTCGGCGAAGTCGATAGCGCCCTTCTTGTCGACCGTGACGTTCTCCAGCAGCGCATTGCGGCGGATAGCGTTCCAGATGTCGGGCTCGTTCTCTTTCGAGAGGTTGATGACCTTGGCGTAGCAGCCGCCCTCGAAGTTGAAGACGCCGTCGTCGTCCCAGCCGTGCTCGTCGTCGCCGATAAGCTGACGCTTCGGGTCGGTCGAAAGGGTGGTCTTGCCGGTGCCCGACAGACCGAAGAATACGGCCGTCTCACCCTTTTCGTTGGTGTTGGCCGAGCAGTGCATCGAAGCGATGCCCTTGAGCGGAAGCAGGTAGTTCATGTAGGAGAACATACCTTTCTTCATCTCACCGCCGTACCACGTGTTGATGATGACCTGCATCTTCTCCGTGAGGTTGAAGACCACGGCGGTCTCCGAGTTGAGACCCAGCTTCTTGTAGTTCTTGACCTTGGCTTTCGAGGCGTTGAGCACCACGAAATCGGGCTCGCCGTACTCCTCCAGCTCGGCGTCGGTCGGACGGATGAACATGTTCTTCACGAAGTGAGCCTGCCATGCCACCTCCATGATGAAGCGGATTTTCAGACGCGTGTTCTCGTTGGCGCCGCAGAACGTGTCGACCACGTAGAGCTTCTTGCCCGACAGCTCCTTGGAAGCGATCTTCTTGAGCTCCTGCCAAGCCTCCTTGCTCACGGGCTTGTTGTCGTTCTTATACTCGTCGGAAGTCCACCAGATCGTGTCCTTGGTGGTCTCGTCCATGACGAAGAACTTGTCCTTGGGCGAACGGCCGGTGTAGACGCCCGTCATCACGTTGATGGCACCCATGTCGGTCAGCTGACCCTTCTCGAAACCTTTCAGGCCTTTCTTGGTCTCCTCGCGGAAGAGCTCGTCGTAGGAGGGATTGTACACGACTTCCTTGACGCCGGAAATCCCGTACTTTGTCAAATCCAGTTTGTCCATAACTAACTTATTTTTAGAATTAAACCTATTTCCTGCATGACGGCGCCCGGCAGGGGCGCCTGCGTTTTTCCGACGCAAAGGTAGAAAAACTTTCATACTTGTGAAAAAAATAACAATGAAAATTCCGAAAAATACCCATTATTTTTCCGGCACCGGTTATCCGGTTCATTCATAACGCGTTCGGGGGCTTCTCCGGGCAGTCCGGCAATCGCACGGCTTTCCCGCTCCGGCCGCATTCGACGCTGCCACGACTTATCGAAAAGGTTCCCGGCATGGCCGCCCGCTTCCCGTACAGCAAATAATCCGCCGAAAACGGATGCGCTTTTTGTGGCCCGGCTCGCTTTTTCGGCCGAAGAGCGCACCAAGTACGGAATTTTTTCGTAAATTTGATAATCTATGGCAGGCCTTTATTTCCACATACCGTTCTGCAAACGCATCTGCGCCTACTGCGACTTCTACAAGAGCGCCGACCTGCGGCGCATGGACGACGTGCTGGCGGCGATGCACCGCGAGCTGGAAACGCGGCGCGGCTACCTGGGCGGCGAACCGGTCCGCACCCGCTATTTCGGCGGCGGCACCCCGTCGCTGCTCACGCCACAGCAAATCAGGGACTTGCTGGCCCGCGCGGCCGACCTTTACGACTGCACGGCTGTGGAGGAAACGACCCTCGAAGCCAATCCGGACGACCTCGACGGGCCCTATCTGGAAGCGCTGCGCCAGGCGGGCATCGACCGCCTTTCCATCGGCATCCAGTCGCTCGACGATGCCTGCCTGCGGCTGATGAACCGCCGCCACACCGCCGCCCAGGCACGCGAAGCGGTTGCGGCGGCCCGCCGGGCCGGATTCGGCAACCTGACCGTCGACCTGATTTTCGGCGTGCCGGGATTCGGCGGCGATTCGCTGCGCCGCTCGCTCGACGGCGTGCTGGCACTGGAGCCCCAACATGTTTCGGCATACCATTTGACCGTCGAACCCGATACGGCGTTCGGCCGCCGGGCCGCACGGGGAGCATTCGCACCCGTCGGGGAGCAGGTGAGCGAAACAGAATTCCGGCTCGTACACGAAACGCTGACCCGAGCCGGATACGAACACTACGAAGTCTCGAACTACGCCCTGCCGGGACGGCGCGCGCGCCACAATTCGGCTTACTGGCACGGCGAGAAATACTTGGGCATCGGCCCTGCGGCCCACTCCTACGACGGCTGCGAGCGCCATTGGAACGCCGCGTCGGTCGACCGCTACGCAGCCGGAGAAGCGGCCGGACGCGAGGTGCTGACCGACTGCGACCGCTTCAATGAATACCTGCTGACACGCCTGCGCACGGCCGAGGGAATCGAACTGGCCGAAGCCGGGCGTCTGTTCGGGACGCAGCGGCTTGCAAAGCTGGAACAGGAAGCCCGCCGGATGGCCCCCTCGGGCATGGTCCGGCTGACGGACGAACGGCTCAGCATTCCGCCCGAACGCTTCTTAGTGTCGGACGCGGTCATCGGCGCGCTGTTCGAGACCCATTAGCAGCAGACGCCCATGGACACCCGGCACCCCTGCGAAACCCCGGCCGAGAAGCCCCGGCCCTGCAATGTTAAATTATTATTAAATATTTTTAAGAAATTGAGGTCCGAAGCGTCTGCAACGGCCCCGCAGCCCCGCCCGCAAGAGGACCCCGCGGCGGAAGCCTTTGCTTTATAATAATATATGTGTTACCTTTGCGCCCGACCTTATCCCTCAAACCGAGTAAATTACAAATCGAAAAATAGACTATGAGCAACGCGAAACTGACCCCGGACTATCTGTTTGAAGTGAGCTGGGAAGTATGCAACAAGGTGGGAGGCATCCACACCGTAGTCTCGACCAAGGCGCAGACCGCCGTCCGCAAATTCGGCGACCGCTACCTGCTCCTCGGTCCCGACCTCTCGCACGAGGGGGTCAACCCCGAATTCGAGGAAGACCTCAACCTGCTGAAGAACTGGCGCCAGAGCGTCTACAACGACGGCATCCGCATCCGCATAGGGCGCTGGAAAATCAAGGGCGAGCCGACGGCCGTTCTGATCGACTTCACGTCGCTTTTCCCGCGCAAGGACGAGATACTCAAAAAACTGTGGGAGGACTACCATGTCGATTCGATTTCGGGCCAGTGGGACTACATCGAACCCGTGCTGTTCGGCTACGCCGCAGGCCGTGTAATCGCCTCCTACGTCGACACGTTCTGCACCGCCACGGAGAAGGTGGCCGCCCATTTCCACGAATGGATGACCGCCGCCGGAGGTCTCTACCTGCGCCGCCACGCCCCCTATGTGGCCACGCTCTTCACCACCCACGCCACGGTCATGGGACGCTGCATCGCCGGCAACGGACTGCCGCTCTACAACGACCTGACGAAATTCAACGCCGACGAACTGGCCCGCCAGTTCAACGTGACTGCCAAGCACTCCATCGAGAAGATGGCCGCCACCTACCACGATGCGTTCCTCACCGTCAGCGACATCACGGCCAACGAATGCAAATACCTGCTCAGCCGCGAACCCGACTGCGTGACCCCCAACGGTTTCGAGAACGATTTCGTGTGGACGGGCGCCGAATACGACGCCAAGCGCGCCGAAGCCCGCAAGACGATGATCGAAGTGGCCGAAGCCTGCTTAGGCACGAAGTTCTCGACCGACCCGCTGATCGTGGGAACCAGCGGCCGCTACGAATTCCGCAACAAGGGGCTCGATGTCTTCCTCGATTCGCTCAAGACGCTGGCCGAATCCGGGAACCTCGACCGCGAAATACTGGTCTACATCACGGTGCCGGCAGCCAACCGCGGCCCGCGGCCCGACCTCCAGGCCCATCTGGCCGACGCATCGCAGCCCATCGACGGCAGCCGCTACAAATATTCGACCCATGTGCTCGAATACCCCGACAGCGACCCCATCGTCCACGCGCTCAACGGCTCGGTGCTGACGACCGACAACTCGAAGGTCAAGGTGCTCTTCGTGCCGACCTATCTGAACCGCAACGACGGCATCTTCGGCAAGGACTACTACGAACTGCTCGTAGGCATGGACATGACGGTGTTCCCGTCGTACTACGAACCGTGGGGCTATACGCCGCTCGAATCGGTGGCCTTCTCGGTGCCGACCGTCACCACCACGCTGGCGGGCTTCGGTCTGTGGGTCAACAAACAGCCCGAGCACGACGGTGTCGTAGTCGTTCGCCGCGACGACTACAACGACCGCGACGTGGTGGGCGCCATTGCCGACGCGCTGCTGCGTTTCAGCAAGCTCGACGAAACGCAGATCGCGAAAATCCGCCGCTCGGCCTATGAAACCTCGAAGTCGGCCCTGTGGGAACACCTCTACACGGCCTACGAAAAAGCCTATTCCGAAGCCATCGAGGCCTCGGTGGTCCGCACCAACCGGGCCGTACTCGACGACGGCGGCTCGAAGACCGAGCAAATCAACTTCGTACGCCAGCAGCTTTTCGCCGAAAAGCCCAACTGGAACCGCATGATGGTCGACAAGACCCTGCCGGCCCGCCTGCACGCGTTGGAAGAACTCTCGCGCAACCTTTGGTGGTGCTGGAACCCCGGCGCCCGCGACCTGTTCGAGAACATCGACCCGGCGCTGTGGACCGAATGCGAGCGCAACCCCATCGCGTTCCTCGACAAACTGAGCATCGAACGGCTCAAGGAGCTGGAGAAGGACCCCGAGTTCCTCGCCCGGCTCGACGCCGTATATGCCCAGTTCACCAACTACATGAACGAGAAGCCCGACCCCTCGACGACGACCGTTTCCTACTTCTCGATGGAGTACGGCCTGCACTCGTCGCTCAAAATCTACTCGGGCGGCCTGGGCATCCTGGCGGGCGACTACCTCAAGGAGGCTTCGGACAAGAACGTGCCGATGGCTGCCGTGGGTCTGCTGTACCGCTACGGCTACTTCACCCAGCGTCTCTCGGCGCAGGGCGCGCAGGAAGCGACCTATGAAGCGCAGAACTTCTACAAGCTGCCCATTTCGCCCGTGCGCGACGAGGAGGGCAACTGGCTCACCATCACCATCGCCTTCCCGGGCCGCACGCTCTCGGCGCGCGTCTGGAAATGCCAGGTAGGACGCACCGACCTGTTCCTGCTGGACACCGATTTCGAGGACAACCTCGAAGAAGACCGTCAGATCACCCACTACCTCTACGGCGGCGACTGGGAGAACCGCCTCAAGCAGGAGATTCTGCTGGGCATCGGCGGCATCCGGGCCCTGCGCAAGCTGGGCGTCAAGCACCAGGTGTTCCACTGCAACGAGGGTCACGCCGCGTTCATCGGCATCGAACGCATCCGCGAAATGGTGAACCACAAGAAGCTGTCGTTCTCCGAAGCGCTCGAAGTCGTCCGCTCGTCGTCGCTCTTCACGACGCACACCCCCGTGCCCGCAGGTCACGACGCATTCCCCGAGCAGATGATCCGCCAGTACATGTCGCACTACCCCGATGTGCTGGGCATCACGTGGGAGCAGTACATCAACCTCGGCAAGACCAATCCCAACGACCCCAACGAGAAGTTCTCGATGTCCGTTCTGGCCTGCAACCTTTCGCAGGAAGTCAACGGCGTGTCGTGGCTCCACGGCGAGGTGTCGAAAGACATTCTGGGCAACATGTGGCCGGGCTACTTCAAGAACGAACTCCACATCGGCTACGTGACCAACGGCGTGCACTTCCCGACGTGGATCGCCACCTCGCTGCGCCGTCTCTACGCCCGCTACTTCGGCGACGGCTTCGAGGGCCACACCTATAATATACCGGCCTGGCAGAAAGTCCACAACATCCCCGACGAGGAGCTGTGGAACGAGCGCATGTATCTGAAAAACCGTCTTATCAAGCATATCCGCCGCCGCTTCAGCGACCCGGCGCAGGTGCGGCTCGATTCGCCGCGCCAGATGATTCAGATCATCGAGGGCATCAAGCCCGACGTGCTGACCATCGGTTTCGCGCGCCGCTTCGCCACCTACAAGCGTGCCTACCTGCTCTTTACGAACCTCGACCGCCTGTCGGCCATCGTCAACAACAAGGAGCGTCCCGTGCAGTTCATCTTCGCGGGCAAGGCCCACCCCAACGACAAGCCGGGGCAGGACCTCATCAAGCGCATCGTCGAGGTGGCGGCCATGCCGCAGTTCGTGGGCAAGATTCTGTTCCTGCAAAACTACGACATGGAGCTGGCACGCCGCATGGTGCAGGGCGTCGACGTATGGCTCAACACCCCGACCCGTCCGCTGGAGGCTTCGGGTACGTCGGGCGAGAAGTGCGTCATGAACGGCGTCATGCAGTTCTCGGTGCTCGACGGCTGGTGGGTCGAGGGCTACAAGGAGGGCGCCGGCTGGATGCTTCCCATGGAACGCACCTTCGCCGACCAGCACTACCAGGACGAGCTCGACGCCGAGATGATCTACAACACCATCGAGGAGCAGATAGCCCCGCTCTACTACCAGCGCGAGCAGGACGGCATTCCCCACGCTTGGGTTTCGTCCGTCAAGCGCTGCGTGGCCGACATCGCGTCGAACTTCACCACCAACCGCATGCTCATCGACTACGAAGACCGCTTCTACAACAAGCTCGCGGCCCGCAAGCAGGCCATCACCGAGGGCGGGTACAAGCTGGCCCGCGAAATCGCCGCGTGGAAGCGCAAGGTTTCGGCCGCTTGGGACCAGGTGCGCGTGGTCGACGTGCAGCGCGTGAAAATCGACAAGGAGGCTGTCTTCGTGGGCGAGACCTACCGTTTCGAGGTGAAGCTCGACATCGCCAACCTGCGGCCCGAAGACATCGGCGTGGAGATGGTCATCGCCAAGCAGATCGTCGGCGGCCAGAGCGTCAACGTCACCCGCACCGTGGGGCTCGAACGCTCCAAGGCCGAGGGCAGCCTGGTGACCTACACGCTCGACTACACCCCCTCCGAGACCGGCACCTACGACGTGGCGCTGCGTGTCTTCCCGCAGAACGAACATCTGCCCCACCGCATGGACTTCGCGCTGGTGAAGTGGGCGTAGCTGCGCAGCAGTGCATACCGACGGCCGGGCGAAACCTGTCGTTCCGGCCGTCGGTATTTATATAAATAGCGTGAAAAAGCGATTTTTTTCGCTCCGGGCGAACAACTTGGCGAAAAAATCCGTATCTTCATACACACGAAACAAAGTCATTCACAGCGATATGTCAGCACTAACCTTCGACAAGAGCGAACTGGGCAATCTGGAGTACTCGCTCCAGCGGGAAATGCTCGCCACCGACCGCCGCGGCGGTTACATGAGCACGACCATCGTCTGCTGCAACACCCGGCGCTACCACGGGCTTATCGTGGCGCCCATCGACCAGAGCGAGCGCACCTATCTGCTGCTCTCGTCGCTCGACGAGACGATCGTGCAGCACGACCAGAGCTTCAACCTGGCGCTGCACCGTTTCAAGGGCGTCTACGAGCCGCGCGGCCACAAGTACATCACCGACTTCCAGTACACGCCCACCCCCACGATCACTTACCGCGTCGGAGGGGTCATCCTCAAAAAGGAGATGCTGTGGATCCACAAGCGCACCCAGCTGATGATTCGCTACACGCTCGTCGACGCCCATTCGGAAACCAGACTGCGGCTGCGTCCGTTCCTCGCTTTCCGCGACAAGCACGCGCTGACCAAGGCCAACATGGCGGCCAACGGCCACTCCTACCCGGCCGTCAACGGCGTCAAATGCCGTTTGTACGAGAGTTTCCCGTGGCTCTACCTCCAGACCAGCAAGCCCGGCACGGAATTCGTGCCCGCACCCGACTGGTACTACAATTTCGAGTACCTCCAGGACATCGCCCGCGGTTACGAGGGACACGAGGACTTGATGACCACAGGTTATTTCGAGACCGAGCTCAAGAAGGGCGAAAGCATCATCTTCTCGGCGTCGCTCGACGAGATGGGTTCGACCCGCACCATCGAGGAGGTCTTCGAGGCTTCCATCGCCCGGCGCACCCACAAAATCGACTTCATCAGCTGCATGGAGCACTCGGCCCGGCAGTTCGTCGTCCGCCGTCCGGGCGACCGCACCGAGGTCGTGGCCGGGTACCCGTGGCACGGTTTTTCGGCCCGGCAGATGTTCATCGCACTGCCCGGACTGACGCTGGCGCAGGACCACAAGGAAGATTGCATCGACGCCCTCGACACGCAGGTCCGCGACATGCACGACGGCATGTTCACCGGAACCGCATCGGCAGCCGTGGCGGCCGACGCCCCGCTTTGGTTCTTCTGGACCCTTCAGCAGTTGGAAAAGGCGCTCGACAGCCGGCAGATATGGGACCGCTACGGCAGTGCCATGAAGCAGTTGCTCGAAAGCTACCGCCGCGGCATCGCCGGGCGCGTCATCCTCAACGACAACGGACTGGTGTGGGCTTCGTCCGACGCACACCCGATTACCTGGATGGATTCGGTGGTGGCCGGGCAAGCCGTCACCCTGCGCAACGGCTATCAGGTCGAAACCAACGCATTGTGGTACAATGCCGTATGCTATACGCTCAAATTGGCGTCGGAGAACGGCGACACGGAGTTCGTCCGGGCATGGGAGGAGCTTCCGGCCCGCACCGCGGCTTCGTTCAACAAGCTGTTCCGACTGCCGCAGGGCTATCTGGCCGACGTCGTGGGCGACGGCGGAGCCGACGACACCATTCGTCCCAACATGATTATCGCGTGCGGGCTGCCCTACAAGATGCCCGACATCGAGACGCAAATCGACGTCATCCGCACCGTGCGCCAGCACCTGCTGACCCCCAAGGGCCTGCGCTCGCTGACGCCCCGCAACCCGCTCTACAAGGGCACATGCGACGGCTCGCTTGCCGAACGCGACTTCGCGGCGAAAAACGGCTCGGTGTGGCCGTGGCTGCTGCCGTTCTATGCGCAGGCGTCGTTCGACATCGACGGCGACGCTTTTCTGCCGCAGGCCGAGGAAATGCTGGCTTCGTTCGAGGAAGATATCCAGGTTTACGGCATCGGGTCGATCAACGACCTCTACGACGCCGACCCGCCCTACGCCCCCCGCGGTGCCATTTCGCAGGCGTGGAGCGTCGGGGCCGTGCTCGCGCTCTACCGCATGATACGCGACCGCAAAGGAGCATGAACCCGGTGCGGCCATCCGCAGGAATCGGGTAAACAGAGGCAATAAAAGTTACAAAGAAAGGATACAGTTATGAGAGTTTTGATGTTCGGCTGGGAGTTTCCGCCCCATATCGCGGGCGGCCTGGGTACGGCCTGCTACGGCATGACCCGCGGTCTGGCGCGCAACGGCGTCGATGTGACGTTCGTGGTGCCCCACGCCTACGGCGACGAGGACCAGCGTTTCACCCACGTGCTGAACGCCAGCGAGGTGGAGGCGCTCTACGGCCCGACCGGAAGCGGGGCCGACGACATCCTCGGCAGCATGTCGTTCATCCGCATCGACTCGAACATGGTGCCCTACATTTCGCCCGAAGAGTATGCCGACTACTACGAGCAGTTCGTCAAGACGGGGCAGAAAACGTGGTCGACTACCGACGCGTGGAAACAGCGCTACACCTTCTCCGGCAAGTACGGCGCCAACCTCATGGAGGAGGTGGCCCGCTATGCCATCGTCGCCGCGCAGGTGGCCCGCAACCTCGAAGGGCAGTTCGACATCATCCACGCCCACGACTGGCTCACCTACTACGCCGGAATCGCGGCCAAGCGCGTTTCGGGCAAGCCGCTGGTCGTCCACATGCACGCCACGGAGTTCGACCGCAGCGGCGAGAACATCAACACGCAGGTCTACGCCATCGAGCGCGCCGGCATGCAGGCCGCCGACCGGGTCATGGCCGTGTCGAACCTCACGCGCAACATCGTCATCAACCGCTACGGCATCCCGGCCGAACGCGTCGTGACGATGCACAACGCTGTGCGCTTCGCCGAAAATTCGGGCGAAGCTCCCGAACGCGGTGTCGACGACAAAATCATCACGTTCCTCGGCCGCATCACCTACCAGAAAGGCCCCGACTACTTCGTGGAAGCCGCCGCCAAAGTGCTCAAGCGCATGCCCAACGTGCGCTTCGTGATGGCCGGCTCGGGCGACATGATGAACCACGTCATCCGCCGTGTGGCCCGCCTCGGCATCGCCGACCGCTTCCACTTCACGGGATTCCTCCGCGGCGAAGACGTGCACAAGATGTTCCAGCTCTCGGACGTCTACGTCATGCCCTCGGTCTCGGAACCGTTCGGCATCTCGCCGCTCGAAGCCATGCGCTCGAACGTGCCGGTCATCATCTCCAAGCAGAGCGGCGTGGCCGAAGTGCTCGACTATGCCGTCAAGGTCGACTACTGGGACGTCGACGCCATGGCCGACGCCATGTACGGACTGGTCAAGTACCCCGCGCTGGCAGGCATGTTCGCCGCCAAAGGACTGGAGGAGGTGACGAACCTCAAGTGGAACAACGTGGCCGCCAAAATCAGGACCGTCTACGAAGAGGTCATCGAAGAAACTAAGAATCAATAAAATAACAGCCCCGCATGAAAACCGTCTGTCTGTATTTTCAGGTCCACCAGCCCTGGCGACTGAAGAAATACCGTTTCTTCAACATGGGCAAGGACCACAACTACCTGGACGATCTGCTGAACCGTTCGATCATGCAGAAAGTCGCCCGGCAGTGCTACCTGCCGATGAATGCCCTGCTGCTCAAACTTATCCGCGAAAACGGGGGGAAATTCCGCTGTTCGTTCTCGGTCACGGGCAGCGCCATCGAGCAGTTCCGCAAGTTCGCACCCGAGGTGCTGGCCTCGTTCAAGGAGCTGGCCGACACGGGCTGCGTAGAGTTCCTGGCCGAAACCTACTCCCATTCGCTGGCGGCGCTGGCATCGAAGGAGGATTTCGCCCGGCAGGTGCAGCTCCATGTCGAAACCGTCCAAAAGGAGTTCGGCAAAACACCCACGGCGTTCCGCAACACCGAGCTGATCTACTCGGACGACATCGGCGCCGCCGTGGCCGAAATGGGCTTCCACACGATGCTGGCCGAAGGCGCCAAGCACGTGCTGGGCTGGAAGTCGCCCAACTTCGTCTATGCCAACGCCATCGACCAGCGGATGCGTCTGCTACTGCGCAACTACAAGCTCTCGGACGACATCGCGTTCCGTTTCTCCAACCAGGGTTGGGACCAGTGGCCGCTGACGGCCGCCAAGTTCGCCGGGTGGCTCGCCTCGGAAGACACGCCGGGCGAAGTGATCAACCTGTTCATGGACTACGAAACGTTCGGCGAACACCAGACCGCCGACACGGGGATCTTCGAGTTCATGCGGTCGCTGCCCGCAGCCCTGCTGGCTACCAACGAACTGGAATTCGCCACGGTGAGCGAAGCCGCCGCGAAGTACCAGCCCGTATCGGTGCTCCACTGCCCGCACACCATGTCGTGGGCCGACGAGGAGCGCGACGTAACGGCCTGGCTGGGCAACGAACTGCAAAACGAAGCCTTCTCCAAGCTCTACGCCCTCAAGGATAAAATCGCGCGGCTCGGCAACCCCGACTTCGACTACGTATGGAACTTCCTCCAG
>Ga0209064_1000686_pt1 | contig 71401 bp, 73 predicted proteins | sample Inofromicrocosms_FD_187498 | JGI IMG/M metagenome (GOLD analysis project Ga0209064, IMG submission 187498) | Mouse cecum microbial communities from Vienna, Austria - Inoculum for glucosamine and mucus D2O microcosms (SPAdes) (version 2) | ecosystem: Host-associated > Mammals > Digestive system >...
CAGGTACGGAAGTTGAAGTGGTTAAACGCAATGAACTCCATAATTTTTCGGTTATTCCTAAGCGCTGGATTGTGGAACGCTCCTTTGGCTGGCTTGATAAATGCCGCAGATTTTGGAAAAACTGTGAAAGACTTCTTCATAATTCTTTTCAGATGTTTTCTCTTGCTTTTATTCGTATTATTCTCAGAAGATACTAAACAGGCTCTAATATCGGACATAATTCCGACCAATTCGTCAATATCATTAAGCATATACTGACGGACAATTAGCCGTTCCGTTTCAAGATATAAATGCATAGCTTTAAGTCTCCCGCAAAATTTAAATCAACCCACTTTTGCCGATTTACATTACAACTTTCAACTATCAACTGTAAACTGTCAAAGCAGCGACTTCACGCTCTCGCTTATTTTCCTCGCAACATATGGATTATTCATAGTGTACAGATGTATGCCGTCCACGCCGCAGGAAATAAGGTCAACTATCTGATCGACGGCGTAAGCGATACCCGCGTCCCGAAGAGCCTCGGGATTGTTTTCATACCTCTGCATGATTTTGGAAAATTTAGCCGGCAGACTCGCCCCGCACATTGATACCATACGCTCTATCTGTTTTTTGTTTGTGACGGGCATTATCCCCGCCTCCACGGGGACGGTTATCCCCGCCACGGCAAGCATTTCCCGGTACCTTTGGAAAACGGCGTTATCAAAGAAAAGCTGGGACATAAGGTGCTCCGCGCCCGCTTTTATCTTTAGTTTCAGACTGTTTATGTCCTCCGCAAAGCTTTTCGCCTCCAAGTGGCATTCTGGATAGCAAGCTCCCGAAACATGGAAATCTCCGTTTTCCTTGATAAAGCGGGTCAGGTCGCTGGCGTACTCAAAATCGTGGAGACGTGGTATTTCGGGGTTCACGTCACCACGCAAGGCGAGAATATTCTCAATGCCGCGCTCTTTGAACTGGTCCAGAATTGTCAGTACACTTTCCTTTGTGCTGTAAACGCAGGTAAGGTGCGCCGCCGAGGGTATGCCAAGCTCACGCTGGATATAAGCGGCGATGTCGCAGGTCGTGGTATCGGCTGCGTTTCCACCTGCTCCGTAGGTAACGCTGATAAAATCGGGGGAAAGGTCTTTCAGCTCCGCAAGGGTGCTATAGACAGTCTCGATAGAACTTGTTTTTTTCGGAGGAAAAACCTCGAACGACAGGACGGTTCTTCCGTTGTTAAAAAGTGATGACAGCTTCATTTGTTTTCTCCTTTGTTTTTTATATTTTCCAAATCACGGTGCAAAGCTTCAATTTCTCTTTGCAGTCTTAAAATTTCCGATATAACGCTTTGTTCGGTTTTTTGAAGCCTTTCCTCGGCAAGCTTTTTTTCCGCAAGATGAAGGTAATTGCCCATAACGTCAATTATCTCCGAAGCGGTCATATCGGAGGTTATTTCCGTATTGTCCCTTTTCATAAGAGCAGCCGCGCGGTATTTCAGGGACTCAACCTCGTCAATTATCTCTGCCGTTTCGGACGGGATTTTTGCCCGTTCTTTTTTCTTTCCGCCCATAGCGCTTCCCTCAACCTTGAATTTCCTTTATTCTTATTTCCGTCATTTTTTCAAGAAACAGCAGGTCGTCCGAATCGGGATTGTCAATTCGGAAAGTACAGCAGCAAACGTCGTTGAATTCTTTTCCGAAAATCACCTTGTGTCGTCCGCCGCCGCAGGAGCCGCAGTTTCCGCAATGGTCAACGTGTTTCCACGCCGTTTCATTTATTTCCGCCGCATAAGGTGATTTTTCAAGCCGTTCCGAACCCATATCGTCAGACCAGACCGTCCAGCAGTTGTCTGCTTCGTCGGGGTCGTTTACCGCAATAAAGCATACGCATTTGTCTTCCAGCTTTACCCAGTAGTAAATCTTATCTTTCCAGCAATCGCAGTTATCCTTGTAGAATGTCAGATTTTTATCTTCCAGAAAACGGACAAATTTCAAAGCAATTTCTCTGTCAGACAAGGACAATTCCCTGTTAATATAGTCTTTGATATTCAGTTCTGACATATATTTCCTCCAAAATACAATAAAAAATTAAGAAGAGAGGAACGGGTACGCCCGCCCCGATAAAAACTTTAAACACTAATTTAGAATCGGCAGCAGGAAATCTATTATTTCCGACATCGTACCGCAGCAGTCCTCGGAAAAAAGCTTCTCAAACCAGTTTTCACAAGGGACTGTCTGCAATTCTCCTCTTTTGCGGTACGCCGTACCCGCAGGCGGCATCGGCTTGTTGTTGACCGCCCACACCGCTTCAAGGACTTTCCACGCATTTATATGGGTGAGGTATCTCTTTTTCAGCGCGTCAGCCGTTTCAAGCTTTATCTTCACCGTCATAAGCCAATGATACAGACTGTTCCTGACCTTTTGCGGAGTGCGGTAATTCTCATATTTTTGTTTGGCAATAGCCATTATTTCGGATAACCGTCCGTCACGGTCTAACGCGATCTCAGCGTCAAGATAGTGATAAACGTCCATAGGTTCGGCGCCCAGCTTTTCCACGGCGTATTCATAAGTCACAAAAGAAGTCTCCACAAGAATACCGTCGGTAAAATGGGTTTCAAAACAATGCCTGTCGCACAGCACAATAATGTCAATGTCCGAATTTTCAGAAGCACAGCCGCAAGCAACAGAGCCTGTAAGCAGTACTCCGCTTACAGCTATGTCGTTGGTAAGACTTTCAAGCTCACGAATAAATATATTGCGCTGTTTTATCGGTTTATTTATCATTCTGCTCCTCCTGAAAGGTGTAATGCCGAGTGTATGCCAAGCTCGTTCTGAATGCAGGCGGCAATGTCGGCCGTTTCGGACGGGATTTTTATATGTTCTTTTTTGTTTCCGACCATAAACAGCTTCTTTTCCAAAATCGTAAGCGGGCCTTCGCATACTGCTTTGCTGTTAACATTGGTTTAATTGCCGAATAAAATTTTTTGACTGTTATTTATAAACATGATCGAACGTTTATATAGTGGAAATCTGTTGATTAAAGCCGATCCGGCGCAGCCGTGCCGAACCGGCTTTAGTGTATTTTTAAGCAGTTTAAAATAATGTGGGGCTTTATCAGCTAATTGTTTTCTTGGATTTAAAAGCACATTTGCAGGACTGCATTCAGTCATTTCAGCATATCTTCGTTCCGCCGATGGGACGTATGTACAGGCAGTAGCAGCTTCCGGTGCCAAAAAGCTTTTCCATGCCAGAAACAAATCCGTCCAGCATATCGTTGGGAACAAACGCCTGGATCGTACCCGCAAAACCTCCGCCGTGAACGCGGCACGCGCCACGTCCGTTCAGAAGCTTTTCCGCAGTGTAAAGTCCAAGAACCATTCCCTGCTCGCGGGAGTCGGAAACGGCAAAAATATTCTGCAAATACTTGAAAGAACTGTTTCCGCTTGCCGTTACTTCGCGCAGGAAAGCCTTGAAGTCTCCGCTGTCAAGCGCGGAAGCCTCGCGGTCAACTCTTGCATTTTCGTCGAAAAAGTGCATTGCTCTGGAGACAGCTCTGTCTCCGCAGGACTGACGTACAGCGCCAACGTTTTCTATAAGCTGTTCGGGTGTAATGTCCCTAAGCTCGGATTTTCCGAAAAACTCCGCCACCGATTTCATTTCTTTAGGAATTGCCGCGTACTCGGGAGTAAGGTCGGCGTGGTTTCCCTTGGTGTCCACAATACAGAGACTGTGTCCGCTGGCGGCAAAATCGTAATCAATGGAATGTATTATCGGTTCTTCGGGACTTTCAAAATCTATCTCGATAAATCCTCCGACAGAGGACGCCATCTGATCCATAAGACCGCTTGGCTTGCCGAAGTGTACGTTTTCAGCGTATTGAGCGATCTGGGCAATCTTTACCGCGCTGACATTTCCGCCGTTGTAAAGGTGGGACAGTATCGTTCCGATAAGCACTTCAAACGCCGCAGATGATGAGATGCCGCTGCCTTTCAACACGTTTGAGGTAGTATATGCTTTAAACCCTCCCACGGAAAAACCGTTTCGGCTCATTCCGTCGGCAACGCCACGTATCAGGGCGGCAGAAGTGTTTTTGTCCTTCTCGCAAACGGACAGGTCGGCAGTATCTACAGTATCCTGTGGAAAGCCCTCCGATTTAACGGTGATGGTACCGTCGTCGGTGGGTATCACAAATGCGATAACGTCAAGGCTTACCGCCGCAGCAAGGACTTTTCCGCGGTTGTGGTCGGTATGGTTTCCGCCTATCTCGGTACGCCCCGAAGCGGAAAATACCATGGCGTTGCCAGCGGCTCCAAATAGTTCTTCAAAAGCCTTTTCAGCCTTTTGGATACGTTCTTTCTGGGCGTTAAGCGCGTTTTTTCCGTACAGTTTTTCAAGCGTGGCGTCAATGTTTTTCATATGGGATTCTCCTTTGAAATTATTTTACAGAAATAAAAGCCGACTGACAGCAGGACAGCGCAAAGACCTCGGATTCAGCAAAGCCGCATTCACGAAGCATATCAAGGCTTTCGGAAACAGTTATTGGAAAATAGCTTTTGCCGTATCTTGCTAAATGCTTGCGGCAGGCTTCGGCAGACCTTCCGCTGCCGAGCTGAAAGCTTTCCCAGCGTTTCAGATAAAGCTTTTCAAGTACTTTCCCCGACGGAGCGAAATTCTCCGCTGTAATGAGAAGTCCCCCTGCTTTAAGTACACGGAAGCAGTTCTGCAAAGCGGATTTTCTTTTGTCAGGTTTGAAATAATGGTTAACAAGAATTGCGGTAACTATATCAAAAGTTTCGGGTTGAAAATCGTTGCAGAAATCAGCATTGGAAATATCGGAAACGAGAAATTCTGCTTCGGGAAATGGAAAACGGCTTTTGCAAATACCGGTCATTTCCGCAGAAATATCGCAGAAAACAAATTTTTCCACAGAAACTTTTCCGAGTACGGCTTCCGCAGTTTTTCCTGTGCCGCAGCCGATATCAAGCCATGAAACAGGCGCATTTCCGAAAAGTTTTGCCGTTTCCGCAATTTGCCGGTACAGCTCCCCGTAAAAGGGAACGGTTCTGCATATTTCCGAATCGTAATCAATTGCGGCAAATGCGGCGGTATCATTCATTTCGGATATTTTCCTTTCTCATCTTTTTGCTTGCGGAAATTTCCCGCTAATTCGCGTCATAGAAAAGGCGGTAATTCTTTTCCGAGTGCGAGTATACGCTCATAACAAGACCTATGCACACAAACATACTTGCCATGCTTGTGCCGCCCTGACTTACAAATGGCAGTGGAACGCCGATAACGGGCATTACTCCCAGCACCATTCCAAGGTTCAGTATGCAGTGGATAAACACCATTGAGAACACGCCTATGCACATGAATTTACCCAAATCGTCCTTGGCGATCCTGCTGTCAACGACTATTTTCAGGCATATAAATGACAGCGCGGCAATAAGTGCGATACAGCCCAAAAAGCCGAAGCATTGTCCAACATAGGTAAAGATAAAATCGTTTTGGACGTAGGGTACGCTGACATATTCGTCCGCAAAAAGACCCTTGCCGAAAAGCTGTCCCGAACCTAAGGCAAGCTTTCCCCAGTACTGCTGATAGGCTATTGCCGCAAATTCGGGATCGTTCATGGGATCCTCCTGAAACAGAACCAGAAACCGCAGCTTCTGGTGAGGGAGCATTATTTTTTCCCACAGTATCCAAATTGCTACCGGTGCGGCGATAAGGCAGGGAAGTATGTACTTCCACGAAATACCCGCCGCGAACATCATGCAGACAAACATGAAGAAAAACACCAGCGCCGTTCCGTCGTCGCCCTGAGCGACAACTATAAGAGTAGGCACAGCTCCGTGCAGACAGAGCATTGCCACATGACCTATATGGTTTATCTTGTCCCCGACCTTTGAAAGGTGCAGGGCAAATGACATTACAAAAGCTATCTTGAGTATCTCGGAGGGCTGAAGGGTGGTAAAGCCCAGGTCTATCCATGCCGCGTCGTCGGCGCCTTCGTTCGGCTTGTAGACAAGAGGCGTGAAAGTCAGCAGGGTAAGTCCAACTGCTCCTGGGACGTACAAAAACCACAGCTTGATGAATTTATGGTAGTCCAGCGCGGACATAATAAGCGCGGCGACCGCTCCCGCGCAAAGGCACAGAAACTGCATTTTGTACATCATATTGTCCTTGCTTGTAACGCCGTTCTGCACAAGCGAAAACATTAAAAGCACCGAGAAAGCCGATACTCCGCAGACCGCGATGAAAAGCGGCTTGTCAAGCTTGCGGAAGTACTGGAGCAAAGCTCTGAAAACGGTTTTTATCATCGAAGTTCCTTTCCTTTTGCCGGCCGTAGACCGGCTTTATGTTGTCTACAAATTATTATACCTTATAAAAAACCGCATTTCAATAGTTTTTGAGTATTTGTTCCAAATTGTAACCTCTCGCAAAATTGCGTGGAAACGCAAAAGCAGCACAAAATTATTCGGCTTTGTAGTAATCGTTCGGATCAAAATATTCTTCGCTGATATTCTTTTTAAGCACCTCAAAAATGTAGTCGTAGCCGAACTCGCTCATATTTTTCACTCCGTGGGACTCGGCAAGCTCGCGGGTGTAGTCCGACAGAGGATAGAGCCTTACATCGTGATAGTTCCCGTCATAGTGTGTTACTACGGGAACAAGCTCTATATTGCCGATAACGGGCTTACTGTCCTGTTCCGCTTCCTCGTCTATACGTATGGAAACATCGAATTTCAGTACCCCGCCTATAAGGTTCTGCCCCGCATTTTGGGCGGAAATGAAATTTCCAAGGGAATAAGCGCACAAAGCTGCGGAGCCGTCCTCCCGCTCTATTTCTTCAATACCGCGGAGCACATGGGGGTGATTCCCTATAATAATATCTGCTCCCGCGTCCGCAAGAATTTTGGCAGTACTCCGCTGATAATCGCTGATAATGTCGGAATTTTCCACTCCCCAGTGAAGAGCTACTACACACACATCGGATATTTTATTGGCGGCGGCAATTTCGGACTTCATAGTTTCGATATCGTAAGCGTCCCCGACAGAAAGCTCGCTTTCCGCAGGCAGACGGAGGCCGTTAAGGGATTCAGTATAGGACAGAAACGAGAACGTTATGCCATTAAATTCGGCAGTACGGATATTTGCCCTGTCAGCGGCATTTCGGTACGCTCCGCATACAACGGCTGATTCGCGGCTGTCCCAGTAGTCGAGACATGCTGAGAGTCCTTCCGTACCCTTGTCGAGAGTATGGTTGTTTGCAATTGTGAACACGTCAAAGCCTATGTTCAGCATATGGTCTCCCAATGCCGTGGGGCTGTTGAAAAGCGGGTATGTGGATGGTGCAAACACATCGTTGCAGATAAGGGTCTCCTGATTTATCACCGCTATATCCGCACGGCGGATAATGCTTTCGATATTCTTATAGGCGTACTCAAAGTCATAGCCTGCGTTTCCGCCGTGAGCAGCTCCGTAGCGTGCGGCTGCCTGCTTATAGAGGCTTGAGTGTATAAGGTTGTCTCCAACAGCGGCGACGCTTACCGTTGCAAATTCTGGCACGGGTTTTGCCGTTGTTGTCTCTTCGGAGGAAACGCTTTCGGACACGGCTTGCGGAGCGCTTGTCTCGGTAGGTCTTTCCGCTGCCGAAAGGTTTTGCTTTTCTGGAAGCTCATGGCTGACGCTTGAACATCCTGCAAGAAATACCGCCGCTGCCGTAACTAACATGATTAACATGACTAAACTGATTATTTTTTTCATATATTGTCAATACTTTAACCAAAAGGAAGAAAAAGCATATCTCCTTTCACAAATTTGTCAATAATATTATAAAATATTTTACGGTAAAATGCAATCATTTTAAAAAAATATATTGAAAAGGCAGGATATATGTTATATAATGTAAATATATATACTAAAATATTCTGTAAATTTACAGCAGGACATTTGTTTCAGCTTAGATAGCAGCGTGATCTGTGTCCTTAAAATCAACGTAAAAGGAGCGCGGTCGAAATGAGAAAATTTTCTACACAAACCCCCGATGTTTGCAGGGAAACTGTTTGCGGACTTATTTCCGAGATCAGAGAGCTGCCGTCAATGGATCTTTCAGAGCTTGTCCCCGAAAAGACGGCGCTGATCGTTGTTGACGTTATTAACGGATTTATCCGCGAGGGAGCGATGTCGTCTCCCATTATTGAGGGAATTATTCCCCATACGGTAAGACTTACCGAGAAATGCAAAGACGCTGGGATACCCATAGCGGCTTTTGCGGACTGCCACAGTGAAAACTGCGCGGAATTTGCGTCCTTCCCACCTCACTGCATAGACGGAACAAGCGAAAGCGAGCTTGTTGACGAGCTTAAAGCGGCCGGAGGGTACTTCCTTATCAGAAAAAATTCCACAAACGGATTCCATGAAAAGGATTTCATGCACGAGCTTGTGCGTAAGCCCAAGGTAAACACTTTTATCGTTGCCGGAGACTGCACTGATATCTGCGTTATGCAGTTCTGTCTGACTCTTAAAACCTGGTTTACCGCTCAAAACAGGACATCGGAAATAATCGTTCCGCTGAACTGCGTCGAGACCTACGACAGTCCCGGCCATAATGCGGATTTCATGAACATCGCCGCCTACAAAATAATGAAAGACAGCGGCATAAAATTTGTTTCCGAGATAAAGTGATAAGGACGTGCTAATATGAATAAAACCTTCAGAAACCTTACAATGCTTACTGACTTTTACGAGCTGACTATGGCTAACGGCTACTTTGAAAACGGAATGGGGGATATGATCTCCTATTTCGATATGTTTTTCAGAAGCGTTCCCGACGACGGCGGCTTCGCTATAATGTGCGGTCTTGATCAGATGATAGACTATATGAATAATCTCAGCTTTGATGATGATGATATAGATTATCTGCGGGCAAAGGGCATTTTCAGCGAAGCTTTTCTTGATTATCTGCGCAATTTCCGATTTTGCTGCGATGTTTGGGCGGTACCGGAGGGTACTCCTATTTTCCCCGGAGAGCCAGTAGTTACCGTCCGCGGACCTGCTATACAGGCTCAGTTTGTGGAGACGATGGTGCTCATCTGCATAAATCACCAGAGCCTTATTGCTACAAAGGCTAACAGGATAGTCCGCGCCGCCGACGGCAGACCGGTCATGGAGTTCGGTTCACGCCGCGCTCAGGGCTGCGACGGAGCAATTTACGGTGCGCGAGCTGCTTATATCGCCGGCTGCTGCGGTACTGCCTGTACCATTTCCGATAAAGAAATGGGGGTCACCGCACTGGGTACTATGGCTCATTCCTGGATACAGATGTTTGACAGCGAGCTTGAAGCTTTCAGGGCTTACGCAAAGTGCTACCCCAACGGCACAACCCTTTTGGTGGACACCTACAATGTGCTTAAATCAGGTGTTCCCAATGCTATAACAGTGTTTAAAGAAATGCGTGCAAGAGGCGAAAAGCCTGCGGGAATACGCATTGACAGCGGCGATATAACCTATCTTTCAAAACGTGCAAGGCAGATGCTGGACGACGAGGGCTTTCCCGATGTGAAGATAGTTGCGTCAAATTCGCTGGACGAATACATTATCCGCGATATACTTGTGCAGGGCGCAAAGGTTGACAGCTTCGGCGTGGGCGAGAGAATGATAACCTCCAAGTCCGAGCCCGTTTTCGGAGGCGTATACAAGCTTGTGGCTGTGGAAAAGGATAATAAAATCGTACCGAAGATCAAGCTTTCTGAGAACAGTACAAAAATTACAAACCCGGATTTTAAAGAGGTGTGGAGGCTTTTTGACACCTCCACGGGAATGGCTATCGCCGACGTGATCACCTGCCGCGGCGAGATAATTGACGATACAAAGCCTTATGAAATATTCGATCCGGAGCATACTTACAAGCGCAAGACGCTTGAGAATTTCAGCGCTGTAAGGCTTCTCGAGCCTATATTCTTAGACGGCGGCTGCGTTTACGAAAGACCCTCGGCGTACGATATCCGCGAATACTGCGCCGCTCAGCTCGACACTATATGGGACGAGGTAAAGCGGTTCGAGTACCCACACAAATACTATGTTGATTTGTCTCAGCAGCTTTGGGATAAGAAAAACGAGCTGCTCCGCAAGGAATACAAGGGATAAATTTTTTCGTACATTCAGGGCAAAATACTTGACAGAAATCGGACGTTGTGATATAATCAAAACTGTACCGATTTAGTATATTTAACAAAAGGAGGACTTTATTATGGATAAGTACGAGTGCCCTTGCTCATATGTTTATGACGAGGCAAAAGGCGATCCGGACGGTGGAATAGCTCCCGGCACAAAATGGGAGGATATCCCGGAGGACTGGGTTTGCCCCGTATGCGGTCTGAGCAAAAGCGAGTTCACTAAGCTGTAATTGCAAATTACAGACGGCAGTCCGACGGCGTGTAACAGTACAGGCTTTCGGGCTGCCGCGCGCTTTGATGCTTTGATCTCTTTAAAACGACGAATTTTATGAAGAAAGGGAATTTTTATGCTTAAATTGAAAGAGAATATTTATTATGTGGGCGCGGTAAATCCCAATCTGCGAGTTTTCGATATTATTATGAAGACCGAGTACGGCACCACTTATAACGCATATCTTATCAAGGGGGACAAGACCGCGTTAGTGGAGACTGTACACGACCGTTTCCGCGGCGTTATGACAGGCAATATCCGCGAAATATGCGAGCTGTCCGAGATAGATTACGTTATTTTCAACCACACAGAGCCTGACCACAGCGGCTCTGTTGACGAGATTATTAAAGCAAATCCCGATGTGACTATAGTAGGCTCTGCGGCGGCGATAAAAAATATTACAAACGTTGCAAACACTCAGTTCAAGAGCATGACCGTCAAGAACGGCGATACTCTTGATCTGGGTCAGGGACTTGTTCTGGAGTTTATTTCTGCGCCGAACCTCCACTGGCCCGACAGTATTTTCACATATGTTCCCGCAAGAAAGACCGTCTTCACCTGCGATTTTCTCGGAGCGCACTACTGCGAACCGCTTATTACCGACGACGAGATAACTTATCCCAAAGCTTACGACGAGGCTTTTGCGTACTACTATGCGGCTATCTTCGGACCTTTTCCCAAGTTTGTTCGGGACGGACTTGCAAAGCTTGAAGCTCTTGATTTCGACATGGTGTGCTGTTCCCACGGTCCGGTGCTGAAAAACAGTATCAAGCGGGCTATGGACAAGTATGCGGAGTTTGCCGCTCCCAAGGATATGGGCAGGACTGCGGCTATCTTCTATGTTTCCGCATACGGATACACCAAGGCTGCGGCGGAGCGTTACGCTAAAAAGCTGGAGGAGCTTGGAGTTTCCGCAAAGTGCTATAACGTTATTGAGCATGATATGAGCGAGATATCTGAGGCGATAGGCAGTTCCGCGGGACTTATCTTCGGTTCTCCCACAATAAACCGTGACGCGCTAAAGCCTGTCTGGGACGTGCTTTCCGTTGTGGACGCCATAACCAACCGAGGCAAGCCATACGCAGTGTTCGGCTCCTACGGCTGGAGCGGCGAAGCTTGCGGAATGCTTGAAGCACGCGCTGAGGGTCTGGGACTGAAAAAGGTTCACGAGCCCTACAAGTGGCTGCTTAAGCCCACCGAGGACGACCTGAATCAAATTGACAAGCTTGCAGAGGAATTTGCCGCGGCTTTGAAGTAAAACTGAAAATGGAGCTGTTGCCGGACGTGCAACAGCTCCTAAATTATACAATCAAATATTTTATAAGTTGTTTTAAAACATATTGTTAAAGATTACTCTTAAACGGGAGTAATGCTCCAAAGCTGATTGTTTGCGCCATTATAATCCCACTGAAGAACATTAGCGTTGTCTGCGGTGGAGCGGCCGGATACGTCAAGCGCCTTTCCGCTTCGGCGGTTGATTATTCTGTAATATCCGTTAACGTTTTCGATTTTCCATTCCTGATTGTCGCCGCCCTTGTACTCCCACTGGAGAACATTTCCGCCGTTAGACATGGACCGTGCTTCAACGTCCAAAACCTTTCCGCTGGTGTTGCTTTTTATGATATAGTAGCCGTTGGATTGTCTCTCAATATACCACTTTTGGTTTGCATAGCCATAATAGCTGTACTGAAGTACATTTGCGCCGTTATCCTTACTTCCCCACAAAACATCAAGAGCTTTTCCGCTGTTCTTTGACTTGATAACATACAGCTGACCTGCTTTAAAGTCTCCGTTATTATTGACAGAGGGAGTCTGTACGGACGAGGGCTTTGTGTAGGATATCCAGTCGTACTGCGCTGTAAGAGGCGCAACTCCATTGTAACGGTTTAGCCATTCATCAACGCCCTTTCCGTTCCATACATTCATCATTATTTTGCCCGGTGTCTGAGGAATATCACGTGTTGCAGTGTAAACAGGTTTCTTATCAACATACCATGTAATGCTGCTGCTATCCCAGTAGAATCCGTACTGGTGGAAACTCTGCGACGCGTCAAAGCCAAGATTATAGACATACTCGTGATTGCCGACGCCTTTGGTGTAATAGTTAAACTGTACCTTTGTGGTGTCCTTGCCGAGAAATTCAATATCGATCTCATCCCATACGGTGCCGTCAGAGGGACCTGTGTAGGTAAAGAAAGAAGATACAACTCCATCGTTCTTTATCGGTTTCATGCTTACATCGTACATACCAAATCCAAATGTCTGCTGCGTACGGTATTCTGCTCCTGTATATCCGCTCCAGCTGTTTCCGAGGATGGAAAGATTTATTTTACCGTCGTTAAAGGATACATTGTTCTTGCTCCACGTACAGTCAAACATACCACCGTTTGACCAGCCGTCGGCTATTTCCATTTTTTTGCTCTCGTGACAGTCAAATCCTGCACCGAAATAATCTCCCGTAAATCTCGGTGCTGCGGCAGCTGCGTCAACGGCGCAAACGCCTAAAGCATTTACAGCTATTGCCAATGAAAGAACGATGCTTTTCAATGTCTTTTTCATAACCAAAAGTCCTCCTTAAATAATTATTGTTTTCCGTACCGTCTTTGATGAATTAAGCATAACAATTATTTTAAACAAACAATATCAATATTTTGTCTTTACTGTCAAAATATTGATATTGTTTGTTTAAAATATTCATGGTAAAATTAAAGGAACTGTTGCACAAACCGCAACAGTTCCTTTTTGCTCATATCACGGCTTGTCAAATTACAATGACCCACCTGCCGTCTTCTCGCATAAACGGAAAATAAAGCCTGAAAACTTCAGAGCTTTCGCTGTCATTATAAACCGTCAGGTCGAAGGTTACGTTATACGCATTTTTGTCTAGCCTTTCGCGGGAGACAAAGCTGACCGCCGCCTTGTTGTTCTCGTTATCCGTAAAGCACGAAAGTATCCACTTGTTGGCGGAAAAATATTCTTCGGTAATGCTTTCTCTGTCTTCTGCCGAAAAGCAGGACTTAAAGCTGTCATAATCGTCGCGCTCGATAGCGGTAAAGCATTTGTCTATCAGTTTCATCTGTCCGCCGTAGTAGGCGTTTGCGAACATCAGGACAACCGCCGCTGCCGTTGCAATAATGCAGAAAATCGTTCCCGCGAGTTTTCCGAAAGTTAGTTTTTTACTCATAAAATCAGTCCTTTAAAATAGCCCCCGCAGACCCAGACGTAACCATTTTCGCGTATCGCTTCAGATAGCCGTGAAGCTCCTTAGTTTTGGGCGTGAACGCTGCCAGTCTGCGGTCAAGCTCCTCCTGAGGAACGTCAAGTGTAATGGTGTTTTCGGGAATGTTTATTGAGATAGTGTCACCCTCCTGAACAACGCCGATAACGCCGCCAACAGCCGCTTCGGGGGAAACGTGGCCTATCGCCGCTCCACGGGTCGCGCCGCTGAAACGTCCGTCGGTGATAAGGGCAACCTTGCTGCCCAGACCCATTCCCATTATTGCGGAGGTTGGGTTCAGCATTTCACGCATACCGGGTCCCCCCTTTGGTCCCTCGTAGCGGATAACAACAACGTCTCCTGCCTTTATCTGACCTCCGGTGATAGCCGCCATAGCGTCCTCCTCGCAGTCGAAAACTCTTGCAGGACCGCTGTGTACCAGCATTTCCTCGCAGACCGCGCTGCGCTTTACCACACAGCTGTCGGGAGCGAGATTTCCGCGCAGTACCGCAATTCCTCCTGTCTTGCTGTATGGATTCTCAATGGGACGGATAACCTCGGTGTCCTTGTTAACACAGCCGGAAATGTTTTCGCCGACGGTCTTGCCGGTTGCAGTCATGCAGTCAAGGTTCAGCAAATTTTTCTTGGAAAGCTCGTTCATTACCGCGTAAACGCCGCCCGCTTCGTCAAGTTCCTCAATATAGGTGTGACCTGCGGGAGCAAGGTGGCAGAGATTGGGAGTCTTAGAGCTGATGTCATTTGCAATGTCAAGATTGATGTTTATTCCGCATTCGTGTGCAATTGCCGGCAGGTGGAGCATACTGTTTGTGGAGCAGCCCAGAGCCATATCTACGGTAAGAGCATTCATAAACGCCTTTTCCGTCATGATGTCAAGGGGTTTGATGTCCTTTTCAAGAAGCTCCATAACCTTCATTCCCGCGTGCTTTGCAAGCTCTATACGCTGTGAGTATACTGCGGGGATAGTACCGTTTCCGCGAAGAGCCATTCCCAAAACCTCGGTAAGACAGTTCATGGAGTTTGCGGTGTACATACCCGAGCATGAGCCGCAGGTTGGACAGCCCTTTTTCTCGTACTCTTCAAGCTTTTCGGCATTTATAGTACCTGCGGCAAACTGTCCCACCGCCTCGGAAATGCTGGAAAAGCTTGTTTTCTTGCCGTCAACACGTCCAGCAAGCATAGGTCCGCCGCTTACGAAAACCGTGGGGATATTAAGTCTTGCCGCCGCCATAAGCAGTCCTGGGACGTTTTTGTCGCAGTTGGGAACCATTACCAGCGCGTCAAAACCGTGTGCAAGAGCCATGGCCTCGGTACTGTCGGCGATAAGGTCGCGTGTGACAAGGGAGTACTTCATACCCCTGTGACCCATTGCAATACCGTCGCAGACCGCTATCGCGGGGAACACTATAGGCGTGCCGCCCGCCATTGCAACGCCCAGCTTAACGGCGTCCACAATCTTGTCGATGTTCATGTGTCCCGGAACGATCTCGTTGTAGGAGCTTACAATTCCTACCATAGGACGGGAAATTTCCTCGTTCGTAAGACCCAGCGCGTGATAAAGCGCGCGGTGTGGAGCGTTGTTGGCTCCGTTTTTGATTGAATCGCTGTACATTTTTTTATCCTCCTGTATTAAAATCAGTATATGAATAGTCTTTGCTAAAATCAGCATATGTAATGCTTATTAAGTAAACAATTTCTGTTTCCTTATCAATTGATAGAATTAGCGCCTGATTATTAGATCTGCCCAAAAGACTTGTCCTTGGTTTTCTTATTCCATACGAATAAACATACGCTTCAGATCTCTTTAATTCAGATATTTCTGCTGGTTCACCATATTTATCTATAACTTCCTGCAATGTAGTTTTCAATGGAATTATTCCGTCAATAGAACAGTCGTCTGTTCTTAAAGTTGTGTTATAAATAATTCCGTCCTTTTTATTATCCTTATAAAAGTTTTCAAGTGCGCCAACAAACATTTCTTTATCTTTATAATAAAATGTAGCCAAACCCAATCCATCATATGCCATTATTTCTTGTTCAACATATGTCCAACCTTCGGGTAAATCTTTTAAAGCCATAGGGATTTCAAACGGCTGACCTTTAATGACAATATTCTTCCGAACAGTTTCAATATCAAACGTTCCATTTGCTTCTCCCTGTGCAGTATTATCGTCTGCTGCCGCAGAGCTTATAACACCCGTATCCGACGCTTCAATATTTTCTTTTTTGCAGCCTGCAAATACCAAGCAAGCCATAACTGCACATAAAGCGAACAAAATAAGTTTGATTTTGTTTTTCAAAATAATTCTCCTCAAATATGTAATTTTAAGATGTTTGCTCAAGCGTTTTAATTACCAAAATACTTTGCGTATTTCAGTATATAGCTCCGCGCAAGCCTGTTGAATTTTTCATTGGAAAATTTATTACGAAAATCCTCGTCAAGCTTGTTATAATCATCGTTTGCGGCAAATTCCAGAAAATCCTCGATACTGCGTCCGGCGGTTTTTCCTCCGCTCTTGACGCTGAAATTAAGCTTCAGAGCTTCTTCGATAATGTTTGCAGGAGAATTGTATTCAAGCGCGCGAAAACCCTCTGCGGCGATACCTATAAAATCGCGGGACGTGTTGAAAAAAGCCTGCCCGAAGCCGCCGCTCTGCACCTCGTTTTTGATGTGGTTGGCGCAGTACACATTAATGCATGGCGTGGGCATGGAGTTTATCACCTCGCCCATATTCCGCCAGTCCTCTGAGAATTTTCCCTCTATCCAGGACGTTACCGCAAACACAAGCTCGTCCTCGGGAATGCTTTTCAGCTCGCTCCTTTTCAGGGACGCATAACGCTTTCGTTGTTCCATAAAAGATTCCGCGTCCGCAAAATCTTCGGAGGATAAAAAATCAAATTTGCTCATAATTTTTCGCTCCGTAAAATTGCTTTAATATAATTGTTCTCTTATTTTTCTCAATTCCTGCCAAACATTATCTCCGTAATTGCTAACCAAAACGGAAATGATACCATTATTCGGGTTGTACTCCGATATAAAGCTTACCCCCGGGTCAAAGCCTTGAAAATACGCATAATCTTTACCGTCCGGGTTATCGATTATCCACATTCCGTAGCCGTAGTACCCCTCTTCGGGATCGGAGCCGTCTCCGCTCTGCTTGCTGAGCATATCCGAAACAAGCGTCTTTGAAAGCAGCTTTCCCTCCAGTAAATTGTTCCAGAACCGAACAATATCCCTGACCGTTATAAACGCGCCGCCCGCGCCCGTACCCTTTACGTCAACGGAAAAAATATTTGTGCGGTAACCGCCCGCACCATCGCAGTAAATATAGTTATTGGCGCATTTTGCGGGCAGTCTATCCAGCTCGTAATAACCCGTTGAAGCCATGCCGCATACGTCGAAAACGTTCTTTTTCAAGTATTGGTCAAAATACATTCCCGTAACCTTTTCTATTATCACAGCAAGCAATACGTACCCCGAATTGTTATACTGAAATTTTTCGCCTTTGGGGTACATCATAGGCTTATTTATAAACAGCGGCAGCAGGTCGCTGTTATGTCTTATCTTATAATTGGGATAATCGACCCATAATTCCTCGTACTCCTCCATAACGCTTTCGTCAAAATAATCGGGTACGCCCGACGTGTGGTTCAAAAGCTGCCTGACCGTAACGTCCCTGTCAATATTATTCAGCGGAATATCAAGCAGTACGCCCAACGTGTCGTCAAAATTTATTTTGCCCTGTTCGATAAGCTGCAATATTCCTACCGCGACAAATACCTTTCCCGCCGACGCGCTTGCAAATTTTGTATCCAACGAGTTGGGAACTTCGTTAGGCAGATCGGCAAATCCGGTCACGCTTTCACACAGGACTTCACCGTCCCGAACGACGTATATGTTTCCCCTGAAACTGCTGTCGATTACTTCTTTTATATCCATTTTAACACCTACCACAGGCAGCGGACGGATACGGAATCCGCCTCTACAGCCGTTTTAATTTCGCCCCGCTTACTGCGCCCTGCCGAGGAACGCCGCGCCGATGATTCCCGCGTCGTTGCCAAGGCTTGCCACGGTAATTTCCGTGTTCTTGTCCAGCATTCTTGTGTAGACCTCCTTCTTAACAAGCTCAACCATAGGCTTCATAAGGGGATCGCCCTCGTTGCAGACACCGCCGCCGATACACAGAATATCAGGCTGGAAAATATTTATAACATTGGTAATTCCCGCCGCAAGGTATTTGATGTACTTGTCAACAACTTCCTTTCCAACGGGGTCTCCCGCCCGCATTGCATCAAAGGCGTGCCGCGCGGAGGAATGTCCGTCCCTCTCGGCGTACTCAGCCATAAGAGTTTCGGGGTGCTTGACAATAGCTTCTTTAGTCATATTGATAAGTCCCGTAGCAGAGGAAAATACCTCAAAGCAGCCCTTTCGGCCGCAGGTGCACTGAGGACCGTCCACCTCGATGACCATGTGACCTATCTCTGTTCCCGCAAGATTTCTTCCTGTAAAAATTTTGCCGTCGATAACAACGCCCGCGCCAACGCCAGTACCCAAGGTGATACAAACTGCGTCGGACGCGCCCTTTGCCGCCCCCGCAAGGAACTCGCCGTAAGCCGCGGCGTTAGCGTCGTTTGCAACGTAAACGGGCTTGTTAATGTGCTCCTGAATGTACTTACGGATAGGGACGTCCTTGAAATCAAGGTTGTTGGAATATGGGATAGTACCGTTCACATTGTCGGCGATACCGGGAGTACCAATGCCTATCCATTCAACGTCGTCAATGGAGATACCAGCGTCCTTGCAGGCTTCAATGCTTACCTTAGCCATGTCGTCCGCGATCTCCTTTGCGGGACGGGGACAAAGGGTCTTTGTTTTCGCCTTGCCGATAATTTCAAAGCTTTCGTTCACCACACCCGCCTTGATGTTTGTTCCGCCTAAGTCGATGCCAATGTAGTACTTCATAAAAATTTCTCCTTTTAGATTTTTAGATATTAGAGGATAGAGCGTCTATCCTTTATTTTTTCTTTCATCCGTAACAATATGCTCAATACCCGAATGTTCACGGTCTAAATAATTCTTCAGAAAACTTGGGTACGCCCTGTGACGTCCCAGTTCCTCAATGGGTATCCAGTACATATTTTCCTTTACGCCGCCGTAGGTATAGCTGTCGCTGTGCAGTTCCCGCGTACCCCTCGGCTTCATCAGGAAATAAAAGCTTATTTCGTGGCAGTCAAGACCTTTCAGCGGCTCTATGTTCTCACGGAAAAAGTTTTCATGTATCACTGCCAAACGGTCGGGTTCATACCTGACCCCCGTTTCCTCGTATACCTCCCGAACGACCGCGTCTTCGGCAGTCTCGCCCATTTGCACCGCGCCGCCCACGGGATAGAAATAATCCGCGGTGGAATTTCCCGCAAAAAGTACGCAGCTGTCCTCAACGATTATGGCGCATGCCTTGTACCTAAACCAGTTGCTCTCCTTTGTAAATCCGCAGTCTATCGGCATAGTTATTCCTCCATAACTGTCAACTAAAAATTAGACCCGTTCCAGCCCCAGTTTTCGGTACACATATAACTGACGTATATCCTGTCCGCAGGCATTCCTAAGCTGCCAGTCAATATTTCCGTGATACGGCTTGTAAGTTCGGACATCGCGCTGTCCGACGGATTTCCGTATATCTGCACTTCCACCATAGCGGCAAGTTCATCGGAACCCTTGAAGTAAAGAGTATAGTCTCCCTCAATTCCCACCATAAGCCAGCCCTCGCTTTTGCCCGGGATAGCGGTAATGGCAGTACCCAGCGCGGACTTGATGTTCTCGGCTTTTTCCTTTGTAACATTTGAGTTTGTTTTTACATTGATAAACGGCATAATATTATCTCCTTTATTTAACGTATTTTTTCCTTTTTCGTAATGACAAATCCGTTTTTTAAATATAGCTTTACGGCGGTTTTATTCCATTCAGCAGCGTGCAGAATAATTTCGTCATATCCCTGTTTTTTTATGCGGTTCATTCCCCATAATAACAGCTGTTGTCCCAAACCATGCCGTTGTAATTGCTTATTGACGATCAAGTCGTCTAATTCATTTCCGTAACAGGAAACGGCTCCCGCGATAATTCCGTTTTGAAGATGAAGATAGGTATTGCTTGCTTTATCTTTCATTTGTGAATAATCGGAATAAAAATTTACCGGCTCGATCTCCAACGCTTTTCTCATTTCATAAAAGCATTCATTATATATTTGCATATATTCAGCCCAATATTTTTCCCGAAATGGAATGCAGGACAGCTCGCCGCTATACGTTATGTTTCCTTTAAACGACATTTCATAAGCGATTATTTCTTTCATTTCTTTTACTCGATTTAAAGAAGCTTATCCAGTTCGGCAAGCAGTTTTCTCTTCATCTCCGCCAGTTCTTCCTCGGAGGGACGGTTCTCGTCGCTGTACATTTTTTCCATGGGATACCACCATACGGGACCCCTGCCGTTGTTTCCGTAATTTTCGATATCGCCGTCAACACGGGGATATAAGTGCCAGTGCAGATGGTCGTCTCCCATTCCAAGCAGCTCGTAATTCATCTTTTCCGCTACGAAAGCCTTTGAGACAGCCTCCGCAACTATAGACATTTCCTCAAGAAATTTCAGCCGCCGGGCAGTATCGAGGTGAAACAGTTCCGTCTTGTTTCCGTGCTCCTTGTACAGAAAAAGTGTGTAGCCGTAAAAATGCTGATTGTCGCCTATAACAACGTAACCGGTTTCAAGCTCCTTTACAAAATAGGGATTTACCCAATTTTTTATCATTTCTATCCTGTCGCATACCATACACATTTTTACCGCTCCTATTTTTGTAGGGGACGGGTCTCCTTGCTTGCGAGTTGTCCCATGTTTATTTTCTGACGTGCGGGACGGAAAACCCGTCCCCTACGTTTTTATAATAAATTTATTCATTTTTCCTCGGACACGATATTCCTCAGCCATACGCCTTTTTTCAGCAGGAACAGACCTATTGCCACCTTTATTATGTCCACCGCCTGACAGATAAAAAATACCATGGTAATGTCAAGGCTTGTGAATTTCACCAGCAGCATTGCCGTGGGTACGGAAACTATCCACATGAACACGCTGTCGAATATAAGCGTAACATATGTCTGACCGCCCGAACGCAAAGTAAAATACGCCGCGTTCATAAACGCGTGCAGAGGAATAAAAAACGCGAGGATAATTATAAAATGCGAGGCAAGCCCTCTGACCTGTTCTGTGGTGTCGTACAGCATTGGGAAAGCTTCAGACAGCGCAGCCATTATGCAGCCTGTAACCGCTCCCGCCGCAATGCTGAAAGCGATCAGCTTTGTGTCGGTTTCCTTTGCCCGTTTCATGTCTCCCGAGCCTAATATTTGTCCCACAATAATTCCCACCGCCGAGCCGAGGGCTATATAGACCACGTTAAAAAGATTTAATATTGTGGAAGAAATATTTGTCGCCGCAACCACTTCAAGTCCTTTTTGGGAGTAGCACTGGTTCAGCTTCGCCATTCCCGAGGACCAGAAAAATTCGTTTACCGCCAGCGGAAGCCCGCTTATGATTATTTTTACTGCAAGGTCACGGGGAACTTTCAAGCTTCTGAATGCGTTCGAGATAAATATATTTTTGTCGCGCTTTGAATGGGTGTACACAATTACTATGGTACACTCGACAAATCTGGCGATAACAGTTGCAAGAGCAGCGCCCTTTACGCCCATTTGTGGAAGTCCCAGCCTACCGAAAATCAAAGCCCAGTCAAGCACAAGATTTACCAGTACCGCCGCAAGTCCCGCAAACATAGGCGGAACGGTACAGTTTGTCTCCCTCAGCGTTGAAGCGTAGATCTGCGTGGCGGTAAAGGGGATAAGTCCAACAAGCATTATTGTGAGGTATTCCTTGCCCGATTTGAAGATCAGGTCTCGGTCGCCCTCCTGTCCCTCTCCCGTGAGATAGGAATTGATAAGACCGTCCCCGAAAATGGAAAGAATGGTTATTCCTGCCGCAAGAGCAAGCACTCCTATGAGTATCTTGAAGCGGAAAACGTCCCGCACGCCCTCGTGACTGCCCTTTCCGAAAAACTGCGCTCCGAATATGCCGGGACCCGCCAGAAGTCCGAACACGCATAGATTGAACACAAACAAAAGCTGGTTTGTCACCGCCGTACCCGACATCTGTTCCGTACCCAGCTGACCTACCATTATGTTGTCCAAAAGGGCCACAAAATTTGTTATGCCGTTCTGAATCATGATCGGAACGGCAATAGCAAATACGGTTCTGTAAAAATTTCTGTCACCGATAAATTTTTTGAGTATCATATTTTGTATGCGCCAATCAGTCTGTTAAAGATAAAATTCTCACAAGCCCATTTGAGGAGACTTGTGCGGATAAGAGCCGTTATATTTAATATTGGATCATTACTGTCCTGCGCTGTGTGTAATCTCGGCGCAGGGTGTTTACCGCTTAATCTATCCTTGTAAAGACCGATCTGAACGTTCCTGTAAGACTGTATTCTCCGCAGCCCGCGGGAACGAAAACGCTGTCTCCTTTCTTTAACGGAAGAGTCTCCGCGCCGCATTTCAGCGCAGTCTCTCCCTCCAGTATCAGTATATTGTGGAAAGAGGTTTCGTCCGCGTTAAAGGACGCTTCCTTTTCAGCGTCAACGGAATAAACCGTGAAATATTCGCATTTTGACAGCAGCCGCTTTACCGCGCCGTTTTCCTCAAAGCTTTCTGTTTTGGGGTAAGGCTTTGCAGGACAAAGATTCGTCACTTCAACAGCCTTGTCTATATGGAGCTGTCTGGGCTTGCCGTCCGCGCCCACTCTGCCGTAGTCGTAAATACGGTAGGTGGTATTGGAATTTTGCTGTATCTCGGCAATAAGTATGCCCTTGCCTATAGCGTGGAGAGTTCCCGCCTCGATAAAGAAAACGTCTCCCTTTCTGACCGGTACCGATTCGGTGATTTCAAGCAGGGTGTTGTCCTCTATCCTCCTGCGGAATTCTTCCTTTGTGACTTCCTTTTTGAAGCCGTACAAAAGCTCCGCGCCCTCGTCGCAGTCAACGATGTACCACATTTCCGTTTTACCGTATTCGCCCTCAACGCGCTGAGCGTATTCGTTGTTTGGGTGTACCTGAACGGATAGATTGTCCTTGGCGTCGATAAGCTTTATAAGAATTGGGAACTGCTCAAATCTTTGGCAGTTGTTTCCCAGAACAGCTTTTCCGCAGGTCTCGATATACTCCGCAAGAGTTTTTCCCGCGTACTCACCGTTGGCTATGACGGAATTTCCGTCCTTGTGGCAGGATAGTTCCCAGCTTTCGGCAATTTTCTCAAAATCGCATTTTTTTCCGAAATCGTCGCGGAGGCGCGTTCCTCCCCATAGGTAGTCCTTGAATGCAGGCGCAAGCTTTAATGGATACATAAAAATACCTCCTGAAAATATAAAAATCCAATATAAAGTATACCATAAAAATCCTTTCCTGTCAACAAAGGAAGTTTTTGCAGAGTTTATGTTCAATCGTCATTTTAAACAAAATTATTTCTGTTTGTTGTAAAAATTTCTGATCAAAATATTTCAATACGGTTACAAATGTAACAATGAGGAAGAAAAATTTAAAAAATGATTACAGTTTTCGATTATGATAGAAAAAACGGAAATTATATGGTATAATGATAAGCAGTAAAATATGTTATCCTGATTTTTAATCGATAAGTGTACACAAAATTAATCAAAAGCTTGGATATATTAGATTTGCGCAGCTTTTGGTCTGTACTTTGATTAAAAATCATGATCAAGGAAAGGAGATTTGCCGCGTTAAAGCGGAAGTGCTTATATGAAACTTAAAACCAACCGGCAGGGAGATGCCCCGAAAATCGACGCAAAACAGTATAAAATACCCAAAATGTCAAAAATAAAAAATACAAAGGAAAAAAGGCATAGGGATTCCCTCAAAAAAACTCTGAAAAGCGACGGAGCGTTTCCGTATCTTTGTTTGCTGCCGAGTCTTATCGGCGTTATGATCTTTTTTATAATTCCTTTTTGCGTTATAATTTACTACTCTATGGTGGATAACCCTATTAATAAGGAATTTGTATTTTTACAGAACTACATAAATATAATTAAAAATACAGCTTTTCGCAAGGCGGCGGTGAACACATTATCTTTCTCACTGGTGTCTGTTCCGCTGGCGGTAGTGCTGTCAATGCTGCTGGCTATGCTGCTGGACTGCAAAATACCCTTTGTGAGCCAGTTCCGAACAAGCTTTCTGTGTCCGATGATGGTTCCTGTCGCTTCGGTAGTGCTTATATGGCAGGTTATATTCCACTACAACGGCGTGCTGAACGATTTTCTTGCAAACTTCGGTGTGGACAAGATAGACTGGCTCAAATCCACAAAGGGTCAGGTCGTTATAGTGGCACTGTTTTTATGGAAAAACCTGGGATATAACATGATATTGTTCCTGTCTGCTCTGAATAATATTCCAAAGGATATTGTGGAGGTAGCCACGCTTGAGGGCGCGGGAGTGTTTTACAAATTCTTCCGCATAAAGCTGAGATACCTTTCGCCGACTATCATGTTCGTAACGGTGCTTTCGCTGATAAACTCTTTCAAGGTTTTCCGCGAGGTGTACTTGCTTACGGGAGACTATCCTTTCGACAGCCTGTATATGCTGCAGCATTTTATGAACAACACATTCCGCAACATCGACTATCAGAAGCTGTCGTCGGCAGCTATACTTATGGCTATAGTAATGGTGGCTATCATAGGCGCGCTGTTTATTGCGGAAAATAAATTCGGGGAGGACGTAGAGGGATGATAAGCTCCAAAACGTCCGTTTCCGTGAAAAGACGGCACGGACTTTCCAAAAAAGCTCAGAAGCTTCTAATGGGCGTACTTACGGTTTTTGCCGCAGCTGCCGCGCTGATATTCCTGCTTCCGACAATACTTACAATGGCTAACTCATTTATGAGTGCGTCGGAGATAAACGCAAACTACGGCGCTATCTTTTCCACTACCGAAGAGGGCGGAAAGACCTTTATTTCGGAAAAGATAAATCTGAAGTTTATTCCCGATATGGTATCGTTCAGCCAGTACTATACCGTGCTTTTCAAAAGTCCCGACTACCTTTTCAAGTTTTGGAACTCGGTTATACTGGTCGTACCGATCGTTATTTTCCAGCTTGCGGTGGCGTCTCTTGCGGCGTATGCGTTCGCAAGGCTTAAGGGAAGACTTAAAGAGATAATCTTTTTCGTGTACGTTGTGGTAATGCTTATGCCTTATCAGGTAACGCTTGTTCCAAACTATCTTGTATCTGATTGGCTGGGAATACTGAACACAAGGGCGGCGGTAATACTGCCAGGTATTTTTACTCCGTTTGCGGTATTCCTGCTGTCGAAGATAATGCGGCGCATACCGTTCTCTCTGATAGAAGCGGCTAAGCTTGACGGTGCGGGAGAGTTCCAGATATTCGTACACGTTTGTATGCCGCTTTGCAAAAGCGCGCTTTTCTCGGTCGCGATACTGGTTTTCATAGATTACTGGAACATGGTTGAGCAGCCGCTGATACTGCTTTCGGACACAAGTCTTTATCCGCTGTCGGTGTTCCTGTCCCAAATAAACACTGGCGAGATAGGACTTGCCTTTGCGGTCGCAACGATCTATATGATACCGACTTTGCTCATGTTCCTTTACGGAGAGGATTATCTCGTTGAGGGCATAGCTTATTCGGGCGGCATCAAGGGATAGCGTCGGGAAGTCCCCGTGGGCGTCTGCATTATTGGTGCAGAAAGGTCACATCCACGAACAAATAAAAATTTATTTAAGCAAAATTGATTTCCGCAGAATGGCGGTGTATTCTGCATAAAAGAACAGACGGAATTATTCTATTTTCTAACTTCTAATCTCTAATTTCTAAGAAAGGATCTTTAAAATGGAAAACAATACTAAAAGGCGCGAATGGGTCAAAAACGCCATAATCATTTTTCTGGCGGTAATGCTGCTGCTGACATTCTTTTCCAACACGATAATGAATTATTCGCTTCCCGAGGTCTCTGCTCAGTACGTCAGAGGCGGAACGCTTTCAGAGCAGATACGCGGAAGCGGTACTGTAGAGGCAAGCCAGAGCTACGATGTAAAAATAAGCGAGACAAGAACGATTGCAAGCGTTGACGTAAAGGTAGGCGACGAGATCGAAAAGGGTGCTACTCTCTTTACCCTTGAGGATAAGGAAAGCGCCGAGCTTGACGAGGCAAAGAAAACGTTGGAATCCGAGCAGCAGAAGCTTGATGATCTTCAGCTCGATTACGACAAGGCTCTGTTGAAAACAGGCGTGGACTACAGCAAGGAAAACCTCAGCATTTCCAATCAGGAGGACGATATCAAGCTTGCGAAGGACGATCTTTCCAAGCTGTCGGATTATCAGGCGGCCTATGAAAAGGCTAAAAACAAAACCAAGGATTATGAAAATGCGGTAAAGGATCTGGAGGAACAGCTTGCGGCTTTCGGCTCAGAGGATTACGCATCGCTGGGAAGCGGTTACTACAATCAGATCAGCTCCGCGAAAACGGCTATGGAAAGCGCGGAGAAGTCCAAGGGAAAAACCGAGGAAAAAATTAAGGAATATGAATCAGACATTGCTTCCGGAGGAAATCAGGACGCTATAAATACTGCGAAAAAGGCAATAGACGATAAGCTGCTCGAAATAGATCAGGCAACGGACAATATGATGATGGAAACCGACTTCGACAAACAGTTGTCATATCAGCAGTCCATTGACAGAATGAAATTGGAGCTTTCTCATCTTCAGGAAGACTATAACGACGCAATGTCACAATCCTCAACATATTCGAGAAATATGCAGCTCCTGAACGCCGAGAAAACAACTCTCGATATCAGAACCAAAGAGTATGACAATAAAAAGAAAAAATACGATGATACTCTTGCCGCTGTGAAAGCTGAGCTTAAGGATAAGCAGAAGGCCGCTCAGGATATGTACAGCGAAGCGAAGGCCGAGGAGGACGAGCTTGCAAAAAAAGCCGACAAGACAGTCGAAGAGGCCGAGGAGGAGATACGCAAAATGGAGCGTGCCCTTGCGGAGGCTAAGATAGATTTGGAGCTTAAGCAGCGTCAGGACGCTCAGACGGCGGGCGAGAACAGCCTTGATATGAAAGATAAGCAGTCCAAGATCGCGGATCAGAAAAAGCTTATTTCCGACTGCGAGGAAAACATTAAAAAGCTTGAGGAAAAATCCATAGGCGCAAAAATCCCCGCCCAGGTCGGCGGTAAGATCACCGAGATAAACGTGGTAGCAGGCGAGGAAGCGGAAGCTCAGAAAACTGTTGCCAAGATAGAAATGAGTGAAAAGGGCTATTCTCTCGAAATGACGGTAACAACGGAGCAGGCCAAAAAGGTTAAGATCGGCGATGAGGCTGAGATACAGTATTTCTGGTACGGCGACGCTTCCGCAACGCTTCAGTCCATTGCAACCGATTCTCAGAATCCCTCGAAGAATAAGATACTGAAATTTGCTGTAAAGGGAGACGTTACCCCCGGTCAGAGCCTTCAGCTCGCAATGGGCTCGAAGGGGCAGAATTACGAGGTCATCGTACCCAACAGCGCCATAAGGGAGGACAACAACGGCAAATTCGTTCTTTCCGTTGTCGCCAAGAGCAGTCCGCTCGGAAACCGCTATGTGGCTGAGCGGGTAGACGTCGATATACTTGCTTCGGACGATACATCTTCGGCAGTATCCGGAGCGATATCAGGAAGCGAATTTATTATAACCACGTCCACCAAGCCGATAGAGGCAGGTATGCAGGTAAGGCTTGTTGAATGATCGGAGGACGCTATGAAATTAAAATACATAGTTATTGCCGCAGCAAACGCCGCGTCGCTCCTGATTTTTGCCGCAGTATCGCTGATATTCTCGGCTGTGGGCGGTTCTCTGCCGGATCAGCGGGCGGCTGAACGCTGGGCAGGGGAAGACTCCTCATACGCTCAGATAAGCGTTTTCATGGATGCAAGCTCCGTAATGGACATAAACAAGGTCTTTATGACAAGGGTGGACGTTGAAAAAAAGCTTACGGAAGCCTCTCTTGTTTCAGAAAAAGAGGGGGCAAGAGTCTGGGCGGACGCGTTTTCGGCGCCTCAGATGAAGATATCCGTTACCTCAGACAGGGCTGCCGCCGAAGCAAATATGATCGTTACGGGCGGAGATTTCTTTCTGTTTCACCCGCTTGAGATCATTTCGGGGTACTACTATTCCGATGACGACCTGATGCATGACAGGGTACTTATAGACGAAGTTCTTGCGTGGCAGCTTTACGGCTCTTCAAACGTTGCCGGAAAGCCGGTAAAGGTCAACGGCGCATATTACATTATTTCGGGAGTTTTCAAACAGAGCGGCAATTCAGACGTTGAAAAGGTGTACGGACTCAGTCCGCGTATGTTTATGCCATACGGCGGCTACAGTCTTATGGGCGATGGAGAAGCCGTGTTCGCCTGCTATGAAGCATGTCTTCCAAATCAGGTAACGGGTCAGGGAAAGCAGATAATCACGGACGTTCTGGCGGTAAAGGATGATACCTCAGGAATGCGCGTGGTGGAAAACTCCGTTCGGTACAGCCTGAAAAAGCGGTTTGAAATAATAGCCGACTTCGGTATGCGCTCGGTGGTGGACGGTTCTATAGCATATCCGTTCTGGGAAAACGCCGCAAGGATAACCGAGGATAAATCCGCGCTGCTGCTGGCGTTCCAAATAATTTTTCTTGTGCTGCCGACAGTTACCCTGCTGTATCTGCTGAGGCGGCTGATAAAAAACAGGAGAAAGCTTGTAAGAAAAGCAATAGACGCGGCTGTACGCGTTTCAGATAGATCGCGGAGCAGATCCGCTGAAAGGAAAAGCAGGAAAGCCGCCGCCGGGCGGTAACCGGTTTGTCCCACATTAAACTGCCGCAAAGGGAATATTTTCCTGAGCGGGTTCCCGTATAGGGAAAGAAAGGAATGATCGTATGATAAAGAAAACGGCGTCAAGAATAGCTGCGGCAGTAATGGCTGCGGCAATGACCCTCGGCTTTTCATCCTGCGGAGGCAAGTCGGGAAAGTCCGAAATAGCGTCCAAGGAGCATATATTTTCGGCTGAAAAGGTGGAGCTCCCCGGCGGTCTGGACTACATAAACAGCCTGTTTTATTCAAACGACAAGGTATTTATTATTGGCGACAAGTCCACTCAGGAGGGCGAGGGTGAGGATGCCACCTACACCAGCGAAACGAAAATGCAGATACTGAGTCTGGACGGTACTCTTGAAAATGAAATAGTCCTTACAAAGGACGACGGCAAGGACGGTTCAGAGCACAGATATATTTCCTCGATGACTGTTGACGGAAGCGGTAACCTTATTTCTATAGAGAACAGCTACTCTTGGAACGAGACCACCGGTGAGTCCAAGGACGCGTGGTATCTTGTAAAGTACGGCAGCGACGGAAAGCTCATCGGCGAGACTGATATGTCAGAGCTTAAGGAGATAGCCAAAAAGGAAACAGGCAACGAATACTTCTATGCGGACAACTTTGTTGTGGACAATGAGGGTACAATTTTTATAAGCTGCAACAACATAATTTTTGTCCTTGACAAGGACGGGAAATTTCAGTATGTCGTAAAGAATGAAAACGCCAACGACAATACCTATATGGGAAGCCTATCCAAAACAGGCGACGGACGTATAGTAGTATCTGTAACTGAAAGCCGTATGGACGGTGATAACTATATTTCCGAATCCAAAATACACGCGATCGATACGGCTGCCAAAAAGCTAGGCGAGGGATATGTCTATAATCAGAACGGCAGAATAATGAACGGTACCGACAAGTACGATCTGCTTATTTCCCGCGATTCGGGACTTTTCGGTTACGATATCGAGACCGGCAGCACAGAGACTATCATAGACTGGCTCAAGTCCGGTTTTGACAACACGGCAATGAACAGCAGCTGCACTACGGTTCTTCAGGACGGCAGAATACTCTGCGTTACCTACAACTACCAGTACAACGGCGGAGGAGGCTACAGCTGGTCAAACAGTGACCAGATCATAAATATTCTCACCGAGGTAGACCCTGCAACACTTCCCGACAAGAAGCTCATCAAGCTTTACGCTCTTTACCTTGACGTGGGTATAAAGCGCCAGATCGTTGAATTTAACAAGAACAACCCCGAATACGAGATAGAGCTTACCTCTTATGAGGACTACGCGACAAACAGTTACAATGACGCGATCACAAAGCTCAACAATGATATGATCGCGGGAAATCTTCCGGATATCATAGTGCTCAACACCAGTATGCCGATAGACAGCTACATTTCAAAGGGACTCCTTGCCGACCTCTATGAGTTTATGGACAAGGACGAGACCATAAACCGTTCCGATTATGTTGAGGGAGTGTTCAAGGCTTATGAGACAAACGGCAAGCTTTACGAGCTGGTTTCCAATTTCTCTATCAGCACGATAATAGGCAAGTCCTCGCTGGTAGGAGATACTACCGGCTGGACTGTAGACGAGTTTATCGAATTTGCGGACGCTCACCCGGATGCATCGCTCATGGGCAGAGAGGTCGGCAGAAATGATTTCTTCTCTTCAATGGTGAGGGTGTGCTTTGAGAATTTTATAGACAGGGATACAGGCGAGTGCAGGTTCAATTCCGACGACTTTATCAAGATCATGGAATTTTCCACCCGTTTCCCCAAAGAGATAGACTATGACAAGCTTTACTCCGAAAGTAACTATTGGGACGAACAGCAAAGCGCGTACCGTGAAGGAAAAACCTTGCTTGACATTTACGATATGAGTAACTTTAAAACCATACGCGAAATAGAACAAGGAAGGTTCGGAGAGTCTGTGACCTTTAAGGGTTTCCCCGGAGCGAAAGGCAACGGAGCGGTATTTAACGCTTATACAGAGATAGCAATTACTTCCAAGGCTTCAAATCCAGACGGAGCATGGAACTTTGTTAAGTACTTCCTTTCCGATGAGTATCAGGATCTGTACGCTACCAATGACAGCTATCAGTTCCCCATAAAGAAATCTTCGCTTGAAAAGCTTGCCGAGATCTCCAAGGAAAGACCCTACTGGGAGGACTCAGACGGCAAAAAGGAGTATTATGACAACACTTACTGGAACGGCAGCTCATCTGTAAATATAGGCGTAAATACTGACGAGGACAACCAGAAGGTAATGGACCTCATTAACAGCACCGAGAATATCAGCCGTTACGATGAGCAGATAAACAAGATAATCAACGAGGAAGCTTCGGCTTTCTTTGAGGGACAGAAGAGCTCCAAGGAGGTTGCGGAGATAATTCAAAACCGTGTTTCAAACTACCTTGCCGAGAACAGATAAATTGCTTGTTTTCTTTCAGAAGCGCATGCAATACTCAGCATACTATAAAAAATACCGCGGAGAGTGAGTTTCCTCTCCGCGGCGATTTTATTCAATAACAGTATAATTGTCGGCGGCATTTTCTTTTGTGGCATACTCGGTAACATTGAGTACCTTTACTTTCAAAGGATTCTGACCGAGATTGATTTCGATAACGTCCCCGACCTTAACGTCGTAGGACGCTCTTGCCACATTTCCGTTGACGGCTATCTTTCCTGCGTCGCAAGCTTCGTTGGCAACGGTGCGGCGTTTGATGAGCCGTGTTATCTTAAGATATTTATCCAGGCGCATAAAATTTTTCCTTTCCGAATCAAAAGAGCAGACGGAAATGACTCCTGTCTGCCCCTGCGTTTTAATACGGACTCCGTAATGCGCATACTTCGAAGCCTGATTTAAACGTACCGATAAACCGTTATGGCTTATTTATCAACAGCGTCCTTGAGAGCCTTTCCTGCCTTGAAAGCGGGAGCCTTCTTAGCGGGAACATTGATCTTCTCCTTGGTTCTGGGGTTGATAGCTTCCTTAGCGCTTCTCTCACGCACTTCAAATGTACCGAAACCTACGATCTGAACCTTGTCTCCGTCCACAAGAGCGTCAGTAATAGAAGTTACTACGGCATTAAGAGCCTTTTCAGCGTCCTTCTTGGTAAGCTCGCTTTTTTCAGCAATTGCATTGATAAGTTCTGCTTTTGTCATTTTTTCTACCTCCATAAATTTTAATGGCGATCCTAAATTCACGATTAATTAAAGTATATAAAAAATCTGCATATATGATTTTTGCGCGGATTTTTTTGTACCTTTATCATGAATCAGGGTAAAACCATTTTCACTTAGATTTGGCTTTACGCCAGTAAGCGTCAAGCTCGTCTATGTTCAGGGACTTCATATCCGTCCCTTCGCACCTTATCAGATTTTCGGTTTCCTTGAACCGCTTTATGAATTTGTCCGTCGAGCGCGTGAGGGATTCCTCCGCGTCGCAGTCAAGATGCCTTGCAAGGTTTGTACAGGAGAACAGCACGTCTCCCAGTTCGTCGGAAATATTTTCCTTTTTGCCTCCGGCAACAGCCTCTTTTAGCTCTGAGATCTCGCTTTCAAGACATTCAAGGACTTGTGAAACATCTTTGAAGTCCATACCTGCTCTTTTTGCTCTCTGACCGATTTTCTGCGCTCTCATAAGCGCAGGTAGCGTGGTGCAGACGCTTTCAAGCGTCTCATAGAATGTTTCCTGTCCTTTGGTCTGCTGTTTGATGTTGTTCCAGTTTTTCAGCACCTCTCCGCTTGTTTCGGCGTTAACGTCCCCGAAAACGTGAGGGTGGCGGACGATAAGCTTCTGGCATATGCCGTCGGCAACGTCATCGAAATCAAATCCGCCTTTTTCCTCCTCAATGCGTGAGTGGAAGACCACCTGCAAAAGCACATCGCCAAGCTCTTCAAGCAGAAGCTCCTTGTCATCGGCGTCTATGGCCTCAACGACCTCGTAGGTCTCCTCGAGAAAGTCCTTGCGGATAGACTTGTGATCCTGTTCTCTGTCCCAGGGACAGCCGTTTTCGGAACGGAGTATCCGCATGATCTCCAGCAGGTCGTTTACATCGTATTTGTCCTTAAACTGAAAATCCATAAGATACCTCCTCAAACCGCGCTGAAAAACAGTACCTTAATATATTAACCTATAAATCCAAGAAATTCAAGGGTTTTTTGAAATTTTTCAGGAAATCAGCAATTTTAACGTACTTTTCGTAAAAATGCCCAACAAAAATGTACTAATTATGTAAAAAATTACACCAGCAATTATTGAAATAAATAGTATAATAATGTTTCCAAGCGTTTGAGGAAGCATTTTTTCGGCGACGAGAGCCCCTGCGCCGCAGGTGAGGGAGCTGTAACAAATTTTACATAAAAATCCATAAATGCGGTTTTTGTTTGAATTTGTCAACTTTATCAGAATATTTACCGACGGTATGCAAATGACCATATAGCACAAAAGTGTGGACGCCGCCGCTCCGGCGGTGTTAAGGTCGGGAATACGCACAAGAAGCAGGTTTCCTGTCAGCTTGACCGCCACCCCCATAAGCATTAGTTTAACCGGCAGATCTGGTCGTCCCGCCGCTTGAAGCGCTGCAAAAGCCGTTGAGGAAACGCACAGAAATACCACTCCCGCGCCCAGTACCGACAGCGAAAGGGTACACAGGCTTGTTTCCAAGGGCTTCAAGGGGAACAGGACTTTGAGTATCCTGCCCGAAAGCACGCTTATCCCCACTCCTGAGGGAAAAGCGATAAGAGCCGTGGCAAGCAGGGATTTTTCGGTGCATTCGCGTATTTTGGTCTTGTCATTTGCGGCAAAAGCCTCGGAAAGATTAGGCAGGATGCCCTTGCCGAACATATTTGTAAAGGACGGTATCAGGTTGAATACTGTAACGGCAAGTCCGGTAAAGCTGCCGAAAAGAAAGTTGGGAAGCTGTTCGGGAGGTATGGACGGTGCGATCTTTGCAAAATGCTCCGGGTCGGCGTAAACGGCGCGGGCAAGGGAGCGGTTGATCGTCACAAGGTCTATGAGGGACGTGAGGTTTGTTACCAGCGCGCCTATGGCAATAGGTACGGCTGTTTTAAGCAGGGCGGCTATAATGCTTCCGCCGCCGTCCGTGCAGCCGGCTCCGCTTGTTGAGGAAATCTGTTCCTGCGTAATTCCGTCGCCGCCAAGCTTGTCGCGCAGGACGAGAAACATTGTCCCCGCCGCTGTTGATACGGTTATTCCCAATACTGCGGCAGCGGCAGCCGCTGAAAGTACCGAATCAGAAGGAAGTTTCAGCGCAGCGCATAATTCCAGCGCTTTTTCGGGATTTTTAAGTACCCACAGACACAAAGCAAGTCCTGCCGCAAGCTTGGCAAGACCTTCGGCGATCTGTGACAGAGCGGTGGGTATCATGTTCCGCAAGCCCTCGTAGTAACCTCGGTAAACCGATGTCACACAGCCGAAAAATATGGACGGAGCTATTGCAAGCAGCGACGGTACGGTCTTTACGCCGCCTGTCAGCGTGCAAAACGGATACGCAGCCGCAAGCATTAGCAGGGTAAAGGCAAGTCCCGTGGCGGAAAAAAATAAAAGAGCCGATGTTTTTATCCTGCGGACGTTGGCAAAACGCCCCAAAGCGGAGTTTTCGGCGGTCAGCTTTGCTACTGCCGCGGGTAGTCCCGTTACTGAAACGGCGTACACGGTCATAAAGATACCGTAGGCAGAGGAAAAATATCCCATTCCCTCGCCGCCCAGCATATTTGCCAGAGGAATGCGGAATACCGCCCCCATAAGCTTGGCTGTCACCGCCGATAAAATAAGTATTGCCGAGCTTGCCAGAAAGCTTTGCTTCTTCACCTGATCGTCCCTTTCGTTTTTTTCTAAATTTTATGTTGATTGACGGACAAATATGTGCTATAATAAAGAACGGAAAGCAGAAGACAGAGGATAGAACAGGCTGACGGCTGATTCCGTTTTCTGTCATTTGACGTCTGATTTTTGTTTTAAGGAGCTTTTTTATGGACTATTCATTTTCAAACAAGGTGACGGGGCTTAAGGCTTCGGCTATACGTGAGATACTTAAATTTACCGCTTTTCCCGGCGTTATTTCATTTGCGGCGGGAAATCCCGCGCCTGAGGCTTTTCCTGCAGAGGCGGTAAAGGAGATAACCGCGCGCGTGCTTACGGAAAATCCCGCGGCGGCTTTGCAGTACAGCATTACCGAGGGCCATACTCCGCTTAGGGAAACGCTGAAAAAGCGTCTTGCTTCTCAGCACAGCTTTAACGGAGATATCGACGACCTTATCATCACCTCCGGCGGTCAGCAGGGAAACGAGCTTTCCTGCAAGGTGTTACTCAACGAGGGGGATACCCTTATCTGCGAGTCTCCGTCCTTTATCGGAAGTCTTAACTCTTTCAAATCCTACAATGTTAATCTTGTTGGCGTTGAAATGGACGACGAGGGTATTGATCCCGAAAAGCTGGAGGCGGCTATAAAGTCCAACAAAAATGTGAAGATAATCTATCTTATACCGAATTTCCAGAATCCCACGGGCAAGTGCACGTCCTTTAATCGCAGGAAAGAGGTCTACGAGATAGCCCGAAGGCATGGCATAATGATACTGGAGGACAATCCGTACGGCGAGATACGCTTTGAGGGCGAGGACATTCCGTCGATAAAATCACTCGATACGGACGGCAGAGTTATCTACGTGGGTAGCTTTTCTAAAATTCTTGCCCCCGGCATTCGCGTGGGATTTGTTTCCGCTCCAAAGGAAGTAATACAGAAGATCGTTGTCTGCAAGCAGGTTGCTGACGTTCATACCAATATCCTTGCTCAGATAATCGCTGACGAGTTCCTTAATAAGTACGACATAGACGCTCATTTGGAGCGTATCCGCGGTATTTACCGCGCAAAGTGCGGACTTATGCTTTCTGAAATAGAAAAGAATTTCTCAAAGAAAATTTCCGTTACCCGTCCTCAGGGTGGACTGTTCATATGGGCTACTCTTCCGGACGGCTGCGACATGGCGGGTTTCTGCAAAAAGGCTGTGGAGGCTAAGGTAGCCGTGGTTCCGGGAAATGCTTTCACAGTTCACGAGGATGATCCCACAAGCAGCTTCAGACTGAATTTCTCAACGCCTACCGATGAACAGCTTGTAAAGGGCTGCGAGATACTGGGAAAAATGTCCAGAGAAATGTTTGACTGAAAAGACTTAATAGCGGGAAGCTTGAGATAGAAATTTTATTCGGGAGGACTTTACATTATGGAAGAAAGAAAGAAGATAATTTTCAGCGGAATACAGCCAACCGGTACCTTTACCCTTGGAAACTATATAGGCGCGGTGTCCCGCTGGGGGGCTTTGCAGGACGAGTACGACTGCATTTACTCAATTGTGGATATGCACGCCATTACCGTCAGACAGGAGCCCGCAAAGCTTCGTCAGCAGACCCTCCAGTCCTATGCGCTGCTCCTTGCCTGCGGTATAGACCCAGAACGCTCGGTAGTGTTCATTCAGAGCCATGTCAGGAGCCATGCGGAGCTTAGCTGGATACTTGCCTGCTCCACACAGTACGGTGAGCTTACCAGAATGACTCAGTTCAAAGACAAGTCCGCAAAGCACCCAGACGACGTTAACGCGGGACTTTTTACCTATCCCGTGCTTATGGCGGCTGATATCCTTGCCTATAAAGCCGATCTTGTTCCCGTGGGAGTTGATCAGAAGCAGCACGTTGAGCTGGCGAGAAACATTGCACAGCGTTTCAACGGCAAATACGGGGACTTTTTCACCGTTCCCGAGCCGTTTATCAGCGAGACTGGCGCAAAGGTGATGTCTTTGCAGGAACCGGCGAAGAAGATGTCCAAGTCGGATGATAATCCGAATGCGTGTATCTATATCTTGGACGAGCCGGACGTGATAATCCGCAAGTTCAAGAGAGCTGTTACCGACAGCGAGGCGGAGGTGCGCTTTGCTGAGGGAAAGGACGGCATAAACAACCTTATGACCATATATTCTTCGGTTACGGGCAAGTCATTTGTGGATATCGAAAAAGAGTTCTCCGGCAAGGGTTACGGCGATTTCAAGCTTGCTGTGGGCGAAGCGGTGGCAGATAATCTGAAGCCTGTAAGAGAGGATTACGCAAGGCTTATGGGAGACAGGGAGTACCTTAAAAAGTGCTATACGGAAGGCGCTGAAAAGGCGCTGAAAATGTCCCGCAGGACAGTATTGAAGGCGTACCGCAAGGTTGGTTTTGTGGACTGCGAATAAGGCTTTTAATTTTTTTCGGCATAAATTTTTTTCTTAAACGTTTAATTGATTTTTTAGACAAAATACGGCTTGTATTTTTAAAAGGGTTGTCGTTTTTCACCATAATAATAAAGATAATTAAAAAACTTGTTAATATTTTGTCTAAAAAACAATAGTCAAAAATACTAAAAAATTTTTAATATGTTATGCAAAAAGACTATTTTAAATTAATAATTTTCAAAAACCATTGACATATTTCAAAATCAGTTGTATATTATTATCGAAGCGGCGAAAACGTTTAAATATTTTGAAAATATCTGCCGTATAATCTTGCGGTCTGGAGTTGTGTTATGGTTTCTATTAAGGACATTGCTTCCGTCTGCGGCGTTTCTATCGCGACGGTCAGCAAGGCACTCAATGATCACAAGGATGTAAGCGAATCAACAAAAGCGATGATTCGCGAGACCGCCAAGAAGCTCGGATATCTTCCGAATTCGCAGGCGAGGGCTCTTAAGACCAACCGTACATACAATCTTGGAGTGCTTTTTGCGGAACAGGCTCAGAGGGGTATCACCCACAGCCACTTTGCCGCTGTGCTAAACGGCTTTAAAAACGAAGCGGAAGCTAACGGATACGATATTACTTTTATCAGCCGTCAGATTGGCGGCAACAGGATGACTTACTACGAACACTGCGTATGCAGGAACGTGGACGGCGTTGTTATAGTCTGCGCCGACGACTTTGAGGATCCGGAGGTAACGGAACTTCTTGAAAGTTCAGTGCCGACGGTAACTATCGACTATGAAAGCCCGAACAGTCCCGCGGTGCTTTCCAATAACGAATCGGGCATGAAAGCTCTTGTGGAGCACGCCTATTCAATGGGACACAGAAAAATTGCGTATATTTACGGCGAAACTTCAAGCGTGACTTCTATTAGGATAAAAAGCTACAGGGATACCTTGGAGAGCCTGAATATAAATGTCAGAAGCGATTATCTGCTGCAGGGCAGGTATCACGACCCGGTGTCAACGGAAAAGCTGTCGGAACAGCTTTTGGAGCTTGACGATCCGCCAACGTGCGTTATCCTGCCGGACGATTTTTCGGCGATCGGTGCGCTGTCGGCGTTTGAAAAGCTCGGCAAGAGCGTTCCCGGGGATATTTCCGTTATGGGGTACGACGGCATAATCCTTTCCTCGTTCCTTAACCCGAAGCTTACGACTTTCTGGCAGGATTCGGACAGGATAGGCGCCGCGGCTGCTTCACAGCTTATCGCGCTGATAAAAAAAGAGATAGCTGCCGACTCGCCTGCATTAATGGTTGACGGTTGTCTCAAAGAAGGGTCGTCGGTCAAAGATATTTGCCGATGACGAAACCGTGTTATTATATTTTTATAATATAATATATTTTTAAGGAGGAAAACCAAATGAAGAATTTCAAGAAAAACATCGCTCTTCTCGCAGCTCTCGCATGTGCTGGAACCATGCTTGCAGGCTGTAACAGCGATACGCCCGCTAATGACGGCAGCGACGCAACAACTGCTGCCGGTGACGACGCAGGTGCAGCAACTGACGGCGGCGACGCAGGCGCTGCTGACAACGGAGATAACGGTGACACAGGCGCTGCTTCCGGCGACAATACTGACGGCAGCAAGCTGACTGTTCTCTGCTGGAACACAGACGATATCAATCCTATGATTGAAAACTTCTGCGCTAACACCGATCATACTGCTGACGAGTTCAACGTGCAGAACTTCGGTTGCGGCGGCGGTGACGCTGCTGAGAACTACGATAATTACCTCAGCGACGCAAACAATGACGCTGACATCATGTTCGTAGAGGCTGACTGGGCTCTTAAGTACATCAACGATGACAGCGCTGAAAAGGGTACAAAGGCTCTCTCCGATATCGGGTTCTCCGACAGCGATTACAGCGATCTCTACGGCTATACACTTGAGATCGGCAAGTCTACAAGCGGCGTTCAGAAGGGTCTTTCCTGGCAGGCTGCTGCAGGCGGATTCTGCTACAGAACAGACCTTGCTGAGACATATCTCGGCGTTAAGACTCCCGAAGAGATGCAGGCTCTCGTTTCCGACTGGGATAAGTTCCTTGATACAGCTAAGAAGGTTGGCGAGGCTTCCGGTGGTCAGACTGCTCTTGCAACCACAATGGGCGGCGTATGGCAGGTGTTCTCCGCAGGCAGAAGCACTCCTTGGGTTGTTGACGGCAAGCTTTCTCTTGACGACAGCGCAAAGGGTTACATCGACTTCGCTAAGAATATGTACGACAACGGCTACGTTATCAAGGATCTCGATCAGTGGAGCACCGACTGGTATTCCGCAGGCCAGACCGATAAGACAATGGGTTACTTCGTATCCACATGGGGCTTCGGTGATGCTATCCTCACACAGGCTGCCGGCGGCGAAGGCGGAGCTACATACGGCAAGTGGAACGTTGTAGTTGGTCCTCAGCCTTTCTACTGGGGCGGTACATGGGCTACAGTTGCTAACAGATGCAACAACCCCGAGCTTGCTAAGGAATTTATCTCTTACTTTACAACCAACAAGGACGGCGCTAAGGCTTACGCTGACTTTAAGGGCGAGTACGTTTCCAACAAGGCTGCTATGGCAGAGGTTATTCCCTCTTACGCAGGTCTCGGCGTTCTCGGCGGACAGAACCACTTTGAGGTTCTCAATACCGTTGCTGACGGCATCAACATGGCAGGCGGTATCACAGAGTACGACAATACTATCAAGCAGGCGTTCAATACTACTGTAACAGAATACTGCAGAGGAACATACGATTCTGTTGACGCTACAGTTGACGCGTTTGTTGATAACGTTGCAGCCTCTCTTCCTAACCTCGATTACTCTAACTTTGATTGATTGAGAGTTAAAACCTAAAGCTTTTATGTCTCGTGGGGCAGGCGTATTGCCTGCCCCACAGATGTAAATAAGCGCTATACTTTATGTTGAGGAGAGAATTTTTATGGCAAATACTTCAGGCAAAAGAGTTCGCTCTATAAGTTATGCAAAGTACGGATACTTGTTTATACTTCCGTTTTTTGTTATATATATCGTTTTTCAGATATATCCTTTGTTTAACACATTTTATTTAAGTACCCAGAGCAACGGTTCCACTCAGACTGAGTTTGTCGGTATGGACAACTTTAAAGCTTTGATGATAGGTGAAAATGCGACGATTTCGCACGGTGATAATGCCGGCAATAAAGGCGGACGTGCCTGGAGAGCGGCTAACGGCGATTTCAAGAGAGTTATGGGCAACACCATTATGCTTTGGGTCGGCAACTTTATTCCGCAGATATTAATTTCACTTGTTCTTGCCGCATGGTTTACAAATTCTCTCCTGAAGATAAAGGGCAAAAGCGTTTACAAGATACTTATGTATCTGCCGAACATTATTACAGCCGCGTCTTCAGCAGCGCTTTTTGTAATGCTGTTTTCGGGAACCGAGTTCGGTGCTATCAACAATCTGCTCCTTAAGTGGGGCTGGATTCACGATCCGATTCCCTTTGTAACCGGTGTATCTCAGTCAAGAGTTATGATCATGATCATACAGACATGGATGTGGTACGGAAATACCACTATCATGCTGATGTCCGGTATCATGGGAATTAACGGTTCGTTTTTTGAAGCTGCAAGCATCGACGGTGCTACAATGACCCAGCAGTTTTTCAGGATAACCCTTCCGCTTCTCAGACCGATTCTGCTCTATACGGTTGTTACGTCAATGATCGGCGGTTTACAGATGTTCGATATGCCTTATCTCTATAAGAACGGCACTCAGATTACCAAGCACGTTGAAACAGTTGCGGTATATATCTACAACCATTTCCACAGCGCGATAAGCCCGAACTACGGTTACTCGGCTGCGGCTTCGGTTCTGCTGTTTATTCTGACGGCTATTCTTGGGGCATTTGCGTTTGCAATGAACAGAGACAAGGATCAGAAGCATTTGAAGCGCAAAAAGCAAAATAAATTGCTGTAATTAGGGGAGGTTTATGATTATGAGTGTTTCTATGTCAAAAGAAAAGGCTAAAATCGGTTCCCTCAGAGCCAAGGATATTATTATTACGGCTATTATAGTTATAATTTGCGTTGTGAGTATTCTGCCTCTTTACGTACTTATTGTAAACTCCACACGTGCCGGTCAGGATATCACGAGCAACGGCGTTTCGCTTATTCCCGGTCTGAATCTCTTTAAGAATATTGGAACCCTCCAGGATTGGACATCGACAGGCAAGGTAGAGTACAATGCACTGACGGGTTATGTCAACAGCGGTATTATCGCATTGTCCACAACGTTTTTGACAGTTCTTTTCTCGGGAATGACCGCTTACGGCATAGTTGTTTATGACTTCAAGCTTAAGAACGCTGCCTATACGTTTATTCTTGCGGTAATGATGATCCCGGTTCAGGTAACATCTGTTGGTTTCTATCAGTTTATGGCTAAGATCGGTCTGACGGACTCCTATATTCCTCTTATCCTTCCCGCTATAGCTGCTCCGGCAATAGTCTTCTTTATGAGGCAATCCATGAAGTCAACGTTCCCGCTTGAGATAGTCGAAGCCGCCAGAATTGACGGCTGTGGAGAGTACAGAACATTCTTTACGATTGCTATTCCTATGATGAAGCCAGCATTTGCGGTACAGGCAATATTTGCGTTCGTTTCCAACTGGAATAACTACTATATGCCTTCCATGATTCTGATTTCAAGAAACAAGAGCCAGATGACGTTACCTATGATGGTAAATACGATTCTTTCCAATGATAAGCTGGCTGACTTCGGTGCGAAATATGCTGCGATCATGCTTTCTATTGTTCCTGTAGTTATTGTTTATCTGATTTTCTCGAAATTTATTGTTGAGGGCGTTGCTCTCGGCGGCGTTAAAGAGTAAAATCTTTTCAATTCGATTTTCCTTTCAGAAAAGCTGCATGTTTTTTCATGCAGTTTTTCTATATGCAGAATAATAGCGCGAATGCCTTCTAAAGGCAGCCGCGCTGTTTTTATTTATTGTTTTTGTTCCTCGTATTTGTGTTTTGTCGCCATACCACCGCGAATGTGGCGTTCCTGCTTGTTTATTTCCAAAATTTCTTTAACGGCAGGGTACATTTGCGGACATATGACGGGAAGTTTTTCAGTTATGTCTTTATGTACAGTAGATTTAGAAATTCCGAACTGTTTAGCAGCGGCACGAACAGTAGCTTTATGTTCGAGTATATAGCGTCCGAGAATTACGGCACGCTCCTCGATATCCTGACCTGCTTTTACTTTCAATATGCTCACTCCAATACACAGTATTTCTACTTATGTATATGCTGAGTTTGTAGTGTTAATGCAGGAGAGTTTTGTTAATTGAATCAAAAAACAGTCGGTAGGCAACTTAGATGCGGCATTAATATACCGTTTATAATTGGTGACAGCCACGCATATGGACAGTTGCAAATTGAAGCACTTGGGAAGGTGAGCGGGAGGCGTTCAGCGCAAATATGCTCAAAGCAGTTGCGCTCATTATATCGGTATTTGAGGATAATTTAAAGCATTTCAAAAGCAAGCTCAGCAAGGTCCCCGTCCGTGAAATATCAAGAGCTGCCGAAGATCGCAGAAACGGAACATCAGGTTATGCAGACGCTATAATGACTTACTGTAACAAGAGAATGAAAGTCCAGTTAAAATCGGATAAGATAACCCCAAAGCTGGCGATATACTCTCTTGCCGAGATCAAAGAGTATATGAAGGAAACATAATGTTTTATTTTAATACAGATTCGTTCACACTTTCCGAAAATCCGAGGAGTATTGCAGCACGCCATATTTATGAAGCAAAATATAAATCCGCTCGCAAGCATACGAGCGGATTTGAGGAAAATGAAGAATTTAAAAATAGTAAATTGTCCTTAATTTATTTGGCTGTTCACATCGTCAACGCCTACCTGAACCGCGTCAAATATTGATTCTCTTGCGGTGTACCAGTCGGTGCCTGTGAGAGGCTGATTGATCAGGTTGCCAACAATATCTGCGGTGTCTTTGGGCAGACCGCCGTATACGTCAGCTATAGGATTCTCATTAGTTAATCTTTCGACCTCTTTTTTCATTTCGATCATTTCATCTGTCCAGCCGTAATCCTCTTTGTGCTTATCATCGCTGATCTTCACGGCGTTTTCATCGTCGTAGGAAGCTATAACGCACTCCATAAGCCGTGCTGCGCCTTCGGGGTTTCCCGCACCGGAGCAAAGATTATAACCGTCGAGCCCGGCGTTGTAATAGTATTTGTCAGCCTTTTCGTCACGGGGAATAGGTACAAAGAACATACCTTCACCGAATTTTTCTCTCCATATTTCAGGAGCTGTTTCAACCTCATAGAAGCCGCCGATGTAGAAAAGCTCCTTGCCCTCGCCCATAAACTGTATCTGTGTGTTCCAGCTGAACTGTGATTTATCAAGCACCAGTCCATTCTTGAAAAGATCGTACTGGAAACTCATCGCTCTTTCAAGGTTGGGATCCATAAGGTTGTTGGACATCTTTCCGTCCTTTATAGAGATCGAAGGTACCCCGCTTGCAAGGTACAGCGGCGTCTGGTTGAACCAGCCGTCCAGTCCGTAGGTGCCCGCTTCAGGATCGACAAAGTCCATAAGCATGGATTTGAATTTATCCATAGTCCACTCGCCTTTTTCGTACAGCTCCTTCGGGTCGTCATATCCCAGGTCTTCAATGGTTTCTCTGTTGTAGTACACAACGTATCCCGCCGTGCTCTGACACGCCATAAAGTAGTGCTTTCCGCCTACGGCATAGGTGTCGTTAAGCTCCTTTACGCTTTTCCAAAGAGGATTTTCCCAGTCAACATATTCGTCGAAGCTTTGAGTTATACCGGAAATAACGCACTTGGGAACCGCTTCAATACCCGGGAAAAAGTCAATACCCTCCCCGCCGAGAACCGCCGTAGCAAGATCGTCGTACTGAGTTGCCCATGTGGTTTCGACATACTCAACGTCTCCGCCGTACTTTTTCTCGAACAGCTCCATAGAAACAGGTTTACTGTTGCCGAGTCCCGATGGATGCCACGGGTCATAAAACGACATCCACTTTACTGTCTTGTTGGAAAGCTCCATGTCGGGAAGACTGTCCGCAAGATTTGCGACCTGCTCCTCCTGCTCGGGAGCAAGGGTCTCGGTGTTAAGCTCAACGGTATGCTGCGTAGTGGTTTCCGACTCCATAAGATATCCGTGCTTTCCGTCCGATTCGGACGAGCAGGAAGCAAGTCCCGCCGCGCATGACAGCGCCAGTGCAAATGCTAATACTTTCTTGTGGTCTTTCATAATGCTCCTCCTTAAATAAAATTAATTTCGTTCAAGCTCTTTTACAGCCATAAGCTCTTCAAGCAAAACCGGATCCTTAAATTTTGCCTCTCTCCGGATATAGCACACGTCCGTAACGTCCCATAAAACGGGGCACATTCCTCTTGTATAGCCAGCCGCGCACACCGAGGAAAGATACAGCCGCAGCATTTCATCTGTCTTGTTTCTTGTCGCGGCGGCAAATTCGCCGATAATGACCGGTACGCCCTTGTCAACATAAGTCGTTTTCATCATGTCCATGTATTTGTTAAGCTCGGCATAGTCAGCCTCCGAGCCCCATTCGGACTGCGCCTTGCCCCAATCAACGTCCTTGTCGATGATAGCAAATGTAGGGGGAGTGTAGTAATGCACCGAGACTGCGCATCGTCCCGCAGGGTCGTCGGGCATTTTGTAAAGCGGGTCGCAGGTCAGCTCAATATCGGTGTTGTAGCCTGCAATAAGCAAGTGACGCTTTTTATTGTTTCCGCCTGATTTTCTGACAATATTTACAAAGCGCTGGTTTATATCGTTAAGTACGCTGTAGGAAAGCTCCTTGTTACCTTCGTTGCTGTAACGGTTCCAGATCTCTTCCCAGCCGCCCTCTTCGTTGAGCGACTCGAACATCAGGCGGTCGCTGTAGTTTTTGTACTGCTCGCAAAGCTGAGTCCATATCCGTTCGTATTTATAGAAGCACTCATCTCTGTCTTCCTCGTTTGCAAAGCGGGAGAACCAGCCGCCGTCCCAGTGAATGTTCAGGATAACATACATTCCGCTGTCAAGAGCCCAACCGACGACCTCTGTGACCCTTGCCATGTAGTCCGGACTTATGTCATAATTTCCCGACATCATATTCGACCATGCCACAGGCACCCGAAGTACGCCGAAACCGCAGTCTGCGTAACCCTGTATCATTTCCTGAGTGATAACAGGACTTCCCCAGCCTGTTTCATAATTGCGGACAACATTGCCCTGCCCCATTGACTCAAAGGTATTGCCAAGATTGATACCTATACCCATGTCCTGCACGATCTCCATAGTTGACATATCGCGCATTTCGCCTTTCTCTCCGCCGCACCCCGTAAGCATAGCTGCCGCCACTGAAAAAGCGGTTAGAATCGATAAAAATTTCACTTTTTTCATATGACCTGCTCCTTTGCGTATTTGTTAATAATATTATAATATGACTGCACAAAAATACAATATCTTAGCACGTCAAGTTTAGTGACTTATTGTGCAAAAACCTCTTCGCATTTTTACGAAGAGGTTAAATACATATTCATATGCAGTTTCTGTACTGGGTAGGAGTTTGACCGCATCTGCTTTTGAACTGCCGCATAAAATTATATTCGTTACCGTAACCGCATTTTACGGCGATTTCCTTTACGGTAAGATTTGTTGATGAAAGCAGCCGTTTCGCATTTTCAATTCTTCCGTTTATAACATCGGTCATAACGCTTACTCCGAACAGCTTTTTGTACAGATGCTGAAAGCCCGAACGGCTCAAGCCCGACTCTGCGGCAAGTCCCTCAACATCGGGAATGCTCTCGGGATCAATATAAATGCGGTTTCTGATGTGAATAAGCCTGTTGTTGCGCTCGGAAAGCGCATTGTCGGAAAGATAGGATTTATCTTTTAGTATTCTGCTGAGCTTCATGAACAGAATTTCAACGTAACGTTCCTCAATCTCACTATGGTAAAAGCTGGCAGAATAATGTTCATATGTGAGGATATGAACGATTCGGGAAAGCTCCTCGATATTTCCGAGATGTACAACTGTGTCCACCGGTATTTCAAGTCTGGCAAAGAGTTCTTCGTCTTCGGGCTTCATGCTGATGAATATCCAGTCATCAGTATACACGCCGTTCAGACCGCCGTATTTGCACGGGAGCTTACCCGAAAAAAAGATAAAGGAATTTTCCTTGACGATATGCTTTACGCCGTCAATTTCAAAAAATGCGGGAGTTTTTATCAGAAGAAGAAGCGGACATCCTATCCCGTTGGGTTTGTCGAAAACAAATTCCGAATTGTGGGAATAATTATAGCCTATCGTACCTATTTCCATTGTATCCCGCCCTTTTGTTTTTAATTTATTTTACCATTTTAAAATGCGGCTTTCAATGACTTTTTATGCACGCCCAAACGGCTTTTTGTGCAATTTCATATGACCTTATGTGCTGATATGCTGAGGAATACTATTCGCCTATACCGAATTTGTTTTTCATCCATACTTCGGCAAGCCGAATCCATACCTTGCATTCCTCCTGAACGCCCCAGCCGTTGCTGTCCTGAGACAGCTCGCTTGCAAGTCCCAAACCGTGTCCGCCGTCGGGGAAGATGTGCATTTCGCAGTTTACATTATGCTTTCTTAGCGCCGACGCAAACAACAGGGAATTTTCCACGGGGACAACATTGTCTGTATAGGTGTGCCATATAAAAGCGGGAGGAGCGTTTTCAGTGACCTGTTTTTCGAGAGAGACCTTTTCCAAAATCTCCGTGCCGAGAAGATTATTGTAATCGGCGCCTAACAGCGTTGCAAATGAATCCCTGTGTGAAAACTCGCCCGAGGTTATAACGGGGTAGCAAAGTATCATTCCTGCGGGACGAAGCTCATCGGAAGTCATTCCCACGGACTGTGTGACAAAATCTTCCCCGCAGAAAAGCGAATAGCTTGCAGCAAGATGTCCTCCCGCCGAACAGCCGAGGATAACCGTTTTATCGGGAAGCACGTTCCACCTTTCGGAATTATCTCGTATAAGCTTCCATGCCTGCGCCGTCTCCAGTATCTGCGTCGGATACCTGACAGGATAGGTTGAATAGGTCAGCACCGCCGCATGATAGCCCATTGCCGTGAACTGCAAAGCCATTACCTCCGCCTCGCGGTCGCTTACAAACCCGTACCCACCGCCGGGGCATATAAGCACAAGCGGACGCTTGTTATATTTCATCTGCTCGGAGCTGTCGATAATATAGGTTTGCAGCTTGGCGTTTTCGCCAGAACCCTCCACGGCGGTCTTAAATTTTTCAACTAACATAATTACGTGTCCTCCTTTTAGACTTTTAGATTTTTTATGCAAGCTCGCTCATGACAACATTTTTTATGCTTCGTACCAGCGTTCCCGCCCTGCCTATGCCTACCTGCTGTGTTCCGAAAAGAAGGGTTATACCGTGGGCAGGCTCGTTGGAAAAGAATGTACCCAGCCAGCCGTCCCAGCCGTACTCACCTTTAGATGAAAACAGCATGACGCGGCTTTCGTCTTCACACACGCGCATTAAGTTGCCGTATGTATAGCCTGACATCCAGCTCCAGCACTCCTGCAAATGCTTTTCCTTGCCGCGTGGAAGCTGTCCTCCGCATGTCAGCAGTCTGACGGCTGCTTCGGGCATAATGCGTCTGCCGCCATGCCGTCCGCCGTTTAAAAGCATTGAAGCAAATTTTGCATAGTCGTCAAGTGTGGAGCAAAGTCCCGCACCTCCGGACTGGAACGCAGGAATAGTATCACGCTCGTACCGCAGACCCAGATGATTGGTCTTGACCTCGGCAAGACCGTTTTCGGAATAGTCGTAGACCTTTGCCAGACGCGCCGATTTTTCGGCAGGAACATAAAAATCCATATCGTTCATGTCCATAGGTTCAAAGAAATTTGCCCTCAGAAAATCGCGGAATGATATTCCGCTGACCTTTTCGACGAGCGCTCCGAGAATATCCGCCGAAGCGCCGTACATAAACTGTTCCCCCGGCTCGAAGCACAAATCGTTTCGGGACGTCATTTCCGCAAACTCCGCAGTAGTAACGGGATTGTCGGAAAAAAGACGGTTTTCTATTGTCCAAAAGACCTCGCCGCTCTGTCTGCCGCCCTCGCTGCTTCCGTCGGGATAGGCGATCCCCGAACTCATGTTCATAAGCATACCCGCAGTAATATGATTTGCGGCGGGGCGGCGTTCTCCGCCGATATTTACGTACATATCCGCGTATTCCGGCATATAGTCGGAAAGCCATGAGTTCAGATCAATTTTTCCCTGCGAAACAAGCAGCATTACCGCCGCAGCAGTAATAGGCTTTGTCTGGGAGTACAGTCTGAAAATAGTGTCGCGCGTTATAGGAACGTTATTTTCTATATCACGAAAACCGCTTTCGCAATAGGCGACTTCATTTCCGTTCTTTAAAACAAGGACGTTAGCTCCCGCCGTGTCGCCTTTTTCCACGGCAATTTTCAAAAGCCCGTCAATTTTATTTTTCATGAAAATACTCCTTTTTAAAAGCAACCTAACACTTCTGCGCCCTTTCTCACAAAGGCGATAAATTCGTCAATTTCGGCGGTGCAGTCTATACGTCCGCCGCCGTTGTGAACCGACTTGTCTGAGGTGCGCACCCATTCCCCCTCGGGGAGGTAAACGCTTCTGACCGTCTGACCTTGATCCAGGATCGGCGCGAAAAGTATATCGGAACCGAACATGTACTGATCGTCAAGCTCATAGCAGACCGAGTCGCCGTAAAAGTCGAAAAACATCGGGCGCATAACGGGAGTTCCCTTTTCCGCAGCTTCGTTCATTGCGTCAAGTATATAGGGCTTAAGACGTTCCCGAAGCTCGATAAGGGACTTGATTATGCCGTAATTTCTCTCGCCGAAGCTCCATATTTCATTATCGCCTCCGCTTGATTCCTTAACGCCGGGGTGACGGTCGATTTGTCCCTTTGTTTTCATGCGCGAACCGTGCAGACGCATTACAGGACTGAAAAGTCCGAACTGGAACCAGCGTACGATAAGTTCCCTGAAATAATCGCTTTCAATGTCGCCGCCCCAAAAGCCGCCTATGTCGCTGTTCCACCATGGGATACCGCACATCGCCATTGAAAGTCCGGACACAACGCTCTGTCTTAACGCCGTAAAATTGGAACCGATATCGCCGTTCCAGACGATAGCGCCGAATTTCTGACTGCCGATAAACGCCGCTCTCGTCAGTATCGCGATTTCTTTCTCTCCCTCGGCTTTCAACCCGTCATAAAAGCATTTTGAGTAGTAATACGGATACAGCAAAGCAGTCTGCCCGCCGTTGCCAAGGTAGAATTTCAGGTTGTCGAACTGCTGAGGGTGTACCTCCGGCTCTGCTTCGTCCAGCCAAAACGTTTTTATTCCGCAGTCATAATAATTTTTTCTTGCCTTGTCCCAAACGAACTCGCGCGTCTGCGGATTTGTAACGTCGATAAATGTTTGCTGACCGTAAAACTCAAATGTACCGTACTGTCCGTTTTCTGTCCGTACAAGCATATTCCGCTCGTTCATTTCGGAGTAATACTTGCTGTTCGGATTTATCGTCGGCCATATCGACACTACGGGGTTTATTCCCATTTCACGAAGCTCGCGGCACATAGACTTCGGATCGTTCCACAGCGACGGGTCAAATTCCCATTCGCCCTGCTCCGTCCAATGGAAATAATCTATGACGATTGCGTCAAGCGGTATACCACGCTTTTTGTACTCGCGGGCGACCTCCAGCAAGTCCTCCTGACTTTCATACCGCAGCTTGCTTTGCCAGAAGCCAACAGCCCATTCGGGAAGCTTCGGCGCATATCCCGTCAGATCGCAGTACAGCTTCATGACTTCGGAAGGCGTATCCCCCGCAAGAATAAGGTAGTCTGTCTGATATGCGCAGTCTGCCTGCCATAAGGTGTGGTTTTTGGAAAGCTCGCATCTTCCCTGGGAAGGATTGTTCCACAGAAAACCGTAGCCAAGCGACGAATACAAAAAAGGTATAACCGATTTAGTGTTGTAGTGAATAAGTTCGTATGAACCGTGCTTGCGGTCAAACCAGTCCTGCTGTTCCTGACCAAGACCGTAAAAATGCTCGTCTTCTCTCGCCGCAAACAAAGCCCGTGCCCGGTACAGATCCCCCTCCCGGTGACTGAACCTGCGCACTGCGTCTCCCTCTTCGGTCGTTCGCAGTATCTGCTGTCCGTTTTTGTAAAATGCCAGATTGTAAGTGTTCCAGCCCTGAGATATCTCCGCTTTCAGAATGCCGGTTTGCAGCGAAGCGCAGCCGTCCTTTTCATCAATAGTAACCGATGTTTTAACAGGTTCGTTAAGAGTCCAGCGTTCATCGGAAAACCTGCCGTTTCTCGTTGAGCGCACACGTATGCAATTTTCGGCATATGCCTCTGCGGTCAGTATCTCGTCCCGCATGGAAAAACCGATACTGTTTTCAGATATAATTATTTTACCCATATTATATCCGCTCCTTTCGGTTTTGAGTTGAAAGCAATTATATCATACCTGAAATTGTTTTTCAAGTAAATTAACTCAAAAACTTTGAAAAATAATAATAATATTTTTGGAAGTTTTTATACGTGCAGAATAGTTCATCAAATTTAACTTTAAATGGCATTGAACAACATAGCAAAAAGATTTATAATAAAAAATAATGCTATAATGTTTGTCTGATTATAGCAATCCATAAAAATATTTTTGTATATGTATGCAGCTTCTTGTCATAAATAATAAGCCTCCTGTGGTGTTTGTTTTACCATAGGAGGCTCTTTTTACCGATTAAGTTCACACGCATTCATCATTCAAAAAATTGTGCAGAACAGAAATACAAATACAGTTTTTTCATTTTAAGTTTTGTACTGTTTTGATTTCTTAAAAAAGATATTTTGAATGTATCACTCGTCGTCGAAATTTCCGGGAATATGGAGCTGCTTGACCGGAATACGCTTTAATGGAGAGTATATGTATTTAGGACACGATGAATCCCCGTTTACAAGACCTCTTTTTTCACAGAGAACCTTTCCGCCGTCCTTAGCGCGCGTACCAAAGTTGCAGTACTGACACTGGGGAGGGATATCTGCGCCAAAATATTTCTTTTTTGCCATAAATAACATTCCTTTCTACCAGTAAAAATTTATTTACATCTTTACTATTATTATATCATACTTTTTTCTTTTTTTCTATAGAAATATTTGATAATAATAAAATTGTCATAATTAACAAAAACAGCGTAGGAATTGGTGAACTTTGACGAACTGCCGTTCGTGAGGGTAAAGACGTCAGAACGTATCCGGGCTCAAATACTTCTACATAGAGTTTACACAAAAAATATGAAATAAATATTGAAAAAATTCTGAAAAAGTAAAAATGTTTTGTAGACAGCTGTTCATTTAAAAAACCTCTGACCTGCATAAGAACGCAGATTCCTCCGAATGAAAGCAGGGAAGCAGCCAACGGTATAAGACTGCGGTCTCCGCGGGACAGAGAGGATATGTTGCTGATCTCAATTACAGCTCTTACCGCGGCGTTTGCGTCGCTGTATTTCATTCCCGTCAGGTCGGACAGTTTTTGGGAAATGAATATCAGCGCTCCCGATTTATCGAGGATACAGATAATTGTGGAAAAAAATACAATTATTGCGCATATTGAAAACATTCCCTTTGCTCCGCCGTAAACCGAGCTAATAAGCTTTTCTGCGGATATATCAAGTTTTGCTGCGGCTGCGCTTCTGGGGGGAATCGGACGCCCTGATCCGCTCACAGCAGCAATAATAAGATTTGAGCTGATTATTGACGCGAAAATTATCAGTCCGATCTTAACGCTTGAAAAAAGCTTTATTCCCGCTATGCCGCAGATAAAGGCGGGACCCGCAAGGTAACAGTAGGAAAGCATCCGTTCGGCGGTATCCTTGTCGATCTTTCCGTTATCGTACAGTTCCGACAGAAGCTTTGCTCCAACGGGGTATCCTCCAATGCTGCCGATAAGGAATACCGAAAAATATTCTGGAGGTATACGGAATATGTATCTTGAAACAAGTCCGAACGGCTTGCTTAGGACTGTATAAAGATTTGAGGAAACAACGAAACCGGAAGCTATCATAAAAGCGTACAGCGACGGTATCATCACTTCAAAGCATACCCTGAGCGATTTCAGGACGGCTTCTCCCACGTCTCCGACGAAAACGACCAGTAAAACCATGTAGAACACGGTCAGTACGCCCGCAATAAAATTTCCGAATTTCGATCTCATATTACCGCTCCGAGTCATATGTAAATTTTTCATTTGTTTACGGGTTTTTGTCCCGATAAAGTATATGAAAAAAAAAGCGGCAATATAATTTATTCAAGAGATTTTTTGAAAGGCGATGGAAAATGAACGGCAAACTGAAAAGCAGATACGGCAGGATCGTCTCAAAATTTGTCAGGGACAAGGCGTACCTTAACACATACATGGCTCTTACCGACAATACTCACATGGAAATAGAAAACTGTAAAAAGATACTGGAGTACAACGACGTGCGGGTGAAGATACGGACTGCTACGCTAATCGTCAGCATCTGGGGGAGCGGTTTAAGCATATCGGATTACAACACCGACGGTATAGTTGTGAACGGCAGCTTCTCCTCGGTGGAATTTGAGCCGTGCGGACAAACCGGACAGACTGAACAGATTAAACAAAGTGAACCGTACGGAAAGTCATAATGTAAAAGGAGGTATGCCAGATGTTCGACAACATACGCGGGATAATAACTTTTGAAGCGGTGGCTCCGGAGCCCGAAGCTTTTGTAAATATGCTGAGGGAGAGCCCTGTATCGGTATCTGATATTAGGCTGGAGAGCGGAAAAATATACGGAGACGTTTACAGAGCTGATTTTGACGAGGTAAAAAGGACTGCCGAAAGACTTGGGGCGCAGCTTTGCGTACATTCCAAAAGGGGCGGGGTATTTACTGTAAGGAAATACCGGCGCAGGACGGGTATGCTGATAGGACTTGTTCTGGCTTTTGCTATGGTTGCGTATCTGTCCAATGTGGTTATGATCGTGGAGGTGTACGGGAACGAAACGCTTTCCGACAAGCAGGTGATCTCGCTGCTCAGGGATCAGGGGATACGCATAGGCGCATTTATACCGTCGGTGGATCTGAGGGAGGCAGAGAGACGGATAGTATCCTCGTCGGACGATATCGCGTGGGTAGGCCTGCGGTCTAAGGGGTGCAAAATACAAGCGGAAATAAGCGAGATAGGGGAGTTTCCTGACATTGTTCCTACATCTGTACCCTGTAATATCGTGTCGTCCCGCGACGCGCAGATAGTTGAAATAAAAAACGTGCATATGGGTATGCTTGTCAGAATGCTCAATGACGGAGTAAAAAAGGGAGATCTGCTTATAAGCGGCACAGTTGACGACGGCAAGGGCGGGGTATATTTTGCTCATTCAATGGGAGAAGTAATAGGCAGGTATACGGAAAAAGCTGTTTTCAGGCAAGCATTTGAGGATGAGCGTTTCGACTACGGCGATAAGCTTGTGAAAAAAAAGATTTGTTTTTTCGGACTGGAGATACCTCTCTATATCGGAAAAAACAACTTTGGAAATTATGAGTACGACGAAGAAACGCGCTATGCTGAGCTGTGGGGAATTAAGTTTCCCGTCGGGATAGTGACTGCCGAATATAAGCCGTACGATATTGTGCCCGTAAGCTACAGTCCGGAGCAGGCAAAAACCATTCTGGAGGATAAGATCAGTCTTTATGAGCGCAATTTCTTCGATGGCGAGGACATAACCGTTGTGGACAAGGAGGTCTTTTTTTCGGAGGACAGCGGCGAAGTCAAAGCCGTGGTAAAGTACACTCTTGAGAGCGATATAGGCGTTACCAGGGAGATCATGGCAAAGCAGCCGTCGTAATACGAAAATCTGTGAAAACTTAAAAAGTCGTATAAAATGATGATTACCTCTTTTATTTTGGGAAAATATGTGTTATAATATAAATGTATGTTCAGAATTTTACTTGCAGAGGTGTACAAATGGCAGAAGTTATAATAAATCTGGAAAATATTGAGCACGCGATAGAGCTTTTCGGAAATTACGATGAAAATATCAATCTGCTTCAAAGACAGTATAATGTGGCAGTGCTTAACAGGGGAAACGATATAAGAATAAGCGGCGACGAGCCGAACGTCTCCAAGGCAAAGACTGCGGTGGAGGCGCTTCTCAGGCTGGTGAAAAGCGGTGAAAAAATTACGGAACAGAATATAAGATATATTAATTCCATGGTGGACGAGGGGATAGCCCAGCAGGTGACTCAGCTTGCTGACGGCGGGATATGCGTTACCACAAGCGGAAAGGTCGTTAAGGCTAAAACTCTCGGTCAGAAAAAATATGTGGACGCTATCGCCAAAAACACGGTGGTAATGGGAGTCGGTCCCGCAGGTACGGGAAAGACCTATCTTGCGGTGGCTATGGCGGTAAAGGCGTTCAGAGCCCATGAGATAACGAAGATAATCCTTACCCGTCCAGCTGTGGAGGCTGGAGAAAAGCTTGGATTTCTGCCGGGTGATTTGCAGAATAAGGTAGACCCGTATCTGCGTCCGCTTTACGACGCTCTTTTTGATATGTTCGGCGCTGAGACCTTTGCGAAGCATATGGAGCGCGGCAGCATAGAGGTTGCGCCTCTTGCCTACATGAGGGGACGTACTCTGGACGATTCGTTTATTATTCTTGACGAGGCTCAGAATACTACCCGCGAGCAGATAAAGATGTTTCTCACGCGTCTGGGATTCAACAGCAAAATGGTCATAACCGGTGACGTTACCCAGATAGACCTGCCTGACAGCAGAAAATCGGGACTTATCGACGCGATGCACGTATTGAAAAATATTGACGATATAAGCATAACAAGGTTTACAGAAAAGGATGTTGTACGCCATAAGCTTGTTCAGGATATAATCAAGGCGTATGAAAAGGCGTACAGCGACAGGAAGGGTTGAGAAAAATGCCAAAGCTTAAGGTAATGATAAGAAATAATCAAAAACTTGTGAAGCTTCCGTCGGGAATGAGGCTTCTTGTCCGTAAATGCTGTCAGGCGGTGCTTGTTACGGAAAAATTTGACAGGGACGCTGAGGTAAGCGTTTCATTTGTTGACAATGCGGAGATACGCAGACTTAATAAAATATACCGCGGAATGGACAAGTCTACCGATGTGCTCTCATTTCCTCTGGGTGAAAACGGTGTGTACGATATAAACAACGAAACGGGAGCGTGTCTGCTTGGGGACGTGGTGATCTCAATGGAAACTGCGGTAAAGCAGGCTAAGCTCTATAATCATAGTCCCGAAAGGGAAGTTGGCTTTCTGACAGTGCATTCAATGCTTCATCTGCTGGGATACGACCATGAGACCTCGGCTCTGGACGCGGCGAAAATGCGCGAAAAGGAAGAAATGGTGCTTGAGCGGCTGGGGCTGTCCAGAGAAAAGGAATACTCCGAAAGCGTATGAAAAAATTTTTCAAGGCGTTTGTGTACGCATGGCAGGGAGTTCTACATGCGGTAAAGACCCAGCGGAATTTCCGATTTCACATAGTCGCGGCTGTGTATGTTACGGTGTTCTCGTTTTTTTACGGGTTTACAAGAAATGAGTATGTTCTGCTCATGCTGACGTTTTCCACGGTTGTTTCGGCGGAACTTATCAATACGGCGATAGAGGCGGCGGTGGACTTGTGCAGTCCCGAGCAGCACAAGCTTGCAAAAGTTGCCAAGGACGCAGCTGCCGGGGCTGTGCTTGTTGCGGCAATTTTCGCGGTAGTTGTGGGAGTACTGCTTTTCGGTGACATTTCTGTGATAAAAGAGATTTTGGAGTACTACAGGTCACATATTCCCGCTTTGGCAGGACTTATTTGTTCGCTCGGGTTGGCGTGGGTGTTTGTGTTTAAAACCGACAGATGACAGTTATGCAGGTTTGGCGGCGTTTGCACGGCAGTCTTGTTAAATGCTGAAATTTGACTTGACTGTTAATATATGTGAAAGGACAGTCCGTATGAATAATGAAGCCAGACTTGAAGCCTTTGAGAAAATGCTGTCCGCAGTAAGGGACGGATACGCTTCCGCAAGTGAAAAAATGATAAATCTGAAAGCCGAGGGCAAGGAAAAAACGGTTACGTTCCGCCAGCTTATGGGAGATAAAATGCTGTACAAAAGTATGCTTTCAATGTATAAAATCTACGGCTTGACGGACGATAACGAGGTTTAACTGGAAAGGATATAAAATGAATACGAAAACGGAATTTATAACGATAGCCGGTTGTGCAAACGCAGGGAAATCCTCGCTTTTGAACGCTCTTGTGGGTGAAAAGATAGCCGCGGTAAGCGGAAAGCCGCAGACTACCCGAACAAGGATAACAGGCGTGGTAACAAAGGATGAAACTCAGTTTGTGTTTATGGACACCCCGGGTATCCATAAGGCTGAAACGAAGCTCGGCGAGCATATGAACAGAACTGCTATAGAGTCCGCTGCGGACGTTGACCTTATACTTATGGTTGCCGACGTCACAAAAAGGATCAGCCGCGGGGATCATGAGATAATCGGCAGATTTAAGAAAAATGACAACGTTATCCTTATCCTTAACAAGATCGATCTGGTAAAGGACAAGGAGCAGGTTGCCGTTAAGATAGCAGAGTATATTTCGCTGTATGATGGATTTAAGGCGGTAATTCCCATAAGCGTACTGGAAAACGACGGAATTGACATAGTTTGGCAGGAGACGGAAAAATTTGCTGCAGAGGGACCTCATTATTTTCCAGACGACAAGCTTACCGACCAGCCGGAACGCGCTCTCGCGGCGGAAATTATACGCGAAAAGGTCCTTAACCTTATGTATGACGAAATTCCCCATGGAATAGCCGTTACAATAGAGGAAATGGACGAGCGGGTAAGCGGGAGCGGAGAGGATATACTTGATATTTCGGCTGCGTTGTACTGCGAAAGAGAATCCCACAAGGGTATGCTTATCGGTAAAAACGGTACAATGCTTAAGAAAATCGGACAGCTTTCCCGTGAAGACCTTGAAAAATTTTTTGAAATAAAGGTAAATCTCAAATGCTGGGTCAAGGTCAAGGAAGACTGGAGAAATAAGGAAGGTCTTCTGAAAAACTTCGGGTTATCAAATAATTCCACTAATATGTGAGACGTTAGTGCAGATAATTATAGCAAATACTTTTTACGCGAAGGAAGCGAGAATTTGCTATGATAGACAGCTATAATGATAATAAATGGGATAAATTTGAACTCAGCGGAAGAATTTCCGACTACCTCGATTATGTTGGGGTACCTACTAAATTTTTTTCAAATATAACTCTGTCGGAAGCTCCGGATACCATCGGAGGCACTGCCGACGGCGTTTCGGCGGGAGACAAGTCTTAACGCTGACTGATTCGGGGACGTATTTTTCGTCTGAAATTAAAGGCGGAGGCGATCCTCTTGCTGAAAGGGGGTCGCTCTTATGCTGATAACGGTAACAGGTCTGGTAATAGCTGAACGGAACGTTGGCGAAAACGACCGCTTTATCGACATTCTTACTGCGGAATACGGTGCAGTGGAGATCTGCGTTAAAGGAGCACGCAAAATCAACGGCAAAAGCAATGCCTGCACGCAGCTTTTTTCCTACGCAAAATTCTGCTTCAGCAAGCGCGGGGACAGATACTATTTAAATAGCTGCGAACCTATAAAAAGCTTTTACGGTCTCAGGCTGGATATGAAAAAGCTTGCTCTGGCAGGATATTTTGTGGAAATTTCAAAATACTGCGTGACCACGGGGCAGTCGGCAAAGGACGTTATGAGCCTATTGCTGAACACGCTCCATATGCTTTCGGAGGGTATGAGGAGCGAAGAGTTCCTGAAAAGCGTTTTTGAAATGCGGTTCATGTCGGAGATAGGTATGCTGCCCCAGCTTATCGGATGCCGCGACTGTTACAGCTACGAGGCGGAAGAGATGTTTTTCATGATAGACCGCTCCTGCCTTTTGTGCGGAGAACACTTCTACGGCAGAGGCTTTGAAGAAAACAGTTATCATGTCAGACTCACAAGGACTGTTCTACATACTCTAAGGTTTATTTGTCTTACAGATATGAACAGGCTTTTTAATTTTAAGATAGGAACGGATTCGCAAAGGCTGCTTAACGAGGTCACGGAGAAATACATTCTTGCGCATCTTTCACGCAGCTTTAAAACCTTGGATTTTTACAAACAGATGTGTGCGGATGAAGCGAATGCAGCAAGTACAGCAGACGCAGCGGACGCACAATGACCTTTTGGAGGAAATATGAACAAATACTATACAACTTTGGAATTACATAAAATACTTGAAATGCTTGCAGAACAGGCTTCCAACGAGGAAACAAAGCGACTGGCTCTCGCTCTTGAGCCTGATACAGACGTTGACACGGTAAGGCGGGAGATAAGGAAAACCTCCGACGCTTTCGATCTTTCAGCGAAGTACGGCACTCCTGCGTTTTGCAATTTTAAGGACGTACGCGGCTCTTTGAGGCGCGCGGAGTCGGGGGCAAGTCTTACGCTGAGAGAGCTTCTTGATATAGCTCAAATGCTTTATCAAATCAGAATGCTGTCGGACTGGCACGTTTCCTGTAACGGCGAAGAATCCTCAATAGGATATCTTTTCGTATCCCTTTCTCCTAATAAGTATCTGGAGGAAAAGATAAAAAATGCTGTTGTTTCGGACGAGGAAATTTCCGACATGGCAAGTCCTGCGCTGGCGGACATACGCCGGCGAATCGCTCGGGCGGGCGTTAAGATAAGAGCCGATCTGGATAGGCTGGTCAAAAGCTCGGACGTGCAGAAGTCCTTGCAGGAAAGCATTGTCACAATGCGCGACGGAAGGTACGTTCTTCCAGTAAAGGCGGAGCATAAGGGAAGTATTCAGGGGCTTGTACACGCTACGTCCTCAAGCGGCGCTACCTATTTTATAGAGCCTATTTCGGTAGTTGAAGCCAACAACGAAATACGGGTGCTCCAGGGACAGGAGCAGGACGAGATAGAGCGTATTATCGCCGAGCTGAGCGCGGACTGCGCAAATTTTGCGGAGGCGATCGCCGCGGATTATCTGACCTGCGCGGAGCTTAACCTGTACTTTGCCAAATCAAACCTTGCAGCCAAAATGAGGGCGAGCGTTCCCGAAATTTCCGACGACGGGCGCATAGACCTGAAAAAAGCACGTCACCCTCTTATTGACAAGGACAAGGTAGTTCCGGTAAATATAACTATCGGTTATAACTACAGCGCGCTGATAGTGACGGGGCCCAACACTGGAGGTAAGACTGTTCTTCTAAAGACTACCGGACTCCTCACTGCAATGGCTATGTGCGGACTTCTCATTCCTGCGGGAGACGGCAGCAGGGTGTCGGTCTTTAAGAATATCCTTGTGGATATCGGCGACCGCCAGAGCATTGAAAATAACCTTTCCACTTTTTCCTCCCATATCAGCAGTATTGTGGAGATTTTGAACGAGGCTGATTCCGAATCGCTGGTGCTTTTCGACGAGCTTGGTTCGGGTACTGACCCTGTGGAGGGCGCGGCTCTTGCGGTAGCGATCATTGAGGAGCTTGTTGGCAGAGGCAGCAGACTTCTTGCCACGACTCACTATCAGGAGCTGAAGCTTTTCGCAATAGAGCGTGAGGGCATAGAAAATGCCTCCTGCGAGTTCGATATGGCGGAAATGCGTCCTACCTACAGGCTTATAATCGGTTCTCCGGGAAAGTCCAACGCCTTTTCGATTTCATCTAAGCTGGGTATTCCCGATAAGATAATAGACGAGGCAAACAAGCTTGTTTCCACGGAAAACCAGCGTTTTGAGGAAGTCATCGCAAAGCTTGAAGCGGACAGGATAGAACTGGAAAACAAAGAGAGGGAAATATCGCGCCTTAAAGCGGAGCAGGAGCAGAAGCTTGCGGAACTTGAAAAAGAGCTTGACGATCTTAACAAGCGCAAGGAGGACGAGATAGCAAAGGCTCGGGTACAGGCGATGCGGATAGTCGAAAGCTGCCGTATGCAGGCTGACTCGCTTATTGATGAGCTTAACGATATCAAAAAGCAAAAGGACAAGTCGGATTTTTCACAGCTTGCGGTAAACGCGCGGTCAAAAAACAAGTCCGCGATAAATAAAATGTTTGATACTGCAAATCCCGTTATCGCTTCGGAACAGAAGGAATACGTCCCGCCGAGACCCTTTAAGCGCGGCGACAACGTTGTTATCGCGGGTATAAACAAAAAGGGTATTCTTGCGGGAGACCCCGATCCGTCGGGAATGGTATTTGTCCAGTCGGGAGTTATGAAAACCAAGATAAGCGTGAAGAAGCTTCGCCTTGTCGAACCCGAAAAGGTAACGTACCAAAACAAAAAAATATCCACAAAGGGAGTACGCGGAAAAATGGAGCGTTCCTCCTCAATGGAACTTGATATACGCGGATACGCTGTTGACGACGGTGTTCACGAGCTTGATATGTTTATAGACAACGCTGTGCTTTCCGGTGCCGGAATCATCACGGTCATTCACGGAAAGGGCACGGGTGTGCTTCGTCAGGGTATCCATAAGCGGCTGAAATCCCACCCGTCGGTAAAAAGCTTCCGTCTGGGGCTTTTCGGCGAGGGAGAGGACGGAGTAACCATTGTGGAGCTTAAATAAGGCGGTATAGTATGAGAAGCAATATCCTCGTCCGCCGCGGCGTTTTAGCGGCAGTTTTCTTAGCGGCGCTGTTCCTCATTTATATGAACCTGCGCGGATATGTGAATACGGACGGTGTTTACGACCTGACTGCAGGAAACGATGAACTGAACGGTATATATGCTTCGGTGATTGAGAATAACTCGAAAAGGCTGGAAAGCATTGCCGAGTACGGCGATAAATTCTGTTCTTCTTATTTGTCCGTCAAAAAGGACGAGTCGCTTCACAGGGAGATACTGTCAGAGCTTGAACGTCTGTCGTACGAGATATGCGCAGGCGCGGATAACGATTTCGACAAGGTGAAAAAAATTGAATATTGGGTAGCCGACAATATTTACTACAACCATTCGGCTGCCGAAACGGCTGTAACGCAGGATGTCATAAGTCTGGAAACGGTTCTTAAAACCAAAACAGCGACCTGTGCGGGATATTCCAATTTGTTTGCCGCACTTTGCAATATGCAGGATATATATTGTATCAATCTGCGCGGCGGAACATATCCGATTGGGGATACTCCGGATTATCTCATGGAGACTCCTATGAGCCATGAGTGGAACGCGGTTCTGATTGACGGACAGTGGATATTTATTGACACAACGTGGCTGTCAAACAATTCCTATACAGCGGAGGACGGTTATGTTCACAGCGATACCATGGACGAGCAGTATTTTCATATGACGTTTGAATATATGTCTTACGAGCACAGGATAGACCTTGCTGACTACAGGGACTTCAAGTCCTCGGTAAATATTTTTGGAATAGAGGAGGATAACTGAAATGGAATTTTCCGCAGCAATTTTCGATCTCGACGGAACTCTTATAGATTCAAATTCAGTGTGGGAAAAAATTGACAGGATACTGCTGCAAAAGCGGGGGATAAATTGCACGGATGAATTTGTACATAGACTTACGGCAATGACCTATGAGGACGCTGCAGAGGAAATGCACAAGCTCGGCGTTAAGGAGTCCACGGAGGAGCTTATCAAAGAGTTCAACGCTCTTGCGGTCAGCGAGTACCGTTACAACATCTTCCTGAAAGAGGGGGTGCGTGACTATCTGGACTATCTGAAGCGGCGCGGCATAAAGCTTGCGGTGGCTACGGCGTCTCCTGATTCATTGTATGAACCCGTCCTGCGCAATAATCACGTCTACAGCTTTTTCGACGTGTTCTGTACCACCGGAAGGGTCGGAAAAAGCAAGGATTTCCCGGATATTTATCTTCACGCCGCCTCGGAGCTTGGAGCCGCTCCCTCCGAATGCGTGGTTTTCGAGGACGTACTCAAAGGGATAATAAGCGCAAAAAACGCAGGAATGAAAGCTGTGGGCGTTTACGACAAGTATTCAGAGGAAGACATTGTAACCATAAGAAATGCGGCCGATAAGTTCATTTTTAACTTTTTTGAAATGATGTAATTATTTTTTACAAAAACAGTTGAAAAACCGAAATAAATATTGTATAATTAGTATTATAGGAGGGATTCTGTATGGATTCTTATATTGTCAGACAGGCGCTTGTGAATGAAAAACAGGAAAGTTTCGGATATGAAATCCTCTATACGGACAACAGCTTCCGTGCTGAACATACCGACGACGTTTCGGCCGCAAACGCGATAGAAAATTTCCTTTCGTCAATGGACAGCGAAAGGTTTCTCGACGGAAAAATTGCTTTTCTCACCTTTACTCCTAATCTGTTGGAAAAAGGCATACCCAAAATGTTCAAAACCAATAAGCTTGTTATTCAGATAGAAGACTCGCTTATTACAAACCCGCTTTCGCAGAACCTCATTACGAAATACAAGCAGAGCGGATATAAAATTGCTGTGGTGGACTTTGAGTTTGCTCCAAGATTTTTCGGTATACTTGATATCGTGGATTATATCAAGGTGAACTTTTCGTCCGATCCATCATCCGTGGAAAATATCGTTAAGATAGGAAAGTCCTTCGGCAAAAAAGTCATTGCCTACAATGTCGAGACTCAGGAAGCCTATGACAAAGCCAAAGAGCTGGGCTGTACATATTATCAGGGTACTTTTGTATCGGAGAAAATGCCTACGACCGTCAAAAAGGTCAACTATCTGCAAAGCAACTTTTTCCTGCTTATGGTCGCCGTTACTAAGGATGAACCGGATATTGACGAGATCGAAAATATCATTTCAAGGGACGTTTCCCTTACTTTTTCGCTGCTGAGACTTGTAAACTCAGCATATTTCGCTCTCAGAAACAAGGCGCGCTCCGTTAAGCAGGCTCTGGTAATACTTGGTCTTGGGCAGCTGAAGCAGTGGATATATCTCTTAAGCTTCAAGCAGGACGACGGTTCCATGCCCGACGAGCTGATAAAGATATCTTTCCTGCGTGCTACATTTGCAAGCGAGCTTCTTGACTATGCCCAGGACATGAATATTTCGCGTTCGGAAGCGTATCTGCTGGGAATGTTCTCGACTCTCGGAAAGCTTATGCGCGTTCCTTTGGAGGACGCCCTTGAACAGCTCCCCATAAGCGACGAAATTAAGTTTGCCCTTCTGAAAAAAGAGGGCAGGACAGGTTCCCTGTACAAGCTGATCCTATCATATGAAAAGGCGGACTGGAAAACCATGTCGTCCTGCGCTGCAGAGCTTGGCATACCTCAGTCGGTGATCGCGCAGAAGTACTTTGAGTGCGTAGAAAGCGTAAATAACATCTGGAACGGTCTTACACAGGTTGATAACAGCGAGTCGGAAGAATAATTTCCTGAAAAAACAAAAAAATACTTGACATGGGGACTTGCCTGTGGTATAATAATTAAGCCGCGTGTTCCGGGCTCTTTAAGTTATCGGCCGGCAGTTGTAAGCTGCCGTTTGTTTGATGCGCCCCGTTTCAGCGAGTTTTATTGAAAAGGCAGGTGCCGCAAAATGTACGCAGTTATCGAAACCGGAGGAAAGCAGTATCAGGTAAAAGAGGGCGATGAGATCTTTATCGAAAAGCTCGACGTTAACGCTGATGATACCGTTACTTTCGACAAAATCATTGCTGTCGGAAAGGACAGCGGTCTTGAAGTAGGCGCTCCCTATGTAAGCGGAGCAACAGTTGAAGCTAAGGTAATCAAAAACGGTAAGGCTAAGAAGATCACCGTTTTCACCTACAAGCCCAAGAAGGGTTCTTCCCACAGAAAGCAGGGTCACAGACAGCCCTATACTAAGGTTCGTATTGACGCTGTAAAAGCGTAAACGATCTGAATGATTTCAGTTACCGGAGGTGTATTTAAATGGCACATAAAAAGGGTATGGGCTCTACCAAAAACGGCAGAGATTCCGAATCGAAACGTCTCGGCGTTAAGAGAGCCGACGGTCAGCACGTCCTTGCAGGCAATATTATTGTCCGTCAGAGAGGTACTCATATTCACCCGGGTGAGGGTGTAGGCAGGGGTTCTGACGATACGCTTTTCGCTACAGTAAGCGGAAAGGTTAAGTTTGAACGCGTTGGACGCGACCGTAAAAAGGTAAGCGTATACGCAGAATAATTACCGGAATATGAACTTCCGCGGAGAATGCTATTTTCCGCGGAAGTTTTTTGCTTTTAAGCTCACGAAGAAGCGCGTTCTTTCGGGAGCTTTTTCAATTATAGCGGAAAAATGTAGCTTGTCAAGCTTTATTAGGTTTGTACCAAAAAAATGTGCGGAAAATTGTGAAAAATGTCAATTGTTACAAATTGTTTAATATGCTATTATAGTAATCGGGGACGGCACCCATAACAAAAAACGGCAGGACACTTAGTAAAACCGAATATGAAAGTAACAAGGGGGAGGACACCCATGGCAAAAAACGTTATTGTTACAGACGAATTTGATAACCGGATCGGTCTGACGTACCCTAAAAGGGCGCAAGGACTGATAAAACACGGTCGGGCGGAGTACGTCTCGGACGATCGTATAAGGTTGCTCAAAGGCGCTCATGCTCCGTCCGCGAATAACGATACGGAGGATTTTAAAATGAGTAATATTATTAATTTCAATGCCCAAGAGTTTAAATTCGATGAAGACTGTCAGTCAGCAGGCAGCAGAATGTTTATTTCCGACTTTAATGGAGAGAACGTGCAGGCTTTCGAGATCGGCGACTGGGACTGGACATGGTCGCAGATAAAGTGCGGCAAGCAGCTTGAGCCAAACACCGACTACGTGTTCCGTTTTGCGGTGCAGGGCGGTGTGAATAACACTGGAGACGGTCAGTCCCACTTTGTGATAATCCATGACAAGGACTACGACAACAGGCTGGAGTACCCACTTGAAAGAAGCCGTTTCAAGCCCGTTCTCAGCAAGAAATCCGAGGATGGCTTGCTGCGGGTCTATGAGATACCCTTTAACAGCGGAAGCGGCAATGTACGGTTTATTTTCACAGCCCTCCATTTTGTGGAAACTATTATGCCCGCTTATGAACTTGAAGTTTACGCAGAGCTTGAAGATCAGACCTATGCACGGCTTTGGCAGGAAATTGAGGAAAGGTGCGAAAGTTGGGGAAATCCCCGTAGAAAAGGCGGTTCTCTCGATCTCAGCGGAGCTGTGATAAACGAACCCGATATTCTCAACAGGATTATGGACTTGGTTGAAAAAGGCGGTCGTATTGATTTAAGCGGTGCGGTGTTCGACTTCAATTCGTAAGATTAGTACGAATTTACACTCAAGGCAAAGACTGATTTTTAGCAGAACTAAGTCCCTCGGCTTTTGTCGGGGGACTCTTTCAATTCTGCAAAAATTTTGAAAAAATACTTGCAAAAGTGAAAAAAGTATGGTATAATATTAAATACTTAGCGGATTTATCCGATATATAGGTGTGCGGGCCCTGTGCAACGGAACACCGTGAACCATGTCAGGCGGGGAACCGAGCAGCATTAAGCGGAACGTTTCGTGTGCCGCAGCAAGCCTGCACACCTATGTACCGGATATATTTTATTTTTCAGGGTGGTGCGCTATCGCAATGCGTGAAAATTATAACAGACGCCTCCCAAGCCTATGGGACAGATTTTCCGCTTTTATCGTAAGAGTTATTCCGTGGGTGGCGGCTCACGTCTTTCTGGGACTTTGCATAGGAAGTCTTTACGCCATCGAACGATATGGTGCGGAAAATGCCGAAGCGTATTACTTTCCTCCGCTGGTCGGAGCGTTTATAGCTGCTTTGATCGGTTTCTGGGCGTACTATTCTTTCGGCAGAAGAAAGTCCGAATATGAATCAAACAGACTCGGCAATTTTGACAGAGCTCTTGTTTTTGGATATTTTTCGGGTTCGGAAGCAAAACTTCTCCGCGAGGCAGTAATAGATATGCATTTGGCGGATCTTAACGGCGCATTGGAAAAATTTAAGTCGCTGGAGGAAAAAGAGCTTCCGGACGACAAACGGTCGGTGCTGTGCTTCTATATTGGACGCTGCTACCAGCTTATGGGATATCCCTCAAACGGCGTTAAGTACTTTCGGGAGGCGCTGGATAAAGGTCTTAAATTAAGCGATACATACCTTTTGACGGCAAGATGTCTTACTCAGAACGGCAGGTTCGACGAGGCCTTGGAGTGTTATAACGCTTTGCTCGAAAAGGACTGCTATTTTGACTTTATATACACGGATATGGGAATTGCCTGTCTCAAAAAAGGGGACGGCGAAAAGGCTTTGGAGTACTTCAACAAGTCCATCGACGAAGGAAAAAATTATTCCTTTGCTCTGGGGGGCTGTTCTTTAGCTTATTTGCAGACGAAAGATTTGGACAAAAGCAGGGAATACTACAAAAAAGCCTTGACAAACAACATGGACGATGTAAACGGATTCAAGATATTTTACTGCAATATTGCCGAAGCGGTGGGACTTCTTGACGAGATAGACCCGCAGATGAAGCTACGTTCCGAGAGCGTGTTCGACGGGGATTTTGAGCAGGACGACGAGATTATCAGGTGATCAAGTAAGGAGCGATCAGTTATGTATAAGGCGCTGTACAGAAAATACCGTCCGGCTACCTTTGACGACGTTGTTTCCCAGCCGCATATCACAACTACACTGCGAAACCAGATCGTTTCGGGCAAGACTGCTCACGCTTATCTTTTCACAGGCTCCCGCGGTACGGGCAAAACTACCTGTGCAAGAATACTTGCAAAGGCGCTCAATTGTCTGCACCCGGTTGACGGAAATCCCTGCCTCGAATGCGAGATATGCCGCGATGCGGAGGACAACGCTCTTTCCGACATCATTGAGATAGACGCCGCTTCAAATAACGGTGTGGACGACGTCCGCGACCTGCGGGACGGTGCGGTCTACACTGCAGAGAGGTGCAAATACAGGGTCTACATCATAGACGAGGTTCATATGCTCACCAAGGAGGCGTTCAATGCGCTTTTGAAAATAATGGAGGAACCGCCTCCTCATGTTAAGTTTATTCTTGCCACTACTGAGATACACAAGGTACTGCCGACTATTTTGTCCCGATGTCAGCGGTATGATTTCCGGAGGATACTTTCTAAGGACATCACCGAGCGGCTTCTGTACGTTGCGGAGCGGGAGAAAATTTCTTTAGACCCCGAGGCTGCCGAGCTTATTGCCAAAACTGCCGACGGGGGAATGAGGGACGCGCTTTCCCTGCTTGATCAATGCATTGCTTTTTCCGATAACGTTACCATTGATATTGTGTCGGGAGCTGCGGGCATTGCGGGCAGAGAGCCTGTTTTCGAGATACTTGAAGCTGCCGCGGACAACGATGCGGCAAAGGCTATCGGCGTTGCGGACAAGCTTTACGGTATGTCAAAGGATATGCAGAAGCTTTGCGATGAGCTTATAGCCCAGTTCAGGAATGTTATGGTGGCAAAGGCTGTTCCCGAAAATCTTGACCTGCTTGTCTGTATGCCGAGCGAGCTTGAAAAAATAAAGGCTTTAGCTGAACGGCTTTCCATGGAGGACATCATGGGCAAGCTGGAAATACTCCAATCCTGCAACGAGCGTATCGCAAGGGTGAGCTCCAAGCGGGTGGAAATGGAAATGTGCCTTATAAAGCTGTGTACGGTGCAGAATAATGCTTCGGGCGGCGGGGCAGCAAGTTCCGAACTGTTGGCTAAGATAGATATGCTTGAACAGCGTATCGCTTCACAGCCTGTTCAAACTGCGCAGTCAGCACCTGTTCCAGTTCGTACTCAGAAGCCCCAGTATGCTCCGAAGCAGCAGCCTGAAACAAGCGACCTGTCTAAAATGAAGCCCGAGGACTTTGTAAACGAGGACAGGTGGCAGGATATACTTGAAAAATTTGCGGAGATATGTCCGTCGGTAAGCGGCGCACTTAACGGCTCATACGCTGTAAAGGGCGGCGGCTATATGCTTATCTACACAGAGAACAGTTTCTTTTTGCAGCTGCTGCGGAACAAAGAAAATGCCGCTAAGCTTCAGGAAGCCATAAAGCTTGTTACCGGCGGAATGTTCTCGATCAGAGCTAAATGCACAGCACCTGCGGAAAACGGCGGGGATAAGCTTCAAAGCGTACTTCAAAAGGCGCGGGACAACAATATTCCGGTTGACAGCAGCGAACAGTAATTACTATAACGCAAGATCGCCCGAAAGGGTTTGATATTTGATAAATTAAATCGCTTACCGTCGGGGCATTTATACCTCTTCTTGATTTTGGATCAGGAAAGACAGGTATGATATAAAATCCACAGCGGCGGAGAAAGGTCAAAACAATGAAAGCAAGATTACCTCAGGGAATGGGCGGCGGTGCCCAGAATATGAACAGCATGATCAAGCAGGCTCAGAAAATGCAGACTAAGATTACAGAGCTTCAGGAAGACATTGAAAACAGGGAGTTTTCTACTACCGTAGGCGGCGGAGCCGTTGAGGTGACAATGTCCGGTAAAAAGGAGATCAAAAAGCTTGTTATAAAGCCGGAGGTTGTTGATCCCGAGGACGTGGAGATGCTCCAGGACTTGATAATCAGCGCGTTCAACGACACCGTAAAGCAGATCGAGGAGACTACCGAGAGCGAAATGGGAGCAATTACTGGCGGAGTATCTTTCCCGGGCTTGTTCTGATTTTCCGGCAGCCGGGCGGCGGAGGTGTTCTATGGCTAACAATACAGCGCTTCCTCTCGTGCTTCTTGCGGAGCAGTTTGCAAAGCTGCCCGGAATAGGCATGAAAAGCGCACAGCGCCTTGCGTATCACGTTATGGGTATGACAGATGAGGACGTCAGGGCTTTTGCGGACGCTCTTATTCGAGCTCACAGCACTGTAAAATGCTGCTCTGAGTGTCAGAACCTGACGGAGGGTGAACTGTGTCCCATATGTTCGGACAATTTGAGAGACAAAAGTACGGTCTGCGTTGTTGAGACTCCAAAGGATATCGCGGCGTTTGAGCGTACAAACGAATACAAGGGCGTATATCATGTTCTGCACGGACTTATTTCTCCGCTGGACGGCATTACGCCCGATAAAATACGCCTGAAAGAGCTTTTGACCCGCATACAAAACGGCGGGGTAGAGGAGGTCATAATGGCGACCAACCCTACGGTCGAGGGGGAAGCTACGGCTATGTACATCTCCAAGCTGCTTAAGCCTTTGGGAGTACGGGTCACGCGGCTTGCTTTCGGGCTTCCTATCGGCGGTACGCTTGAATACGCCGACGATGTGACACTTTTCAAGGCTCTCGAAAACAGAAATGAGATTTAAGTTAACAGGTATTTATTAAGAAAGTACTGTTAAAAATGGCAGTTTTAAGCGAATATAGTGCAAGCAGCTTGATTTTGTTTAACTAAAGGAAGCTGTTTGCATTTTAAATCATTTTGCTCTTTTATGACTTTTATGCTGACAGTTACGGCGGTAATTATGTTTTAAATAATGGAAATTTTGCTGTTTTGTGCATAATATATTTATTTTAATGTATAATATTGTTGTAAATGACGAATTTGTCTGAAAATGTTGACAAGTCATGCAAAATGTGATAATATATATAAGTCGCTTGAATAGCTTTGCTGATTCCGAATATTGGGATATAGCCAAGCGGTAAGGCAGCGGACTTTGACTCCGTCATTTCGGTGGTTCGAATCCACCTATCCCAGCCAGTCAAAAGGTTCGCTCTGTCGGGCGGACTGTATATTGGGGTGTCGCCAAGCGGTAAGGCACTTGACTCTGACTCAAGCACTACCGGGGTTCGAATCCCTGCACCCCAGCCATTTGAAACTCCGTAAATCCTTTTGTAGACTGGATTTACGGAGTTTGCTTTTTAGTTCTAAAAGATAACAAATTCTTACAAATATCCATTTACGACAAACTTACGACAATATTTAAAATATCCCGACCCCGCTCCGGAATGCTGAAACGGGGTCAAGTATCCTTTGACGGCTGCGATACGCACGCCAAATACAAGAACATCGGCGAGCGTCGGTGTCCTTGTATTTGTCCCCCGACGGATCGGGGGAATCATGCCGCGAGGAGAATTTTGCGGCGGCTCTCTCAGACCTGCCTGTAACTTTTAAAGCCGTCGAGGCGCATACACGGCTGTTATCCTTTTTGGTCGGTCTTTTTCTTTAGTCGGTGTTATCCGGTCGTTCACCGCTCTGTAAATATTTAGCCGGGGTCTCGTTTACAGTCGCTGCGGAAATATTATGCCGCCGTTCCCGCGCGGTTCGGGCTTTCATAACAATTGTTATAAAATGCCTATAAAAATATTTGCGGAATAATTTGTTTAGCAAATATCCCTGCAAATAACGCTACAGCATTGACAGGTACTCTTTAATGTGTTATACTATAGTCGCCAAACCAATTACATAACACATAAACTCCCATGATTTGACATTTAGGGGGTGATTCTTGTACCTGTCAACGGTAAAAATAAAAACGTTGAATAACCCCCTCGCCGATTAATCAGCGGGGGCATTATTCATAAATAATTTACAATTTTATTTTTTATACCATTGACAATACGTAAAATACGTGATATAATATATACAGAGGTGAAGACATGAAGTACAGCGAACTTAAAAAGCTATTGCGAAAAAATGGGTGTTTCTTAAAAAGAGAGGGGTCAAACCACGAACAATGGTTCAGTCCAAAGACAAATAAATATTTTATGGTCGGCAGACATAATTCACAGGACGTACCGACCGGAACTCTTAAATCAATAAAAAATGATTCCGGAATAGAATAACCTATATATCAAGGAGGTATGCAATATGGCAAAATATATTTACCCTGCGGTTTTTACAAAGGAAAATAACGAATATCTTGTGACTTTTCCGGATATTGAGGGGTGTTACACTCACGGTTCGGACATAGCCGAAGCTATGGATATGGCTGCCGATGCTCTTTGTCTTATGCTGTACGGGTATGAGGAGGACGGCGTACCAATTCCGGGTTCGTCCGATATTTCGGAAATGGTAACCGAAAAAAACACTTTTACAACATTAATATCCTGTGATACGGCGGCATACAGAAAATTTTTTGATAATAAAGCTGTTAAAAAAACCTTATCTATTCCAAGTTGGCTTAATAAAGAAGCGGAAGCGGCGCATATTAATTTTTCTTCCGTTTTAAAAGAGGCTCTTATAAATCAGCTTAATTTACAATAGAATACAATATTTTACCCCCGCCGACCAAATCAGCGGGGGTAAAATTTACATATCCTGCATAAGATTCATACACCGGCGAATAGCCTCGCGGTCTTTCTCGGTAGGCGCGTCGCGCATGAGTTCTTCAAGCTTGCCTCCAAAAT
>Ga0209064_1000689_pt1 | contig 71136 bp, 44 predicted proteins | sample Inofromicrocosms_FD_187498 | JGI IMG/M metagenome (GOLD analysis project Ga0209064, IMG submission 187498) | Mouse cecum microbial communities from Vienna, Austria - Inoculum for glucosamine and mucus D2O microcosms (SPAdes) (version 2) | ecosystem: Host-associated > Mammals > Digestive system >...
GAATATATCGAGTATTACAACAATAAAAGAATCAAATCCCGGTTAAATGGAAAGAGTCCGGTGCAATACCGAACTCTTTCATTAATCGGATAATGTTTAACCCGTCTAACTTTTGGGGGGCACTTCAGCCGGGATTGAGACGGGGGATATTGTTGGGAATTATTTTCCGGATTTTTCCTGAGAGGGGATGGATACTATTTCGACATCGAAGACGAGCATCTGCAACGGGCCGATGTTGGCACGAGGGCTTCCGTCGACGCCATATGCGAGGTTGCCGGGGATATAGAATGTGGCTTTGCCGCCTTTGCCAATGAGCTGGAGGCCTTCTTTCATGCCTTCGACGAGGGCGCCGAGGGGCATTACGCGGGGTTCGTCGGTGGTTTGGTCGAAGACGCGGCCGTTGATGTCGGCTCCTTTATAGTTAAGGAGAACACGGTCGGACTCTCCGGGCTTGGGGTCTTCACCGGGGGCTATTATCTTATAGGAAAGGCCGGATGCTGTGGTTTTGATTTCGGGATCTTTGGCTTTTTGGGCTGCTACATATTCTTCGCCGGCCTTTACGTTGGCAAGGGCCTCGGGTTCCTGAGCCTTGCGTGCATCATCGGCTGCTTTTTTAGCTTTGCGCACTTCGCCCATCAGGCCTTGGTAGACTTGCTGATAGAGCTGGGCTGCGGTAGCATCGACGGTGTCGGCAAGAAATGATTCTTTGAAGAAGGCAAGCATCTTGGCTTCGTCGACATTCACGCCCATTTGGGCAAACTGCTTTACTTGGTTCTTGAAGTTCATGCCGATGTTCATACCGTAGGTATATGCGGAGGCTGTGTCGGCGGCGAGAGCGTATTGCATTCCGCGAATGAAGTCGGCTTTCGAAAGGGTGGAGTCTTGCGTCATGGCCTGGTCGAACATGCTTGCGACCTGCATACCGGCCATTTTGCCGAAAATTTCAGTTATGGAGTCTACTTTTGACTGGGGCACGATTTGCTCAGCGGCGGCGTTGTCCGAACCGGCATTGTTGCATGCTCCGAAAGAGAGAGCCACCGCAGAAGCGGCGATTACAAATAATTTTTTCATTTAATTCTAACTTTGTTAATTTGTGGCAAAGGTACGATATTTATTTATGCCCGTCAATAGTTTCACCGCTGTTTTTATCATTTGCATAACATTAAAAAAACGTAAAAAAGAGGGCGTGCATTAGTTGGCACGCCCCCTTTTTAATGATATTTCAAGGCAATCAGCGGATGGGCATGGAGTAGTCGCGGGAGTAGCGGAGCATCTGCATGGGGTAGTCCTCGGTGTAGGCTATGGTTACGTCGACAAGGTTGCCGTCGTTGTCGTAGACGGGAGTGTAGACGGGGTTGACGAAGCCTTTGTAGGGGGCTATGGACAGACGGGCGTAGCGGTCGAGGACCTCGCGGTGGATTTTGGGGTCGACTTTCACGGCATATGTCTCGACGAGATTGCGGCCGGCTTCATAGTCGCCTTCCGACTTGATGCGCTGCACCTCGGCGAGCAACTCGCCAAAGAGAGCGCGGAGGCGCTGATAGTCGTTGATGCGTATGAAAGTCTTGCCGTCGATTGTGACGTATTCAATCACGTTCTCGGGCTTGCCTTTTTCATATACCCACTCGGCAATGAGCTTGCGGTTGCGCATGTGCGCTTCCTCTACATCTTTGCCCGGCTCGATGCGCATGAGTTGTGTCATGAGGCCGTTGAGGATGTATTTGTAATATTCGGCTTTGTATGCCTCGGGATTGTCGAGCACGCCGAGCTCGACGAGTTTGGGATCGGCAAGGTAATAGAGCGCAAACAGGTCGGCGCGCGCTTCTTCGAGGGTGGAGCCGTGGGCTTTGAGGGCATCGGGGTCTACACCGGGGAGCAGACGGCCGGAACCGTGACCGAGACACTCGTGAAGGTCGGTGTGAAGGTTGTCGGTGATGAAAAGGTATTGGTCGAGAAGGTCGCGGGTGGGCTGGTCGATAACGAATTCTTCGTTGAAGCCGTTGCCGTGCGAAGCCTCGTCGTAAGCCTCGGTGATGTTTTCAAGGGTGACTGATTTCGAGCCGTGGGCGGCACGAATCCAGTTTGAGTTGGGCAGGTTGATGCCAATCGGGGTGGAAGGATAGGAGTCGCCTGCAAGGATGGCCGCGGTGATTACCTTGGCCGACACGCCTTTTACCTTGTCTTTGCGGAAACGCGGGTCGACAGGCGAATGGTCTTCAAACCACTGTGCCGCGTTGGAGATAACCTCGGTGCGGTGGCTTGCCTTATCATTTTTGAAGTTAACGATTGACTCCCAAGAGCCTTTCATGCCCAGCGGGTCGCCGTAGCTTTCGATAAAACCGTTGATAAAATCGACTTTCGAGGCTGTATCTTCGGCCCATTCGATGGAGTATTCATCGAATTTTTCGAGCGAACCGGTGCGATAGAATTCGATGAGCAATTCGATAGTCTTGCGCTGAGCGTCGTTTTCGGCATATTTTTTTGCTTGCTCGAGGTTTTCGACAATTTTACCGATATGGTTGGAATAGTAGCCGCCTATTTTATATACTTGCTCGCGGATTTGTCCGTCGGAATCCTTTACAAGACGGGAGTTCAGTCCGTAAGAAACCGGGGTGAGGTCGGTGGTATCTTTCTTTGCATTGTAGAAAGCCTCGACTTCGGCCTGAGTGATACCGCCTCCATAGAAATTGCAGGCGGAGGTGGTGATAAGGTCGACGCCGTCGGCCTGGTTTACACGCTTGGCGACGCGGTCGGGGTTGAACACAATGTCTTCAAATATGGCTACGGACGAAGGTTGCAGCCCGATGCCGGAAAGCTGTTTGCGGAAAAACTCGCGCGAGAATTCGGGCACGAATTTATCCATCGAATAGTGGTGATGGATGCCGTTGCCGAACCATACTTGTTTGAGGTATTTCTCGAACGCGCGGTAGTCGGGGTCATTGGGGTCGCCATTGTAGCCGGCATAGGCCATTTCCAGAGCGTTGCGCAGCGGAAGATTGAAGATGCAATTTTGATCCCAAAGGATGTCGCGTCCCCATAGGGCTGCCTCGGTGAGATAATAGACTAACGCTTTCTGATTGAGCGTAAGGTTTTCGAAATCGGGCACTTTGTAGCGAAGCACCTCTATGTCGGCGAAACGGTCGACGACATAATCAAATTTTTCATTGTTTTCTGCCATGGTTGCAGGAGCGATGGCTGCGACGGCGAGCGCCGCGAATATTGTTTTTTTCATAAGTAGATGTTAAAAATTAATTTATATTTACAAGCAGATGTTGTTTCATTTCAACAGCCATATCTTCGGATGCTTTTTGGACGCTTTCTCCCTCATCGTCAGTCACGTAGCTCGCTACGCTCCTTCCTCTTCGGAAGGAATCGCCTCAAAAATCATCTCGAATATATTGTCTGTTAATTTTTAACATCTACTTAATGGGAAATTATTCGACGTAGAGAACAAGTCCTTTGAGGTATTCACCCTCGGGATGGTAGATATTGACGGGATGGTCGGCCGGCTGTGTGAGCTGATGAAGGATGCGGACGCGACGGCCTGTCTGGGCGGCCGCCGAGAACACGGCCAGACGGAACTGCTCCTTGCTCACGGCCTGCGAGCACGAGAACGTGAACAGTATTCCACCCGGGGCAATCCGCTCGATGGCGCGAGCGTTGAGCCTCTGGTATCCGCGCAGGGCATTGCGCAAGGCGGTGCGGTGCTTGGCAAATGCCGGCGGGTCGAGTATTATGAGGTCGTAGTCGCCGGGGCCGATGTTGTCGAGATATTTAAACGCGTCTTCGGCGAAAGACGCGTGACGCGTGTCGCCGGGGAAGTTAAGCGCTACGTTGGCGTCGACCAGCGATACGGCTTTGGCCGAGGAGTCGACGGAATGGACTGCTTCGGCTCCGCCACGCAGGGCATACACCGAGAATCCGCCTGTGTAACAGAACATGTTGAGCACACGCCGCCCGCGGCTGTAATGCTCGAGGAGGCTGCGGTTGTCGCGCTGGTCGACGAAGAAACCGGTTTTTTGTCCGCGCAGCCAGTCGATGCGGAATTTGAGGCCGTTTTCAACCGCTATGTCGGTGGAGAAGCCTCCGATAATGTAGTCGTTGACGGGGTCAAGGTGAGCCTTGTAGGGAAGCGTGGTGTCGCTTTTGTAATACACCGATGTGATGCCGGCCTCCGGGAGCGCCACAAGCGCGTCGGCTATGACATTGCGGGCAAAGTGCATACCGGGGCTGTGGGCCTGCACCACGGCCGTGGGGCCGTAGATGTCGACAACAAGGCCGGGGAGAAAGTCCCCTTCGCCGTGCACAAGACGGAAAGCGCCATTGTCGGGACGCACAAGCCCGAGGGCCTTGCGCATACGCCATGCCTGGGAAAGCCGCGAGGCGTAGAACGCGGCGTCGACTTCGCCCTCGCCAAAAATCAACATTCTCACGGCTATCGAGCCAATCTGGAAATGGCCGCAGCCGATGATGCGGCCGTCGGAGGCCGCTACCGACACCAGGTCGCCCTCCTCGATACCGTCGGGGAGATTTTTGATGGCGCCGGAGAATACCCATGGATGGAAGCGGTCGAGCGATTCCTCCTTACCTTTGCAAAGTTTTATGATTGGATACATATGTCAGAGTTTTATTTACCAAGGAAACGGAAAAGGTCGCTGCCGTTGGCATAAACAAGAAGGAGCAGCAGGAACGCGAAGCCTACCGTATTGGCAACTTCGAGGAACTTGTCGGACGGTTTACGACGCGTCACAATTTCCCAAAGCAGGAAGAGAACGTATCCGCCGTCGAGGGCCGGGATGGGAATTATGTTCATGAATGCCAATATGACCGACAAGAAAGCGGTAAGGCTCCAAAACTGCTGCCAGTCCCATTTCTCGGGGAAAATACTGCCGAGCGTGCCGAAACCGCCAACCGATTTTGCGCCTTCTTTGGTGAAAAGAAGCCCGAGCGACGACACATAGGCTGTGAGCTGGCCCGTGCCAAGCTCCCATCCGCGCGGGATGGCGCCGAGAAGCGAATATTTGCGGTGTTCGATTTCATAAATCTTATCAATCGGGCGGAGCATGATGCCCATCTTGCCAGCATCGGTGAGTTTTACCGGAACGGTGAGCTGCATGCCGTCGCGCAGCACGCCCACCTCTACCTCGCTCCCCTTGTGGCTTTCGAGCGCGGGATAGAATTCGCTCATCGACGGCGTAGCCACCCCGGCCACGCTCACGATACGGTCGCCTTTGACGATCCCGGCTTCGGCGGCAGGGCCGGCGGGCACATCTTCGACAAATACCGGGCAACGGAACGCCATGGGGAATGTCTGGCGTGCAAGCATAGAGTCGCGCACGGCGGCGGATACAGTCACCGTCACGGTGTCGCGGCGGTCGCGAAGCACCGTAATCTCGGTGCCGGCTTGAATCATATCAAGGCCAAGGCCGGTGTCTTTTGCGTCGGCTCGCTTGCCATTTACGGCAAGGAGGATGTCGCCGTTGCGAAGGCCGGCATCGAGCAGAGGCTCGGCATAGTTCATGCCTTCGTATGCTTCCTGATACACGGGTATACGCTCGCCCCAATGGTAGGCGATACCCGAATATATGACTATGGCAAGCAGGAAATTGAACACCACGCCGGCCACCATGACGCAAAAGCGTTGCCATGCCGGCTTGGTGCGGAATTCCCACGACTGCGGTTCGGCTTCAAGATCGGCCGCCGACTTGGTCTCATCTACCATGCCGGCTATGTCGCAATAGCCACCGAGCGGAAGCCATCCGAGGCCATACATGGTAGCGGCCCACGACGGGCGTCCCTTACGGTTTGTGGCGGAAAATTTTTTTGTCTTCAATGTAAGGAGAGCACGCGGCTCTTCGGTGGTCTTGCCGTCGGCTTCCGTCTTGTGAGTCCAGGCTCCCAGCTCAATCTTTCCTTCCGAAGGATAGTATTTCAGCAGAGAAAACCAAGGATTGAAAAACAGGTAGAAACGGTTTACCTTTATGCCGAAAGCGCGGGCAAGCAGATAGTGGCCGCACTCATGAATAAACACAAGGATTACGAGAGCCGTGATAAGCTGCACGGCCTTCATCAGAAATATTTCCATCAGCGGGAGTTTTTAATACATTCGGCGGCGATGCGGCGTGATTCGGCGTTGGTGGCCACATAATCGTCGTAATTGGGGTTTATTATATAATGTACGCGCGCGAGCGTAGACATTATTGTTTCATAAATTTGAGGGAAAGCAATCCGTCCTTCGAGGAAAGCGGCCACGCCTATTTCGTTTGCAGCGTTTATCACGCAAGCAGTGTTGCCCCCTTTTTCAAGAGCATGGTATGCGAGGTTGAGAGCCGGGAACTTTTCAGTGTCAGGAGCGAGGAAGGTAAGTTGCGACATCTGCTCGAGCGTGAGACGAGGCAAATCATAATCGACGCGTCGCGTGCAGCCGAGGGCATAGGCTATCGGCAGGCGCATGTCAGGAGTGCCCAGCTGGGCCTTTATGGCGCCATCGGCAAACTCAACCATCGAGTGCACTATCGACTGCGGATGCACCACGGCCGAAATCCGGTCGGCACCGACGCCAAACAGCCATCGGGCTTCAATAATCTCAAAGGCCTTGTTCATCATCGTGGCCGAGTCGATGGTAATTTTCGCGCCCATGTTCCAGTTGGGATGATGCAGGGCGTCGGCAACGGTGGCCGTGGCCATCTGCTCGCGGGTCCAGGTGCGGAACGGGCCGCCGGACGCCGTGATGATAAGCCGGCGAACATTTTCCGGGCTCTCGCCGCGAAGGCATTGGTATATGGCCGAATGTTCGGAATCGACAGGATAGATTTTCGACGGCGATGTTTTCAGCAACTCATCAATAAGCGCGCCGGCCACAACGAGAGTCTCCTTATTTGCCAGGGCTATATCCTTGCCGGCACGGATGGCGGCAATGGTAGGCGCCAGACCGCTGTAACCGACAGTTGCGGTAAGTGCCATGTCAACATCTTCACGGGCCACGGCATCGACAAGCGCATCATCGCCCGCCGCCGTCTCAATTCCAAGCGGGGCAAGAGCCTCACGGAGCCGAGGATATGCAGCCTCGTCGGCTATAACGGCAAGCGCCGGCCGAAACTCGCTCGCGAGCGCAATAAGGTCGTCGACCTTTCGCCCGGCAGCAAGCACCGTCGCACGGTAAGCACCGCCGCTGCGACGTATTATATCAAGCGTCTGACGCCCGATGGAACCCGTAGCGCCAAGCACCGCTATATTTTTACATTTTTCCATAGTGCAAAGATACAACATTTCCTCTAATTTTGGAAAACTTGCCCCGATTTGTTATCTTTGCACCATTATACACCCATAGCGGCATCCCCTCGGGATGCCCGTCTGCCATTTCCACAATTTACCGCAAGATAAATCTTGCGGCTAACATCAAGCAGGGCAGCTTCGCCGCCCAACCTCCGGCAATTCCTTCCCGGAGCCACAAAGAGTGCATTACTCGATGCCATCCATCGGTTTATCCGCCAAGACGCATCTCCAAAGACCGTGCCTCGGAGCCGCAAAGAGTTCTTCTCTCGATGCCGACCATCGGTTTTTCCGCCAAGACGCATCTCCAAAGACCGTGCCTCGGAGCCGCAAAGAGTTCTTCTCTCGATGCCGACCATCGGTTTATCCGCCAAGACGCATCTCCAAAGACCGTGCCTCGGAGCTGCAAAGAGTGCATTACTCGATGCCGTCCGTCGGCTTATCCGCCAAGACGCATTACCTAATGCCTGAGCCTCGGAGATGCAAAGTGCCTCGGAGCCGCAAAGCGGCTCACACTTGATGTTAACCGACGGATTTATCCGTCGGACAGAATCAATCCTGAAAAAAGCATCCCATGGGGATGCCGCAAGATATCCAAACCATGAGCTATACCAAAAACTACCAACATATCGTATTCGCCACCAAATATCGCCATCCCACTATCCCGGAGGAATCCAAGCGCATAATGCTGAAATTCATACATGAATTATGCAAACGGCAGAATTGGCATCTTGTCCGTATCAACGCATATCTCAACCACATGCACATACTGATGGACGTTCCGCCAACAGTGCTGATTCCGGATGTGGTGAAACTTATCAAGGTGCGAACTACACAAACATTCAAGAAACACCACAACTTTCCCGAATTTGAAGGCTGGGGCAAAAGCTACGGTGCTTTTTCAGTATCACACTTTAACCGACAGCCTATAATAGACTACATTGCAAATCAGGAGAACCATCACAGCACAGAGACTTTTGACTCCGAACTGGAAACCTTGCTGTTGACAAACGGGATAACTCCCGATGAATATCTCGATACTTTATAAATCTATCCTAAATAATTCTATTTTAATGTTACGAAATCTTTTCGCAATTGCCATGGCGGCGGCCACTGCCATCTCTGCCAATGCCGCCGACGCCAAACTCACCGGCACCGTCATAGGCTCCACCTATTCCGTCGACTACCGTACAGGCCAAAAATCTACAACCGTCAACACCACCGCCGATGCCTTCGACGGCAATCTATCGACTTATTTTGCTTCATACGACCGTTCATACACCTGGGCCGGCCTCGACCTCGGCGAGAAGCATGTGATAACTCGCGTGGGATGGTCGCCGCGTAACGACGGCCTCGGTCCGGGGCGCATGGTGTTCGGCATGTTCCAGGGCGCCAACAGCCCCGACTTTCTCGACGCAGTACCCATTTATATGATTACCGAAAAAGGCACAATCGGCGTGACAGACTACGCCGACGTGGATTGCTCGCGTGGATTCCGCTACGTCCGTTATGTCGGCCCATCAGACGCTCGATGCAATATCGCCGAAATCGAGTTTTACGGCCACAAAGCCGCCGGCGACGACTCCCGGCTTTATCGTATCACCAACCTGCCCACCGTGTGCATAAACACCGTCAACGCCGAGGAGCCTTACGACAAGGAACACAACATCATATCGCAGATTATCGTGCTTTCGGAGGAAAACGGCGAGCAATATGTGCTCGACGCCCCCGGCGAATCGCGCCTGCGCGGCAACGCCTCGATGCAGTTTCCCAAAAAGCCTTACCGCATAAAATTCGATAAAAAGCAGCGAATCCTCCCCGACGCGCCGGCCAAGGTAAAGAAATGGACGCTTATCAACAACTACGGCGACAAGACCCTGATGCGCAACATAATAGCTTTCGAGGCAAGCCGACTAAGCGGACTTGAATATACGCCATATTGCCGCCCGGTCGACGTAGTGCTTAACGGCGAATACAAAGGCAACTATCAACTTTGCGACCAGGTGGAGGTGAACCCGGGCCGTGTCGAAATCGACGAGATGGCACCGACCGACATTGCCGGCGACGCCCTCACCGGAGGCTATCTTCTCGAAGTCGACGGATATGCCGACCAGGAAATCTCATGGTTCATGTCCAATCAAGGCATACCGGTCACCATCAAATCGCCAAAAGACGACGAGATAGTCCCCGAACAGAAAAAATATATCACCGATGTGTTCAACGACATGGAAAGCCGCATAAGCCGTGGCCAATACAATGACCAAACCGGCTACCGGGCCATCCTCGACGTGCCCTCGTTCCTGCGTCATTTCATCGTGGGCGAGTTTTCCGGAAACACCGACACATATTGGAGCACATATTTCTACAAACGCCGCAACGATCCGCATCTCTACTGCGGCCCGGTATGGGATTTCGACATTGCTTTCGACAACGACAACCGCACCTATCCGGTAAATAATAAATCGACTTATCTGTGCCTCGACAACTCTGCCAGCGAAGCCGGCTCAATGGGCTCTTTCGTACGCAAAGTGCTATATTGGGACAGCAAAACCAAGACCGAGCTGACCCAACTATGGTCGACTCTGCGCAACTCCCGCGATTTCACCGTCGACCATTTCAACTCCTATATCGACGGCCTCGCCGCCGACATGGACGCTTCGCTGCGCCTCAACTTCATGCGCTGGCCCATCCTCAACCAATATGTGCACCAAAATCCCAAAGTTTACAATAGCTACGGCGAGGCCATTAAGGACGTGAAGAATTTTATCTCGACACGCATCGGCTGGCTCGACGACAAGATTGGCTATGACCCCGAGTACAATGCCGTGACCGACATCGAGGCAGACGCGCCTGCCCTCACCGCCTCTGTCATAGCCGGCCGTGTCCACGTATCGGCCGACGCCACCGTGTTCGACACCTGCGGTCGCACCGTCGGCACCGCTACTCCCTCCTCCCCGCTCCTTCTCCCCGCCCCCGGCCTATACATAGCCGTCGCCCCCGGCCTCGCTCCCGCCAAAATAAAGTTTTAATAGCCGTCTCGAACCAAACTGCCGCCATGAATGTTGTTTATCACAAAATAACAACTTATGGACGACAGACTATCTTACCGCGAGAAAGAAGCGCTCCCCGACTCGGCGTTCGGCCTGCCCGAGCGCCGGGAATACCCGATGCCCGACGCCGCGCATGTCCGCGCGGCAGAAGCATATTTCCGCTATTGCCCCGAGGAATTGCGGCCAAAACTGGCAAGGGCAATACTTCAACGCGCCAAGGAATTTGGCGTCGATGTCGAATCTCCCGTTATACTCGGATATGCCGATCAATAATAAATTGGCGGTTTGCAATATTTTGATTACTTTTGCAGCGAAAATATGATGAACAATATCAGACATATTATCGCTGCATTTCTTTGCACGATTGTGGCCGTGGCGGCTTATGCTTCGCCTTCGTCGAAAACGCCGGAGGTGAGTTTTATCGTTGTCGAGCCGGGTCCCGAGGTGTTCGAGCTCGAAGGCCATGCCGCCTTGCGCATCAACGGCGGTCCAATGTCCGATTTCATGGTGACATACGGCGTGTTCGACTTCGACTCGCCGAATTTTATCTACCGCTTCGTAAAAGGCGATGCCGAATATTCAATGGGCATCATCCCCTGGCGTTATGTCTCCGAGGCCTACCGCCGCGAGGGACGCACCCTCATGGAATACCCTCTCGCACTCGACTCCGTGGCCACCGCGAGGCTCATGGAAATGATTTACGACAATTATCGCCCCGAAAACCGCTACTACCGCTACAATTATGTGCTCGACAACTGCGTGACTCGCCCTCTGCGCATCGTGGAGCTTGCCATCGGCGACTCCATAATCGTTGGCGAACCGGCTTCGGATGCAGCCGCCGACCGCACTTTCCGCCAAGTCATGCGCCGCTATCACAAAAACTATCCCTGGTATCAGTTCGGCATAGACATAGCCCTCGGCTCTGGCATCGACCGTGAGATTAATTCCCGCGAGAAAACTTTCGCGCCGGTAGTGGTAGCCGACCAGTTGCCCGGTGCCACCGCGGGCGGCCGTCCCATTTCCGGCGAAGGAAAAATCCTGCAACAAGGCAAAGAATCGGCCATCCTTGGCCCCACGCCTTGGTTCCTTACTCCCGATGCCGTTTTCTGGGCGCTGTTTGTCATTTGCACGGCCATCACCATCCGCGACATCCGCCGCGGCCGCTCCACGCGCTGGCTCGACACCGCGCTGTTCGGCACATTCGGCCTTGCAGGGCTTTTGCTCACATTCCTCATTTTCGTGTCGCTTCACGAAGCCACATCGCCCAACTGGCTCTATGGGTGGCTCAACCCGTTCTGCCTCATTGCCGCAGTGGGAATATGGATAAAAAAATGGAAAAATGCGGTAATTTGCTATCAATTTATTAACTTTGCAGTGCTCATTGCGCTTTGTCTGCTCTGGCCGCTGACAGCGCAAGCCTTCAACACGGCTTTTATTCCGCTTGTCGGCTGCGACTTAATGCGCTCGGCATCATATATTTATGTCAATAAAATTAGGAAATAACGACTCCCTCGGTTCGCGTCTTGTGGTCGCCTTCATCGCTTCGATGTTGGGCGTCTCTGTCGGCGCGCAGACGGTCGAGCGTCCCAAGCTCGTGGTCGGCATCGTAGTGGAGGGCTTGCAGGAAGAATATATCGACCTGCTCCGTCGTCATTTCTCCGATGGCGGATTCAACCGCCTTATAACCAACGGCGTGGTAATTGCCAACGCCGATTACGGCACAGCCGTCGACCCGGCCGCTGCCACCGCAATGATTTTTACCGGCGCGGCGCCGGCTCGCAACGGCATCCCCGCCGCCGAGGTATTCGACCGCAATACATTACGCCCTGCCGACGTGCTCAACGACCCGGCAGTCCTTGGCAATTTCACCGACATCACCGTGTCGCCACGGGCATTGGCAGTGACGACAATCGCCGACGAGGCCCGCATTGCCGGCTCCGGAGTGACCTACGCCTATGCCATTGCGCCCGACCCCACCCAGGCCGTGATTATGGCCGGACACGCCGGCAACTCCGCCATATGGCTCAACGACCGTAATGCCAACTGGGCCTCATCGTCGTTCTACGCCGAGACACCCACAGAAATCGGTCTGCGCAACCGCATGCAGCCACTGCGATCGCGCATGGACACAATGCAATGGACGCCCCTGCTCCCGGCCGACCGCTATCTGCTCCTGCCCGACCACCTTACGCACTATCCGTTCCGCTACGTCTACCGCCCCGGAACCGATACCGAAAAAATAGCCATGCTCAAAAATTCCCCGGCCGTCAACGCCGAGGTTACGTCAATGGCTATCTCCCACCTCGACAATCTCAAGCTCGGCACTCACGAGGGTGGCTCCGACATTCTCTCGCTCGCATACACCGTAGAGCCGTTTGCCTATTCCAAGAATACCGACAACCGCTACGAGCTGCAAGACGCATATTACCGCCTCGACGCCAACCTGGCCCAGCTTTTCAATTCTATCGACACAAAAGTCGGGCTCAACAATACCCTCATTTTCCTTGCAGCCACACCTCCGCCGTCGACAAGCCGCCGCGACGACGAGCGTTGGAATCTTCCGTTCGGCGAGTTTTCCACACGCAAGGCCATGTCGCTCCTCAACATGTATCTCATGGCCATGTACGGCAACGGCGACTGGGTCACCGGCTACCACCGTGGCGATTTTTACCTCAACCATAAACTTATAAAGGACCGCAACAAGAACCTCACCGAAGTGCGACGTGAGGTGGCGTCCTTCCTCCAGCGCATGTCGGGCGTAAGCTCGGCCTTCACTATCGACGACATCCTCGGCGGTGAAGTTGGCACAAACGGCGACGCCGAAAAGCGCAACACCGATGTGGCCACTGCCGGCGACGTGCGTATCGCCGTGACTCCCGGCTGGAAAATAACCGACGATTTCAACAACCGGCCCGAACGGCCAAACCAAGTGGTGCGCGCAGCATCGGCCACAGCGCCCGTCTTTATCATGGCTCCCGATGTCGACCCCCGTCGAATCGACACCCCTGTCGACATACGCGTCGTAGCCCCGACGGTAACGCGCCTCATGCGCATCCGCTCGCCCAACGCGGCATCTCTCCCTCCCCTCAAACTCACGAGATAACCTCTCTCCAACTCCCATCTTCCCAACTTACAAACTCAAAGAAAACTCATGTCATTCACAGATATACTTAAAAAAATATTCGGTGACAAGGCCACACGCGACCGCAAGGCCCTCGAACCCATCGCAAAACAAATCGAAGACCTCCGTCCCGAACTCGAAAAACTCACCAACGACCAGCTTCGCGGCAAAATCGACGAAGTGCGCGCCGACATTGCGGCCGCAATCGCCGACGACGAAAAAGCAATAGCCGAAAAGAAAGAGGAAATCGAAAAACTTCCCTTCGACAAGCGTCAGCCCCTTTGGGACGAAATCGACGCCCACGAAAAATCCATCCTCGATATCCTCGAAGAACGCCTCAACCACCACCTGCCCGTGGTGTTCGCCACCGTGCGTGAAACCGCGGCGCGTTTCGCCCACAACGAAACGATAGAGGTAACCGCCACCCAACTCGACCGCGACCTCGCCGCACAAGGCCGCGACTTCGTATCCATCGACGGCGACAAAGCCCTCTGGAAAAACCACTGGATGGCAGGCGGCAACGAGATGACATGGGACATGATTCACTATCACGTCCAGCTCCTCGGCGGCATCGTGCTCCACCAAGGCAAAATCGCCGAAATGGCCACCGGCGAGGGCAAGACCCTCGTTGCAACCCTGCCGGTGTTCCTCCGCTCGCTCTCGCGCCGCGGCGTACATGTCGTCACTGTCAACGACTACCTCGCCAAGCGCGACTCCGAATGGATGGGCCCGCTCTATATGTTCCACGGCGCTACGGTCGACTGCATCGACAAGCACCAGCCCAACACCCCCGAACGCCGCGCCGCCTACCGTTGCGACATCACCTTCGGCACCAACAACGAGTTCGGCTTCGACTATCTCCGCGACAACATGGCCATGGACCCCGACGACCTCGTGCAGCGTCCCCACTACTACGCCATTGTCGACGAGGTCGACTCCGTGCTTATCGACGACGCCCGTACACCGCTCATCATCTCCGGCCCCGTGCCCAAAGGCGACGACCAATATTTCGACCAATACAAGCACAACGTCGAAAACGTTGTCAAGGCCCAGCAACGCCTTTTCGTGCAGACCTTCAACGAGGCTAAACGCCTTATCGAATCCGACGACAAGGACAAGCGCAAAGAAGGCGCCATGCTCCTCTTCCGCTGCTACAAGGCCCTGCCCAAAAACAACCAGCTCATCAAGTTCCTCTCGCTCGAGGGCATGAAAAATATCCTCCTCGAAACCGAGGCCTACTACATGCAGGACAACAACCGCGAGATGCCCAAGGTGACCGACCCCCTCTACTTCGTTATCGACGAAAAGAACCGCTCGGTAGAACTCACCGACAAAGGCATCGACGAACTCACCGGCTCGGCCGAAGACCCCCAATTCTTCGTCCTCCCCGACATAGCATCGCAACTCTCCGAGCTCGAGCACATCGAAAACCTCGAAGAGCGTCAGCAGCGCAAGGACGAGCTCATGCAGAACTACGCCGTAAAGGCCGAGCGCGTCCACACCGTGACACAGCTCCTCAAAGCATACACCCTCTTCGAAAAAGACGTAGAATACGTAATCGACGACGGAAAAATCAAAATCGTCGATGAGCAGACAGGCCGTATCATGGAAGGCCGCCGCTATTCCGATGGCCTCCACCAGGCTATCGAGGCCAAGGAAAACGTGAAAGTGGAGGCTGCCACACAGACATTCGCCACTATCACTCTCCAAAACTACTTCCGCATGTACCACCGCCTCGCCGGCATGACAGGTACCGCCGAAACAGAAGCCGGCGAATTCTGGGACATCTACAAGCTCGATGTTGTCACAATCCCGACAAACAAACCCATCGCCCGTGTCGACCTCAACGACCGCATCTACCGCACCCGCGGCGAAAAATACGATGCCGTAATCGCTGAAATCGAACGCCTCCACGCTCTCGGACGCCCCGTGCTCGTGGGCACCACATCGGTGGAAATCTCCGAGAAACTCTCCCGTATGCTCCAGATGCGCCGCATCGACCACAATGTGCTCAACGCCAAACTCCACCAGAAGGAAGCCGACATCGTGGCCCTCGCCGGTAAAGAAGGCGCCGTGACCATCGCCACCAACATGGCCGGCCGCGGTACCGACATCAAGCTCACCAAAGCAGTCAAGGAAATCAAAGACCGCGAAATCGAAGCCGGCAAAGAAGTCGGCGGCCTCGCCATCATAGGCACCGAACGCCACGAATCGCGCCGCGTCGACCGCCAGTTGCGCGGCCGTTCCGGACGTCAAGGCGACCCCGGCTCGTCTGTATTCTTCGTATCATTCGAAGACCCCTTGATGCGTATGTTCGCATCCGACAAGGTCATGAAATTCATGGACCGCATGGGCTGGGAAAAAGGCGAGCCCATCGAAGGCAAAATGGTGTCAAACGCCATCGAGAAAGCCCAGAAACGTGTCGAAGAAAACAACTTCGGCATCCGCAAGCGTCTCCTCGAATACGACGACGTGATGAACAAGCAGCGCACCTACATCTACTCGCGCCGCCGCCACGCCGTGCTTGGCGAACGTATCGGCATCGACATAGCAAACATGATCTACGACACCGTCGAAAACATCGTCATGACCTATGAGATGCCCTCCGACTTCGACGACCTCCGTCTCGAAATGGCCAAAGTACTCACCATCGAGCCGCCCTTTACCGCCGAAGAATTCCCCAACCTCTCGCGCGAGGAAAAAGTAGACAAAATCTACGCCGCCGCCATCGACACCCTCGACCGTCGCTCCGCCCGCATCCGCGAGATACTCGCCCCGCTCGTGGCCCGCGCTGTCGAAGCCGGCGAGACAGGCGTGCGCAACGTGCCCGTCACCGACGGCAAGATGATCTACCCCATCCTCTTCGACCTTCAGGAAGCCGCTTCCACCGAAGCCAACTCCATCGTCAAGGAATGGCACAAGAAAATAATGCTCGTCGTAATCGACGAACTCTGGAAAGAACACCTCCGCGAACTCGACCAACTCCGACAGTCGGTACAGAACGCTTCCTACGAGCAGAAAGACCCCCTCGTGATCTACAAGGTTGAATCTTTCCACATGTTCGAGCGCATGCTCTCCAACCTCAACAACCGCGCCGTTGCATCACTCATGCGTGGCCAGCTCTATATCCCGCAGCCCCGTCCCGAGCAACAGCAGCCCCAGCCTCAGCAGCAACAACAAGTCGACCCCGAAAAAGCCGAACGCAAAGCCGACCCCGAATTCGGCCGCGCCATGCCCCGCACACGCACCGGCGCCGACTACAAGACCTCGCGCGCCACACTTCCCAGCGAAGAAGCCGCTGCCGCTCAGCGCGCCGCGGCATCCGCGCCCCGTGGCCAGCAGCAACCTGCCACGCCCGTCAAAGCTGCTCCGCGCGTAGGCCGTAACGACCTCTGCCCCTGCGGTTCCGGCAAAAAATACAAAAACTGCCACGGCCGAGGCCTCTAATCACAAAAAAAACAATTCCATCCAAACAGGTCAGTCGCCACTCCGGCGGCTGTCCTGTTTTTCCTCCACACTCCCCAACTTCCAATCTTTCCAACTTCCCTACTTTCCAACTTCCCAACTCCCCCACAAAAAAACTTTTCGCCCAAAAACTTGCACATCTCGCAAATTCCCCTTACCTTTGCACCTGCAATGTCGAGCGCATTGTCACTGCCGCAATAGCTCAGTTGGTAGAGCATTTCATTCGTAACGAAAAGGTCGTGGGTTCGAGTCCCACTCGCGGCTCCACAAAAAAGGTAATTAATTGTCTCAATTAATTGCCTTTTAATTTTTTTGGAACAATCGTATTGCACAAAGCGTTATGTTTAAAAAACATACGCTGAATGGATAGATTTAAAGATAAAATCGTTTTTGTATCCGGCTCTACGGGAGGTATCGGATATGCATCGGCCCGACGGATGGCCGCAGAAGGCGCCACGGTAATAATATCGGCCCATAATATCGACCATGTCAATGACACTGTCGCCCGGCTTTCTGCCGCCGGCTTAAAGGCTTGGGGCGTATATTACGACGGCACAGACATGGTCTCCGTAGAAAAAGCGATCAACGACACCGTAGCGCGTTTCGGGCGCATCGACGTGCTCGTAAACAATGTTGGAGGCACCGATATGCGGCGCGACGGCCCGGTAGCCGGCCTCGACCCCGCCTATTTCGAAGCCGCCATGACCATCGACCTTAAAGGCTCGCTCCTGGCCACGCGCACGGCCCTGCCATATATGCCGGACGGAACGGCAATAGTGAACATTGCCTCTATCTCGGGCATGACCGGCGACTTCCGCGGCACTCTCTACGGCATGTCGAAAGCCGGAGTAATAGCCCTTACCAAATACACTGCCACCCAATACGGCCGCCGCGGCATCCGTTGCAACGCCGTCGCACCCGGCCTTATCCTCACCAAGGCTGCCACCGACAATCTCCCTGAGGATGTCAGGGCTGTATTTGCCTTGCAGACTCCGCTGCCATATCTCGGCGACCCCGACGACGTGGGCGCCACCGTGGCCTTCCTTGCCTCCGACGATGCCCGCTACATCACCGGACAGACCATCGTGGTCGACGGCGGCATGACCTGCCACAACCCCACCGCCCTCGCCCTCCAAGACAATCAAACCGCAGAATAATTTGCCGTTCATCCGCTTTATTGCTAACTTTGCACGCAGGAACGCGAGCCTCCGGCTTGCGCCTATCGCTTAATTTAGCTTACACCTTATGGCCGACAACTACCTGGAAAAGAAAATGGAGGAGCACCGCAACGGGTCGCGTCCCATGTTCCGTGCACAGAAAAAGAAAACACGCGCGGCGTTTATCACCGACGGCCTCTCGCCTCAGGGACGCGCCACTCTCCGCAGCCTCGCCGTCGAGGGCGACTGCCGCATTGCCTTCGCCGGCACCGATTACCGCGAGGGCAACATCCTGGCCCAGGCCACCGGCTCACGCTTCTACTGCCTTTCCCTGCGCCTCTCGCTCGACCAGGCCATCGCCGACGCCGCGGCACGATTCGCTCCCCTCACGCTCGAAGTCATCGGCTGAACTTTTACTCTCCATTGGCCGTTGTATCAATGCGCGCGTTGCTTTTGTCGGGAAAAAACGCACGCATAATTTTGAACAACCGCATAAAAGCGTTAACTTTGCACCGTTAACATAATTTATCAAAAAACGATGAAAAATTTCCGCCGTTTCCTTTTCTCGGCTGTGGCTATAATCGCAATGTCGATTTCTGCCACCGCCCAATTTTCTATCGGTCCGCGCGTGGGCATCAACGTAAACTCGATGCACTTCGACTCCGACCTGTTCAAATCTGAAAACCGTGCGGGCTTCACCGGCGGCTTGCAGGCCGAATTCATGATTCCCATGGTTGGCTTTGGCTTCGACGCATCGGTGATGTATGTTCACCGTGTCAACAATGCCACCATCGACACCAACGGCACTGCCACCGCTCCTCAAATCAAGGATAAAGATTATATCGAGATACCTGTCAACCTCAAATACAAGATAGGCCTTCCCGTAATCGGCAAAATCATCACCCCCTACGTATTCACCGGCCCCAGCTTCGCGTTCCTCACATCGCGCAAGGCTATAAACGAAGCCTGGAAAAACAAGTCGACAAGCGTGGCTTGGAATTTCGGTTTCGGCGTGCAGCTGCTCGGGCACTTGCAAGTAGGCGCATCCTACGGCATTGGCATGACAAAAGCATTTGAGAAAATAGGAGCCGTTGAAGGCGTCGACATCCAGGGCAAAAACCGCTACTGGACCGTGACCGCCGCCTACCTCTTTTAAAAGTATAAACTATAAGTGATAAAGCATAAAAGACAATACACACCTTATAAACTTATCACTTATACCTTATAACTAATTCGAAACCTTCCCAGATTCAAATCATATACATCATGGACAACAAACTTCTCACCCGCGCAGCCGACAACATCCGTGTCCTTGCCGCATCGATGGTCGAAAAAGCAAAGTCGGGACACCCCGGCGGCGCCATGGGCGGTGCTGATTTTATAAACGTACTGTATTCCCGATTCCTGGTCACCGACCCCGACGATGCCCACTGGATTGCACGCGACCGCATGTTCCTCGACCCCGGACACATGTCGCCTATGCTTTACAGCGTGCTCGCCCTCACCGGCAAATTCACTGTCGAAGAGCTCAAAGAGTTCCGCCAGTGGGGCTCTCCCACCCCGGGCCACCCCGAACTCGACGTTGAACGCGGAATCGAGAACACTTCCGGACCTCTCGGCCAAGGCCACACCATGGCCGTGGGCGCCGCTATCGCCGAACGCTTCCTTCAAGCCCGTTTCGGCGACTGGATTGCCCACAAGACCTACGCCTTCATATCCGACGGCGGCGTCCAGGAAGAAATATCGCAGGGCGCGGGCCGCATCGCAGGCTTCCTCGGCCTGTCGAACCTCATAATGTTCTATGATGCAAACAAAGTGCAGCTGTCGACCGACGTCGACGAAGTGACCGACGAAGACTACGCCGCAAAATACCGTGCCTGGGGCTGGAACGTAATCGAAATCGACGGCACCGACCCCGAGGCAATAGCCGGTGCGCTTTCCACAGCTCATGCAGAGACAAAACGGCCCACACTCATCATTGGCCACACCATAATGGGCCGCGGATGCGTCACAGCCTCCGGCGAGAACTTCGAAGGCAAATGCTCCACCCACGGCCAGCCCCTCTCCAAATCCGGCGCCGACTATCCCGCCACCGTGCGCAACCTCGGATTCGACCCCGAAAATCCCTGGCTCATCGACCCCGAAGTGCAGGCACTTTACGACCGCCGAGCCGACGAGCTCCGCAAAATCGTGGCCGAACGACGCGCCGCACAACGCGCCTGGGCCGAAGCAAACCCCGAATTGCAGGCCATGCTCGACGATTTCCTCGCCGACCGCATCCCCGCCATCGACTACGAGCACATCGCCCACAAACCCGGCATCGCCACACGCACGGCATCGGCCGACGTGCTTAAAGTGCTCGGACAAAAAGTCAAGAATATGATTGTGTCTTCGGCCGACCTCGCCAACAGCGACAAAACCGAAGCCTTCCTCAAAGAAACCGGAGCCTTTGTCCCCGGCGACTTCCGCGGCGCATTCCTCCACGCAGGCGTATCGGAGCTTACCATGGCCTCGATCATGAACGGTATCGCACTCCACGGCGGACTCCTCTGCGCATGCGGCACATTCTTCGTATTCTCCGACTACATGAAGCCCGCCATGCGCATGGCCGCCCTCATGGAGCTCCCCGTGAAATACGTATTCACCCACGACGCATTCCGCGTTGGCGAAGACGGTCCCACGCACGAACCCGTCGAGCAAGAAGCACAGCTTCGCCTGCTCGAGGAACTCCGCAATTTCTCCGGCAAACCCTCGCTGCTGGTGCTCCGCCCCGCCGACTCCGAAGAGACAACCATCGCCTGGGAAATGGCCATGGAAAACCGCAATGCACCCACCGCCCTCATCCTCACCCGCCAGGACATCAAAGAAACCGTCCCCTCCGCATCCGGCAACCGCTACGCCGACGCCCAAGGCATGCGCCGCGGCGGCTACGTAGTAATCGACGCTCCCGATGCAGCCGCCACCCTCGTGGCCAACGGCTCCGAAGTGTCGCTGCTCTGCCGCGTGGCCGAAATGCTCCGCGAAGAAGGCATCGCAGTACGCGTCGTTTCCATGCCCTCAATCGGCCTTTTCAACGACCAGGACGAAGCCTACCGCCTGTCGGTGCTTCCCGCCTCGATGCCGCATTACGCCCTCACGGCAGGACTGCCCTCGACAATGCGCATGATTATCGGTTTCAACGGCCGCGTCTACGGACTCAGCAGATTCGGGGCCTCGGCGCCATTCCAGATTCTCGACCAAAAATTCGGATATACACCCGAAAATATCTGCGCCGATATAAAAAATTTCATTAAAAAATGAACTTTTTTGGATTTTTTTGCATTTAATTTAAAAATATCTAAAAAAAAGTAGTAAATTTGTCCCCGAATATTGTCTAAAATCCGGCATTGGGACTGCCCGTTGCCGGATATTCGACAATAAATAATGGACATTTAAGCCCACGAATCAATTATTTTAACTAACTATATCCAAAATTTTTCACCTATGAAAAGGACGAAACTTCTGGCCCTCGCAGCAGCAATGTGCTTCGGCGCCACAGCGTTCGCTCAAAGCAACCAAGAGGTGACCTACGTCGAAGATCCTTCGCAAGGCTATCTTTTCAACCGTTTCAAAGACAACTGGTTCATCACCGCACAAGGTGGCGCCAACGTAATGTTCTCACACGGCGACTCTGAACGCGACCTTCAGGATCGTTTCTCTCCCGCTGCCGACATCTACGTAGGCAAATGGTTCTCTCCCCTGCTCGGTTTCCGTGGCGGTATCAGCTGGGAATCTATCAAAGGCATGTCCGACCGTAAGGACGCTCCCGGCGTGCTCCTCGACAAGGCCCCCATCAACGGAAAATACAAACAACGTTTCCACAACATCGGTCCGGCTTTCGACGTGATGTTGAACCTCACCAACTGGTGGTGCGGATACCACCCCGGCCGTAAATACAACGCCATCATCTACGGCGGTATCGGCGCTTACTGGACATATGCCGCCAACTACCACGAAAAAGGCAACTCTTACGAACGCCACGGCTACAAGAGCCTCTCCGACCGCATCCTCGCCGGCCGTCTCGGCTTGATCAACTCCTTCTCGATCAGCAACCGCGTCGACCTCTTCCTCGACGTTCGTTGGACTCCCCAAGACAACAACCACCACGACGAATACGGCGACATCTACAACCGTACATCGCACAACATCTCCGCATTCCTCGGTGTTACCGTTAACCTCGGCAAGAACTACTGGAACGCTCCCGTGGTGCCCGTTTGCCCCGAACCCGAAAACTGCGACGCTCTCCGCGCACTCCTTGGCGCTGCCGAAGCACGTATCGCCGACCTCGAGAACCAACTCCAGGACTGCCTCAACCGTCCCGTTCCCGAAGCCGTTGTTGAACACGCTCCCCTCGCCACCATCTACTACCCCATCAACGTTTACCGTCTCACCCAGAAAGACAAGGTGCTCCTCAAAGGCATCTCCGATGTCATGAAGGCTAACCCCGACAAGACATACACCCTCACCGGCTGGGCCGACAACTACACCGGTAACGACCAAATCAACACCCGTCTCCGCAAAAACCGCGCTGCCGGCGTTGAAAAACAACTCATCAAATACGGTGTTCCCGCTTCTCAGCTCACAACCACAATCGACAACGGCAACCTCTGCCCCATGGGCGAAAAATACGTTGCCCTCGATCGTGCCACCACTATCAACGAGAACAACTAATAAGCTCTCCGGCCTCCGGGCCCTGTCAGCTTAATCCCCTACCGTCCGACGCCCAAGGCGTCGGACGGTTTTATTTTTCAGGAACATATTCCGGACGCACAAGCAGTGCGTCCCTGCAATACAGGCACAAAAAGTTTTTTTGACACAAGCCGAAATATAGGTGCATGGAATCGCGTAGCGATTCAAGAATGTAGCCCCGGGTGTAGCGATAGCGAAACCCGGGGTTAAGCCAAGGTAACCAAACGAGGATTTGGAGCGAGCGGCAGCGGAGCGTTCTACGTCACGGTTGGCACTTTCGAACGCTCCGGCCGGCCTACGCTCCATCACCCTAATAAACGACGTTTACCTTTCCCAGGGCTGTCGCCCTGCGCTACAATATTTGTCTCCTAACGGAGACACTTGCACCGTAATTACCGCATGACCTTTTTTATACACACTATTGAAAAAAGTTCTAAAAATTATTGCGAAATCCAACGGCATCCTATAATTTTGCCCTTGAAAAACAAACATAACTAAATGGTACAATTCATCATTACTATCCGGAAAGCAGCCGTTATCGCAATCTTTTCAATAATCGGTTTCTTGCTCACACACGCCGAGACACTTGCCGAATATGAAAAAAACACATTCGCACTTGACATTGGTTTAGGCGCCAATTTCGACTTGTCGTCACTCAACGCAGAGCAAAAGGCCGTGTTCGACCGCCGCCCGTCGACAGTAGCACAAGTAGCCTTCCGCCCGAGTTACTTCTTCTCCTGCCACTGGGGTGCATACGCCGACCTGCGCTTCAACATCTTCCGCCTGCACGAGGCCGAAAAACTGATGGACATCCTTGTCCCGGGCCTCAGCGCACTTAAACCATCGATAACTCTTGGCGGCACTTACCGCCTCGAACACTCCCGCTGGCAAATACAGCCACGGCTCGGCATCGGCTATTCAAGTTATGGCCGGCTGAAAGGACATACGAAAAAAGGCGAAATCGAAACCTATCAAAGACGCACCGGCACAATGCTTTGCCTCGATGCCGGATTCTCCGTGGCCTACCGCACGTCAAGAGTGTGCGCCTTGTTCATCGACCTGAACACGTTGCAGCAATTGTCGCCCGCAAAATACACGCGCACCACAATCGAAGACGGCGCCGAATCCGGCCTTACGGTAAAATCTCACACCTGGGGGCGCACCATGAGCGTATCGGTCGGAATCCGCCTCCAAACATCGTCCAAATAAGACCATTTTTGGCCCGCGCAATGCCGACGTACAAAAAAAATGCGTAAATTTGCGTAGATAAATTTCACCATGGCCAAAAAAATTGTTGAAACACCGTTGATGAAGCAATATGTCGAGATGAAAGCAAAGCATCCCGACGCAATATTGCTGTTCCGTGTCGGCGACTTCTACGAAACTTTTTCCGACGACGCCATCACCGCATCCGAAATACTGGGCATAACCCTCACCCGCCGCGCCAACGGTTCGGCGCAATATGTCGAGCTTGCCGGTTTTCCTCACCATGCTCTCGACTCCTATCTGCCGAAACTTGTCCGCGCCGGAAAGCGTGTCGCCATCTGCGAGCAGCTCGAAGACCCCAAACTCACAAAAAAACTTGTAAAGCGCGGCATCACCGAGCTCGTCACCCCCGGCGTGGCCCTTAGCGACAATGTGCTCAATCATCGCGAAAACAATTTTCTTGCAGCCGTGCATTTCGGCAAAACAGCAATCGGACTTTCGCTTCTCGACATCTCCACCGGCGAATTTCTCGTAGGCGAAGGCACCGCCGACCATGTCGACAAACTGCTCGCCAATTTTTCACCGAAAGAATTGCTCGTCGAACGCGGCAACCGCCCCAAAGCCGAAGCCAACTTCACAGGACGCTACCTTATGTTCGAGCTTGACGACTGGATATTTACATCCGACGCCGCCAACGAACGCCTCCTGCGACATTTCAAGACGGCAAACCTGAAAGGATTCGGAATCCGCAAAATGGACGCCGCCATAGTTGCCGCCGGCGCCATACTCCACTATCTCGACATAACCCAGCATACCCAGACCGACCACATCACCGCCCTGCGCCGCATCGAGGCCGACCGTTTCGTGCGCCTCGACAAATTCACCGTGCGCAATCTCGAGCTCGTACAGCCCCTCGGCGACGAAGGCAAGAGCCTGCTCGACGTGATCGACCGCACCGTGAGCCCGATGGGCGCGCGCATGCTGTCGCGCTGGATTCTTTTCCCCCTCAAAGACCCCGCGGCCATAAACGACCGCCTCGACGTGGTGGAATATTTCTTCCGCAACCCCGACGAGCGCGAGTCGCTCAAAGAGCACCTCGGCCACATAGGCGACCTCGAGCGTCTCGTGGGCAAAGTGTCGACCCGGCGCATCTCTCCGCGCGAGACCATGCAAGTGGCCACAGCCTTGAAATCGCTTGTTCCGATACGCGACATGTGCTCCGGCTCCGGCATGGCGGCCCTGCGCGCCATCGGCGAGCAGCTCAACGCTCTGGAATCGCTCTCGGCGCGTATCGAACGCGAGATACGCCCCGACGCACCCAATGCCATAAACCGCGGCGACGCCATTGCCGAGGGCATAAACCCCGAGCTCGACGAGCTGCGCCGCCTCGCTTACGAAGGCAAGGACTATCTGCTCCGCATACAGGCCCGTGAAAGCGAGGCCACAGGCATCCCGTCGCTCAAAATCGGCTTCAACAACGTATTCGGCTACTATATCGAAGTGACAAACACCCACAAGGACAAAGTTCCGGCCGAATGGATACGGAAACAGACACTCGTCAACGCCGAACGATACATCACACAGGAATTAAAGGATTACGAGGAAAAAATCCTCGGAGCGCAAGACCGCATACTCGTCCTTGAAACACAGATTTTCAACGACCTGGTGGCCGAAATGGCCAAATACATCCCGGCAATGCAGCTCGACGCCACTCTCGTGGCCCGGCTCGACTGCCTCAGCTCGTTTACCCGCGTGGCCATCGAAAACCGCTACAACCGCCCCGTGGTCGACGACTCGCTCGACATCCGTCTTGTCGAGGCGCGCCACCCCGTAATCGAGAAGCAACTGCCCGCGGGCGAGCCCTACATCTCAAACACCGTCGACCTCTCCAACGAGGCCACGCAGATTATGATGATTACCGGCCCAAACATGTCGGGTAAATCCGCGCTCCTGCGCCAGACAGCCCTCAACGTGCTTCTTGCCCAGATAGGCTGCTTCGTGGCCGCCGACTCGGCAAAAATCGGCGTTGTCGACAAAATATTCACCCGCGTAGGCGCTTCCGACAATATCTCGCTCGGCGAATCCACCTTCATGGTGGAAATGAACGAGGCCGCGTCTATCCTCAACAACATGAGCCAACGCTCGCTCATCTTGTTCGACGAACTCGGCCGAGGCACATCCACCTACGACGGCATTTCAATAGCATGGGCCATCGTGGAGCATATCCACGAATACTGCGGACTCCACCCCAAGACACTTTTCGCCACCCACTACCACGAACTCAACGAGATGGAGAAACTCTATCCGCGCATTGCCAACTACAATGTGTCTGTCACCGAATCCGACGGCCGCGTCGTGTTCCTGCGCAAACTGGCCAAGGGCGGTTCGGAACACAGTTTCGGTATCCATGTTGCCCGCCTGGCCGGAATGCCGCCGGCGATAGTGAAACGCGCCGACGAAGTGCTCCGTCAACTCGAAGCGGCTAACGCCCGAGGCGAAGTGTCGGCCCCGGTCGCCGCCAAAGAAGACGACGGCATGCAGCTGCGCCTGTTCCAACTCGACGACCCCGTCCTGGCCCAGGTCCGCGACGAGATATTGAATCTCGACATCGACAACCTCACCCCCCTTGCAGCCCTGACGCGCCTGCACTCCATACGCCAAATCATAACCGGAAAATAAAACAGGAACACAAGCCTCCGGGCTTGTGTACATATTATTAATTTTCACAAGCCGGAGGCTTGTGTTCCCACAACCATGAAAAAACTCATTTTAGCACTCTCTCTCCTTTGCACGGCAGCCACCGCCGTGGCCGAAAACAATCCTGCATGGCAATATGTCGATGCAAAAGACTTGCGCGTTATCAACAAAGGCTTCGACGATACGGGCCGTTTCTATTCCCGAATCCCTGCGTCGCTCGCCGACAGCGTGCGCCCCGACCTGTGGGACCGCGCCCAATGCTCGGCCGGCATCGCCGTGCGCTTTGCCACCGACTCCCGGCGCATAGGCGTGAAATATATCCTTCGCTCCGACTTCCATATGCTCCACATGGCCGACACCGGCACCAAGGGCACCGACCTCTATATCTTCGAAGGCGACTCCGCATGGCGTCATGTCAACACCAACCGGCCACGCGTCAACAATGCCGAGGATCGCATCTGCGAGGCGCAGTATGTAGAGCGTCTCGACGGCAAACCCCACGAATACATGATATATCTTCCGCTCTACGACGGCGTGGAGGACCTGTGGGTGAAAGTCGACTCCGGCGCCACAATCACTGCCGGACGCCCCGAACTTATCGCGCCGCGCGGACGCATCGTGGCCTACGGCACATCTATAATGCAAGGCGGATGCGCCTCGCGCACAGGCAACGCAGCCACAAACATAATATCGCGCGAGCTCAACCGCGAGGTCGTCAACCTCGGCTTCTCCGGCGAAGGCAAGATGGATGCCTCTATGGCACGCGCCATGGCCCGGATTCCCGACGTGGCCGCCTATATCATCGACCCCGTGCCCAACTGCACCAAGATGATGTGCGACACCCTCACCTACGATTTTGTCAAAATCCTGCGCACGGCGCGTCCCGAAGTACCCATCGTGATGGTAGAAGGCCCTATCTACCCTTACGCGCGCTACGACTCCTATTTCGGCGCCTATCTTCCTGAAAAGAACGAGGCTTTCCACAAAAACTACCTCCGCCTCAAAGAAGAAAACCCCGACAACCTCTACTACCTCACGTCGAAAGACATGGACGGCATCGAGGACGACGGCACCGTCGACGGCATCCACCTCACCGACCTCGGCTTCCGCCACTATGCCGACCACCTCCTACCCCTCCTCCGCCAAATCCTTAGCCAATAAGATGCGCCCTCACCCCGCCCTTCTCTCCATCGTCGGGCTGCTGATACTGATTGTAGCCCCGGCAGCATGCACAGCCTCGGCCCACGCAGCCCCTCCCGGCCACAAAGAGGAGATGGCAAGGCTCAAACAAGCCTGCCAGGAGGCCACGCAACGGTCGGAACATCTTCGCGCGTTGATATTGTCGGAACGGATGCTCGATATGGCAAAAGCCGAAAACGACAACTACTACATGGGCTATGCCCTTTACTATCAAGGGCTGTCGAACGTTGTGTCCGGCAAACCCGAAGACGGCAAGGCCCAACTCGACAGCGCACTTGCATATGCCACGGCTCTCGACAACGACACCCTGCTGATGCAAATTCACAACGGCTACGGAATATATCAAGCCGACACACGCATAAATCCGGCCCTGGCCCAGCGGCATTTTTTCAAAAGCCTTGAATATGCCGTGAAAATCGGCGACGGATTCAGGCAGGCCCTCGTAGAATGCAATCTGGCGGAGATAGCCTGCATCCGCAAAGACCCGGAAGGGTTAAAATATGCCCGCAGCTGCTATCAGTGGGGGCTCGCCAACGACAACCCTCAGATGATTTTCTCCGGAGCATATCAATGCGCCAACCTTTACCGCATTACCGGCGACAACGACCGCGCCATGGAAAATGTGGAAATAGCCAACGACGTGCTCAAAAAATACGGACATCAGGATGAAGAAAGCGCGTTGTACCGCTTGCGCGGATCCATCCTATTCGACATGGGGCGATATGACGAGGCCGAGCTATGGCTCGACAAGGCCCTGACTGCCGCCGACCGCGCCCAGGCCTCCAACTTGCCCGAGATTTACCTCTGCTATGCCAAAATCTACGCCCGCAGCGGCAACATATCCCGCTCCGACGCCATGATACAGAAGGGCTTGCGTGCATGCGACAGCCTGTCGACAAAATCATCACTTGCCGAACTTTACGAATTAAAATCTCAAAACAGAGAAAGAGCCGGCGACTACCGCATGGCTCTCGAGGCATACAAACTCTACAAAATCCGTTGCGACTCGATATTCGACGCGCAGGAACGACAGTCGGTAAACGAGCTCAGAGTGCAATACGACATCGACAAACGCGAGCGGGAGGCCGACCTGAGCCGGCTGATGCTTGCAAACGAGCGCAACCGCAACGCCGTGCTCGTTGTGTCGCTTTGCTCCGTGCTGTTGATTCTCATTATCCTGACATGGCACTATCAGAAGCTGCGCCGTCTCTACAAAAAAATCGTGATACGCCAACGGGAAGAAATGGAGTGTGAAAAAGCGGCGTCGATGCCACGTGAAGAAAGGACCGACGAGATATACGCCAACCTGTGCCGGCTTATGGAGGAGGAAAAAATATATACCGACAGCCACCTCACACGCGACAGGGTTGCGGAGATGCTCGGCACCAACCGTACATATCTCACACAAATTATCAAGACATACACCGGGAAAAGCTATCCGCAATTTGTAAACGGCTACCGAATCCGCCACGCGCTGCGTGTGCTTTCCGACGCCGAGTCTGCCGACTATCCACTCAAAGCGCTGAGCACAGACCTTGGGTTCAGCTCGCTGTCGACTTTCTACAAAACCTTCCAGAACGAGGTGGGAATGACCCCGTCGATGTACAAAAACATAGCCAAAGACATATAATTATTTTGTGTATTCAGCAATTTGTCGAAAGCGTAATACTTTGTTTTGCCGCAAAGTAGCCGATATTTTATATTTGCGGATATGAATACACTAATCCAACCTCATTACCTATGAAAAGAATCATTCCGATTTTTGTCGCAGCCCTGATCTGGAGCGTTGCCTCTGCCGAGAGCACCGCGCCAAAAACTGCAATGGGTTTCATCATCAGCGACGAGTACCTGCCGGTGGGATGGCACAGTTTTCCTTTGGATAATGCCTCACAACCCACAACAATCAGCACGACCGACGCCGTAAGCGCAGGAGCCATGGCAAAGGGAATCTATTATGCCCAGACCTACACACCGGGTCCAATAGCGAAAGCCTGGAACACACTCGATGTGAACACCGGCGAACTTACCCCGCTCGCCACCTGCGGCGACGACGCCCCGCTCTATGTAGACATGACCTACGACTACGCCGACAAGAAACTATGGGGTATCACACACTACGGCGGCAACTCGACCATGCTCTGCGAGGTGAATGTGGCCGACGGCTCCGTACTGTCGACAACAGACGTGGCCGGCAAATGGCTTATGACCCTCGCTTGCAGCTATGACGGCGACATCTATTCGCTGTGCAGCGACGGTTATCTTTATAAATTTGACAAGCCGTCGGGGCAATTCAGCAGCGTAGGCTTCACCGACTACGACATCGACTACATGCAGTCGATGGAATTCGACCACTCGACAGAAACCCTCTATTGGGCATCGTGTTCGTCTTATAACAGCGGCTTCTACACAATCAATCCCTCTTCCGGAGCATCTACCCGCATAAGCTCCCTCGGCACAGGCGGCGAGATGACCGGCCTTTACATTCCATTCTCCCTTGCCGACGACAACGCGCCCGGTGAAGTGACAAAAATCACTGTGGATAACTCTGCCCACGACACTTCGGTGTCGTTCCGCCTCACCCTCCCTGCGGAGACGGCCGTCGGCAGTGTCCTCGCCGAGATAACCTCCGTGACAATAGAATGTGACGGCACGCCAATCAAGACCCTTACCGCCGAGGAGTCCACGCTTTTGCCCGGAGCGGCAATAGTGTGCGACACACAAGTGGAGGAAGGCTTCCACACCTTTAAGCTGTACGCCGCAAATACAGCCGGCAACGGACTTCCGGCCACGGTGAAAACCTTTATCGGCGAAGATATTCCCTCCGCGCCGGCATCCTTAACTCTAATTCCGGACGGCAATAATGTGACAATCAGCTGGGACGCCGTCACGACAGGAGCGCAGGGCGGATATGTCGATGTGTCAACCATGACATACACAGTTGTACGCCGCCCCGGCGACATAACCGCGGCATCCGCGACAAAACAGACATCATGCACCGATCAAGTCGACGCAATGGGCGTGTACCGCTACGAAATAACCGCCGCCAACGCAAAAGGCAGCAGCACGGCCACAGAGTCGGCTCCCACCGTTATAGGCGACCATATGAACATACCTTTTGCTGCCGGATTCGACTCCGACGACGAGATTCTCATGTGGTCCATAACAGATGCCAATGAAGACGGAGCCGTGTGGCAAAGAGTGGCGTCGTCGCAAAAAGGCAATTACATGAAATTTGGCGGCAGCCGGCGCGCAGCCGACGACTGGCTCATTTCTCCTCCGATACAACTCGAAGCCGGAAAATCTTACAAGGTGATTTACGACGACTGGTGTCTAGTGCCAAGCTACGCTCCGACATATGAAATAACGTTTGGACGCGGCTACACGCCGGAGGCTCAGCAAAACGTGCTCAAAAATGCCAAAACAGAATGGTTCGAAGCCGAGACCAACTATGTATATCTGCCCGAAATCACCGATACCGGCACCTACAACATAGGTATACATGCCAAATGGGAACCCGGCTACCCGACCCTGCACATAGCAAACTTTAAAGTTGAGGAAAACCACGCGGCAACCCTCAACGCCACAGTCACCGACGGCACCGCGCCGCTTGCCGGAGCTGCCGTTGAGTTTGGCGAGGAAAAGACAATATATACAACTGATGAGAACGGACGCATCGAGGTGGTTGAGATTGAGGCCGGAACCTATCCCGTGACCGTGTCGCTGTTTGGCTTCGAACCGCAGACTCTCGACCTCACGTTTGCCGAACTTGAAAACAAAGAAGTGACAATCCCGCTCACTGAATATGACAAAGGCACCGTCTCCGGCCGCGTTTTCGGCAAAGACGGCCACGGACTGCCGGACGCAAGCATCTACCTGCACGGATATGCCGAATATAACGCAGTGACCGACCGCGACGGCAACTACACGATCGACGGCATATACCGCAAAGGCGAATATATTCTTGATGCCCACTGCATCAATTACGAGCCGGCTTCTGTCGCCGTGGGTGAAATAGCCGAGACAAACACCGCAGACGCTATCACGCTGAAAGAAAAACTCATCGCTCCCGACAATGTGGCCGATACCTACGACCGTATGAAGGTTGACCTCACATGGGACGCCCCCGTCGACCGAACCGCCACCTTCCGCTACGACGACGGCACCGACAACATGGTATTCAGCATGGAAATGTCGGTCGTTACCGACTACACGGCCGTTGGCGTGATATACGACACTCCGGCAGTGTTCACCTCCATGCAATGGAACGTATGGAACTCGGCGCAGAGCGGAGCCGATGTTGACGTGATAGTGTTCGATCTCGACGAAAATGGCCGTCCCACCAATCATATCTTATATGAAGAAAACAATTTGGAGAGCAGCAACTACGACTGGATGGAATGTGTGTTCCGTCACCCGATTATAGCTCCTCGCGGCGCGCTCTTCACTCTCCGCGGCGATGCCCGCCTGTGCATGGACGGAAGCTCCGACGATGACTTCAAGGGAGACAAAATGGTGTTCACGCACGACTACCGCACAGAGCCATTCATGTCTGAACTGCCCGGCGGAACCTCAGCATTCTACGGCAACCTTACCCTCCGGGCCGAAGGCCTGCCCTATGGCGCGCCGCGTCTTGCCGCACGCAGCCACGCCGCCGATGCCGATGCCAAATACGATGTGTTCCGCATGGCAGAGACCGACCGGCTGTCGGTCGACAAGTGGGTTCGCCTCACCGACACCCCCGTCGAGACGTGCGCCTTTACCGACACCGATTGGGCAAATGTAGAAAAAGGCCGCTATGTATATGCAGTGAAAGCCGTGTACTCCGACGGCCACAGCTCGTATGCGTCATTCTCGCCGATGGTGCCGCGTCTGCTCACCACCGATATCGTTCTATCTGTCACCACCGACACCCCCGGAGAAACCGCCGAGGGAGCCACGGTGACGCTCACGGGCATAGGCAACTCCAACAGCTACACGACTGAGGTGGCTGCCGACGGCACAGCGACATTCTCCGGTGTATGGGAGGGCTCATATCGCGTGACCTGCGCCAAGAAAGGCTACGCCACCGTCGAAAAAGACATTGAAGCGAGCGGCGCGGCCGACTATTCAGGCGAACTCGCCCTTACAGAGACCACGCAGGCTCCGGCCAACCTGCTTGTGGAAGAAACCGACACGCCGACAGAGCGACTGCTGCGCTGGAACGTGGTGGAAGGCATCTTCGACGACTTCGAAGGCCACGAAGACTGGACGATAAACTCTCCCGGCGAAACAGGCTGGTCCTATATCGACGGAGATGACTGCCGAACATATTCATCGCCCAACTATGAATTCCCCAACATGTACGAAAAGATGGCGTTTATCGTGCTTAATCCTTCGAAGACCGATTACAGCATGGTCGACAACGACTTTATGAACGCGCACAGCGGCGAACGCGTGCTGGTGTCGTGGGCTACCAACAACGGCGAGCCAAACAACGACTTCATCATTTCCCCGGAACTCAACATGCCGGTTGATTTCGCAATAAGTTTCTGGGCCCGCTGCTATTACAGCCGCTATCCAGAGACACTGCGCGTCGGCTATTCAACCTCCGGCAACAACGCCGAAGATTTCGAATGGGTCGGCAATCCGATTACGGTCGATGACGAGATATGGAAACAATTCATTGTCAATATCCCCGGCGGAGCAAAATATGTGGCCCTGAATTATATTTCTGCCGACAAATATTATATCGCGCTCGACGATATCTTCATTGGCGCGGTCGACAAGATTCCGGCCCCCGGCACCGACAATGCCCCTGCAAGAAAAGCGGGCAGCCCCATATCGTATGAGGTATATCTCGACGGCTCCATGACCGCCACCACAGCAGAAACACAATATCTGCTTCAAAACCTGAGCGAAGGACGGCACACGGCAGGCGTGAAATCGCGTTTCGCCTCGGGCCTTACCGAGATGACCACTGCTGAATTCTCAGTCGACATGTCGGGAATCGGCAGCGTTGGCGACGCGGCAGAACGCATTACCGTCGACGGCCGCCGAGTCGACGTGGCCACCGCGCCGGGCTGTGTCACGATATACAGCGTCGACGGCCGGACAGTGTATTCCGCCCACACCGCCTGCGGCAATATCACGACCGAGCTTCCCGCGGGGGTATATATCGTAAAGACTCCGGTAGCCTCCACCATGGTTGCAATCCGATAAATAATCCAACAATACTATAACGGCGGCGCGTCCCGGGTGGGACGCGCCGCTTTGTCATAATCACAAGCCGGAGGCTTATGTTCCTAATATTAATAGACGAGGGTGCCGATGGGGTCGCCGGCAAGGACGCGGGCAAGGTTGCCTGGGGTGTCCATGTCGAATACTACGATGGGCATCGAGTTTTCCTTGCAGAGGGCGGTGGCGGTGAGGTCCATCACTTTGAGGCCGCGCGAGTACACTTCGTCGTAGGTGATTTCGGTGAATTTCTCGGCCGATGGGTCTTTCTCGGGATCGGCGGTGTAGATGCCGTCGACACGCGTGCCTTTGAGCATTACGTCGGCACGGATTTCAACGGCGCGGAGGGCGGCTCCGGTGTCGGTGGTGAAGAAGGGGTTGCCTGTGCCTCCGGCTATGATAGCCACTTCGCCGGCTTCCATGGCCTCGATGGCTCGGCGATTGGAGTAGTAGTCGCCGACGGGGTACATGTTGATGGCCGTGAACACGCGTGCGGGCTGGCCGATGCCCGAGAGGGCTGAGCCGAGGGCGAGGGAGTTGATTACGGTGGCGAGCATGCCCATCTGGTCGCCGGTCACGCGGTCGAAACCGCGCGAGGCGCCTTGGAGGCCGCGGAAGATGTTGCCGCCGCCAATCACGATAGCTACCTGCACGCCCGATTGCGCCACACGGGCGATTTGCTCGGCATACTGGCCAAGGCGTTCGGTGTCGATGCCATAGCCCTGATGGCCCATGAGCGACTCACCGGATAGTTTGAGAAGGATTCGATTGTATTTTGCCATGATTATTTCTTCTTTTCGGTGTCTTTAAGGTTGATAGAGGCATCGTCGAGGCCGCGGTTGCGCAGAAGGGCGTCGACAGTGGGTTCCTGGCCGCGGAAGTTGATGTAGAGTTCCATCGGGTCGACAGAGCCGCCTTTTTCGAGCACGTTCTCGCGGAAAGCCTTGGCGGTGGCGGGGTCGAATATGCCTTTTTCCTTGAAGAGCTCAAAGCCGTCGGTGTCGAGCACTTCGGCCCAGAGATAGGTATAGTAGCCCGATGCATAGCCGTCGGAACCGAACACATGTTTGAAATAGGGCGAACGATAGCGGAAAGTGAGTTCGGCGGGCATGCCGAGTTCCTTGGCGACCTTAGCCTCGAAAGCGGCTACATCGACGGGGCCGTCGGGATTAAGTTTGCCGAATTGGAGGTCGAGCAGGGCTGCGCCGACAAGTTCGGCGGTAGTGAATCCTTGGTTGTGGGTAGATGCGGCGTTGAGGCGGTCGACCATATCCTGGGGTATCACCTCGCCTGTGACATAGTGGCGGGCGTATTGGTTGAGCAATTCGGGTTCGAGAGCCCAGTGTTCGTGAATCTGCGAGGGCAGTTCCACGAAGTCGCGGTCGACGTTAGTGCCTGCCTGGCCTTTGTAGCGGGCGCGTGTGAGCATGCCGTGAAGGCCGTGGCCAAATTCGTGGAACATAGTTTCCACTTCGTCGAGTGTAAGGAGCGAGGGTGCGCCGGCAGTGGGCTTGGAGAAGTTGCCGATATTGAAGATTACAGGACGCGAGGATGTGCCGTCGGGGTTTTGCCATGAGCCTTTGAATTCGCTCATCCATGCACCCTGACGTTTGGACGGACGGGGGAAGTAGTCGGTCATGAACACGGCGATATGCTCGCCGGTCTTGGCGTCGGCCACGTCGAACACTTCAACTTCGGGATAGTATTTGGGAGCGTCTTTCAGCGGGGTGAATTTCACGCCGTAGAGAGTCTCGGCCATGGTGAAGATACCGTTGCGCACAGAGTCGAGAGCGAAGTATTCACGCACCTTGGCTTCATCGAGGTTGTAGCGGTTGCGACGCACTTTCTCGGCGTAGTAGTAATAGTCCCAGGGGGCGATTTTGAAATTGTTGCCTTCGGCGTTGGCCACGGCTTGCATGTCGGCCACTTCCTGACGGACGCGCTTCACGGCCGGACGCCAGATTTGCATGAGCAGGTTCTCGGCGTTTTCGACGGTCTTGGCCATTACGTTGTCGGTCATGTACGAACCGAAGTCCTTAAAGCCGAGCAAGGCAGCCTTGCGGGCGCGCAGGCCGAGGATTTCGGAGATTACAGGATAGTTGTTGTATTGTCCCGAGGAGGCCAGCGAGGTGTAGCCTTCGTACATTTCACGGCGCAGGTCGCGGTCGTCGGCATATTGCAGCAGAGGCAGACGCGAGGGAGCGTGGAGGGTGAACACGTATTTGCCTTCCTTGCCGCGAGCCTTGGCTTCGTCGGCGGCCTGGTCTATGCTCGACTGAGGCAGGCCGTAGAGGCGGGCGGAGTTGTCGACCACAATCTCAAACGAGTTTGTGGCGTCGAGGAGGTTTTTGTTGAATTTGAGGAAAAGGTCGGCAAGACGGGTGTTTATTTCTTTGAGCTCGGCCTTCTGTGCGGGGTCGAGAAGCGCGCCGTTGCGGGTGAAGCGTTTGTAATAGTCCTCGACGAGGCGGCGTTGGTCGGAGTCGAGGGCGTCGCGCTTGTCGTAAACGGCTTTTACGCGGGCAAAAAGCGCGTCGTTCATCATCACGTCGTCGGAGTGCTGTGAGTAGCGGGGAATGAACGTGGCGGATATTTCATCGAATTCGGGCGATGCGTTGGATTCGGTGAGGTTGAAGAACACGGTGGTTACGCGGTCGAGAATCGGGGCAGAGTTCTCGAGGGCGAGGATGGTGTTTTCGAAAGTCGCGGCCTCGCGGTTGGCGGTGATGCCGTCGACATTGCTTTTTTGCTCGGCGATACCTGCTTCGAGAGCGGGCAGGTAGTGCTCGTAACGGATTTGCTCGAACGGCGGAATCTGATAGATAGTCCGGTATTCGGAGAGGAACGGATTGTCCATTGCTTGAATTGACGCGGAGGACGCCGCAGCCAGCAACGCCGCTCCAAAGATTAGTTTACGCATAATTATTTATGTTTGTGAATTGTTTTTTGAGAGACAGTCGATGGCCAGGGCGGCAAGTCGCAGGCCGAATGTGGCTGTCACAGCCATTGAGGTGCCCTTCGGCTCTCCCGACAGCGGCTCCTCGGAGAAGACGCAACGGAATTTGCGCGCCGGGCGTGTTCCGCCGCGCTTGAACCGCTGGCGCAGGGCACGCGCCAAGGGGCATCCGCGCACTTTCCAGAATTCGGCCACTTCGACGCGTCCGGGGTCGAGCCTCTGCGCGGCCCCCATCGACGAGAAGAGCTTTATGCCTTTTGCCGTGGCCGACAGGATGAGGTGGGTTTTTGAGGCCACGGAGTCGATGGCGTCGATTATTACGTCGTATTGCGCGATATCGAAATCGGAGGCCGACTCTTCGTCGTAGAACCGCACCACCGGCTTTACCTCGGCTTCGGGACGAATTGAGGCGAAACGCTCGGCAAGCACCTCGGCCTTTGGACGCCCGACGGTGTCGACCGTGGCCGGCAGCTGGCGGTTGATATTCGACACGTCCACCACATCGGCGTCGATGAGCGTAATGTGGCCGACGCCGGCCCGGAGCAGGGCCTCGGCGGCCCATGAGCCTACTCCTCCCACGCCAAATACGGCCACACGCGCCCGGGCAAGACGCCCGAGAGCGTCTTTGCCCATGAGCAATGCTGCGCGTGTGAGGTCGCCGTTCATCGTACAAACACGCGACGGCCAAAGTCGTCGATTACCACGACGTAGAGGCCAAACGGGAGGTTAAACTCTGTCTGTCCGGCACCGACGGGACCATTGTAATTGGTTATGCCGTCGACGCTGTAAATCTGTACTGTGGCGGGGGCAGCCGTTTCTACCACGAGCATGCGGTCGCGGCAGAAGGCATCCCACGTGCGGTGGGTGTCCTCGATGTCGTCGATGCCCGAAGCATTGTAGTCGGAGATGGCGATGTCGTCGATGAAGAAGCGGGCTCCGGCAGTCTGGGCAAGACGGATACGCGCAGCCCCGGGCACATTTGCCGTGAAGCGGAACTCGGCATAGTCGCCGGAGGTGATATTTACGGGCTGGTCGACTTCATGCCATGTGAGGCCATGGTCGTCCGACACTTCGAGCTTCACCGTGGCGTCGGCTTCGCTCGCCAACCATTTCTTGGCGAAAAACGACACTACGCCGATGCCGCGGGGCTTGTCTTGAAGCATTTCGAGTGCGGAGTTGGATTTTTTGCTTGTGCGTACAACTTGAACGCCGCCATGTGCATCTTTTTTATCTGAATCATAGATGCCGGCCTCGGTCACCTTCCATTTCGAGGCGGTGCCGAAATATTCGCCGCCGGAATAGCCTTCGAGAGAAGATTCGGCTTCGAAATCCTCGACGAAGGAAGCGATGGCGGCCACGGTGGCCTCGACTTCGTAGTCGTCGGTGCTGTACGCTCCGGCGTCGATGCCGATTGTGGTGTCGAACACACCCTCCTTGGCAGAGTTGACGCGCAGATAGAAGTGGTCGTCGAGCGGCGATGCTGTGATGGAGCGCGTCCATGTGCCTTTGTCGAGCGAGAGTTCAAACGGCTCGTCGACAGAAATCACGATGTCGTCCTCTACATTTTCCACGTCGAGGAGTATTTCATAGGCTTCGGAGGGCTCGCCGGGCGCGGCTTCCATGATAAGGTCGCCGTCGTAGAGCAACTGTATCGAGGGGATGGGGGCTTTTGTCGTAACCGACACCTTGTTCGACGTCAGGGTCTGCGATGTGAGCCAGTATTCGTATTCGGTGCTCGAGAACAGGTTGAACACCGTGGCGCGCTCTTGGGCTGCCTTTACTTTCACGGGATAACCCGGAGCGGCGGCGCCGGAGGCTTTATCCTGCACATAGAGCGTGTAGTTGCCTGAGGCATCGGCGTCGCCGACGTTGGTCCACACGGCGGTGAACGAGCGGTCGCTCACATTTATGGCCGTGCCTGCGGGGAGGCCTGCGAGGGCCGATGCCGTGAGAGTGACACGCGACGAATATGTGCCTGATTTAAGAGTAAGCACGCCCGAGAATGAGCCTGCCGATGTGGCCTTGAATGTTACGGTGAGCGATGTGCCGTCGGCAGCGTTTACTTTCGACACGGCAATCTGCGAGGGCGATACCGAGAAGCCGGCGCCGGAGATTGTGGCTTTCACCACTTCGGTGAGGCCAACGCCTTTCACCTTGATTTCCACCGACTTGGAAAGCCCCACGGCGCAAAGGCCGATGTCGGCCACAGAACCGTCGGCGGGAAGCATGAGCTCGGGCTCGGTAGTGGCGCCGAGACTCCATTTGGCGTCTTTTTTCGAACCCCAGATATATTCGGCCAGTTCGGGGTGGTCGATAAACGGGTTGCGGTTGTGCTGATGCTTGTACACGGCATTGTTACGGTCGATTTCCTTTTGCGACACGGGGTCCTGGCGGTGCCATTTGAGAAGCATGTCGATAGCCCAGGATTTATACACGGGATAATTGTTGCCGGCAAGCATCTGGCCGCCGTTGCCGGAGGTCCAGCCGCTGATTTTGTCGTTGTAGGCGGCAGCCATATAGAAATATGAGCGGGCGAAGTCGCCTTTATATTGGTCGTCGGGCTCGAACACCTCGCCGGAAAAGCCCGGGAAGGTTGAGTTGCCGAGACGGCCCAGAGGGCGCACCGATCCGTTGGACGGCAGATAATCCCCGCCGGCACACTCGCCGAAAGGATAGTTGCTCCGCTGGTTGTTTACCTTTCCGTCGGTAGGATAGAGATGGAAAGCGTCGGAATATTGATTGGCCTTACCGCCTCCCCACCAGCTTTTCGGGAAGGAATGTTCACGGTTAAGGCAGTCACCCACGTTCTTATAATTGCCGCACTTTGTCCACGAACGCCACTCTTTTGTGGAATACATATCCCAGACCGTGCCGTTGGGGCGCACGTCCGAGTCCTTATACACGTTCCAAAGGCCGTCGTAGGTCACTTTTGTATGGGGGCCTACCGTCTCGTACAGCCGCATAAGCAAATCCTTGCCTCCGGCTCCCTCGCAATTCTTGTAATATCCGTCAGGCTCCTGCCCCATTACCAGGGCCGGCGCCAAAAGCAAAGATAAAAGAATACGTTTCATTTCAAATTTTAAATATGACAATATTGGTTATCAGGTGGTTTTAACACATAATATGATGTGACAGGGCACAAAACACCCATGCACACCACAAAATTACAAAAAAATCCCGCACAAGGCTGAAAAATAGAAAGTTTTTGAAATTTTTAACCCAATATTTTGGGAATTTGCAATAAATTCCCTACCTTTGCGAAGTTTTTTCACCCGATACTTTTTCAACAAGATTCGACAATGGGAAAGTTTACAGAGTATAACGTGCCGCTGAAAAGCCTCGCGCCCGGCGTGCACGAGTTCGAATACCATCTGGAGCAGCCGTTCTTCAACAACATGGAGGACGACGAGATTCATGGTGCCGACCTCGATGTGAAACTCACCGTAGACTACCGCAACGACAGCTACCGCCTTCACTTCCATATCGAAGGCACGGCAACGCTGATTTGCGACCGCTGCCTCGACAACCTCGACATCCCGGTTGACACCGATTACGAAATCACCGTGGAATACGGCGACGAATACGGAGGCGACGACGAGCACATGATTCTGCCCGAAAGCGACCCATCGCTCAACGTGGCCTACATAATCCGCGACACCGTGCGCCTGGCCATACCGATGAAGCATGTTCACCCCGCCGGCAAATGCAACCGCCAGATGAGCAACGCCCTGCGCAAGCACCGCGCCACATCGTCTGCCGACCCCGATGCCGAACTTGAAGAAACACTTATCGACGAGATGGAGTCGATGCCCGACAACGACGGCGCCACCGACCCGCGTTGGGACGCCCTCAAAGGCCTTGGCTCCGGCTCCGACGAATAATCCTCCCGGCGAAAAAGAAATCAGAAATTAAAAACTCATAAAATATATTTTGCAATGGCACATCCTAAACGAAAACAATCCAAGACCCGCACTGCGAAACGCCGTACACACGACAAGGCCGTAGAGCCCACAATCGCACTCTGCCCCAACTGCGGCGCATGGCACGTTTACCACACCGTTTGTGGCGAATGTGGCTACTACCGCGGACGTCAGGCCATCGTTAAAGAGGCTGCTATCTAAACAGTCCCCGGCCTGATATAAATCGGTGCAAGGCCAAATTTCCTCCTATGGCGTCAGTTGCCGGCCGTCACAATCAACACGCGACGGCATCGGCAACATTAAGCGACGCTTATAGGAGTGTATTTGTATTGCATAAAACATCAAACTACACCCCTTCACATTCATAATTAGCACTTCACAAAAATGGTAAACGCCCGCATAACCGGCATAGCCTCATATGTTCCCGACGATATTCTCGACAACGAAATGCTGTCTAAAATCGTCGACACCAACGATGAATGGATCACCTCACGCGTAGGCATCAAAGAGCGCCACATCCTTAAAGTGGAAGGCGCCGGCTCATCCTATATGGGCACAAAGGCCATAGAAAAACTTCTTGCCGAAACAGGCACAGCTCCCGAAGACATCGACCTGTTGATTTGCGCCACTTCCAACCCCGACTACCGATTCCCGTCGACCGCCTCGGTGATGATTCACAACTGCGGACTCACCAACGCCTACGGTTACGACCTCGAGGCTGCCTGCGCCGGCTTCATCGTAGGACTCCAGGATGCCAACGCATATATCCGCTCGGGACTCTACAAAAAAGTGCTTGTCGTGGCATGTGAAATGATGTCGTCGATGACAAACTATACCGACCGCGCCACCTGCCCCCTCTTCGGCGACGCAGCAGGCGCTGTGCTCGTTGAGCCCACCGACGACAATACAGTAGGCGTTATCGACGCCGTGTTCCACGTCGACGGCACCGGACGCGACCACCTGCTCATGAAAGCCGGCGGCTCGGTTAAGCCCGCCTCCCACGAGACAGTAGACGCCATGGAACATTGCGTTTACCAAGAAGGACGCGCCGTGTACAAACACGCCGTGACCGACATGCTCACATCGTCGCTCGACGTGATGAAGCGCAACGGCCTCTCCGTCGACGACATAGCATACCTCATCCCCCACCAGGCCAACCTCCGCATCATCGAGGCTGTGGCCGAACGTGCCGGAGTGCCCATGGAAAAAGTGCTCGTCAACATCGAACACCGCGGCAACACATCGGCCGCCACCATTCCCGTGTGCCTCGACGAGAAAAAGCACCTCCTCCACAAAGGCGACAAGCTGATTCTCACCGCTTTCGGCGCAGGATTCACATGGGGTGCCATGTACCTTGTCTGGGACCTCTAATTGCCGTGTGACGCCTTCTCCAAAAAGATTTTTTCAAAAATAGCATCCCAAAAGGTGCTATTTTTGTTATATTTGGAGAACATAAAACAAAAATAGACAATGACCGACAATTTCAAATCAGGATTCGTCAACATAGTTGGCAACCCGAATGTGGGCAAATCCACGCTCATGAACGACCTCGTGGGCGAACGCATCAGCATCATAACATCCAAAGCTCAGACTACCCGCCACCGCATAATGGGCATCGTAAACGCCCCGGAATACCAGATTGTGTTTTCCGACACCCCCGGCGTGCTCAAGCCTAAATACAAATTGCAGGAATCAATGCTCAACTTCTCCGAAGGAGCGCTCACCGACGCCGACATACTCATCTATGTCACCGACGTGGTGGAAAATCCCGAGAAAAACGCCGAATTCCTCGCCCGCGTGGCAAAAGAAAAAGTGCCCGTGCTGCTGGTGATAAACAAAATCGACCTGCTCAAATCGCAAGACGACCTTGAAGCCATAGTGTCGAAATGGAAAACCATCCTGCCAAACGCAGAAGTGTTCCCCACATCGGCACTCGAACACTTCAACGTGACAAACCTGATGACACGCATTGTCGAACTCCTCCCCACCGGACATCCCTACTTCGGCACCGACGCCCTCACCGACAAACCCGCCCGTTTCTTCGTCACCGAAATAATCCGCGAGAAAATCCTCACCAACTACGACAAGGAAGTGCCCTACTCCGTAGAAGTGATTGTCGAAAAATTCGACGAAAAAGAAGGCGCCATCCACATCATGGCCGTGATCTACGTAGAACGCGACTCGCAAAAAGGCATAATCATAGGCAAAGGCGGCTCGAAGCTGAAAAAAGTGGGCATAGAAGCCCGTAAAGACATCGAGACATTCTTCGGCAAGAAGGTATATCTCGAACTCTTCGTAAAAGTCGAAGACAACTGGCGCAACCGCGAAAACAAACTGCGCTCCTTCGGCTACATAGAATAAATCAAATCGGCTTAACCCGACTTATCTCGACTTAATTCGATTTATCTCGAAATATCTCGACTTAATTCGATTTAACCCGACCTAACAACAATAATACATGAGCCAATTAACAGCAATTGTCGGACGCCCCAATGTGGGAAAATCGACGCTCTTCAACCGTCTGACACAAAGCCGTACAGCAATCGTGGACCCCACCGCCGGCACAACACGCGACCGGCAATATGGAAAGGTCGACTGGAACGGCCGCGAGTTCTCAATCGTCGACACCGGCGGCTGGGTTGTCAACTCTGAAGACATATTCGAATCCGAGATCAACAAGCAGGTAGAGCTCGCAATCGAGCAGGCCGACGAAATCCTTTTCGTGGTCGACGCCATGAACGGCGTGACCGACCTCGACGACCATGTGGCCGAAATCCTGCGCAAATCTAAAAAACCGGTAATACTCGTGGCCAACAAAGTCGACTCCAACGACTGGCTCTACAACGTGCCCGAGTTTTACGGCCTTGGCCTTGGCGACCCCATCCCCGTGTCGGCCGTGAGCGGATACGGCACAGGCGACCTCCTCGATATTGTAGTCGAGAAACTTCCTCCTGTCGACCCCGACGAAGCCGAGAAACTCGAAGACATACCCAAATTTGCAATCGTGGGACGCCCCAACGCCGGCAAATCGTCGATAGTAAACTCCTTCATCGGAGAAGACCGCCACATCGTGACCGACGTGGCCGGCACCACGCGCGACTCCATATACACACGCTACGACAAATTCGGCTTCGACTTCTATCTCGTCGACACCGCAGGCATCCGCAAGAAAAACAAAGTGAGCGAGGACATCGAATACTATTCCGTGATACGCTCCATCCGCGCCATCGAGGCCTCCGACGTGTGCATCCTCATGATCGACGCCACCCGCGGCATCGAATCCCAGGACGTGAACATATTCTCGCTCATCGCCCGCAACAACAAAGGACTTGTCGTTGTGGTGAACAAATGGGACCTTGTAGCCGACAAATCGCAGGCCGCCATCGACCATTTCCGCGAGGCAATACGCAAACGCTTCGCGCCGTTTACCGACTTCCCCATCATCTTCGGATCGGCCCTTACAAAACAGCGCATCTTCAAGGTGCTCGAAACCGCCGTGCAAGTCTACAAGAACCGCAAGCGCGTCGTCCCCACCTCGGAAGTAAACCGCATGATGCTCGAAGACATAGCCGCATATCCGCCACCCGCCAACAAAGGCAAATATGTGAAAATAAAATATGTGACCATGCTCAAAGGCGCGCAGGTGCCCACATTCATCTTCTTCTGCAACCTGCCCCAATGGGTAAAAGAGCCATACCGCCGCTATCTCGAAAACAAGATACGCGAGCACTGGGATTTCTCCGGCACGCCAATCTGCGTGTTCATGCGCGAGAAATAGCTTTCCAGCCCCTCCCCCCTCGTTTATGTCGCTTTTGTCGCATCCCCTCTCGTTTATGTCGCTTTTGTCGCTTATGTCGTTTTTGTCATAATCGTCAAAAGCGACAAAAGCGACATAATCGACAAAAATCTAATACCTTACCCCTATGGCCATAACCTTCAACGCCGCCCCATCCTATTTCTGGCTTGACACCTGGGTGCTTGCAAACATTATTGAAATCGCAACCCAAGACTTCTGCAATCGCTTTGTCGATTACAAGATAGACCCTGCGCGGCGCCTATACGACCAAATGGTCATGGCTGCCCGCTCGATCCGAGCAAATATTGCAGAGGGGTCCGGCCGACATGAGACATCTTTCGAGACCGAAATGCGTCTCACAGATGTTGCGCGCGCAAGTGCACATGAATTATTAGGCGACTTTATGAACTACCTTATGCGCCATAATCTTAAAGCATGGGAACTTCACGACCCGAAATATCAATCCACATACTTTCTTAAACTGGCAAAGCCGCAATATGGTGAAAATTTCATAATGGATGCGATGACACATATAGCATCTCAGAAAAAGCGTTATGATTGCTTTCTCGAACGCGGAACAGAAGAAGATGCCGCAAATTGCCTGCTTGTCTTGTGCCTGAAAATAAACGCCATGCTCACAAAAATGCTCGGGGCACAGCTGCAAGAATTCAAAAATCAAGGTGGGTTTACGGAAAACCTGACAAAAACAAGGTTAGACAGCCGACGCGAACAAGCCATATCAGAGGGGGCTCCGGCTTGTCCCAAATGCGGAAAGCCTATGCTGCGACGCACTATCCAACGCGGCGTCCGTCAAGGGCAGCAATTTTGGGGATGTTCCAACTATCCTGAATGTAACGCTACTCTTAAAATTTGACACCATATACACTCCAAGCAAATCTTATCCATGAAAAGAATAAAAGTAATTTTGGGGGGCATAATGCTGGCGGGTGCCATCTCGGCCGGCGCTAACCCTTTCTATAATAAAAGCATTGTGATTCATCACCCCGATTTGAGCCGGACGGCGATAACCATCGAGGAGGGCATGTCGACAACATTTGCCGACGGGCATCTGGTGTTGAGCCACTCCAAAGACGGCGCAGCATACGAGATACGACAGCCGCTTTCCGATGTGAGCCGTTGGACTTTTTCCGACAGCGAGGGCGATTCGGGCCTATGGGAAACGGCAGGCATCGCCGACGCCGTGCTCCTCATGGAAATACGCCTCGACGGCTCAACGCTGCATGTAGAGGGCACGGGCCAAGACGCTCCCGTGAGATTATTTTCCGCCGCCGGCGTTTTAGCAGCCGCAGCCACCGGGCCGTGCTCGATGGACCTCTCCGCGCTTGCCCCGGGCGTATACGTGCTCTCTGTTTCCGATAAAACGTTTAAAATAGCCGTAAAATGAAAAAGTCGATAATCACCATGCTGGCTCTTGCCATGTGCGCCACCGTGGGCGCACAAAACGAGCATATGTATATCTTCCGCAACAACCGCAGTTTCGACTTTTTCCGGCTTTCCGACATAAGCGAAATCACCTACTCGGGCACCGGCGGCAAGTACTCGACGATGGCAGTAAAGACCGCCACGGAAGAAAAGAGAATTACAATGCAGCAAATCGACAGCTGCGTGGTGCGCTCCACGGCCATCCCCGACATATATGTCAACCTCACGGAGTATCCCGACATCGACCAGCTGTTCGACGGCAACGGATTCAACAAATCCACCATATACGCGGCCCGTCTGCGAATGGATGGAAACGGAATGTACGACGACCTGCCCGAGCAAGAGGTGGAATTCCGCGGACGCGGCAACTCCACATGGTCGTTCAAGAAGAAGCCCTACCGCTTCAAAATGAAGAAAAAGGCATCGGTGTGCGATTTGCCCAAGGCCAAGACGTTTGCCCTGATTGCAAACTATATCGACCCCTCGCACATGCGCAACGCTGTGGCACTGTGGGTGGCGCGTGAGCTGGGGCTGCCATATACCAACCACACCGTGCCCGTGAACGTATATCTCAACGGCTTCTACCGCGGAGCATATTTCATGACCGAGAAAATCGGCATCGGCTCAGGCTCCGTCGACATTGACGAAAACACCGGCATGCTTTTCGAACTTGACAACGCGCTCGACGAAGACTACACGTTTATATACACTTTTGCCAACGACCGCTCGAAATCGCTGCCCGTGATGGTGAAAGACCCCGACCTCGACGAGATAAAGCCCAACCCGGTGGAGCGCACGGCCTACCTCAACGACTGGCAAAGTGATTTTTCAAGAATGGCAAATGCCATAACCTCGCCCGCGGGCAAGCGTCTGGCCGACTATATCGACGTTGAGGAAGCGGCCCGCTACGTGCTTGTCTACGCCCTGTCGTGCAACGGCGAGCTGCAACACCCCAAGAGCATGTATATCCACAAAGAAGCGCTCGGTGCCGGCCATGTCTACCATTTCGGCCCGGTGTGGGATTTCGACTGGGCCTTCGGATTCAACGGCTACTATCACGGCGACCATAAGGGGCTGCCTTTTGCGGCCGACCTTGAATATGCCGGCGCGTCGTTTTTGCAAGCCTTGGCCGGAAATCAGGAATTCCGCACGGTGTTCAAGCGCGTGTGGGACGATTTTTATGCCAACATCTATCCCCGCATGTTCGATTTCATCGAAAATTATTCATGCACGATTGAGCCGTCGGCCCGGCGCGACGGTCTGCTCTGGCCCGACGACAACATAGGCTGGGCCATGCACACGAGCAGCTTCGACACGGCAGAACATGCCGCCGAACTGTCGTCGTGGCTAAGAAAACGTGTCGAGTGGTGCAACACCCACCCCAATTGGGGCCTTTACTGACACCGTTCAGTCGCCCGTGAGCGAGGCGGTGGATGAATCGTAAGTGAGAGTGCGCGTAGACAGGCGCACGGTATATATCGGCGGTCGGCGCGTGGCAGCGTAGACCGCCGCTGTGTTTTCAGTGGCTTCAAGATGCTCGTAGAGCGGCTGCGGAAGGCGGTCGAATAGAAATGTAGGCGGAAGGATGGCTCCGTTGCCGTCGACAGCAGTCCATTCGCCTTCTGTATCGAAAGTAAGCGTAGGGCCATGCTCGATGCGGGCCACGCTGCCTGTGGCGGTGACGGTGAAAGACGCCATCTCCGAATTGGGCCAGTACTGCGACACAAACATCTGTATTTTCTGCGGCATCTCGTCGTAGACATCATTGTTGCCGCATCCGCAAAGAGGCAACAGCACGGCAAAAGCCATAATTAATATACCTGCAAATCTTTTCATGCTTTTTTAACACTTCCTCACACTTTTTTGTTCGCAAAAAACCCCGGTTGCCGGAAATGGCAGCCGGGGTTTGATATTTATGATTTCAAGCAAGGATCAGAAGCGTACCTTGGTGGCTTTCGTGCCTTGGCGCACGATGTAGACCTCGCCCTTGACGGGATTGGCCACGCGCATACCCTGCACGTTGAAGTATTCAGCTTCGGAGCCATCGGCGGCTATATCCTCGATACCTGTGGTCTGACCACGGAATGTATTTTCGTCGGTGGTGATTTTTGTCGTACCGCCACGGTAGAGGATAAGTTTGGGATGATTCTCAACAGGCTGATCTTCTTCGGAAGCACGCGAGCGCACGGCAGCGGGTGTTTCGGGTTCGAGAGGCATGAGTTTCTCGCCTTCCATTACAGTTACGATGTCACGGTAGAAGACATAGAGAGACGTAATCTGCACCACGGGATAGATGTCGCCATCTTCGAAACCGATAGCAATCCATTCGTTGAAGAGGGGGTCGTCGGAGCAATCAACTTCCACGCCGGGTTCCGGAGATGCCGGTGTGTGACCGGGTTTGTGCTCGAACAGGCGGGGCACGGCATAATAATTGTTGTAAGTGCCGTCGGCGTTGCGGCTTACTTTACCGGGGACGTAAGTTTCGATCTGGTAATACTTGGCCTGCATATCCACATTGACATCGGCATCGGTCACGTCGTCGGGAGCCTCATATTGCGTGTTGTCGGGATCGGGAATATGGATGGGGTCGCCATCGTCTTCCATATGATAGTGGCCTTTGTACTGGTAGCTCCATGTGGTGCCGTTGTCGTCGAGGTGCTTGCCCATACGGATTCCTTGGATGCTGGGTTCGTATTTGCCGGGGCGGTGGATACCGACGCAGCGGAGCTCATCGTAGTCGTAAGTGGCGTGGAGCACGCGGCGGTCGTCGGTGTTGTAGCGGAAGTCGGTTGCTACGATTTCAAATATCGGGTTCACCTCGGCCTTGGGGCTGAGTTTACGAACATACATGAAGTATTTGTAGTCGCCTTGGGTGTAGTCTTCGTTGCCGGTGGCAGTCTGTTTGTCGACATACACGGTCTCAGGTTCGAGAACTTCGCCGGCGGTGTTGGTGATGCGGGTAGTATAGCGAATCTGATAGTTGTCGAGGATGGCGTCGGATACGTTGGGACGACGGAATGAGAAGCGGCATGTGAGTTCCTTCACGGTGAAGTCGTCGATGGCGAGAGTGATGTCGTCGCCGTTGACACCTTCAACTTCCGAGCCGGCTTTATCGAACACTACGCTCGACGGGATTTCGTCGGGACGGTCGGCGCGGCGCACATAGTAGGTGTAGCGGATGTTGTAGGGCTTGGCAATTTCGGGATGCGACTTCACGGTAGCCTCGGAATGTTTCTCTTGACGCACACCTTCGTTGGTAGGCTGGTAAGAGAACGACATCTCGGCAGAGAACGAACGGGAAGCGAGGTTACCGTCGATCATGAACACGTGGCCGATCATACCGTTGACAGAAGCGACGGCTTCCACAGGTTCGGCAGATTCGCCCTTGTCGGTTCTGGCGTCGGTGTGGGTGAGCATCACTTTCGGGGCTTTCGTATAGTCGTCCTCGATGTCGCCGCGCAGGGCGGCAGCCTTCATGTTTGCGGTGTAGGCGAGCGAGGTGTCGAAAGCCTTGATGTAGTAGTTCGAAGTCCAGAAGTAGAGTTCGGGAGTGTCGATAATGTTGTTTGCTATGTGAGAATCCACCGACACGGTTTCGGAGGTGCGAGAGTTTACGGCGAAGTATTTGCCGGTACCTTCGGGACGGTAGGTAAGATAGTCGTAATCGGAAGAAACGCCGAGAATTTCGCTCGCCTCTTTGGTGAGCTGCATCAGCTGGATGGCTTCGAGCGAGGGTGTGAAGTTGTAGTTGGCGATGGTGATGGGGTTGGATGCCACTACTACGCGATGCTCGCCGTTGTTGTCGGTGATTGTGGCGCGGAGCAGGTAGATGTATCGGCCGTTACGGAGCTCTTCATATTTGATGTAGTCCTCAGTGTCGATTTCGGAGCGGAGGTCGCCGCCTTCTTCGGCAGTTTTGGAAGCTACGACATAGCCTTCGGGGTTTCCGAGATAGCCAACGCGGTTCCAGTCGGCCTCATAGTTGTCGGAGGCTGTGTTGGAAGTGGCGGCGTTGTAGCGCACGATTTCATATGATGTGATGCGCGCGTCGGAGGTAAGGTCCTGGAAGTCGACAATAAGCCACTCGTGAGCGTTGTCGTTGGTGCGGGCCTTGATTGTTGCGTCGCCGAAAGCTAGGGTGGTATAGAATTTTGTACCGGTACGTGCGGCGGTGTATTCATTATCGGCATCGTCGACCGGGAAGAAGAGTTCTACGGTCTGGAAATAGGTGGGTTTGTCGAACATGAAGTTGCCGGCATCGAGCTCGAGGTCCACAGTGGTCTGCGCAGTCACGCCTGTGCCTTCCTCGTTTCCTTTGAGTTTTTCGATACCCCAGTTTATGTTGTTGCTCCACTGGGCGTTTCCGACACCGGAAATCTGTCCGCCCCAGCCGGTCCATATCTTGGTGGCGCCGAGTACCCACATGCGGGGGATTACGTAGCGGGCATAGGTGGTGTTGCCGTCGAGTTTAAGGTTTTCGTATGCCGAGCCGTTGTCGGATTTGCGAAGCTCGTCCATCCACATTGCGCCCGACTTGCTGTCGACGCGGCGGAACACGAGGTTCGACGACATCATTTCCATATTCTCTTCACCTTTCACGGCATTGAAGAAGATGGTGTTTTTCGGAGGCCACTGAGTCGAATAGATATATTTTCCGTCGAGGTCGCGCTGGGGGTTACCGTTCTCGTCGTAGAGAATCCATGCTTCCTGCCAGCCTTTGCCGGTGTTGGCCTGGCCGGGGATGAGATTACCGGTATACACGTTGCGGGTGTCTTCGTTTTCGCGTTGCTGGAAGTTGTAACCGTTCATCGAGAAGAATTTGGGCGCGCGGTCGATTTCTCCGGCAGCGTTGCGGATAGGTTCGGCAGTGAGGCCCGAATTGAGGTCGAGCGAAAGATTGTAGACGCGACCGTATTGGAGACCGTCGGCTGTTTCGAGGCCTGCGGGAATAAGTTTGAATTCCTTGGCCACGCTTTGGTTCTTGTAGATTACCACAGCGGTAAGCTCGGGATTGGCGTCGGAGCCATATTTGTTGTTGTTCTGGGCGCCGCGGAGAGTCACTTCGTCGAGCGAATAAGTGCCGTCGGCGTTGCGGACCATTTCCCAGTCGGGAGCAAGAACATTGTTGTTAAGATAGTTGGCCTTGATATATACGATAGGCTCGTCGACTTTCCAAGCGTCCCAGTTGCCGCCGGCGAGGCGTACACGGCGCGGCATCACATTAAGTTCGGTATATGCCACATCATCAGGCAGGTTTGGATTGCACACCTCTGACCAGAGGTGGCTGATTGCAGAGTGGTCGGCATACGGTTCGAAACAAATCGTAATGCGTTTCTTACCGGAAGCCTGCACGCGGAAAGCAGCGCCGTTACGATCTGTGGTTTCAGCCGGATTATTATATGCCGACTCCTTGCCGAGCACGGGATCGCCGTTGCTGTTTGCAGCATAATATTTGTCGCCATATCGGAAACGGAAATAAGAGTCGCCCGTATACGTGTATGTATAACGGAAGATACCGTCTTCGGAGATTTGAACCGTTACATCCTTATCATTCCAACCGCCGGTCACGTCGCCATATATCGCGAATTCTTTATCATATTTATAAGTGGTGAGAGGCGACCCGCCGTTGCCGTTCCAGGAATAAAAGAATCCGTCGACGAGTTTTGGGTCCGGAGCCTTGGACTGAATGTAACCATCACCATTTTTTTTCGAGAAAATGACATACGGAGCGTCGGAGAGCTGAAAACCGGATTAAATCTTGAACACACCGTCGGCCACATACGTACATGTGAAATTGTCGTGGGTGCCTTCGGAAAGATTCCATCCGGGCCAGGTCCCATTGTTTTCGTTTCCGTCGATGTAAAGGTAGAGCGACGCGTCGGTCAAGGCATGGCCTTGCGGACGGTAGTAGATTGTCCAGGCCGAGGACGGCAGTACGCCGGTGAGCATCAGCCCGAGCAAGACAAGAAAATTAGTAATTTTTATTTTCATGTTAAGGTAATTTGGTTTTTCGACAAGTGAAAGTCTAATGCGCACGCGCATTATATACATAGGAGAACGCAACAGCACGACAGGCATCGGCCCGTATGCGGCGTGAAGAACGGCAATAATCTGATTTGTCTAAATCTTAAATGAAAGTTCGAATGATATAATCGTTGGAGGCCAATGCTAACGGCCTTAAAACCGGCTACAAATTTACAAATAAAAATTACCTCCCCCCCCCATTAATTAACAAATTTTAACTATAATTAACCAAATAATTATTCATTTCCCGGGATTTCTCCCTTCTTGCGAGCAAACAAAGCCGTGCTTGAATTTGTTGTGCATAAAAATCCAAGTTACGCCGCGGCAACAAAAGTGTTACAAAATCGCTTGATTTAACGTTCGTTAACAATAATTCAAGCATTTATTTTGTAATTTCGCACCGCATCCTACCAAACGATAATAATAATGAATGCCAAAATATTAGTTGTTGACGACGAAGAATCATTGTGCGATATCCTGAAATTCAATCTTGAAAAGGAAGGATATTCCGTTGACTGTGCCTATTCGGCAGTCGACGCTCTGGAAATGGACTTAACCCAATACCAGTTGTTTATTGTAGACATAATGATGGAACGCCTCAGCGGCTACGATTTCGTGCAGCGTCTGCGCGCCACTTCCGCCACGGAGCAGCTTCCCATAATATTCTGCTCCGCGCTCAACGGCGAGGACGACAAGGTGACGGGCCTCAACATCGGTGGCGACGACTACATAACCAAGCCTTTTGTAATACCCGAAGTGCTTGCGCGTGTGCGTGCCGTGCTTCGACGCTCGAAAGATTTCATGCCGAAGGCTTTCCGCGAGGGCAACGACCTGTCGACATACCTTCCCGATGTGACATACCGCTCCATCCGCATCGACCAGAACGAGAAAGAGTGCTACATCGACGAGAAAGCCGTGCCGCTAACCCGCACCGAATTTGAACTCATGCTGTTTTTCCTGACACACCGCAACCGCATCTACTCCCGCGAGGAAATAATATCCTCGGTATGGTCGTCGGACGTGTTTGTTTCAAACCGCACAATCGACACCAACATCACACGTCTGCGCAAGAAACTCGGAGAATACGGCAATAACATCATAACCCGCCTCGGATTCGGATATGGATTCAAGGAATCTGATTAAAGACAGGCGCATCAGTTACCAATGGCGCCTGTTCATCCCGATGGCGCTCACGCTCTGGATCACAATTATCGGGATGGCATGGTTTCAAGTGTCGCGCGTCGAGGAGACTCGCAAGCAGATGGCTCTCGACCAGCTCAAAAGTATCGCAGGGCGTATCGTCGAGGCCTACGAGACAAATATCGACCCCGAGCCGTTCATGGACTTCATGAACCGGTTTTACGCGCGCGCCCACGACTACGACGAGCTGTCGATCGTGATACGCGACACATCCACAAACAAGGTAATATCCCAACGCGGACCGGTGATACTTTTTCACCCTTCCCAGCTTGAAGGGCGAAAAGGCGTGATGCACATCAACAGCAGCGCCGACGGCACGCCCATGGACTGCCTCTACTATTCGGCATTCACCCCCCAGCAGGAGGAGGTGGTGTATGTCTTTCTGCCATACACCAAGAAACTCGCCGAAACGATAAGCCAGAAGGCGCGCAACATGTGGTTCATATTTATAGTAGTGGGTCTCGTCGCAACTATCCTCACTTATATATCCACCTTGTATGTGGGCCGCAACATCCGCCTGCTCGGCGACTTTGCCCGCGCCGCATCCGACCCATCATCAGAGGGGCTCAATCTCAACAGCGAGAGCTTCCCCCACGACGAACTCGGCGACATTTCCCGACAAATCGTAACGATTTATTCCCAGCGCATGGCCGAGATGAGCCGCCGCGAACGCGAGCACCGCGTGGCCCTGCATGCCATCGAGGAGAAATCGAGGATAAAACGCGACCTCACCTCAAATATCAACCACGAGCTTAAAACACCTATCGGCATTATCAAAGGATATGTCGACACGATAATCGACACTCCCGACATGGACAGCGAGACACGCGACCGGTTCATGCACAAGACCCAGGAGAATGTCAACCGTCTTATCGCCCTTATATCCGACATTACGGCCATCACCAAACTCGACAACGGCGAAAAGCTGATAAATGTGACCGATGTCAATTTCCACGACCTTGTCTTCACGCTCTCCAACGACTTCGAGGAGTCGAACCTCTTTGAGGGCAAGATGACGTTTTCATTCGATGTGCCGCTCAACTGCGAGGTATTTGCCAATGAGGCGCTTCTCACCGGCATTATCTCGAACCTTACACGAAACGCCATGCTTTATTCCCAAGGCACGTTATGCGCGCTGGAATATATCGACGAAGACGACGATTTCTACCGTTTCCGCTTCTACGACAACGGCATCGGCGTGCCGCCCGAGCATCTTCCTCATCTTTTCGACCGCTTCTATCGCGTGAACGCCGGACGCTCGCGCAACGCCGGCGGCACGGGCCTCGGTCTCGCCATTGTGAAAGTGACCATCGAATCGTTCTCCGGCACCATCGAGGTTGACAATCGCCAACCCTCCGGCCTGCAATTCACCTTCACCCTCCCCAAATACAAAAAGACAAAATAGTATCTTTCGACAGATATAAAGAGCGCGATACGCGCTTTTTTTTTTAACCGCAAATTGCACAAATTACGCGAATTTCACAAATTAATTTTTACGTTAATGGCCGCGAATGGGTCATTAATTTTTGATTAAAGGTAATTTTAGACAGGAGAACAGGAAGGACAGGATAAGGGAGTGTAAAAAAAAGCTGTTTATGCCGAGATTGTAGGGACGCACGGCTCGTGCGTCCGCAGATGAACAATTGATTATCAAACAAATACCAATATTATTCCCCGGACGCACGGGCCGTGCGTCCCTACTGCTTGGTATTTTTACGCTCCCTCATCTTGTCCTTCCTGTTCTCCTGTCTAAAAAGAATCCATAAAGGGATACAGCAAACCGGCCGACTGCGATAATACAGCCGGCCGGTTGCCTTTATTCATCTATTTTAATACCGGATTTTTGAGGCTTTGCCGCCTGCGACACGGATCACTACCTGACCGCGAGCGGGCGCGGCGAGCAAGCGGCCTTGCAGATCGAAGTAGCGCACTTCGGCATCGGCATCAACTGCCACCGAGCCTATCGACAGCGAGGAGTCGACAAGGTAGGTGAGGGTGGTGGCGTTGCTGAACCGGGCGTCGGACATATTGCCGCCAAGTGTGAACGCACGGCGCGGAAGCGTTATGGTGTATGTGCCGGAGGCAGTGACAGGCTCGCTGAGACGGATTCCTATCTCATTGCCCGACATGGTGTTGGGGTCGTAGAAGAATGTGCAGGCAGCCACGGCATTGCCCGAGGCATCGAGCACGGAGATGCCGGCGAGAACCTCGCGGTTCTGGTAAGTCTGGTCGATATTGTCGAAGGTGAGGACGATTTCGTCAAGCTGTCCCACGGCAACATTTTCCTCGGGGTCGGAATATATCACTTCGGGTTCGTAAGGAATCACTCCGGAACCGTCGACAACATATGCGAAGCGGTATTCGGGGAAATCCTCGTCGGTCATGCCGTCGTAGAAAAGATTTTCTTCGCATACGAGGACGTATTCGCCGGCTTCGGTGACGGGAGTGTCGAGCTCTACGTCGGCATCCCATGTGCGGGCGCCGTAGCGCACCTTGGCCGATGCCACTTCCTCGCCGGAAGCCTTGGAGATGAGGCGAGCCTTGAAGTTGCCGTTGACTTCGACAAACTGGATATCTTCGAACGAGATAGTAAAGGCGGTGAGGGCCGACACCTCGCCCTGGGCAGGCTTAATCGACACGCCCTTGTTTTCTATGGGCTTGAACGGCTCTACCTTATAAGCGAGGGTGAATGAGCGGTTGTAGCGGGTCTCGTCGGTGCCTTCGAGGATTATATTGCGGGCGGGCACTTCCACGGTGTATTCGCCGGGTTCGGTGATGGCTTCCGAAAGAGTGAGCACCATGATGTGGGCTTCCGAGCCACGGTCGACAGTTCCGGTGGCGACCTGTTCGCCGGCTGCGTTCTTCGCTACAATCGGGCCTTTGGGGTCGTGGTAGGCGGGCGAGATGGGATAGGTGTCGAAATCGATATCGAAGGCAAGTTCGATTTTGTCGAGTTTTGTCACCGTTGCGCCGTCGGCAGGCGTAGCCGTTACATATTCCGGCTCCTCGACAACGCCCGAGCCGGTGCCGTCGAGAATATATGCAAACTTATACTCGGGATTCTCATCGTCGTTGACGTCGTAGAATGCACCGGCAGGCACGACAAGAGTATAGTGGCCGGCGGCCGTGATCGGCTCGGCAAACTCTACATATCCGTCGTTAAGTCCGCTTCCGCCCTTGCCCGGGGCAGATGCCACAACCTCGCCCGTAGCGTCGTTGACAAAGGTAATCAGCTTAGTAGCATTTCCGTCGACAAGGAAGAGGTCGAGCTCAAAGTCGAAATGCTGCAATATGCCGTAGGTGCCCTGGGCGGGTTTCACAGCCACATCGTCGTATTCATATGGCTTGAACTCACCGGGCTGCACCGGTTCCTCGGGCGTTTCGACGCCCTGAGAGCCTTCGATGTAGTAGGCGAATTTATATTCGGGGCAGTCGTCGTCGGTAAGGAGGTCGTAGAATGCGCCCTCGGGCACGATAAGAGTATAGGAGCCCGGCTCGGTGATGCGGCTGTCAAGAGCCACGGAGCCGTCGGCATTAGAACCGGAAAGCGCGTCGGCCGGCTTGCCGGATGCCACAACTTGACCTGTGGCGTCGTTGACGAGCGTGATGGTCTTCGAGGCGTTGTAATCAGCGCCCCAAGAGAAATCATGAAACCAGAAGTTGAACGACAGCAGTTCGGTGACGGCACCCTGCTTGGGGTCGACCGTAACATCAGAATACTCGTAGGCCTTGAATCCGGCCGGCGCTTCCGAACGGGCTACCGACGGCAAAGCAAGAGCGACGACGGCCACGACAATATTCAAAAGCGATGTGTAAAGTTTTTTTCATAAGCAATAGTGGCTTTTCTACTTTTGATGACTATTATTTAACTTAAATTTGCGCAAATTTACACATAGATTTCAATATCACAAACATTTTTCCAATAATTTTTATATTTCCATATCATTTTGTTGCGTTATGCAATAAACCGTTGATAATAACAGCTGTTTTTAGCCCATATTTGCTAAAATTATATTTTTATTACATTTTTCAAACAAAAATATCAAAATTCGTTCTATTTGTTTTAATTTTGCACCAAATTATCATCACTCATCATTTTATCCCAAATGAAAAAACTTTTTATTACTGCAATCGGCGCGGTATTATCCACCGCGGCCATGGCAACGCCTTTGGCACCCATGTCGACAGCCGAGCTGCTGGGACTGCGTCCCGGAACCGCCGCCACCTCCGGCGACGCGTTCTCGCTTTCCGGCACCGGCGCCTTAATCCCGGCACAGTCCGGCCCCATGCGAATAACCGGTGTTGACACCTCCGACCCGTCGAAAGTACATATCGTGGGATGCGTAGTGTCGCCCGACCACATCACCGGCATGTGGAGCTACACCACCGACTCGTGGGCGCCCGAGCGTCTCAATGAAGAAGCCAACAAAGTATTCGCCACCGGCGGCGGCATGGCCGCATCCGACGGATACTACTATGTGACGCAGTACCGCGAGGCCATGGGTTTTGAGGAAATCAAAACCATAAACTACAAGATGAACGGCGACTGGTCGGAATACGACAGCTACACCTCCGACATTACGAAAGTGGCCACAACAATGGCATACTCTCCGGCCCGCGACCAGGCTTTCGGCTGCTTCGTCAACGCCGACCGCAACGGATATGTGTTCTGCGAATACAACTATTCGTATTTCGGAATCAAACGCACCATCGCCGAAATCGACACCGACAAGGTGTGGGCCGGCAGCGCGTTCTCGTCCGACAACACCCTCTATGCCATAACCCGCCAAGGCGACCTCTACACCGTCGACCTGAGCACCGGAGCCATGACCCTCGTGGGCAGCACCGGCATCGAGACCAAATATCTCGCCGACGCCACAATCGACACCGACACCGACACTATGTACTGGTGCGTGAACTCCGACACTGAAAACGCCCTCTACACCGTAAATATAAAGACAGCGGCCGCCAGCAAGCTCTACGACCTCACCAACGAGGAGCAGATTTGCGGCATGTTCATAGCCCGCGCCGAAGAAGAAACTCCGGCCACGGCTCCCGCGGCTATATCGTCGTCGCCGTCGCTGTCGTTCTCGGGCACATCGCTCTCGGGCAAGATTTCGTTCTCGCTGCCCCGCTACCAATATGACCAGCAGGCTTTGCTCGACGCCGACACAGAACTTACCTGGACCGTCTACGCCAACGGCAAAGAAGCAGCCACCGGCACAGGCCTGCCCAACGCCCGCATCAACGCCGACATAGCCGTCGACGCTCCCGACAGCTACTACTTCACCGTGGTTGTATCCAACGCCGCCGGTTCGTCGCCGGCCAGAGGCACAAAGAAATACCTCGGCCCCGACACCCCCAAGGCTCCTACATCGTTCCAGCTTAAATTCAGCGGCTCTACCGTTACGCTCAACTGGAACGGCACAGGCAGCTCCGGCGTGAACGGAGGCTCGGTGGCTTACAGCAACGCCACCTACACCGTGGTTCGCTATCCCGACATGAAGACAGTGGTCGACAACGAAGCCGTGCGCACCGCTACCGACGAGATTCCCGCATCCGACGAGCATATCGACTACTACTATATGCTCACCGCCACTGTGGAAGGCCTCACGTCCGAAGGCAAGAAATCGGCAGTGCTCCCCACCGGCCCGATCGTGCCGGCAGCTACCGTCAACTTCGACGCATCCACCTCTACCTTCGGCTGGACCTTCACCGAAGGCGACCCTGCCGACGGCACCATATGGGCCTGGTATGATTACGACAAGGCCGTGCGCATGTACGCCTCCAAGGCTTGCGACGACTGGGCCATCTCTCCGGCCGTGATCGTGAAAGGCGGCTCGGCATATCCGTTCGCCATCGACATCAAGACATCCAACTACTACGAAGAAACCTTCGAAGTGCTCTGGGGCACCGAACCCGCCATCGAGGCCATGACCAACACCATCGTGGCCGAATCGAAGCAGAAATCCACGACATACACCACCTACACCGGCTCTATCAACACCGTGGCCGACGGCAAAATCTACTTCGCCATCCACGACAAGACAGCCACCGCATCGCAACTCTACTTCCGCAACATCGTGATAGGCGAAGGCGTAATCACCAAGGCCCCCGCCGCCGTGATATTCTCCGTAAAACCCGAGACCGACGGCACCGCCAAGGCAACGATAACCTACACGGTGCCATCCACCGACATCGAAGGCAACCCCCTCGACGAGAATTCGGCCCTGACAAAAGTTGAGATCGTACGCGACGGCGAGACAATTGCCACTCTCACCGACAACATCCCCGCCGAAGCCGACGCCACATTTGTCGACAGCGAAGGCCTCACCCTCGGCAAACACTCGTATAACGTGGTGGCTTACAACGCCTACGGCGCCGGAGCATCCGAGGCCGTGGAAGTGATGGTAGGCCCCGGCAAACCCGCAGCCCCGGCAAACGCCAAGATGATCGAGGAAGGCAACACCGGCAAAGTAACCATAAGCTGGGACGCCGTAACGGCCGATGCCGACGGCAACGCCATCCTCCCCTCCGCAATAACCTACAAGGTTGTCGACCGCGCCTATAACGTGGTGGCAGACAATCTCACCGACACATCCTTCTCGCTGCAAGCCGTGGAAGAAGGCAAGCAGGAATTCCGCCAGTATGGCGTATATGCCGTGACAGTGGGCGGCGAATCCAAGCTCTCCGGCACAGCCTACAAGCCCGTGGGCACTCCCTATCCCACTCCCTGGGCTGAATCTTTTGCCAACGGCGGCGTATCGTCGATATTCGGCTATAACTACATCTCCGGCAGCGAACCCTGGCAGTTCGGCCAAAACGCCGAATGGTCGGCAATACCGCAAGACGGCGACTTCGGCCTGGCCTACTTCGAGGCTTACGGCCTGGACCAGACAGCCCTCGTGACAGGCAAAATCGACCTTTCGGGCATCGCCAACCCGGCCATCACCTACTACACCTACCGTTACAGCAGCTCCGATTACAGCAACGTATTCACCGTCGAGGCCGACCGCGGCGACGGCAACGGCTTTGTCGAGGTGCAGACCGACCCCATCTTTATCGGCGAGGCCGCCACATGGCATAAAGTAACCGTCGACCTCAGCGACTACGACGGCGAGAGCGTCGTGTTCCGCTTCAACCCGACCACCGTCGACGGCACCTCCAAAAATAAAGGCGCATTCTACTTCCTCGACAACATCCGCATCACCTCCCACTCCGACTACAACCTCACCGCATCTCGCATCGAGGCCCCGTCGGTTGTAAACGCCAACGAAGATTTCGAAATCAACGTGACTGTGACCAACACCGGCGACAAGGACGTGCGCGGCTACGACATCGAACTGTGGTCGGGCGACGACTTCATCGACAGCAAGCCCGGAGCCGCCATCGCCCCCGAAGCATCGGCAACCGTGACCTTCGTCACATCCAACACCGTGCTCGACGGCGAGACACGCTCCTACCACGCAACGATAGTGTTTGCCGACGATGAAATCGAATCCGACAACGCAACCGAGCCCGTAACCGTAGGCATCGTCACCGCCGCCGTGCCCGTGGCTTCCGGCCTCGCCGCAACCCAGGATGGCGACAACGTGAACCTGACATGGACAGAGCCCGACATGACCACAGCAGCCCCCGCAGCCGTGACCGAGACATTTGAGACAGCCGACACCTGGGCCCAGGCCGTGGAAGGCTGGAAGATAATCGACGGCGACGCCGCTCCGCTCATCTCCGTCAACAACCCCAAATTCCCGTTCAGCGCAGGAAAACTCGCCGCATGGTGGATCACCGACCAGGGATGGGACAGCGACAACGAAACATCCGTCGACCTCTGGCGCGCCCACAGCGGCACGAAATATCTCACATCCGGCTCGGTGATGCGCGGCTCCACACCCGTGCAATGCGACGACTGGGCCATCTCGCCCCGCCTCTTCGGCTGTGAGCAGGTTATATCGTTCTACGCCCGCAGCTTCTTCGGCCAAGGCTCCTACGCCGGCGCATATCAGGAAGACTTCGAAGTGCTCTATTCCACCTCCACTACCAATATCGACGACTTCGTGTCGGCCGGCGAGGTGAAAAAAGTACCCTTCTCGTGGACCAAATATTCGTTCCGTATGCCCACAGGCGCGCTCTATTTCGCTATCCGCTCGCGCTCTACCGACCAGTTCTTCCTCTTTATCGACGACGTGACCTACATTCCCGCCACCGGCGAGACATCGGCCCCGACCGTAAAAGGCTATAACATCTACCGCGACGGCCGCAAGATAAACACCGGACTCGTCGCCGGCACATCATACACCGACAACAGTGTCCGCACCGAAGGCGACCATACCTATGTGGTGACAGCCGTGTACGCCGAAGGCGAATCGCGCCCGTCGAATGAGGCATACCTATCCTACTCCGGAGCACTCGCTCCCGGAGCCGCCACCCTCACGGTAGTTGCCGGCGAAGGCTTCATCGAAGTAGCCGGAGCCGAAGGCATGGACATCGACGTGTTCAACGCAGCAGGCATGACCGTGGCATCGGCACGCGGCAAAGATGCCGTCCGCTTCACCGTGGAAGCCGGCATCTACATCGTGCGCGCCGGCGCAACAGCCGCCAAGGTTGCCGTAAAATAACGCGCAACTGACACATATCAATCGCCCGCGGGCCGCATCTTTTCGGTGCGGCCCGCTTTATTTTGCGAACAAAACCTGCCGCCGGCGTGTTATATATCAATAACTAACGATAAGTAGATGTTAAAAATTAACAGACAATATATTCGAGATGATTTTTGAGGCGATTTCTTCCGAGGAGGAAGGAGCGTAGCGAGCTACGTGACTGACGATGAGGAAGAAAGCGTCCAAAAAGCATCCGAAGATATGGCTGTTGAAATGAAACGACATCTGCTTGTAAATATAAATTAATTTTTAACATCTACTTATGTTTATGAAGCACTTGATACTCTACTCTGCCGCAATGTTCGCCATTATCTCAATAGCGGCATGCGACCGTCGCCCCGACGTGGAAGGTTCATGGCAGGGCGCCCCGCAGCGAATCGACCTGGCGCAGGCCTCGACAGCCATGGCCACGCCGGCAATAACTTTCCGTGCCGACTCCACCGTAACAATCATGTCGACCATAAACTTCACCGAGCCAATGCCACAGTCGCAAAGCCTCGACGCGCCCTATCAGATAAGCATCTCGGCGATAGCCACCGCCGACGGCCGCTGGCTATACGACCCTTCCGACGACGATGAGATAATCATCACCGTCAACCCCGACAATGTTTCGGTAACGGTCGACACCGATGCCGTGACTTTTGCCCAAAATATGCTCAACGGCAGCCAGACGCCCGCCGTCGACTCGCTTCGCCCGCAACTCGCCGAGTATTACCGCCGTATGCTCACCCCGGCCATGCAGGCCGAGTTTGCCGCATACCGCCGTCTCGAAGACGTGGAGGTAAAATCGGGAGTGCTTAAATTTGAGATACTCGACCGCGACATCACCATGACCGCAACCCCGGCAATGCCCTGATATCAGCACATAAAAACGATAAAAAGGCACAAGCCGAAAATGCGGAGCATGGAATCGCGTAGCGATTCAAGAATGTAGCCGGGGGTGAAGCGATAGCGGAACCCCCGGTATGTTGAGGTTGGTTCATCGTGGTATCGGAGCGAGCGGCAGCGTAGCGTTCTGCACCACGGTTGGCGTTATCGAACGCTCCGGCAGGCTCCGCTCCAACACCATAATAAATAACATACACGCCCCCCAGGGCTGTCGCCCTGCGCTACAATATTTGTCTCCTAACGGAGACGCAATGCACCGTAATTACGGCTTGACCCGATAAAAACAGCCCGGAGACCCGACAAAATGTCGGCTTTCGGGCTGTTTTTTTTCAATAATATTCAATTTTAACATTTCATTGCATTTTTTTTCGGATTTTATAACTAATTTTACGCCTTGTTAACACTACTCACTCCACCGTTGAAAAAAAAGGTTCAAGAGTGGGCCTTAATCTGTGAAAATATTTATTCATTTATTTTTAATATGAGACTAAAACTGTTTGTGCTTCTGCTTTTGTCGGCCTCTCTGCCGATATTAGCCCGGACCGTCAAGCTGCAAGGCGTGGTGGTCGACGCCGCTACGGGTGCCCCGATTCCGGGTGCCACCATTTCGCTGCGCACGCAAGGCATCGCCTCACCTTCCGGTGTTGCCGGCGACTTCCTTCTTCCCGGCGTAAACGCCGGCCAGGACTATCTCCTCATCGTTGCCGACGGATACAGCCCGATGGGCATCGACATCAACACTCCCAATGTCGCCGACTACACTATCGGCGAAATCAAACTCTCGAAAGAAGGCGCCGACGCCGTCGAATTCTACTCACAGGCTTCCGACATGGTCTTCGACGAATCTGTAATCGAAGACGAAGAAGGCAACACGCAAAATGTTTCCGCCCTTACCGGAGCAAACGACAATCTCTACTATTCCACCGCAAGCTACAACTTCGGCCCGATGTATTTCCGCTACCGCGGCTACGACAGCCAGTATCAGGACGTGTACATCAACGGAATCCGCTTTAACGACCTCATTCGCGGACGCTTCAATTTCTCGTCGCTCCTCGGCATGACCTCGCGCGCTTTCCGCAACAAGACCACCACTGTCGGCCTCGACGCCTCTGCCTACGGCTTCGGCGACATCGGCGGCTCCGTCAACTACAACACCCGCGCCGAGGACTATTCTCCCGGCTTCAACGGCTCGGTGGCCTACACCAACTCCAACTACATGCTCCGCGCCCTTCTGCAATATTCGTCGGGCATGAACAAGCACGGATGGGCCTACTCCGTGGCCGCTATCGGCCGCTATTCGAAAGAAGGCGTTGTCGACGGCACATTCTACAACTCGGCAGGCCTCTTCCTCTCTCTGGAAAAACGCCTCAACGCAGCCAACTCGCTCTCGCTCACCGCATTCGGCGGCCCGACACAGCGCGCCAACTCGTCGGCTACATACCAGGAAGCCTACGACCTCGTCGGCTCAAACCTTTACAACCCCAACTGGGGCTGGTACGACGGCAAGAAACGCGCGTCGCGCATCGTCGAGACCTTCGACCCCACCGTGATGCTCAACTGGCTCTATAAGAAGGACAACACCACCATCAACACCGGTGCCTCCATACGCTGGGTCAACTACTCCACTTCGGCTCTCCAATATTACAAAGCCAACGACCCCAACCCCACCTACTACCGCTACCTCCCCTCCTACTACGACGACAACCAGGAACTTTTCGACCTCTACACCGACCTCTGGCGCACCGACGAATCGTTCCGTCAGGTAAAATGGGACGAGCTCTACCGCATCAACGCCATTACCGTTGAAAACAACAAAGCCCTCCCCGAAGCCGAACGCTCCGGCGCATCCTACATCCAGGAAAACCGCCACAGCAACCAGTTCAACGCCATGTTCAACTCCTACCTCAACCATCGCCTCAACTCGCAGATGGCCATCCAGGCAGGCGTGTCGTTCAACTACACCAACGGCTCTTTCTACAAAACCGTACGCGACCTGCTCGGCGCCGACTTCTGGCTCGATGTAGACCCGTTCTCCGACCGCGACATCTCCATCGCTCCCGACAACCTCCAAAACGACCTCGACAACCCCAACCGCCGCGTTGGCAAGGGCGACCGCTTCGGCTACGACTACAACCTCTATGCCCTCCAAGCCACCGCATGGGCACAGCACGTGATCACAACTCCCCGCTGGGATGTGAACTACGGCATGAAAATCGCCTACACCCAATACCAGCGTGAAGGCCACATGCGCAACGGCCGCGCTCCCCTCAACTCGCTCGGCAAAGGCCAGATCCACCGCTTCGACGACGCCACTATCAAGGCCGGCGCCGTTTACAAGCTCGACGGACGCAACTACTTCTCGCTCCACGCCGAATACGGCACACGCGCCCCGCTCGTCGACAATATCTACATCGCTCCCCGCGTAAAAGATACTTCCATCACCGACCCCACCAGCGAGCGCATCTTCTCGGGCGACATCGGCTACACATGGAACTACCGCCGTTTCCGCGGCTCCATCACCGGTTTCTACACCTCGATGGCCGACGTGACCGAACGCTTCGGTTTCTACGACGAGCAGTACAACACATACACCAACTATGTAATCTCCGGCGCAAAACGCGTTTACAAAGGCATCGAACTCGGCATGGCCTACAAAATCACCCCGTCGATCACCGCCACTTTCGCCGGCACATACTCGCGCTACCAGTACAAGAACAACCCCGAGGGAACACGTTCGTTTGAAAACGGCCTCTATCCCGACACATCGCGCAAAATCTATCTCAAAAACTGCTATGCCGGCTCCGTGCCCCAAAGCGTGTTCAACGTAGGCATCGACTACGCCGCTCCCAAAAACTGGTTCTTCAACCTCAACGGCACATTCCAGGGCGACGCTTACGTAAACCTCGCTCCCGCCTACCACGAATCGCTCGCACACCTTTGGCAACAAGCCGACGAGAACTCCGGCCTGGGCATGACCACCGTGGAAGAACTCGAAGCCCGCCAGCGCGAACTCTCCGCTCAGGACAAACTCAAAAACGCCTTCACCCTCAACGCATCAATCGGCAAGGCCATCTACTTCAAGAATAACCTCGCCCTCAACTTCAACGTGTCTGTCAACAACTTCCTCAACAACAAGGATGTCGTGACTTACGCCTACCAGCAGGGCCGCCTCGACACCAAGAATTACGACCGCAACGCCTACCCCAACCGCTACACCTACTCGCAGGGTATCCGCGTGTTTGTAAATGTAGGCATACGATTCTAATATATAATAATGTACACAATGAAAAATAAACTATTATATCTTGCCACAGCAGCCATGGCATGCTTCGGCTTGTGGTCGTGCGACGACGACATCGAGACCCCGCCGGTGGTAATACCCTCCACCGATCTTGTGGCCAACACCACTATCGCCGACCTCAAGGCTGAATACTGGTCGAGCGATCGCAACTCCGCCGCCCTCGTGCCCTCACGCTCCGACGGCTCCCACACAATAATCCGCGGCCGCGTAATCTCGATGGACGCCTCCGGCAACATCTACAAGGCTTTCTGCCTCGACGACGGCTCCGCCGCCATCACCGTATCGGCCGACACAACCAAGCTCTACAAGCAATACCAGTTCGGCCAGGAAGTGCTCATCGACGTAACCGGCCTTTACATCGGCTTCTACAACGGCCTGATGCAGCTCGGCGGCCTGGGCGAATACAACGGCGCCCCCTCCATGACTTTCATGTCTACTACCGCCATGAAGCAACACGCATTCCCCAACGGACTGCCCGATTACGCAAAGGTCGACACCGCCACCGTGACCATCGCCGAAATGGCTGCCGCCAAACGCGACGCCGCCGAGCTCCGCAAATGGCAGAGCCGCCTCGTGCGCTTCGACGACGTGGAATTCATCGACGCCGGCAAGCAATTCTCTGTCGGCACCAACACCGACCGCTATATCAAGGACGCCTCCGGCAACCGCATCAACGTGCGCTGCTCATACCGCGCATCGTTCTGCGACGCCACCATTCCTTACGGCAAAGGCTCGGTAGTGGGCATCCTCTCCACCTACGGCACCGACTGGCAAGTGCTCATGCTCGACCAATATTCCTATTTCGGATTTGACGGCACCGCTCCCGACGTTCCCGACGAACCCGTAGGCAACGGCGACGGCACCGAAGCCAACCCCTACACCGTGGGCCAGATCATCGCCATGAATCCCCAGGGCAACAAGGACAATCCCGACGAAAAAGACAAGTGGGTGTCAGGCTACATCGTAGGCTGGGCCGACATGACATCTATCTTCTACATCAACAACGAGACAGCCAAATTCGAGACTCCCGCCACCGTGGCCACCAACCTCCTCCTCGCCGCCACTCCCGACGAAAAGGAATATGACAAGTGCCTCGGCATCCAGCTCCCCGCCGGCGATGTACGCAAAGCGCTCAACCTCGTTGAAAACCCCGGCAACCTCGGCAAGAAACTCGAAATAAAAGGCAACATCTGCAAATATTCCGGCGTGCCGGGTATGCGCGACGCCTCCGCCTACAAACTCGACGGCCAAGGCACCGGCGGCGACACCCCCAATCCTCCCGCAGGCGACGCCATTTTCAGCGAAACCTTCGTCAACGGCAACCTCGGCCAGTTCGTCGCTTCGGTAGAGACATCCGGCTCATGGACAGGCTGGTACGCCAAAACCAACTTCCCTCCGTGCGCCATCGCCAACTCATATATTGACGGCACCAACGAGGCTGCTACCGCATGGCTTATTTCTCCGGTAATCGACCTTAGCAACGCCACCGGCGCTACTATCACGCTCGAACATGGTTTCGGCTTCTATTTCCCGACCCAACAAGATAGCTTCTGCACAGTAAACATCCGAGAAGAAGGCGGCGAGTGGAACGCACTCACCCTCACGGTATTCCCGCCAAAGAAAGAGTCGGGCAACTGGACTGATTTTGCCGCAAACACCATCGACATCTCGGCCTATGACGGCAAGAAAGTCGAAGTCGGCTTCAAATATGTCAACGACGGCAACCAGAGCATCGCATGGGAAATCAAAAATTTCGCAATCAAAGGCTCCGTAAAGTAATTTTGTCATGAAAAATATCAAATCATATATCTTCGCCCTCGCGGCGGCCTCGACCTTGGCAATGCCCCTCGTCGGCTGTCAGGACGATTTCGACGATGCTGTGGTAAACGCGCCCGTATCGACGCTCACTCCCAACATGACCATCGCCGAACTCAAAGAGATGTATTGGTCGGACAACGTACAAGGAATCGACACAATCGGTATCGAAAATGGCGTGGCCGACGACAAGTCGTACATCATCCACGGCTGGGTGGCTTCGTCCGACGAAGCCGGCAACGTCTTCAAGAACCTCATCATCCAAGACGGCACGGCAGCCATAACCATGTCCATCAACTCCTACAACCTCTACCTCAAATACCGCGTTGGCCAGGAAATCGTAATGGACGTGAAAGGCATGTACATCGGAAAATACAACGGCCTCCAGCAACTCGGCATGCCGAAAAAAGAATATGGCCTTTGGTCGGCCACATTCATGGCTCCCGAATATTTCTACGACCGCGCCGAACTCAACGGCTTCCCCAACAAGGCGAAAGTCGACACACTCACCATCAAGCTTTCCGAGCTCTCGACCAACCCCGCCGAGCAGCGTCGCCTGCAAAGCCGCCTCGTGCGCATCAACAACGTGCACTTCACCAACGGCGGTGTGGCTAAATTCTCGAAGTACCATTCCTCCGGCGAGTCGCAGGAAATCACCGACGAGACAGGTTCGTCGCTCAACGTGCGCACCTCCGGCTACTGCAACTTCTGGAACAACGTGCTTCCTTCCGAAAACCTCGACATCGTGGGCATCCTGTCGTATTATAACACCGGCTCGACCAAAGAGCCCTGGCAGCTCACGCTCATCGACTACGACGGCTGCATGAACATTGGCAAACCCACCGCAAGCCCCGGCACCGAAGCTCGTCCCTACACCGTGACCGAAGCCGTTGCCCTCGAAAAGGACAACACTGTGGTATCGGGTTGGGTGAAAGGCTACATCGTGGGCGCTGTCGCTCCCGAAGTGGCAGAAGTGAAGTCGAACTCCGACATCAACTGGAGCGCCGACGACATCCTCGGTTCCACTCTTGTAATCGGCGCGACACCCGACACCAAGGACATCAACGACGCTCTCGTAATTGCCCTCCCCGACGGCTCCGACTTCCAGAAGTACGGCAACCTCGCCGACAACCCCGGCGTCTACGGCAAGGCCATCGAAGTAAAAGGCACGCTCCAATCCTATATGGGCACCTACGGCGTGACCAACAACTCCGGCTCCAAGTCTGAATTCAAGATTGAAGGCGTGGAAACCGGCGGCGGCGACGCCAACATCCCCGAAGGCGACGGCACAGCCGACAAGCCCTACAACGCCACCCAGGCCAAAGCCAAGGCTATCGCCAACGGCACGACAAGCACCGACAACGTATATGTCAAGGGCTACATCATCAGCGGCTCCATCAACATGACATACGGCACCGGCACATGGGTAATAGCCGACAACGCTGCCGGCACAGGCGACACATTCGAACTCTTCGGCACCTACGACACAAACAACAGCAAGTTCACCGACGCCAACGCCGTCAAGACCGGCGACCTCGTCGTGGCAGTAGGCCCGATCTACAACTACAACGGCAAGACCCCCGAAATGAGCAAGGGCCACCTCGTGTCTATCAACAACGAAGGCGGCAACACTCCGAATCCTCCCGTGGTGGGCGACGGCAACGGCACCGAAGAAAAGCCCTACACCGTAGGCCAGATTATCGCCAAGAATCCGCAGGGCAACAAGGACAACCCCGATGAAAAAGGAATGTGGGTTACCGGCTACATCGTGGGCTGGGCCGACATGTCGTCGATCTACTACATCAACGCCGAGACAGCCAAGTTCACCGTGCCCGCCACGGCCAACACCAACCTGCTGCTCGCCGCTTCTCCCGACGTGAAGTCTTACACCGAATGCATCGGCATCCAGTTGCCTTCCGGCGATGTCCGCTCGAGCCTCAACCTCGTCGACAACCCCGGCAACCTCGGCAAGAAACTCGAAATCAAGGGCGACATCTGCAAGTACTCCGGCATCCCGGGCATGCGCAACGGCTCTGAATTCAAACTCGGCGACGGCGGTTCGGTAACTCCCGACCCGGATCCCACTCCCGATCCCGACCCCACTCCTTCCGACGAGTACAAGGGTGATTTCAACACCTTCAACGGAGGCGTGCCCAAATCTTCGCCCTATGCCACCTACACCAACGCCACCGGCTGGACCGCCGACTGGTCTATCATCCTCGCAGGCAGCGACGGCACCGAGAACAAGAACCCCAACTTCCCCTTCATCGGCTCTGCCAAAACTATCGCTCCTTGCATCAACGGCAACACGGCAAAAGCCGGCAAGCTCACCTCGCCGAAAATCGCAGGCGGCATCTCCACCCTCACATTCTCGTGGGGCCTGCCCTTCAAGGATAGCAAGATTTCATTCACAATCAATATCCTTCAAAACGGCACAGTCGTAGCCACCGACACCGTCGCTCCCGAAACCGTAGCGCAATACACCGCTTACTCTTACAGCCATGCTTTCAACGTAAGCGGCGACTGCACCATCGAGATTATCAACAACTGCCCCTCCGCCGCAGAAAAGAACGGCGACCGCTTTGCCATCTGGAACCTCACCTGGGAATAATCCTCCCCGGCTAAATAACGAAAAACTCCGCGCCCACCCGGGACGCGGAGTTTTTTTTTCGCCACAAATGCAGGAACACTAATCGCAAAGCGCTTTGCTTCGGCAAAGAACCCTCCGGCTTGTGATAAAAACACTGAGGGTGTGTCAAAAAGGCTGTTTATGCCGATATTGTAGGGACGCACGGCTCGTGCGTCCGCAGATTAACAATTGATTATCAATTAATTATCAATATGATTCCCGGACGCACTGGCCGTACAATGCGGTTCAAATAAGCCGTCGCTATGGAGGAGAATCGCGTAGCGATTCAAGAATGTAGCTTTTAGCTTTGCAAACGAGATTCAGAGTTAACAATTACCATCTGAATTGTTAAATAGAAAGACAGAGGCGGTGAACTTTGAGTGTATCTAGCCACA
>Ga0209064_1000690_pt1 | contig 71133 bp, 60 predicted proteins | sample Inofromicrocosms_FD_187498 | JGI IMG/M metagenome (GOLD analysis project Ga0209064, IMG submission 187498) | Mouse cecum microbial communities from Vienna, Austria - Inoculum for glucosamine and mucus D2O microcosms (SPAdes) (version 2) | ecosystem: Host-associated > Mammals > Digestive system >...
ACTTCATATGACAAAACAAAGATAGTTAATCTCGGGGAGACTTCGGTCTCCTTTTTTTGTTTTGTCAGTTAAAAACTTTGGCTCCGTCCTCTCTTGGGGGCGCGCCCCCAAGAGAGGACGGACAATACTCTGAAAGAGGTAATTCCTAAATCAAAATTTTGCACTTCGATTTGGAATCTTCACTCGACTTAACCATAGACAATATATCAGAATCAGAACACTTAGAACGAAGAGAAGCAAGACTATCAGAAGAAGGAGTAAGAGTCTTCAACCAATTATCCAAAGTATCCTTACCTAAGTTATTAAGACGGGTACTATCAAGAAGCAAACCTACATCATTAACCATACTGATAGATTTAACACCTTCATCATCTTCAACAATTTCAAAATAAAATGAATCAACAACTTGTGGCTGATAAACAACAGAGATTAAAACAGGAAGATTAAATTCATAATCCTCATTAAAATGAAATACTTTTCTCATAACAAAATTTTTTAATAGGGTAAACCATTATAGTCAAGATTACGAACAGCCTTAATATCAAAATCGACATTTACTAATAACTGGTCAGTATCAACAGAACTATCAGAAGCAACACCGAATATACTATCACAAAGAGAGGGGTTAACTTTCTGAAAAGCATAACCAATACCTTTGATATTCAAATCACCGATTGAACGCTTGAAATAATTAGATATATACTCACCTGTCATAGGAGATACCCAATGTTTAAGAGAGGAAATAAAAGCACCGTGAACTTCATCAACAGAAGTCTTATACTCTGCATAACGAGGAACATAACCAAGATTTAACTGAGAAAGGAACTGTGTAGGATTATCAAAATCAACAGAACCGGACGTCATACCGGAGTGCAAAACATCAAGTCCATAAGAAGACAATTCAACAAGGTTAACAGGCTGCATACCTATACTATCAAACTCAGGGATAGCATAATCAGTAGCTCGATTTTTAAGATTATACTTAGAAATACCGCTAACAACATAATCAAGAAGAGGGACACAATGATAAACAGCCATAAGGACACCATGTTCAGAGCAATCAAACTCTATAAAGTCAGAAGAACCTCCGACACCTTTACCGGCAATATCAGCAGCATTATCAGAAGTAATATTATTATTAACTACCTCAGAAATATCAAGATTTGAACCTGTACCACCAAGACGACGACAACGACCAGAACGATCATCAGATACCTTTACATTCCAATGCTTTTCAATCTGGGACTGATAGTCAGCACGACCACTCATAGTTATCTCTTTCCAACGCTGGGCAGCTTCTGCCTTACGAAGTGCAAGAACCGACAAACCAATTTCATTAGATATTGGAACTTCTAATGAAGTATCACCAATAGATACAGTCTTTGTACCATCAAATTCAATATAACTAACATTATTAGTATCAGAAGTAACAACCTCACCTTCACCAGTCAAAGGAGTAGCAACAGAATCAAGACCAAATTGAGGCCGAGGGAGAACACCAGTAAAATAATCTTTATTCCAATTACAATACTGCAAGTCAAACATATTAGGAGACAAAACAGAACCTTGAGCAGCAGAATGTAACTGACTAGTCAAACCAGCAATAGGAATTTTTAATGTAGAATTCAAGTTGGCTTGACCCATATAATCAATATTACAAGTATAAGGAGCAGACATCTCCCATTGACTATTCCTAAACCAATCTTGATATATCTTCTGATAAGCAAGAAGTGGGAAAGGATTAAGATTGAAATTATGAACAAAAGTACCAATTACTTGGGAATCATCAGTAACACCATAACTAGGAAAATCACCATAACCAAGATAACTCATCAACTTACAAGAAAGTGAATAACGCTCAAAACCAAAGATATTTTTACCTTTAGTAACTGTACGCATAATACGCAACTCTTTGAAATAATCACGAATATCACTAACAGTAAAATAGGGATGAGAAGTGACAAAAGGATAAACACTTGAAAGAGGAGAAGAAGCAGAAGACATTTGACCGGTCTGTATGATAAAATCATCAAACGAACGCCAAAGAAGACGATAGGGAACAAAAAAACGTCTACATACTCACGAAAACGGGAATAAGCAGCAGACTGAACAGGCTGTGTACGGGTAAACCAACTGGTGTTGATTTTAAACTTATCACCTGGAAGACAGTCCTTAACACAAATGGGTAACAACTCACCGACCTTAGCAGTAAAAGCATTACGGAAAGAAAGGTCAAAACCATTACGGGAAACCTTATTCTTTAGATTAACTTGTGAAAGTAAATTTGACATAGATAAAAAATTAATCGTTAATAAATATATTATTCATATCATTCAAACGCTTATGTTTAATAGCACGGGTAAAACGTTTATCAACAAAACAACGATAGTTCTTATACATAGGATTGGACTTCAACATATCAATAAAAGTAGTACGTAACTGACATATACACTTTTCAGAGTAAGGAACATCACAACTATCGATAAAAGATACAAAAGACTTATAATCATGGGGGAAACCATTAGGAGGAAACGAATTATCATAGAAAAGCAATAAAGATAGGGGAGAAGATGACGGAAAATCACGAAGATAATCAATCTGAGAAGTATAGAAATCACGCAAATTAATCATATCGCGATTACTATAAAACTCAATGATAGTATTAAGGGTACGGACACGATCACCATAATCCGAACAATCCTTACAACAAAAATACAAGAAACGCTTCGAAACAGACAAATCGGAATATATACGGTTACGATAATAATCCAAAAAATTACCTGTCTTAGTCTGATGGAAACGATACAAACCGAAATCAATACCTAATATACGGAATATTTTATGAATACGGGGGGGGAATAATGGTCAGAGGGTACAACATAGTCCTCATTGATAAAGTCCTGTACCATACTCATAAGAATACTAGTCAAGTGCGACAACGAGGTAAATTTGAATTCTTGTTCACACTCGCGTAATACTGTATAAGACTCGTATAACTCACTATAAGACTTATCATCAAACTTTCTACATCTTGGGAAAAAGAGAGACGTAAGTGACCGCCAGGGATTGAGGATAACATTTTCTCCATTGAGAACACGGCTAATTCCTGCAAACGAATTAGGGGCATTTTCATATATTTCTTCTTTCTTACGGCGATAAAACCCTTGAGCGAAAAAGTTAGAATGACTCGAGAACGGCTTGAGGGCATCACACGCAAATAATCGGGGAAGAGACACAGTGCTATTAACATAGCTCGATACGTACGAAGAACACTTACCCCGCGAAAGAGAATAGTCGACACGACCAAACGTCCAACTCTTACGTACAACTTGTGACATGATTTCGAGCGCTTCTGAAGAGTTGAAGTAAAATAGGATATGGAAGTGCGGGCGGAAGTGCACCGGTCCGTATTCCAATACAGCGTAGAAACGAATTTTTTCATTTGTCTTACGAAATAATCTATCTCTAACACGCTTGATATACAATTGCAAATCACGACGGGAACCATAACCGATAAAACCGCGCAAATTAATCTTACTCAAAAGTTTCTTCATATAAACAGGAGACTTATGAGAATTACAAAAATCACGACCAAAAACAGTACCGGGAGAGCCTACACGGTCGTCCATGTCAACAATATCATAGCAATTGTCAGAGGGGTTAAAAATAGGCTTACACAATGGAATAAAACGGTTGCTATATGTAAGGGAAACAAAGGCACAATATACATTGTCCTGCTCCTCAAGAGAGCATAACATACTCATCTTAGAAGAACGGGACTGCAAACATGCCTTACAGATACCACATCCTACACGCAAAAGATCACCTGTGTAAGGATTTACAACAGTACGAGGATCATAACATCGTGTAAACTGATAATTCATGATGATAATAAAAATAACGCGGACGCTGCAGCGTCGAGCCACGCCAAAGGCTTTGGCGTCCGCGTATGCTGAATAAATTCAGCAGGTTAATACTAACTTAAAGAAGAAAAACCAAGAGCACCGGCAATAGCCGATGCTACAGCGATGATAACCTTGAGAATGATACCAAATGTTTTGTTACTTTTTTCAGACATAGATAAAAAAATTAAAAGGTTTATATTAAAAACAATAATCACATAAACAAATCAGTTATAAAGTTGAATACGGTGCAAATATAAAAACAAATATTTTACAAATAACGGGTATTATGATAAATAGGAAATACGGTTTAATCCTTTTCGGTATTTGCTGTCACCTACTGGCAAAACGGAGGTATAATGAATTGACAAAAGATGAGCGGTAAAATAAAAATAAAGAATGCGCGAGTGAACAACCTTAAGAATGTATCACTCGAAATACCAAGAAACCGGTTCGTAGTCATTGCCGGAGTATCGGGTTCGGGCAAGTCGTCACTGGCATTTGATACGTTATATGCCGAAGGACAGCGCAGATACGTGGAAAGTCTTTCATCGTATGCACGCCAGTTCTTGGGAAGAATGAACAAGCCCGAGTGCGATTTTATAGAGGGATTGCCGCCTGCCATTGCCATCGAGCAGAAGGTTACATCGCGCAATCCTCGCTCTACTGTCGGGACAAGCACGGAGATTTATGAATATCTGAGGCTTTTATATGCAAGAATAGGAAAGACTTACTCGCCCGTCAGTGGAGATGAAGTTAAGAAACATTCCATTGAAGATATTATAGAGTGTGCGCAAGGGTATGCCGAAGGTACTAAATTCGTGATAATGTCACCGTTGCATATTTCCGAAGGTCGTAGTCTTGCCGAACAACTGATGCTATACGTACAGCAGGGTTATGCCCGTGTATATTATAAAGGTGACTTTGTGCGCATTGACAGCATGGATGAATCTATGGACTGTAGCGATATAAAAAAACATGATATATATCTTGTCGTCGACCGCATGTCGCTTAACGGAGAGGCAGACTCGCTGTCGCGGTTGGCTGATTCGGCAGAAACGGCGCTTTTCGAGGGCAACGGCGAATGCAGACTGATGTTCCTTCCATCCAATATATCGTACGATTTCTCCACACGGTTTGAAGCAGACGGACTGACATTCGAGGAACCGAGTGACAATATGTTCTCGTTTCACTCCCCTATCGGCGCATGTCCGAAATGCGAAGGTTTCGGTAAAATCATCGATATAGACGAACGTCTTGTCATCCCCAACTCGTCTTTGAGCGTCTATGACGGCTGTGTGCAGTGCTGGAGCGGTGAGAAAATGGGCGCATGGCGTCAGGAATTCTGCCGAAGAGCAGCCAAAGACAACTTCCCGATATTTGAACCGTATTACAATCTCTCACAGAAACACAAGGAATGGCTGTGGCACGGGCTGCCGTCCGACAAGAACAGGGAACTGCGCGACAAGGTTTGTATAGACGCATTCTTTCAGATGGTGAGGGATAACCAGTATAAAATACAATACAGGGTGATGCTCAGCCGATACAGAGGCAAGACTACATGTCCGGAATGTCACGGTACACGGTTGAAAAAAGAGGTTGAGTATGTAAAGATAAACGGCAAAAGCATAACAAACCTTGTAGAAATGCCTGTGGTCAGTCTTAAAGACTGGTTTGATAACCTTGTGCTTGACGAGCACGATACAGCCATAAGCAAACGCCTGATGACGGAGATACGCAGCAGATTGCAATTCCTTGTGGATGTGGGACTTGGATATCTCACGTTGAACCGCCAGTCTAATACATTAAGTGGCGGAGAGAGCCAGAGGATAAATCTTACAGCCTCGCTCGGGAGCAGCCTTGTCGGCTCGCTATATATACTCGATGAGCCGAGCATCGGACTGCATTCACGCGATACATTCAGACTTATAAAGGTACTTAAAGACTTGCAGTCGTTGGGCAATACCGTCGTAGTTGTAGAACACGATGAAGACATTCTGCGCGCAGCAGACCACATCATCGACATCGGACCCGAAGCCGGAAGATTTGGAGGTGAGGTGGTATTCAACGGAAATGCCGGCGAGATAAACGAGGAGACTGCCGACAAGCATCCGCAAAGCCATACCGTAAAATTTCTTACGGGCAGGGAAACGATACCGCTGCCGGCATCGCGGCGCAGCTGGAACATGTGTATCGAGTTGAAAGGTGCAAGGATGAACAACCTTAGAGGGCTTGACGTTAAATTCCCGCTAAACGTTTTCACCGTTGTCACAGGTGTCAGCGGTTCGGGAAAGTCATCATTGATAAACGGAATATTGTATCCTGCATTGAAAAGACATCTGGACGAGGCGGCGGAACTGCCAGGAGAATATTCGTCACTTGAAGGAGACTGGAAGCAGATAAGACACGTGGAGGCTATCGATCAGAACCCGATAGGAAAAAGCACACGGTCGAATCCGGTAACTTACGTAAAGGCTTTTGACGAGATACGGCAGCTTTTTGCCGACCAACAACTGTCAAAGCAGATGGGCTTTACGGCAAAGCATTTCTCTTTTAATGCAGAAGGCGGACGCTGTGAGGAGTGTAAGGGAACGGGAACCATAACGGTGGAAATGCAGTTTATGGCAGATATCGTGCTTGAGTGTGACGCCTGCCATGGCAAACGTTTCAAGTCGGAAATATTGGATGTACAGTATCACGGCAAGAACATCAACGACATACTTGACATGTCCGTAAGCGAGGCAATGGAGTTCTTTACGGAACATGGGCAGACGGGCATTGTAAAGCGTCTCAGACCTTTGGAAGATGTCGGACTTGGATATATAAAGCTCGGGCAAAGCTCGTCAACTCTGTCCGGAGGCGAGAACCAGCGTGTGAAACTTGCCTACTATATAGGTCAGGGAAGCGCAACCCCTACCCTGTTCATATTCGATGAACCGACGACAGGTCTTCACCTTAAAGACATCAAACGGCTGCTTGAAGCTTTCGATGCACTTATAAAACAGGGGCATACTGTGATTGTGATAGAGCACAACATGGATGTAATAAAATGTGCAGACTATGTTATAGACCTCGGTCCCGAGGGAGGTGCAAAGGGCGGAAGCCTTGTCTGCGCAGGCACTCCGGAGGATATAGCCGGTTGTAAGGAAAGCTTTACGGGCAAGTATCTTCGCGAGAAGCTTTATCAGGACGTTGAAGGGAGATAAAGGAATGTAAAAGGAGATAGGAGGAGATAAGGAGAAGATAGAGGGAGATAAAGGACAATACTCTTGTATGAAGCGACAAGACATACGTCCTTTATCTCCCTCTATCTTCCCTTTAACTTCCCTTATCTCCTTTAACCAATCACTTCCTGCATTTCTTATAGAATTCTACAAGCGACGCACGCGGTATTCCACACTTTACAAGCATGTCGAGATCGCGTCTTGCATCCTCTTTCTTTCCTGTCATTATACGGATATCCGCACGGTTAAGTATGTAATCCGTGTTTGAAGGGTCGCGTTTGATAGCCTCGGAATAGTCGTATTCGGCAAGCGAAAGCATGTTGCGCTCCTTTTCCATGCCTGCTCGTATGGCATAGACAATGGCACTGTCGGGATATTGATGTATCATGCGGTTTATCATATCAAACGCCTCGGTGTATCGTTTGTCCTTTTGATTTACAAGCGTAAGTCCGAGTTGCGCCTCAAAATTGTCAGGCGAAGCGGCGAGCACAGCCTCGTAATCGGCGCGGGCAAAAGCGTTCCGCCCAAGTCTTTCGTTGGCGTACGCACGATAGAACAGTGCCGTAAGGCTTTGCGGATACCGTTCTATTATGTAGTCATACTCACTCTTTGCATATTCCCATTGACCGAGACGGAGGTTGTACGAAGCCTTTTTCAATCTCAAAGAAACCGAGTCCGGATGTGCGGAAATCAGTTCATTTATAACCTTAATACTGTCACGCAACTGCCGGTTGTCCTGAGATTTACATCCCAAAGCAACCGACAGCAACAGTCCTACGAGTACTTTACATCTCAACATCGGCACAGTGTCATGCGTTGATTATATAGTCGGTTATCCATTCGCCAACCTCTTTCGTTCCGTATTCCCGGCCTCCCTTTACCTGTATGTCGGGTGTACGCACGCCTTTGTCAAGCGAAACATTCACGGCACGGCGTATCAGTTCGCCCTCTTCCTTCAGATTGAAGTATTCGAACAGCATGGCAACCGAAAGGATTTGTGCAACGGGATTGGCTATATTCAGCCCCTTTGCCTGTGGCCACGAACCGTGTATCGGCTCGAAAACAGGAGCGCCCTCGCCTGTCGATGCAGACGGAAGCAGTCCCATGGAGCCGCTTATCACAGAGCCTTCGTCCGTAAGGATGTCGCCAAATGTGTTTTCCGTCACCATCACATCAAAGAAAGACGGTTCCTGTATCATGCGCATGGCTGCATTGTCCACGTACATATAGTCGGTCGTGACCTCTGGATACAGCGGCGCAAGTTCCTGTGCTATCTTACGCCACAGACGCGATGAAGCCAGCACATTAGCCTTGTCCACCACCGTAAGGTGCTTTCTGCGTTTCATGGCATATTCGAATGCCACTTTCAGAATGCGCTCTATTTCCGTGCGTGTGTACATGTTCGTGTCGTACGCCTTGTCGTCATCCTGATATTTCTCGCCGAAATACATGCCGCCTGTCAGCTCGCGGATACAGATGAAATCCGCATTCTCAACAAGTTCCGCCTTGAGCGGAGAATTGTGGACCATGCACTTGAATGTCTGTACGGGACGTATGTTGGCAAATAGCCCCAGCTTCTTTCTCATCGCGAGCAATCCCTGTTCGGGACGGACGGTTGCCGTAGGGTCGTTGTCAAACTTGGGATCGCCGACGGCAGAGAACAGAACAGCGTCGGCTTCCTTACATATATTATATGTCTCGTCGGGGAACGGGTCACCGACTTCGTCTATCGCCGCCGCGCCACACAAAGCATATTCATAGCTCACTTCATGTCCGAATTTCTTGCATACGGCATTTATAACGTTGACACCTTGCACCGAGATTTCCGGTCCTATACCGTCTCCGGGCAACACTGCAATCTTTAACTTCATAATATTATGTTCTTTTATATATAAGTAGATGTTCAAAATTAAACGTATATATATTAATCGGTAGATGTTATTATTTACTTTATCATTATCTTGCACGTTCTTTCGGGCTGTTTTCCCATGTCTCATCGGTCGTGTAGCCCGCTACACACTCTCTTCGGACATGAAAAACATCACCCAAATAACGCACAATATAATGATAATTAATTTTGGACATCTACTTACCTTATTATTATATCATATTCAGCATCTTGAAAGTAGCCTTTATGGCAGCCTCTGTCTGATCGGCATCAAGCCCTCTTGTCTTGAAAGACTTGTCGCCGTGCCGCCATGTTATTATCGTCTGCACCAGCGCATCCGTATTTCCTCCGGGCGGAATGCTCACCGCATAGTTTTCAAGAACGGGGAAAGAGCGTCCGAGAACATCCTCATATATACTCCGCAATGCCCTGACAAAGGCATCATACTGTCCGTCGCCCGTCGATGCCGCCTCATATTGCCGCCCGTCTATCTCAACCTTTACACTTGCTATCGGTTTGAGTCCGTATGCCGACGAAACCATATAGCTTGTCAGTTTCACGTTGTCTTCGGGTGCCGCATGCTTCAACACATCGCTTACGATGAAAGGCAAGTCGTCTTGTGTCACAATCTCTTTGCGGTCGCCAAGCTCGGTTATCCGTTTTGTAACCTTTGCAGTCTGCTCGGGAGTAAGTTCAAGTCCGAGTTCCTGAAGATTGCGGTCGATGTTCGCCCTGCCGCTGTTCTTGCCCAAGGCATATTCGCGCCTGCGTCCGAAACGTTCCGGTTTCAACGCATTGCTGTAAAGATTTGCCTTGTTGTCCCCGTCTGCGTGCACTCCGGCAACCTGCGTAAAGACGTTCTCCCCTACTATCGGCCGGTTCGGGGCAACCGTTATTCCCGAGTAACCCTCGACCATGCGGCTTATATCGTTCAGCCTTTCCTCGTTTATATTGGTCTTTGCGTTGAACTGGTCTTTCAGTATTGCCTGCACGCTTGCCAACGGAGCATTGCCGCAACGCTCTCCGAGTCCGTTGACCGTCACATGCAGCCCGCGCACACCGCTTAGTACGGCGGCGAGAGAGTTGCTTACGGCAAGGTCGTAGTCGTTGTGTGCATGGAAGTCGAAGTGCGCTCCGGGATATCGCTTTATCATCTTGCGCATGAACTCTATCACCTGCAGCGGATTGAGTATGCCCAATGTATCGGGCAGCATGAAACGCCTTACATCCGTATCGACCAACGCGTCGAGCATCCGGTAGACATATTCAGGCGACTCTTTCATGCCGTTGCTCCAGTCTTCGAGATAGACATTCACGCCTATACCCTTTGCCCGGGCATATTCGAGCGAACACCGGATGTCGGCGATGTGCTCTTCGACAGTCTTTTTAAGCTGCTTGACGCAATGCCTTTCAGAACCTTTTACAAGCAGATTCATCACCTTGCATCCGCAAGAGTCTATCCAGTCTATGCTCCGTTTGCCGTCGACAAAGCCGAGAACCTCCACTTTGTCGAGCATGTCTATCTGCCGTGCATAGCGGCAGATCATCTTCACGGCGTCTTTCTCGCCGTCGGATATACGTGCGGACGCCACCTCTATGCGGTCTACGTTGACATCCTTGAGCAGCATGCGCGCTATCATCAGTTTCTCATGCGGAAGAAACGACACGCCGCTTGTCTGTTCTCCGTCGCGCAGGGTGCAGTCCATTATCTCGATGAAAGGCATGCCCGGCGAGCCTATTGCCTGTTTTTCCGTTCCCACTCCTCTATCTTCTCCTTGTTTTGCAGCAAATAGTCGATGTCGTCAATGCCGTTTATCAGGCAATGCTTCTTATAACCGTTGATTTCAAACCGCTCGCTTCGTCCCGTTCCGTTGTTCGTTACGGTCTGGTCGGGCAGATCGACAGTCACTTCAGTATCAGGATCGGCGTCGATGCTTGCAAACAGTTCCGCCAGGAAGTCTTCGCTTACGACAACCGGAAGCACAAAGTTGTTCAGCTCGTTGTTCTTGTGTATGTCTGCAAAGAAACTGCTTATGACAACTCTGAATCCGTAGCCGGCTATTGCCCATGCGGCATGCTCGCGGCTCGAACCCGAGCCGAAGTTCTTGCCTGCCACAAGTATTACACCTTTATATATAGGGTTGTTCAGAACAAAGTCTTTCTTGGGCGTCCCGTCCTTGTCGTATCTCCAGTCGTAGAAAAGATTGTCGCCAAACCCTTTCTTGTCGGTCGCTTTAAGGAAGCGGGCGGGTATTATCTGGTCTGTGTCCACGTTTTCCAACGGAAGAGGGACGCATGTGCTTGTTATTATATTGAATTTCTGCTTCATTGTCTTTGATTTATAGATTGAAAACGCCTATACCAAGTCCCTCGGATCCGTTATCCTGCCTGTCACGGCAGCGGCGGCAGCCACCAAAGGACTTGCGAGAATGGTGCGCGCACCGGGTCCCTGGCGTCCCTCGAAGTTGCGGTTGCTCGTCGATACGGCATACTTTCCGGCGGGCACTTTGTCATCGTTCATGGCAAGACATGCCGAACATCCGGGTTGTCTGATCGCAAATCCGGCTTCTTCGAGCACCTTGTCCAGACCTTCCTCGCGTATCTGCGCCTCGACAGCCCACGAGCCGGGCACGAGCCATGCCGTAATTCCGTCGGCTTTCCTTCTGCCTTTCACCACCGAAGCGAACGCCCTGAAGTCCTCGATGCGCCCGTTGGTGCATGCTCCGAGGAAGACATAGTCCACCTTATGCCCCAGCAGTTTGTCGCCGGGCTTGAAGCCCATGTAGTCGAGCGACTTCATGAAAGAGCCTTGCCCCGCTTCCGGTATATCGTCGAGCATGGGAACAGTGCCGGCGATGCTCATCCCCATGCCGGGGTTTGTGCCATACGTTATCATCGGAGTTATGTCGCCGCCGTCGAAAGACAGTTCCTTGTCAAACACGGCATCGTCGTTGCTCCGCAGCGTCTTCCAGTATTCCACCGCCTTGTCCCACGCCTCGCCCTTGGGCGCATATTCTCTTCCTTTTATATACTCGAACGTTACATCGTCCGGAGCGATAAAACCGCCGCGCGCACCCATTTCTATGGAGAGGTTGCACAGCGTGAGACGCCCCTCCATGGACATGTCTCTCACCACGTCGCCCGAATATTCTATGAAGTATCCCGTACCTCCCGACGTCGTCAGCTTGGACATAAGATAAAGCGCGACGTCTTTCGGGGTAACGCCTTTGGCAAGTTTTCCGTCGATGTTTATGCGCATTGACTTCGGCTTCTGCTGCAAAATACATTGCGACGCCATCACCATTTCCACCTCGGACGTGCCTATTCCGAAGGCTATGGCACCCATGGCGCCGTGCGTGGAAGTGTGCGAGTCGCCGCAGACGATGGTCATGCCCGGCAGCGACAGTCCCTTTTCCGGTCCCACGACATGTATTATGCCGTTGTCCGGACTCATCATGCCGTAGTGTGTCAGCCCGAACTCACGGGCGTTGCGTGCAAGAGTGTCCACCTGTGTCCGCGACACCGCGTCCTCGATAGGCTTGTCCTGGTCGTGAGTTGGCGTATTGTGGTCGGGCATGCAGTATATCTGCTCCGGACGGAAACATCTCAGTCCGCGCCGGCGCAATCCGTCGAAGGCCTGCGGCGATGTAACCTCGTGGCAATAAAGGCGATCTATGTATAGTTGCGTGGGACCGTCTTCTACAGTCTTTACAACGTGCCTGTCCCATATCTTGTCAAACAATGTATTCATTTTTCCTGGCTTTTAAAAAATCATTATATTGCCTCTGACGGCGACAATTCTCACTTGAACTTGTTGATACAGTCGATATATGCCTCTACCGAAGCCGTCACGATGTCGGTGTTGGCACCAAATCCGTAGTACACATGTCCGTTGTATTCCACCTGCATGTGCACCTTGCCCACATCGTCGGAACCGCGGCTTATAGCCTGTATCGTAAACTCCTTGAGCGACATCTGCTTCTGTATGATTTTCTTGAGCGCCTTTATCGCGGCATCTACAGGACCGTTGCCCGTAGAGGCTTCCTCGAACTTCTGTCCCGATATGTCCAGTCCGATGCTTGCCACGCTCTTCACGCCCATACCCGTTGTGACCTGCAGGAAGTCGAGCCTTACCGCCCTGTTCTCCGCCGTGTCGGCGCCTACAAGCATGAGGATGTCGTCGTCGTGTATCTCCTTCTTCCTGTCTGCCAGCTTCAAGAACTTCTCGTACACGCCGTCGAGCTTGCTTCCGTCAAGCTCTATGCCAAGCGTGCTCAGGCGGTATTTCAGCGCCGCGCGCCCGCTTCTTGCCGTAAGCACAATCGAGTTCTCGTCCAGACCGATGTCCTTCGGGTCGATTATCTCATATGTGTCCACGTTCTTCAGCACCCCGTCCTGATGAATGCCGCTTGAATGGGCGAACGCGTTACGCCCCACGATCGCCTTGTTGGGCTGCACGGGCATGTTCATGAGGCTGCTTATCATGCGGCTTGTGGGATATATCTTTGAAGTGTTTATGTTGGTCTCTATGTCGATGTCCCTGTGGCATTTCAATATCATCGCTATTTCTTCCAGCGACGTGTTGCCCGCCCTCTCTCCTATTCCGTTTACCGTAACCTCTACCTGGCGCGCGCCGTTCAACACGCCGCTCAGCGTGTTTGCCGTGGCCATTCCCAGGTCGTTGTGACAATGGGTGGAGATTATCGCCTTGTCTATGCCGTCCACATGCTCCATCAGATACTTTATTTTCTCGCCATATTCCGACGGAAGGCAATACCCCGTGGTGTCGGGGATGTTCACTACGGTGGCACCGGCCTTGATTACCGCTTCTACGACGCGCGCGAGATATTCGTTCTCCGTGCGTCCCGCGTCTTCGGCATAGAACTCCACGTCCTCGACATGGCGCTTTGCATACTTCACGGCTGCCACCGCCCGTTCGATTATCTCTTCCCTCGTGGCGTTGAACTTGTATTTTATATGGCTGTCGCTCGTTCCTATTCCTGTGTGGATGCGCTTGTGTCTTGCATACTGCAACGACTCCACTGCCACGTCGATGTCTTTCTCCACGGCGCGCGTCAGAGCGCATATCGTGGGCCATGTCACGGCTTTGGATATCTCAATCACCGAGTTGAAATCGCCCGGACTTGACACGGGGAAACCCGCCTCTATGACGTCCACGCCCAGCTTTTCCAACTGTTTTGCCACTTCAATCTTTTCTACCGTATTCAACTGACAGCCGGGTACCTGCTCGCCGTCTCTCAGTGTCGTATCGAAAATATACAATTTGTCGCTCATACCATTTTTTTCTTTATATTTTTATCAAAAAAAGCCTTTCGCACCATGAAAGTGGGAAAGGCTCCTTGTTTTCTATAGCAAGACTATACGCACACTTTTCCACTTCCGCCCGCTGTACGTAGTCGTAGAATAATGTGCAATATGTTGATGTTTGTCATCATCGCTTGTGTATCTTTGTTTTTATTAATATGCTGCAAAGTTAACAATTATAATCCATATAAACAAATAAACTGTAATTTTTATTACATAAAACGTTGCAGTTTGTAATTTCAAACCGTATAAATGTTTCTTTTGTGTAACATTGGCGGGCAAAGGGACGCACGACGGAGGATAATGAAAGGTGTCTGCAAGCCGTAAGAAAGTTGGTTAAGAAATCTGTAGCATATAGTAGAGAAAGCTGTACTATATAGTAGAGAAAGCTGTACTATATAGTAGAGAAAGCTGTAGCATATAGTAGAGAAAGCTGTACTATATAGTAGAGAAATCTGTAGCATATAGTAGAGAAAGCTGTACTATATAGTAGAGAAATCTGTAGCATATAGTAGAGAAAGCTGTACTATATAGTAGAGAAAGCTGTAGCATATAGCATGGAAATCTCATATATATGATATAGGTGCCTATATATATAATAAGGTGTATGTATATATATATAATAAGGTGTATATAGCCCGGATGGAAGCGTGAAGAGGCGGTATGCCGGATGCAGGAAGGTGCTTCATGATGTACAAATAGGCGGTATGGCATTTGTATTTCACGTTTAGAAAGGTATTTTACACGTTCGATACGATATTTTTCACTATATAAAACAAATTTTCCGAATGCGGTGTAAACAATGTTAACCTGCTGAAAATAAGACGGATAAATGTGCGCGCGTGTTGATAAATAGCCTATATTTGCATCGTGACACAACAAAATACAACGACAATCCTATCAGACGGAAAACCACAAGCGGACCATGACAGGAAAACAAGGGGGAGAGAGAATTTCATTTAAAGTCAAACCTTTTAAATTTTAAAGTTATGGTAGAGCTTACATGGTATCAGAACAACAACAGTTCAAGTACAGGTTACAAGAAATGGTACGTACGCCCGGTGCTTAAAGACATGCTCGGCATCCACGAGATGGCGCAGCACATGGCAGAACACAACACGCCGTTCTCGGCAGGTACGATCGAGGGAATTCTGACAGACTTCTCGAAGTGCATACGCGAGCAGCTTCTCAACGGAAATTCGGTGAAAATCGACAATCTGGCGATATTCAAGATTACGGTGCACAGCCGCGGTTTCAAAAGCATCGCCGGTCTCGACGACAAGACCGGACAGACATCGGTGTCGGCAAAGAATGGCTCGGCGGTCAGGAGAACAAGGATGCTTGCATCGGCAACGGGCGACATGATGAGCGAACAGCTCGGACTGGACGTGACATTCGGTTGGGACACCGAATCGAAAGCCAAGATTGAGGCTGCCAAGGCTGAAATCAAGGAGAACATTGCCCACCTTGAACAGTTGGGCGAGGAGGTTGAGAAAGAGCAGCAGGCGAACGACGGCGACAATGGCGCGAATGACGAAGCCGGAGACGCCGGGAAGTGACGAATAAGGTATAAGGAAAAAGGCTGAAGAGCCGTGCCGGACCAAAACTGGAGGTCCGACACGGCTCTTTGCCGTATTTATGGATTACGTTATTAGTGTGGGCAGGGCGGCAGATGCGCCTTGCTCACGTTGTTTAGAACGGCATGTCCGCCGGTGGAGGCGGTGGCGGAGGCATCATATCGCCGCCGTTGAGTTTCGAACCGATAATCTCTCCGTCCGGTCCGGAGTGTCTGAACGATGAGTCGGGGTTCTGGAAACGCGTGAACTCGCCGCGGAAATCGAGAAGCACGTCGCCCGTTCCGCCCTTACGGTGCTTCGCAATGATAATCTGAGCCTTGCCGTGCAGGTCGTTTCCCTTTTCGTCTTCAAATATCCGATAGTATTCCGGACGGTGTACAAACAGCACCATGTCCGCATCCTGCTCTATGGCTCCCGACTCGCGGAGGTCGCTGAGCTGCGGGCGCTTGCCTTCCAATCCCTCGCGCCCCTCTACGGTACGGTTCAGCTGCGACAGCGCAAGTATAGGTATGTCAAGCTCCTTTGCAAGCCCTTTCAACGAGCGGCTGATAGTAGAGACCTCCTCCTGACGGCTGCCGAAGCGCGCGCCGTTGGCGTTCATAAGCTGCAGATAGTCTATCATTATTATCTCAACCTTCTTCTCGCGCACCAGTCTTCGAGCCTTTGTACGCAGCTCGAAGATGGACATGCCGGGAGTATCGTCCACGTAGATGGGCGCCGACTGCAGCTTTCCGATATTAATATCAAGCCTTTTCCACTCCTCATCGTCCAGCTGTCCGTTAAGAATCTTCTTTCCTTCAATCTCACATACGTTCGATATAAGTCGGTTTACCAGCTGGACGTTGTTCATTTCGAGCGAGAAGAAAGCTATGGGGCGTTGATAGTCCACGGCGATGTTCTTGGCGAGAGACAGCGCGAACGACGTTTTTCCCATGGCAGGGCGTCCGGCAATGATAACAAGGTCGCTCGCCTGCCAGCCCGCCGTCATGTCGTCGAGCTTGTTATATCCGGTGGGAATACCTGTAAGCTCTCCCTTGTTTGCGGCGGCTTTCTGCAATATCTTTATAGCCTGGTCTACAACCGGTTCCACCTGCGTATAGTCCTGACGCATGTTCTTCTGCGACAGTTCGAACAGCGACGACTCCGCTTCCTGCATCAGTTCGTCCACATCCGTCGTCTCGTCGAACGCCTTCGTCTCTATTACTCCGGCGAAAGATATCAGCTGGCGCGCCATGAACTTATGCGCCAGTATGCGGGCGTGATACTCTATGTTGGCTGACGACGCCACATGCGAGCTGAGATCGACGATGTATGTGGGACCTCCCACATCTTCGAGCGTGCCCTCGTGCTTCAATTCCTCGATCACCGTCATTATATCGACGGGATTCTCGTTCATGCTGAGCGTCTGTATGGCTCTGTATATCTTCTGGTTACGCGGCTCGTAAAACGTCTCGGGCTTCAGTATCTCGCTGACAATGGAGAATGCGTCTTTGTCTATCATCAGCGCACCGAGAACCACGCGCTCTATGTCCGTAGCCTGCGGCTGTATGTGTCCGTATGATGTGTCTATGGTTGTTTTGGCTTTTCTTTCCGGCATGTCTTTGGTATTTATGTGAGATGCAAAAATACAAAAAACTTCATACCGTCCGTTAATTACTTGTCAAGTTTTTCGTATTTTTGTACGAAAAAAGATACAGATGATAACATTTCCATGCGCCAAAATCAATCTCGGACTTAACGTTGTAAGCCGCAGAGCGGACGGATATCATAATCTCGAGACCGTGTTTTACCCTGTAAACATATCGGACAGGATTGAGATAACAGTCGCAGACGGGCGTATGCCGGAGGGAAAGGCGTGCGCTCTTACAGTTGAAGGCATGCCTGTGACCGGCAATGCGGACGACAATCTGGTGGTGAAGGCATACAACATGCTGGCAAAAGACTACAGTCTGCCCGATGTGCACATAAATCTTTGCAAGAAAATACCCATGCAGGCAGGAATGGGAGGCGGCTCGTCCGACTGTGCATATACGATACGCCTGCTCAACGACATGTTCGGTCTTGACATTCCGTTGGAAAGGATGATTGGATATGCTGCAAGTCTCGGCGCCGACTGTGCATTCTTCATCAATCCCGTACCATCGTATGCCGAGGGCATAGGCGACGTGCTGCAACCGGTGGACATAGACTTGTCGGGATATAGGATTGTGATAGTAAAGCCCGACATACCCGTAAGCACTCGCGAGGCTTTCTCTCTCATAACGCCCGCAAAGCCCTTCAAATGCTGCCGCGATATAGTGCGACAGCCGATAGACACATGGCGTGACGAACTTGTCAATGATTTCGAGAAGAGCATCTTTGCCTTGCACCCGGAAATAGCAGCCATCAAGCAACGGCTTTACGATACCGGTGCCATATATGCGGCAATGAGCGGAAGCGGAAGCGCGCTGTTCGGAATATTCAAAGACGTGCCGATGGATATCAGGGATATGTTCAAGGACTGTTTCGTTGCTATATTATAAATAAGGTGTTATATTAAAGGATATCGAAGAATGAAAGATAACAATGAGGAGATGTTCCCGGAAGTGGACGAAAACGGCAATATCATAGGCGGCATGACGCGCGAAACGGCACATGGCGGTTCTAAGAGACTTCACCCCGTGGTGCATCTGCACGTATTCAACAGAGACGGCGCACTATATCTGCAGAAGCGTCCGGAATGGAAAGACATACAGCCGGGCAAGTGGGATACGGCGGTTGGAGGACATATAGCATTGGGCGAGAGTGTGGACACGGCATTATTGCGCGAGGCAAAGGAAGAACTTGGAATCTCCCGTTTCTCCCACGTGCGGCTTGGAAGCTATGTCTTTGAAAGCAGTCGCGAGCGTGAATTGGTATATGTTTATAAGACAGTATATGACAAAGAGATAACACCTGATGCAGAGGAACTTGACGGCGGACGCTTCTGGACGTTGGATGAAATAAGGGAGAATATAGGCAAAGATGTCTTTACACCTAATTTTGAAAGGGAAATAATGAGGGAAGAGCTGCATCTGTTTATTGCATAAGACACTCCATTCCAATGATATGAAGCGGCATTATCAATGCGTCAATATCGGCGTTTTATTTTGTAATATAAGGCTTCTATGCTAAAAACTTATTATTTTATTTGTGTTTATTAATAAAAAACAGTACTTTTGCACCGCTTTTTCAGGCAAATCATGAATGATATTTCGTGTGATGGTGGATTAAGCAACTAATTTTAGTAACACTTAATTTTAGAGTAACACAATTATGAAGGAAATTAAAGTTGAAGGTCAGAAAAGAAATGGCCTCGGTAAGAAAGCTGCAAAGCTGTTGAGAAAAGAAGGTCTTGTACCCTGCAACCTCTATGGTGAGGCTAAAGGAGAGAACGGTCTGCCGGTTGCAATGGCATTCACGTCTTCTGCAAAAGAACTGCGCAAGATCGTATACACACCGCATGTTTATGTAATAAAGCTCGTCATCGACGGCGAAGAGCATACTGCTATCATGAAAGAACTGCAGTTCCACCCGGTAACAGACGCGCTGCTTCATGTCGATTTCTATGAGATCAACGAAGAGAAGCCTATTACAATCGGTATTCCTGTAAAACTCAACGGTCTGGCACAGGGTATCCGCGACGGTGGACGTATGAACCTCTCTGTACGCAAAATCAACGTTAAGGCTAAATATCAGGATATACCGGAACATCTTGACATCGATGTTACAAACCTGAATATCGGCAAGAGCATCAAGGTTGGCGAGCTTAGCTTTGACGGTCTGGAGATGGTTACAAGCAAGGAAGTCGTTGTCTGCTCAATCAAGGCAACACGTAAGAGCCAGCAGGCTGCTGCCGAGCAATAATCTGATTTTATTACAGGCATGAACATGCCTATAATACATGAACATGGAGAAATATTTAATTGTAGGTTTGGGCAATCCCGGCAACGAATATGCGGATACCCGCCACAATACAGGCTTTATGGTATTGGACGCTTTTGCAAAGGCGTCCAATATTGTTTTTGAAGATTGCCGATACGGATTTGTCGGAACAACAAGCATTAAAGGAAGGAAAATAATACTTCTAAAGCCCACTACATTCATGAATCTAAGCGGAAACGCCGTAAGATATTGGATGAACAAAGAGAATATCCGCCAGGAGAACCTGCTTGTTATCGTAGACGACCTGTCGCTTCCGTTAGGCACACTCAGGCTTAAAGGCAACGGCAGCAACGGCGGACACAACGGTCTCGGTCACATACAACAGCTGATAGGTCAGCAGTATGCACGACTCAAGGTTGGTATAGGCAATGATTTTCCGCGCGGAATGCAGGTTGAATGGGTGTTGGGCAAATACAGCGAAGAGGACATGCAGGTGCTTTCTCCTCGCATAGAAACAGCATGCGACATTATAAAAAGTTTCGTACTGTCCGGTATCAACATTACAATGAACCTTTATAACGGAAACAAGAAACCGACGGACAAAACAAAAGCACAATGAACGAGGCAAGAATAGACAAATGGCTGTGGGCTGCACGCATATTCAAGACACGCTCTGTGGCTGCAAATGCATGCAAAAACGGTCGCGTTACAATAAACGGCAGCAACGTCAAGCCTGCACGCATAATCAAGACTAATGAGATTATAAACGTAAAAAAGCCACCGATAACTTATTCTTTCAAGGTATTGCAGTGTATAGAGCAGCGTGTCGGAGCCAAACTGATACCGCAAATATACGAGAACGTAACAGATGCAAAACAATACGAACTGCTGGAGATGAGCAGAATAAGCGGATTTGTAGACAGGGCACGCGGTACGGGACGTCCTACCAAGAAAGAACGAAGAAGTCTTGACTCGTTTATAGATCCGACACTATTCGGAATTGATGATGACTGGGACGAAGGCTGGGACGAATAACAAGTGCATATCCATATATCAACATACCATTTATGAAAAATATAGCAGTCTTTGTTTCGGGCAATGGGAGTAATTGCGAAAACATTATCAGGCACTTTGCACATTCCGAGGATGCAAGGGTGTCACTGATATTGAGCAACAGACAAGACGCATACGCACTGACGCGTGCCCAAAAGCACGGTATCAGTACGGAAGTGGTGTCAAAGGAATTTTTCTCAACCCACGACAAGATAATCCCCTTGCTCGAAAAATACGATACGGATTTCATCATACTTGCCGGATTTCTTCTTATCATTCCCGATTTTCTCATAAAAAAATACAACCGCCATATAATAAACATACACCCATCATTGTTACCGAAGTTCGGCGGTAAAGGGATGTATGGCATGAATGTACACCGAGCCGTAAAGGAAGCGGATGAAAAAGAAACCGGCATAACCGTACACTATGTAAACGAAGAGTGCGACGGAGGAGAGATAATAGCACAGTTCAAGACACCTCTTACCGGTAGTGAAAGTGCGGAGGATATTGCTGAAATGATACATAAACTGGAAAAGACGCACTACCCCACCGTTATAGAAAACATAATAAAGAACACTCAATATTAACCCATACCAATAAAGAATATCTATATGAAACGTCCCAAAATCCACAATAAATACATAATGCCGATATTCGGATGCCTGCTGGCAGTATTATGTATAATATATTATTACTTCTTTTCATCAATGTCTGTAGATTCAGATACACATTATATATATATAGACAATGATGACACAGTTGATTCGGTATATACAAAACTGTCCTCCGTATCAAACAGTCATGCCATGACAGGGTTCAGGATACTGTCCGAAATGTCTTCATACAGCAACAACATACGCAGCGGATGTTATGAAATCAAGGGCAGTAACGGTTCTTTAAGCGTATTCAGAAAATTGAAGAACGGTTTGCAGACACCGATAAGGCTTACCGTTCCTTCCGTACGCACAGTAGAACGGCTTGCAGGTTCCATTGCAAAAAAGATGATGACAGACAGCATAACGCTTCTAAAGGCAATGACCGACACTGCCACATGCCGAAAATACGGATACACTCCTGAAACGATAGTATGTATGTTCATACCGAATACATACGATATTTATTGGAACGCGTCGACAGAAAACATCATGGAGCGCATGAAAAAAGAAAGTGACAAATTCTGGAACAGCGAACGAACAGGCAAGGCTGCAGCCATGGGACTAAGCAAAAATCAGGTTATCACGCTCGCAAGCATCGTCGATGAAGAGACAAGCAACAATGGTGAAAAGCCCATGATAGCAGGAATGTATTACAACAGGCTGAAAAAAGACATGCCGTTACAGGCAGACCCCACGATAAAGTTCGCCCTTAAACAATTCGGGCTTAAACGTATATACAACAACATGTTGCATACCGACAGTCCGTATAACACTTACAAAAACACAGGACTGCCTCCGGGACCGATACGCATACCGTCGGTTGAAGGAATAGATGCGGTACTTGACTATGTACATCACGACTACCTGTATATGTGTGCAAAAGAAGATTTCAGCGGTACGCACAACTTTGCCGTAACATATGCGGAACATCTGCAAAACGCCGGTAAATACACGGAGGCGCTTAACAGACGGGGCATAAAATAATCCGGCTCTAAGACTGGCAACAGGTCAACAACAACAGCACAGAATGAATATTATGACTACATCACAGGTACATATAACAAAAAATGCCCGTCTCTTCACAGAGGTGGACATTTATCTCAATAGGTATTAGCTTTTTTAAGGTAAAAAGATTGTATTCAGGATAACGTTTGCAAAGATATGTGTATTTTTTATTAAAAACAAATATTTTTTTATGTTACAAAACATCTTTTTGGGCGTTTATATATAAGGCTCATACTCAAAAACATACAAACGACATACAAAATTAATTGTTTTTTTGCTCATAAAATCGGATTATCGTATCTTTGCATAAATTATTATTTTATTTGTCATGACAAAGAACGAATACGAAAAAAGCGAAGAAAAGAAGAGTCTTAGCTTCGTAGAACAGCTTGTTGAAAAGGATATCAGCGAAGGTAAAAACGCAGGAAAAATACAGACACGCTTCCCGCCGGAACCCAACGGTTACCTGCATATCGGACACGCCAAGGCGATCTGCATGGACTTTGGTATAGCCGAAAAGTACAACGGCACGTGCAATCTGCGTTTTGACGACACCAATCCGAGCAAGGAAAACAATGAGTATGTGGAAAACATACAAAGCGACATAGAGTGGCTTGGCTTCCATTGGGCAAACATATACTATGCCTCAGACTATTTCCAGAAACTTTGGGACTTTGCCGTATGGATGATTAAAAAAGGCATGGCATACGTAGACGAACAGACATCGGAACAAATAGCTGCACAGAAAGGCACTCCCACCGAAGCCGGAAAGCCCTCTCCATTCCGCGACAGACCGATAGAAGAAAGCCTTGAGCTTTTCTATAAGATGAATACAGCAGAGGCTGTCGAAGGTTCAATGGTGCTTCGTGCCAAGCTGGACATGGCAAATCCTAACATGCACTTCCGCGATCCGATAATGTATCGCATTATTCATACGCCGCACCACCGCACCGGAACGACGTGGCATGCTTATCCCATGTATGACTTTGCACATGGACAGAGCGATTATTTTGAAGGTGTAACCCACTCTATATGTACACTTGAGTTTGTCCCCCACCGCCCTTTGTACGACAAATTCATAGATTTCCTTAAAGAAATGAACGGTGAAGGAGACAACCTTAACGACTTCCGCCCGCGCCAGATAGAGTTCAACCGTCTCAACATGACATACACCGTGATGAGCAAACGCAAGTTGCACGCCCTGGTAACCGAAGGCAAGGTGAACGGCTGGGACGACCCGCGCATGCCTACAATATGCGGTATGCGCCGCAGAGGCTATTCTCCGCAGAGCATAAGAAAGTTCATTGACAGCATCGGTTATACAAAGTTCGATGCGCTGAACGACGTTGCATTGCTCGAAGCAGCCGTGCGCGAAGACCTCAACATGCGCTCAACACGTGTTTCGGCTGTACTTAATCCGGTGAAACTTGTCATCACAAACTACCCCGAAGGACAAACGGAAGAAATGGTTTCAGTAAACAATCCAGAAAACGAGGCAGACGGTACACATACCATTACATTCTCAAAGAACCTTTGGATTGAGCGTGACGACTTTATGGAAGATGCTCCGAAGAAGTTCTTCCGCATGACTCCGGGTAAGGAAGTACGTCTGAAAAACGCATACATTGTGAAGTGTACAGGCTGCACAAAGGATGCGGACGGAAACATTACGGAGATACAGGCGGAGTACGACCCGATAAGCAAGAGTGGCATGGAGGGTGCAAACCGCAAGGTAAAAGGCACACTGCACTGGGTTTCTGCCGACCATTGCAAGAAAGCCGAGGTGAGAGTTTACGACCGCCTTTTCAATGTAGAAAACCCCTCAGCCGAAGCTGCCGACTTCCGCGAGCTTCTAAATCCCGACTCTCTTCAGGTAATAAGCAACTGCTATATAGAAGAGTATGCCGCCCAAAAGCAGCCCGGAGACTATCTGCAGTTCCAGCGTATAGGATACTTTATGGCAGACAAAGACTCTACAAACGAGCATCCTGTGTTCAACAAGACTGTAGGTCTGAAAGATACATGGGCTAAAATAAAGCAGTAAACGGATATGCCGAGAGCGAGGCATGCCATAAAGCAAACATAATACAATGAATTGGATATCAACCTTACTGGGCAATCTCAACTACGGTACTATATTTTTCCTTATGATGCTCGAAAGCACCGTAATCCCTGTACCGTCCGAACTCGTAGTGTCTCCTGCTGCATATCACGCGGCAGGAGGCAATCTTAACATTTTTCTCGTAATAGTTTTTGCCACACTGGGTGCAGATCTGGGTGCCACGATAAACTATGTCGTTGCCCTATATGTGGGTCGTCCCGTTATATATAGGTTTACCGAAAGTCGCTGGGGGCGCATGTGTCTCCTCAACAGACAGAAAGTTGAAAAAAGCGAAAAATACTTTTACGACCACGGAGTGGCGGCTACACTCACCGGAAGACTTCTTCCAGGCATACGTCACCTTATCTCAATACCGGCAGGATTGTCGCGCATGCACTTCGGAAAATTCCTACTTTACACCACGATTGGTGCCGGAGCATGGAACTGCATACTTGCCGCCTTGGGCTGGTATCTTCACTCTATTGTTCCGGAAGACCGTCTCAACGACACCATCCTCGAGTATGGAGAATATATAAAGTATGGCATTATTGTCATTGTCGGTCTTGCCTTGCTGTATTTCATCATCAGAAAAATGCTGAAAAAGCAAAGTGGCAGTAAAGCCGAAGAACAGAATTAAATACAACATATATGTGAATTCGGAATAAAAACTTATTCATTATTCCGAATTCGCATAGATAATCGAATGAACATAGTAATTGGTTTCAGACATTCGATTATTCGTTTTTATTTTCCAAGAAAACACGTCTGAAATAAACAAAGCATATCTTTCGCCTTCAAAAAGCTATGCTTTAGCACTCGAAAAGCATAGCTTTAGTACCCTTAAAGCATAGCTTTTTGAAAGCAAAAGGTATCATCTTGACTTTCAGTACTTTACATGACACCTAAAAACGATGCCGATATACTGTAAAAAACAGTTTTCCGATGGCATGAAACACACATGTACACACCAATGTCAGGACGTTATATAATGAATAATATAAACGAAAAACAGGACAAATTATGCACACTCGCAAATAAAATGTGCATATTTAAAATACCATTGAAAATCAAACGTTTAGCGATAAACATACATTCATGATTGCACACGCACCCACCGATGTGCGCATTTTTGATAAAAAGTGTTTTAAAATAGCTTAAATACAATCCGGATTTTTACGTTTTTTATATCTTAATTATTATCTTTGCATAAACGGGGTTGCCCTGTATATGCAGGCATGCAGACTGCATTCACAATGATTGTAAATAATAATGAAACAAAAATAAGGATATGTTTGAAAATTTAAGTGACAGACTTGAACGTTCTTTTAAAATACTTAAAGGCGAAGGAAAAATAACCGAGATTAACGTTGCAGAAACTCTGAAAGACGTACGCAGAGCTTTACTCGATGCAGACGTTAACTACAAGGTAGCTAAGACGTTCACCGACACCGTTAAACAAAAGGCTCTCGGCATGAATGTACTTAATGCCGTGAAGCCAGGACAGCTAATGGTGAAGCTTGTGCATGATGAACTTGCCGAGCTTATGGGCGGTGAGACTGCCGAACTTAAACTTGACGGACGCCCCGCAATCATTCTCATGTCGGGTTTGCAAGGTTCCGGTAAGACAACATTCAGTGGAAAACTTGCAAACATGCTGAAAAACAAGCAGCACAAGAACCCTCTGCTCGTGGCATGCGACGTATATCGTCCTGCTGCCATAGAACAGTTGAAGGTTGTAGGCACGCAAACAGGAGTTCCGGTATATTCGGAACCGGACAACAAGAACGTTGTTGAAATTGCCGGCAATGCCATAAAAGAGGCTAAGGCAAAAGGGCACGACGTTGTGATAATAGATACCGCCGGTCGACTTGCCGTTGACGAGGAGATGATGAACGAAATCGAGACGCTGAAAAACGCTGTCAATCCTTCCGAAACCCTGTTTGTAGTAGACTCGATGACAGGTCAGGACGCCGTAAACACAGCAAAGGAGTTTAACGACAGACTCGACTTCAACGGCGTTGTCCTTACAAAACTCGACGGAGACACGCGTGGTGGTGCCGCACTGAGCATACGCACAGTCGTTACAAAACCTATTAAATTTGTAGGTACCGGCGAGAAAATGGAAGCAATAGACGTCTTCCACCCGTCACGAATGGCAGACCGTATATTGGGAATGGGCGACATCGTCAGCCTTGTGGAGCGTGCCCAGGAACAGTTTGACGAAGAAGAGGCTAAACGTCTGCAAAAGAAAATACAGAAAAACAAGTTCGATTTCAACGACTTCCTCGGACAGATACAGCAGATAAAGAAAATGGGCAACCTCAAAGATTTGGCATCCATGATACCGGGAGTAGGCAAAGCCATAAAGGATGTGGACATAGACGATGACGCATTCAAGGGCATAGAGGCAATAATCCTGAGCATGACACCGAAAGAGCGCACTCATCCCGAGATTTTAAATACAAGCCGCAGACAGCGCATAGCAAAAGGTTCGGGCACGAACATACAAGAAGTGAACAGGCTGATAAAGCAGTTTGACCAGACACGCAAGATGATGAAACTTGTAACAGGCTCGAAGATGAGCCAGATGATGGGTGCGATGAAAGGCATGAAAGGCGGACTGCCGGGAATGCCGAAACTGTAAGCCACACACGGCATCGATGTATAATTGACAGCATAAAAAGACAATTAAACCGGTAAACATACATAATATGCAACTTATAGACGGAAAAGCAACCGCAGCAAAGATAAAGGAAGAAATCGCCGAAGAAGTGAGAAGAATTGTGACAGAAGGAGGAAAAAGACCTCATCTGGCAGCAATTCTTGTTGGTCACGACGGTGGCAGCGAAACGTATGTCAAGAATAAGGTGATTGCCTGTGAGGCATGCGGCTTCACCAGTTCGCTGATACGTTTCGAAGATGATGTGACGGAAGAAGAGCTGCTTGCAAAGGTAGACGAACTGAACCGCAACGATGATGTAGACGGCTTCATTGTGCAACTGCCCCTTCCCAAGCACATTGACGAACAGAAAGTCATAATGGCAATAGACTACCGCAAGGATGTGGACGGCTTCCACCCCATAAACGTGGGACGTATGGCTATCGGACTGCCATGTTTCATATCTGCCACCCCGTTGGGAATAATAACACTTCTCAAGCGATATGGCATAGAAACATCCGGCAAGAAATGTGTAATACTGGGACGCAGCAACATTGTCGGAAAGCCTATGGCACAACTGATGATGCAGAAGCAGTATGGCGATGCGACGGTAACCGTGTGTCACAGCCGCTCTAAGACACTGAAGAAAGAATGTCGCGAAGCCGATATCATTATCGCAGCGATAGGAAATCCGGACTTTGTCAAGGCAGATATGGTCAAAGAGGGAGCGGTAATCGTCGACGTAGGTACAACCCGCGTGCCCGATGCCACACGCAAAAGCGGCTTCCGTCTTAACGGCGACGTCAAGTTTGATGAGGTTGCGCCCAAATGTTCGTTCATTACTCCTGTTCCGGGCGGCGTAGGTCCTATGACAATATGCTCGCTTATGAAAAATACTCTTGCTGCCGGCAAGAAAGAATATTACAGGTAATGACAGCCGAAGATTATTATAATAGAGGTAACGAGTTCAGAAAACGGGGAAACTGGCAAGAGGCGCTCAACAATTATCTTGAAGCCATAGCCTTAGACCCCGACAGTTCTGCTGCCGAGGCAAAGAAAATGGTGGAAAATATCCTTGGCTATTACTGCCGGGATATGTACAACCCTTGAACGGACTATACATAAACAGTTTTTAGTTTCCTGAAAATCAATAACGAAAAACATCAATTTATGAGCAAAATTAAAGGAGCCATTGTTGTCGATACCAACCGCTGCAAGGGATGCGCATTGTGTATCGAAGCTTGCCCAAAGGACGTCATAGCCCTTACGGCAAAGCGAGTAAATGTCAACGGCTATCCATACGCCGCGGCCGAACGTCCCGATGACTGCATCGGATGTGCATCGTGTGCGGTGGTATGTCCTGACGGTTGTATTGAAGTCTATAAGAAAAAAATGGAGGAATAACACTATGGCAGAACAGGATATTGTATTGCTAAAGGGCAACGAGGCTATAGCACATGCTGCCATACGTTGCGGTGCGGACGCTTTCTTCGGTTATCCGATTACCCCGCAGAGTGAGATAATCGAAACACTGTCGCAACTGAAGCCATGGGAAACCACGGGTATGGTGGTGCTGCAGGCAGAAAGTGAGGTCGCGTCGATAAACATGGTATATGGCGGCGCTGGCGCTGGCAAGAGGGTTTTCACATCTTCTTCAAGTCCGGGCGTGGCACTGATGCAGGAAGGAATATCATACATGGCGGGTGCAGAGATACCGGGCGTGGTGATAAACGTACAGCGCGGAGGACCGGGACTGGGCACCATACAACCGTCGCAGAGCGACTATTATCAGGCTACACGCGGCGGAGGTAACGGCGACTATTATACAATAGTGCTTGCACCTGCATCTGTACAGGAAATGGCAGACTTCATGGATCTGTCGTTTGAACTTGCTTTCAAATACCGTATACCGGTAATGATACTCAGCGACGGTGTAATCGGACAAATGATGGAACGTGTGGTGCTTCCGCCATACAAGCCGCGCCGCACAGAGGAAGAGATAAAGAAAGAATGTCCGTGGGCAACATTGGGACGCACAAAGGGGCGCAATCCCAATATTCTTACATCGCTTGAATTGCAGCCGGAGGTAATGGAAAAGCGCAATCTGCGCCTGCAGGAAAAGTACAAGACAATCAAAGACAATGAAGTAAGATACGAGACTCATTTCTGTGAAGATGCCGATTATATAATCGTAGCGTTCGGAAGTGCCGCAAGAATATCGGAGAAAGCCATAGAAATGGCACGCGAGGAAGGTTTGAAAGTAGGTCTTTTCAGACCAATAACCTTGTGGCCCTTCCCGTCGGATGAAATTGCAGAGATTTCAAAGGGCAAGAAAGGGGTGCTCGTAACGGAGATCAATGCCGGGCAAATGGTAGACGACGTACGTCTTGCTACACTCGGCAGTGTGGATGTCGAGTCGTTCGGACGACTGGGAGGCATAGTTCCCGAACCGGAAGAGATTGTCAATGCCCTTAAAACAAAGTTCTAAAAGATACAGCTATGAGTAACGAAATAATATCCAAGGAGAATCAGGTTTACCGCAAACCGGCACTCATGAACGACACTCCAATGCACTATTGCCCGGGCTGCTCGCACGGTGTGGTACATAAGTTGGTGGCAGAAGTTATAGAAGAGATGGGTATGGAAGACAAGAGCGTGGGCGTATGTCCTGTGGGATGTGCCGTTTTTGCATACCGTTATCTTGACATAGACTGGCAGGAGGCAGCCCACGGACGTGCTCCGGCTGTGGCATCGGCGATAAAGAGATGCTGGAACGACCGTCTGGTATTTACATATCAGGGCGACGGAGACCTTGCCTGCATAGGTACATGTGAAACCATACATGCCTTGAACCGTGGTGAAAACATAACAATAATATTCATCAACAATGCCATATACGGCATGACCGGCGGACAGATGGCACCGACTACTCTCATCGGACAAAAGACATCCACATGCCCATACGGCAGAACGCCCGAAATTCACGGCTATCCTCTGAAGGTGACAGAAATAGCTGCCACGCTTGAAGGCACTTGCTATGTGACACGCCAAAGCGTTGAAACCGTGGCGGCAATACGCTCTGCAAAGAAAGCGATACGCAAAGCTTTCGAGGCATCGATGGCAGGAAAAGGTTCCAGTCTCGTGGAAATAGTGAGCACATGCAACAGCGGTTGGAAGATGTCGCCCGTAAAGGCAAACAAGTGGATGCAGGAGAATATGTTCAAATTCTATCCTAAAGGCGACCTGAAAGATAACACAAACGAGTCTCAAATTAAATAGCAACAGTCATGAAAAAGGAAATAATAATATCCGGATTTGGCGGACAGGGTGTATTGTCAATGGGCAAAATACTTGCATACTCAGGACTCATGGAGGACAAAGAGGTGACATGGATGCCTGCCTATGGACCGGAACAGCGTGGCGGAACAGCCAATGTGACTGTTATTGTGAGCGATGAGCGCATCTCATCTCCAATACTTAGCCGATACGATGTTGCCATTGTCCTTAACCAACCGTCGCTTGACAAGTTCGAACCAAAGCTCAAACCGGGCGGAATACTTATATATGACAGCTACGGAATTATCAATCCTCCGAAGCGAAGCGACATAAAAGTGTATTCCATAGACGCCATGGATAAGGCGGCAGAGATGAAAAACTCGAAAGTATTCAACATGATTGTACTTGGCGGACTGCTCAAGGTGTGTTCCATTGTCAGCGAAAACGGAGTGGAAAAGGCTTTATACAAGACATTGCCCGAACGCCACCACAGTCTTATTCCGCTGAATATGGAGGCGATAAAGACCGGCAAGGAGATTATAAAAGAAATGTAAATACTATATGATGCAAAACCAACAAGCCCCGGAATGTATGAAATTACATTCCGGGGCTTGTTGGTTTTGCATATCATAAAGACTGTCTATATACTCTCGGTCAGTATCTGTACAATGCGTTCTGCCGTGCGTCCGTCCCATCGTTCGGGCAAAGCACACTTTTTCCACTTGCCGGAAACCATGTCTGAAACGGCATTTCCCAAACGCCCGGCATCCTCACCGACAAGTACGTTCGACCCTGTCTTGACCGTCTCGATGTGCTCGGTGTAACTGTTAAGCGTTATACACGGAACGCCGTTGAACGTCGCTTCCTCGGCAACATTGCCCGAATCGGTTATCACACCTTTGGCATTTGCCGTGACATAACCGAATTCAAGATACGAAAGAGGCGGCACTATACGTATGTTTTTCAGCTCGCCTGACATGCTTTCAACAACATCACGCGCCATATTGCGCAATGGAGCTATGACCGGAACATCACCTGCCGACGCATCGACAGACCTTATCATGGCACGTATATTGTCGATATCTGCCAGCAATGCCTTGCGATTGAGGGTAAAGACAAGATAATTTCCGACAGACAATCCCATATCGTCAAAAAACGAAGGTCTCACCAAACGCGAACGATTAAAGCGCAAAGTGTCCATAAGTATGTTGCCCACCATATATACATGAGATATTTCGGCGCCTTCACGGCTCACATTACTGTTGCTGCCCATGCCTGCCGTGAAGAGCAAATCGGACAGTCCGTCGATGACAAGGCGGTTTATCTCCTTCGGCATCTTTATATCAAAAGAGCGTGTTCCGGCAACAAGATGTGCAAGAGTGACACCCTGCTTCTTGGTAACAATGGCAGCCGCCATGGTCGAAGCGAGGTCGTCGACGACAATAACCACATCAGTCGGATTGGTTTCAAGATACTTTTCAAACTCCTGCATCACTCTTCCGGTTATCTCATTAAGGCTTATACTGTCTATTCCGAGAAATATATCCGGACGCGATATCATAAGGTCGTCAAACAAAGAAGGTTCTAATGTAGGGTCATTCTCAGATCCCGCATACACGAGTTTATATCCAATCTCCCTGCCGGATGCCTGCGCCTTGTTGACAGCCCATATTATCGGAGCCACTTTCATGAAATTAGGACGGGCGCCGACAACAATACATATATTCAGCATATTACAATATATAAATTAAAAAGGGCGACACACAGAGCCGCCCCTTACGAAAATATTTTAGTTTTACTCTGACTTGAACAAATCCTTTATACCACCGATGCTGCCCATAAGGTTTGTAGCCTCGTATGGCAGATATACAGTCTTGGTCTTGTCGCCCTGTGCAATCTCTTCCAGTGCTTGAATGTATTTCTGTGCAAGAAGATAGTTTGCGGGATTGGTGCTCTTACCTACCGCCTCGGTTATCTTCTCTATTGCTACCGCCTCGGCCTCTGCCTTACGTATGCGTGCCTGTGCTTCTCCCTCGGCACGTAGTATCTCCTGCTGTTTGGCAGCCTCTGCCCTGTTTATCATAGCTTCCTTCTCTCCCTCTGACTGAAGTATCTGAGACTGCTTGTTACCCTCGGATGTAAGGATTGCCGCACGCTTGTTACGTTCAGCCTGCATCTGCTTCTCCATTGCCTGAAGCACACTTTCCGGAGGTGTGATATCCTGAAGCTCAACGCGGTTTACTTTGATACCCCACTTGTTTGTGGCATCATCAAGTACGGCGCGTAGCTTTGTGTTGATTGTATCACGTGATGTCAGGGTCTGGTCAAGTTCAAGTTCGCCAATGATATTACGCAATGTCGTCTGCGTTAATTTCTCAATGGCATTGGGCAGATTGTTGATTTCGTATACGGCCTTGAACGGATCGACAATCTGAAAATAAAGCAAGGCGTTGATCTGTGTCTGCACATTGTCTTTGGTAATAACATTCTGCTTGTCAAAATCATAAACCTGCTCGCGCAAATCTATATTGTCTGAATAGACGTAACGTCCGCGATGAAGGGTAATCATCACTTTGGCACGGTCGATAAACGGAATTATCACGTTGATGCCGGGCTGCAATGTGGCATAATACTTGCCGAGTCTTTCTATGATTTTTGTTTCTGACTGCGGTATGATAACCAGACTCTTTTTCACCAATATCAGTGCGCAAACAACTATTGCGATTAGAAAATAAGATAGAATACTCATGATGTTTTATTTTAAAAATTACTTGTCAGTCAACGGTTTCAACTGTTATTATTATGCTTTCACGCCCAATAACCTTTACTTTTGCATTCAACGGTATTGCCTGACCATCGGCAGAAACGGCTTTCCAATCATCCCCGTCAATGGCAATACGCCCATATCCGCCCGCCTCGACCGGCTCACTTACACGCCCGATACGTCCTATCAGTGCATCGGCATTGCTTACTCTGGCGTCATCATTGCGGTGGAGATACCGAAGTGCAAACGGGCGTACAAAGAATATACACAGCACCGAACATACAGCAAAGACCAAAAGTCCGCCATAAAATCCAAGACCTAAAGCGGATGAAACAGCTGCACATACAGCACCGATAGAAAAACACATGATAAAGAAATCACCGTTGGTAAGTTCGAGTATAAGACAAACAATGGCTACCAACGCCCACATCTGCCACAAATTGGCTGCAAAATAGTCTATCATAACATTATGATTTAATTATTAATGCGAAGATAGTGAAATTATCCGATATATCCAAACATTATATCAAATAACCACAGCCATATCCCGCCAAATTAAAATCCGGCGGGCATAACATTATGGCTGTCACGTTATTTCTGCTTCTTTCCGGATATTCTTATGGTGCCTTGAGACGGCTTTACATTAGCATTATAATACTTCTGAGCTTCAGGAAGCCACTTCTTTATATCTGCAATGCGCTTGGCATCGGACGGATGGCTGCTCATAAAAGCCGGTGTACTGCTCTGGGTTCCGCCAGACATGCGCTGCCAAAAGTCTACGGCAACCGCAGGATTATATCCCGCCATTGCTGCAAAGATCAGTCCCATATAGTCTGCCTCACTCTCATTGCTGCGCGAATAATGCAATCCGGACATCTTGCTTCCCAATCCAAAAACGCCCTGTGCCAGCTCGGTTGTGCCTGAAGACACACCGGCACCGCTAAGAACAGCGCCAAGAAGTTGAGAGCCGTATTGTGCTTTCATCTCCTTGCTAAGCCTTTCTGCCGAATGTTTTGCCACGGCATGTGCAATCTCATGCCCAAGAACTACCGCTAAGGCTGCTTCTGTCTGCGTATAAGGTAACAGTCCTTCATATACAACAATTTTACCTCCCGGCAGGCAGAAAGCATTGGCTGCATTGTCTTGAACAAGGTTGAACTCCCATTGATAATTGCTTGCCTCCGATGCAAGACCATTGTTTTTCAGATATAAAACAACCGCATCGGCAAGTCTCTGCCCCACCTTTTTCACCATAGCCGTATTGGCTACGCTTGAAGAAAGCTTTGCCGACTTCATATATGTTGTGTATTCTTTGTTGCTAAGACTCATGACCTGTTCGTCCGAAACAAGCAGACGCTGTTTGCGACCGGTCAAAGGAACGGTGGATGTGGTTCCGCAAGAAACAAAAACAGACAATACTGCCAAGAGAATTGCAAATCTTATTGTTTTCATTTTATTCATGTATAACTTTAATATCATTATTCAACATCATATAGTCTTGAGACTATAAGAATATTACCTTATGCAAAGATAATGCAAGCCGAGTGCAATGAAACTTGTTTGAAATTGCCGAGGCGAAGCTTATCTTATGCAAAGGTAGTGCAAAAATAGTCTCCCTGCAAAATTAAGCATTCTTTTTACGTATGTTTTATAAGATATTTAATATTTTCAACGGACGCTCAATCAAGGTGGAGTGAAACAACTAATAATATAAAGACATGTTTATATAAAGACAGAAGACCGTCTTCAAAGACGGTCCTGCACTATATACAAAAACATTATGAATTTTATTAAACTTCCGGTCACCTTTTATATCAATGCAAAGGTAATGGAAACCGATGTCAAATACAATACCTAAAAATAATGTTTTCGCCAATACCCACATGTAGGTATTGAACGATCTATTTGCGTATAAGCACCGAACCGGAGAGGGAGGGCTGTGTCGACGAAATCTGCAATACATATACTCCGGAGTTCAACCGGCTTATATCAACCGTGGCATCCGACTGTCTCGAAGGCAGAACGTATCTGCCGCAAATCAATCCCGCAACAGAATATATCTTGACTTCTACTGCTGATAACGGGACAGAGTCAAAACTGAACGACAGTTGTCCGCCTTCATGCAATCTGATGCTTACGCCCGACGGAGCAGAAGATGATATTCCGGATATGCCACTTACGCCAAGTATGTCGAGCAATCCTTTATAAGCATCAATCTCACCATATCCGCAATAATTGTCAGGAGCATGTCCTTTACTGTTCATACGACTGCAAGTACGGGCAAGTATGCCACGGATATCGTCCGGAGCAAGCTGAGGATTTGCTTCAAGCCACAGGGCTATAATACCGCCAACGACAGGTGTGGACATTGAAGTGCCACTTGCAACATTCCATGTATATTCTGTTCCGTTGAACACGGACTTAGCCACTTCACTATGAATATCATATCCCGATGTTTCATTTGCCGTATAGAAATGGCTGAAAGAAGAAACCACATTGGTTCCGGGTGCCATAACCTCGGGTTTCATACGCCCGTCAAAAGACGGACCAACACTTGAATATCCACTACGTACACCGTTCTTTCCCCAATCTAACGCTACCCACTCGCCATGGCTATTCACAAATCCCGTACGATATGACGTGGCACCGGCACATATAACAGCAGGTGCACTGCCGGGAGAATATATACTGTAGCGACTCTCGCCGGCACACAAATCCGGACGTATGGCATTTGTCGTGAGTTCACCGGAACCATAAAAGAGTTCGACATCGGCATCATTGCCAATGAGTTCTGCAGAGAAAGGAAGAGCAAATCCGAACGGTACATCAGACTCTGCCAACACCTCGTATGCCATAACGGTTGCATCATAGCACGACGGATAGCCTTCTACGGTGAACTTTACATCAACCCCGTTGAATGTAAATGTGTGTTCATACTTGCCGTCGGGAGCGGAAAGAACATCGGCTGAGTTCAACGTTACGACGTTCGTACTGCCGTTATCACCGTAAACAGTAAGACGAAGAATAAAGTCATCTGCCGACCTCAATTTAAAATATACACATCTGTCACTGTATCCGAAGAATGTTCCGGCTGCCTCCTGCCCTATCGGCTTACGGAAATAAGTCTTTATATGCCCTTCATTTCCTGCAGAGGCAACAAGGATACGTCCCGGTCCTACAAGCTGTTCAAGTGCTTCATAGAACAGCACATCCTCACCTGAGAAATCCTGATGTGAGCCTTCACTGAATGATATTACACAAGGCTTTCCTGCTTCTTCTGCATAATCGAAGATATATTTGAAACCAAGCGCATCGGTTGCAGACGTGTATTTGTAAAGATCTTCGTCTGCAATGAATATCGTATCCTGCGTCACGGCATTGCTTACAAGACAGATATCACTGTCGTATGCGATGCCTTGAAAATCCTTGTCATAACCACTTCCGGCAGCAATGCCTAAAGTATGTGTGCCGTGTGTCTGTACCAGTCCGTCGCGCGAGCGGGCATATCGCAGTATATCTGCCTCCGTTCTGTAATCGGCACCTACATAAAGTCCGTTGCCGGAATTCCCGTCGGAAAGCTGGTCCCAAAATCTTTTTATACGATATGTACCTGTTGCCATATCATAGAAATTAGGATGCGTCAGGTCAAAACCTATGTCCTGAACGCCCATGACAACCCCCTTACCCGTATAAGCCTGCGGCAACGACTGTCCACGATATGCAGCCGGAGTGCCCACAACAATGCCGGTGGTATCCATAAGCACCGTACACCTGCCTCCTGCTTCTATTCTCTGCACCGCGCGTTCGCATGCAAGAGCATGGAGATTGGCAAGAGGAATGTCGGCTATATAGATATCGCCGAAACGTGCAAGCTGCGTGCATCCGTTGGTAGCAAACACTTGTTCAGCATCCCCTTCCACACGTACAAAGGCACAGATATTGCGTACATGCTGCAACGGAGCACGGTGGTGTGCGCTCACAGCTACATCATTGAGTGCCCGACGCACAAGTGGAGACAACTTTGCAATGTAGTCGCCATCTGCAAGAATACATTGTACAATGAACAAAAACAAGAGAAGAAAGGTCTTTCTTTTCATAAGGAGAGTATTTTTTATATTGTAAAGATCAGGCATAAACAGTATTACCGTATTAGCATTGCAAATGTAAGTCAAAAAAACGGCACATACAAGAAATACGTATAGTTTTATAGCATAATGCCGGAAGGAATAAAGATGAATAAAAAGAGGAACATATCATTTGCGAAAAACAAAAGCCGTCCATCGGAAAATCCGGTGGACGGCAACAATTCTATTTACCTTAAATTACTTATTCAAACCACGGTTGTTAACAGTTGCATTCAGTATCATAAGATACTTGCGGTACTGTTCTCTCGTAAGAACATAGTGCATATAGCGAATGTCTTTATTTATAGCCTTGCTGACCATTTCCTTACGCTCATCAGCATTTGCACTATAGGCATTGAGCATGTCTGCACAAAACTCTGCATGAATGTCCTGTACGCTCTCAAGCTGATCCTGTGTCAGTCCTAAACTCTCAGCCAACTTAGAGTAGTTTACAGTCATGTTGTAGATGTTTGTCTTGTCTACACTGTTAAGATTTTCGTTCTCTGCAAATGTCACAGCCATGCTAAGCACTGCCATAACAGTTAAAAACAATCTTTTCATAATCCTTAATTTTACTTTTTACCTTTGGGCTTCAGTTCTTTCATCACGAATAGCATCCGCCCGTTATCCTTAATTTAATACTAACCTTTTGTCTTTCGACGATGCAAAGGTATATACTTTTCAAGTTACAACATGTCATTTTGTAAAAGTGTTTGCGTAAACAGTATGATAATTTTGATACAAATCAAAGTTTTAACTTTCATTTATCATTCACATTGAGAATGTATGCTTACATTATGTCATAGTTTTATGACACGTAACCCATAGCTTTACGACACATAACCCATAGCTTTACGACACATAACCCATAGCTTTATGATATGTAAAACTATGGAATAGATGAAGAAATAAAACGTTTTGCTTAAAAAAAGTTTCAAGAAGAGCGGTAAACGGGGCTCGAACCCGCGACCCCCAGCTTGGGAAGCTAGTGCTCTACCAACTGAGCTATTACCGCAAAGAAACAAAATCCATGTGATATGGAGCCGATACCGGGACTCGAACCCGGGACCTATTCATTACGAATGAATTGCTCTACCAACTGAGCCATATCGGCAAAGAACACATAAAGCAAAGTGTGCTTTATTCAAATGCGATGCAAAGGTAATATTTATATTTCAAATAACCAATTATAAAGCAGCAAAAACTCTGTTTTAACTTATTTTAAATACCTATAGCAGGTTAGGCAAACAACAAATAAATTTGTTGTTTGTTCTCGACTTATCCGTATATTTAACTCACAAAATTGGCATTGCCACCGCGAACCGGGCTAAAGCCCGACTTTCACTATTTTGTTTTTATCGAATATTCTGAGTATATTTGTACTGATAATATCTAAAGTATAAATTATTTGAACATAAACGCCTTAAACTAAAAACAAAAGATGAAAAGACAGTTTCGTTTACTGCTGACCATGGCAGTATTACTTATTATAATTTCCGGATATGCCTGTGCACAAGGTGAAAAGGCACTCATAATCAAGAATAAGGTAAACCTGAGAGCCGCACCGAGTATCAAAGGAAAAATACAATGCCATGTATATAAAGGCATAATGCTGGAAGTTATAGGGAGAGAAAAAGACTGGATAAAAGTAAAAAACTTCCAAGGCGAAAGTGCATACGTAAATGCAAGTCTTGTAAAAGTACTTAAACCGTCTCCCATACCAAGCCATTTATTCAAAGACAATTCAGATTATTCTCCATACGGAGACATACGTGATGACAGGTATTGCTGCGGGAATTTGACTATTTATGTAAAAGGCAACTACATTATTTTCTCAACAATGTGGATGCGCTATGACTATGACTCCAAATGTGATAGAATACTTCCAGCAGAATATAATGATATAATTGCCGTGAAAAGCGGAGGACAGGTAATATTTAAATACTTCTTGGGGTATACTGAGACTTCTTTCAACGCCTATGAATGGGATCCTGCAACTGTAAGTGCAAGAGAACTGTTGAAAAACGGTGACATCCATCCTATCGGAAAGGACGAATGTCAAGGTATAAAAGAAGATGACGTGGTGTTCTACAATGAAGAGATGAAAGTCCTATGCATAGGTCATGTTGCTTACAGCATGGATAAACCAAAAATGTAATGAAACCGGAAGATGTTATATTTTAAATGTCAAATGTCTGCATGCTGCCACTTGTACAGGCGGACATACAATATTTGACATCTGACATTTAAAATATAACATCTAAAACCTGACGTCTGAAACCCCTCATACGGTAATCTCCGCAGAACCGAAACACCGGTGATGCGCCTCGTCATACACAACACAGAACTGTCCGGGAGCCACTCCCTGTATAAAATCACCGGCATGCACTATATAAGACTTGTCGCCTGTCTTCTCTAAATATGCACGATGATACTCCGGGGTATGGCGTATCTTGAAAGTTACATTAGTCATATTGACAGGTTCTGTAAGGAAATGGAAGCCATGTATGGGAAAGTCTTTCTTATAGGCAGTACGCGGTTCAAATCCTTTGCTTACATACAGTGTGTTTTCCGTAACGTCTTTCTTCACCACATACCACGGTCCGCCACCGAAACCAAGCCCGTGCCTCTGCCCTATCGTATGAAACCACAATCCTTTGTGCGTGCCTATCTTCTTTCCGGTTTCAAACTCAAGAACCAAACCGGGGTTCTCGCCGAGGTAACGTCGTATGTAGTCGTTGTAGTTAATCTTGCCAAGAAAGCAGATACCCTGAGAGTCCTTGCGCCTTGCATTGACAAGATGCTCGCGTTCGGCTATCTCTCGGACCTCTCCTTTACGATAATGACCTATTGGAAATAATGCTTTCTTTAACTGCCAGTCGTAGATTTGAGCCAGAAAATCGGTCTGATCCTTAACGGGATCGGGGCTTGTTACAAGCCACTTCTTACCACCGATTATTTCGGTCTGTGCATAATGTCCTGTTGCAATAAGGTCATATTTATGCCCCATCTTCTCGTCAAAAGCTCCGAACTTTATCAGGCGGTTGCACATAACGTCCGGATTTGGTGTAAAACCGGCACGTACTTTTTCCATGGTATATCGTGTAACTTCGTTCCAATACTCCTCATGACAGTCTATTACTTCCAACTTACATCCATACTTCCGGGCAACAGCCGTTGCCATTTCGAGGTCTTCTTCGCTTGAACAGTCCCACTCCTCCTGTTCTTCCGGTCCTATCTTTATATAAAAGCAATCGGGATGTAGCCCGTGACGTGCAAACTCGTACACCACAACCGAACTGTCTACACCACCTGACAACAGCACTGCTATCTTCTTGTCCTTTATCTCATCTATATTCATAACCGTAAATCCGTCTGTTATTCCAATGACTTTATCCATCCAACAATATCTTTCAACACTTCTTCCGACATTGTCTCAGATATTTTATTATACTCTGTGAGATTGCCGGTCACAGCATGCTGGAAGAGATGGTTAAGTCCCGGATATTCTTTAATTGCATTAAATTTGTGAGCAGGCAAGAGTTTTCTTATTACCGGCAAATTCTGAGCAGCGACAACCTGCGTGTCAAGACTTCCGTTCAGTGCAAAAACAGGACAGGTAACACGTTTTATATCTGATGCAGGATCATATGAAACAAAATAGTCCATCCATGGATTGTCCATATTCATTACCTTTTTCAAATTTTCTTTTGCTTCCTCTGATATATCCGAAGCATTGTCTCTTATAATCTTTTCAAATGCACCGGCATCGGTCAAACCGCCATTATTACTTTTGTACTCGCATATCTTCTCCAATGCCGCACAGTAAGCCTGCACATCAGATGCAGACATACCGGCATACATCAATGCAATACGATTCTGTTCCACCAATATTTTATCTCCTCTGACAGCCGCTCCCGCCATGCTTATTATAAAATCGGCATGCTTCTCAGCACCTAACATGAATGCAATTGTACCACCTTCGCTATGTCCGAGCACTCCTATCTTGCCAAACTTATCCATTGACTTAAGATAATCAATTCCGTTTTTGGCATCACTCATAAACGTTTTTGTCGTGGCTGTTGAGGCATTTCCCGTTGATTTCCCGAAACTTCTGTCATCGTATCTCAACGATGCAATTCCGTTTCGTGCAAGATAATCGGCAATTACAAGAAAAGGTTTATGATCGAAAACTTCCTCATCCCTATTCTGAAGCCCGCTCCCTGTAACCATAAGCACAACAGGAACAGACCCTTTCGCAGCACTTTCATCATAACCTACAGGATAAGTAAGCGTACCGGCAAGCACGGCATTGTCCTCCTGATTGACAAAACTAATCTCTTCTGTCTTATACGGATATGGAGAAACCGGTGTCTGCGGTCTGTCGGACATATAGTTTCCCTTTTTTAAGTCCAATGTAAAATCATATCCTGCCTGCGAAAATACACCTTTTATAATATCGTCTGACAAATGTCCGCCATACGATACACCAAGCAATGGAATGGAAACTTTTACCGAATCTGAAGATATATGTATAACATTTGCAGTAATTCCTTTTACCCCCTGATCAGGACTATCAAGCTTACACGTAACACTTCCGTTGTCTTCATTCTGAAAATGAAACACGATGTTCAGTTTCACCGCACCTACATCCAGCAGACCTTTCCACGAACCGATTATACCTTGCCCATAAACAGTCTGAGCCAATAGCATAATAACGAATAATATAGTATTAAATCTTTTCATAAACAATGTAAAACAACTTAGTCTAATACGCCTCCCTGTATTTTCCTTCTTCTTTGTCATCAAGCATGCTGAGGTAAGAGTTGTATCTGCTTTCCGCTATATAATGTTCCTCTAAAGCCTTTCTTACAGCACATCCCGGTTCGTGCGTATGCGTACAATTATTAAAACGACAGTCTTTTGAGAACGAAAAAATCTCCTTGAAATATCCGCAGATCTCTTCAGGCTCCATGTCAAATGTACCAAATCCCTTTATTCCGGGGGTGTCTATAGCCCAACCTCCACATGGCAATGACAACATCTCACTGAACGTTGTGGTGTGCATTCCCGTATTGTGTGCATCGGATATTTCCGATGTACGCAACGATATCCCCGGTATAAGTTTATTTAAAAGTGTGCTTTTCCCCACCCCGCTGTTACCGCTGAAAAGCGTTATCTTGTCTTTCAGCAGCGGATAAAGCAAGTCGTTACAGTTATCATTGTGGGCAGAAATCGCAACACACTTATATCCGATTGTATCATATAGTTGCATCATCAAATCCTGATAATGCAGTTCCTCTTCCGAAAGAATATCATTCTTGTTGAAAACAAGGATCACCGGAACTCTGTATGCCTCTGCCGATGCAAGAAAACGGTCTATGAAAGTTGTAGATGTTGCAGGATAGTTAACCGTTACAACCAAAAAAGCCTGATCTATGTTGGCGGCAATTATATGGCTCTGCTTTGAAAGGTTCGACGACTTGCGTATTATATAGTTTCTCCTGTCTACTATTGATGTGATAAAAGCCGTACCTTCCTTATTGCATAATATTTCAACCCAGTCGCCAACAGCAACAGGATTGGTGCTACGTATGCCTTTCAAACGAAAATTACCTTTTATCTTACATTCAACAGTTTGCCCGTCTTCCGTCCTGACCGAATACCAGCTTCCCGTGTTCTTTATAACAAATCCTTTCATATCCCGATACATATATATAAAAGAGCATGTCAAAATATAGACTTATCCGTACATCATGTGGAGGAAAACGCTATTTTGACACACCCTTTGCTATAAAAGAAGCGGTGTTTGACACACCTTTTTTATCCCTATACTGTCATTATTTCCTTGTTCTTTACAGCAAGCAGTTCGTCTATCTTTGCGATATATTTATCGTGCAGCTTCTGCAATTCAAGTTCGGCGTCCTTCTCGTTGTCTTCCGAGAGACCGTCTTTTATGGCTTTCTTCAACTTGTCTTTCACATCGCCACGCACATTGCGCACCTCAACCTTTGCTTTCTCGCCAATTTTATTACACTGCTTTGTCAGTTCCTTGCGACGCTCTTCGGTAGGTTGCGGTATCCCGAGACGTATTATCTCGCCGTTGTTCTCCGGAGTAATACCCACATCAGAGTCCATTATGGCTTTCTCTATGTCTCTTATCATCTTCTTGTCCCAAGGACGGATTGCAATTGTTCTCGGATCCGGAGTCGAGAGATTTGCCACCTGATTCAAGGGTACCATTGAACCATAAGAGTCCACTCTCACCCCGTCAAGAATAGCTATATTGGCACGACCGGCACGGATGCGTGACAATTGTTCCTCAAGGAACATTGCCGCCATTTCCATTCTCTCCTCACTTTCGCTTAAAGTTGCTTTTACGTCAATCATGTTATTTCGTGTTTATTTTTATTTTACAAATTTAAATATTATATTCGGAATATGCAACATAATAAACATAAAAACATCCTTAAACACACTAAAACAGCAATTAACGTCTGCCATACTTTACGTTTACCTTATTTAATATGGCACATCACATTTTCATTGCTTTTTTCCATAACTTTGCCGGCTGAACACAAACAATATATAATATATGGAAGTAATAATAGCCGGGCTTTTATTGCCTTTTATCGGAACGGTTGCCGGAGCGGCTTTCGTTTTCTTCATGAACAAGGAGATACCTGTAAAACTTCAGAAAACACTGCTGGGCTTTGCATCCGGTGTCATGGTGGCAGCGTCGGTCTGGTCTTTGCTCATACCTGCAATAGAACGTTGCAACGACATGGGTAAGCTTGCAGTACTTCCTGTTGTTGCCGGGTTTATGCTCGGTATTCTATTTCTTTTAGGCATAGACTATGCCACTCCACACCTTCACATAGGTCTGAGCAAGCCGGAGGGACCGCGATCTAAAATATCACGAACAGCCATGCTTTCTCTTGCCGTAACAATACACAATCTTCCCGAAGGCATGGCTGTCGGTGCCGTTCTTGCCGGAGCTATACAGAACCAAATGGAAATATCTATTGCCGGTGCCATGGCAATGTCATTAGGAATAGCCATCCAAAACATACCCGAGGGAGCTATCATATCCATGCCCATGAGAGCAGAAGGCAACAGCAGGACAAAGTCTTTTATCATAGGAAGCCTAAGCGGAATCATCGAACCTATAGGCGGAATGGCTGTGATACTTCTCGCATCGTTCCTTACTCCCACACTGCCATACATGCTTGCATTTGCAGCAGGTGCAATGATTTATGTTGTCGTCGAAGAACTTATACCTGAAGCATCAGAGGGAGAGCATTCCAATCTTGGTACCATTGGATTTGCAATCGGGTTCGCAACAATGATGAGCCTCGATGTAATACTGGGATAAAAACGGCTCAACTGTTCCTTATCATACGATCTATCTCTTCAAACTGCGCCCCCATGTTCAAGTTGAGATAGATGTTATAAAGTGCTGCCATCCACTTGTCTTTCTGTTCAGGTGCCAATGCCCTGTAGCGTTCCATATATGGCAGTGCCTTTCTGTAATAGGACAAGAGTTTTGTCCTTGTCGCCTTGCTTGCCCTTACAGTCTTCTCAAGATTGAAAGCCATGTTTATATATGCCACTCCTGCATCATAATATGCATCGGCAAGAGTGTCGTTACGGGCTATCAGACTGTCACATACGGCAATACACCCTTCATAGTCTCCTGTATTGAGAAGGACGTTGCTCTTGGCAAATAAAAACAGTTCGTTGCCGGGATTATGTGCAAGAGCACTTTCCACCGTAACAAATGCAGAGTCAAGCTTGTTCACACCATTATAATAATCCATAAGACGCGTGAAGAAGTAAGGCGAGTCTTTATATTCATTAAAGCCACGTGTCAACATTGCCACATAGTTTGCCGTGTCTTTCTTCATATTATAGACCTCGGCAACAAAGCGCAAAGCAAATTCATGTCGCTTGTCATACTGCAACGCAAGCGTCTCATACTTCAATGCCTTAGCCGGATCCTGCATCTTATATCCGCAGTAAAGTGTGAAATAAGCAGCAGCCTTGTTTAACGGAGCATCTTCCCTGTATCCGCAACCGCTGAACAACGGCTGGCGCACACAATCAATAAAGGTATCCATCAGCCTGTATGCCGTATCATATTTTTTATTAAGTGCAAAATACATTCCGCCGTTATACAAATTGTTACGGCATGTATTAAGATACTCGGCATTCCTTTTCCTGTATTTTATCTTTACAACACCTTTTTCGTTTGGACGTGCATCTACGCTGTCAAGACTCTCGTATGCCTCAAACATCTTATGCGCGGTTATAAACAGGGCTGCGGTGTCATACTTCTCCTTAAGATATAGCTTCTCGTTTCCTTGTTCATATTGGGCACGGACTGCTTCTGCCAATGTAAGATAAATCTTTATGTTACTACGATTTACCGAGTCCTTAAGCAGCTTGCGCATACTCTCCTCCGCCTTGTCAAGGCTCTTTCTGCTCTTGATAAACTCCTGTGCCTGCGATATCTCTTTCTTCTGTGCATAGGAAAAAGGTATAAGAAATATCAAAAAAAGTATGATTGTAAACAAACGCGCCATAAAAATATTCTCCCTGTCTTCAAACCTTAAAAACCTTATATACTTATTTTCAAAGAATTGTGCAGATACCGCATGCCCATACAGGGACAGCTATCTGCACAATTCAGAAATCAAAGAAGACCAAGGAACAGAGTGTCTTCGCTCTTTTATATCCAGCCCGTTATAAGCCGGTATCCATTCCTCTGTCCTTAAACTTGTTATTTGGAAAGAATTGCTTCTATTTCCTTTGCCTTGGCTTCATCTCCAAGCAACGAGTAAGCCTGGAACAATGTGTATGCCCAATTCACCATTGCACGGTCCGGATCCTGTGCACGGACTTTCTCGAGATAGCTTACCGACTCTTTGAGATCGTTGTTGTAAATCTCCTGCTTGTCGGGAGTAAGCTGACCGGTACGCTCGTTCGCCTCCTTGTTCTTGAACTCTATAGCCTTTGAGTTGTAGCAGACACCGATGTTATAAAGCACCTGTATGAAAGTAGGATCAAGTTCTACAGACTTCTTGTATGACTTGATTGCATCTTCCCATTTATGCTCTCCCATTTCCATTTCACCTTTGAGCGCCCATGCCATCTTGCTCTCCGGATTCTTTACAAGCTGCTCTTCGATAAGCTTTGCCTTACCTGCATTGTCACCGGTATTTGCATAATATTCTGTCAGAAGTGCAAAGAAACGGTCGTTCTTCGGATCCTTGTTATAAAGTTCTTTTACCTCTTCTGCATATTTCAGCGAGTCTTCCTTTGTCTTCAGCTGTGCCTTCATGCTCAATATCTTTATATCAAGAGCATCTGAAGCCGAAGCCGTGTCCTGCATGGCATAGTCTGCATAACGGCTTGCAGACGGGAAATCCTGTGCATTGTATGCGGCAAGAGAAGCAAAATACGAAATCTGTCTGAAATACGGGTCTTCTTTCTTTTCGCCTCCTTCTGCAAAGAGAGGAGCATCCTTTGTATCGACATACATGCCGAAGTCTGCCATGGCACCGTTAAAGTCCTTTGCGTTGAAAGCATCCTGACCGGCATTGATAAGAGAAGCACGCGCTCCCTGCAGTCTTGTTGCATTGGTTTTGCGGAACTTGGGCTTCACTTTCCCCTTCTCATTGGGCATGTTGTCGTACTTGTCACACTCGATAGCTGCTTTGAGAGCCTGCAACGCGGCCTTGTTCATGCCTTCCTTGTCGTATGGATCGTTTTTCTTTGTGACTTGATTTGTCAGTGCAATCTGCGATTCTTTATCAAACTTGGCAAGGGCAAGATCAACAACTTTGTTATATGCCTTGGCTTTGTCCTCATTGGACAATGAAGAAGCTGAAGACTCTATGAGACCTATTGCCTCGGTATAGTCTTTTGCTCCCATAATCTGCTTTACGGCATCTTGGGCAAATGTCGATGTGGCTGCACATGCCATAATCGCCATAATCATTAATTTTTTCATAACTGTTATGTTTTAAAAGGTTTATTATGTTATTTACTGTTCATTGTTTTCCTCATCATCAAAACTGTCAAGCGGAGTTACTTCTGCACCTGAATTGTCAGAGACATCACCATCCGTTTTCTGCACCGGCATATCAGTCATGCCCGAAGCCCCGATGTTCTCCTCAAGTGTTTTCTGGCTCTCAGCCTCGGCAACAGCCTCCACTTCCGAACTCATCACCTTGCATACGCTTGCTATGACGTCGTTCTTCTTTGTCAGATTGATGAGGCGTACACCTTGCGTGGCACGTCCCATGACACGGCAGTCGGACACCTTAAGACGTATCAGCACACCGCTCTTGTTTATTATCATGAGGTCGTTTTCGTCCGTAACAACTTTTATAGCCACAAGGCGTCCGGTCTTTTCGGTTATGTTAAGTGTCTTCACACCCTTGCCGCCACGGTTGGTTATTCGGTAGTCCTCCACCTCACTGCGCTTGCCGTATCCGTTTTCGCTTACAACCATTATGGTCTCTTCTTCCGGTTTGTTTACGACAACCATTCCTACAACCTCATCGTCGCCGTCGTCAAGGCGCATGCCGCGGACACCCGTAGACACGCGTCCCATGGCGCGCACTGCCTCTTCGTTGAAACGAACGGCACGTCCGTTGCGGTTTGCCAACAGCAGTTCGTTATGACCGTTCGTCAGACGTACACCCACAACCTCGTCGCCTTCGAGGATGTTTATTGCAATCACGCCGTTGGCACGCGGACGGCTGTATGCCTCGAGACTTGTCTTCTTTATAATACCGTTCTTTGTTGCGAATACAACGTAGTGACTGTTTACAAACTCTTCATCGTCCAGACCACGCAGACGCAGGAAAGCATTCACGCTGTCATCGCTCTCGATATTGAGCAGGTTCTGTATGGCACGCCCCTTCGAATTCTTCGCCCCTTCGGGTATTTCATAGCACTTCAACCAGTAGCAGCGACCTTTCTTGGTAAAGAACATCATGGTGTTGTGCATCGTTGCCGGATAAATATATTCTGTAAAGTCCTGCTCACGACTGTGTGCTCCCTTGCTGCCCACGCCTCCGCGTGCCTGCTCTCTGAACTCTGAAAGCGGTGTACGCTTGATATATCCGAGATGACTTATAGTTATCACAACGGGATCGTTGGGATAGAAATCCTCCGGATTGAACTCCTCACTCGAATACTTTATCTCCGTGCGACGCTCATCACCGTATTTATCCTTCACCTCTATAAGTTCATCCTTCATAACCTTCTTGCAAAGTTCCGGGTCATCAAGTATCGACTGCAGGTAAGCTATCTGTCTTTCAAGTTCCTCATACTCTGCATGCAACTGCTCCATGCGCAGACCTGTCAGCTGTGCAAGACGCATGTCGACGATTGCCTTCGACTGCAGTTCATCCAGTTCAAATCTTGCTTCAAGATTGCGCTGTGCATCGGAAGGTGTCTTCGACTGTCGTATAATGTGCACGACCTCGTCTATATTGTCACAAGCTATTATCAGTCCCTCAAGTATATGTGCACGCTCCTGAGCCTTGCGCAGGTCAAACTGTGTGCGGCGTATTGTGACATCATGGCGGTGCTCAACGAAATACTTCACACACTCTTTAAGTGTGAGCAGGCGCGGACGCCCGTTGACAAGAGCAATGCAATTCACTGAGAATGAGCTTTGCAGGGCTGTCATCTTGAAGAGCTTGTTCAGTATGACATTGGCATTTGCCTCTCTCTTCACATCTATGACAATGCGCATACCTTGTCGTCCCGACTCGTCATTGGCATTGCTGATGCCGTCGAGTTTGCCTTCTTTAACCAAGTCTGCGATATATTCTATAAGCTGCGCCTTGTTTACACCGTAAGGTATCTCTGTTATGACAATCTTATCGTGCGACTCGCCGCTTTCAATCTCAGCCTTGGCACGCATCACAATGCGTCCTCTACCGGTTTCGTATGCGTCTTTTACGCCTTGTATACCATATATATATGCGCCCGTAGGAAAGTCGGGAGCCTTGATATACTGCATCAGTCCGTCCGTGTCTATTTCCGGATTGTCTATGTAAGCACAACATCCGTCGATAACCTCACCGAGATTATGGGTAGGAATATTGGTCGCCATACCCACAGCAATACCGTTTCCTCCGTTTACAAGGAGATTGGGAAGTTTGGTAGGCATCACTGTCGGCTCCTGCAAAGAGTCGTCAAAGTTACTCATCATGTCGACCGTGTCCTTATCCAGGTCGTCCATTATGTGCTCTCCCATCTTCGAAAGGCGGCACTCGGTGTAACGCATGGCAGCGGCGGAGTCGCCGTCCACACTTCCGAAGTTACCCTGACCGTCGACAAGAGTATAGCGCATGTTCCAGTCCTGTGCCATGCGTACAAGCGCGCCATACACCGAACTGTCTCCGTGGGGGTGATATTTACCGAGCACCTCTCCTACCACGCGGGCACATTTCTTATATGGTTTGTCGCTTGTATTGCCGATACCCATCATACCATAAAGTATTCTTCTGTGAACGGGTTTGAAGCCGTCGCGGACATCGGGAAGCGCACGCGCCACAATCACAGACATTGAATAGTCTATGTATGACGACTTCATTTCTTCCTCGATGTTGATCTTTAAAATTCTGTCCTGATCAATCGTGTTGCTGTTGTCCATTATTTTGTTTTATTAAAATTCCATAAAATGCCCATAAACAGCATTCTTTTGCGTTCTAAGGCGTTTACGTGTCATTTTTAGTGTGCTAAATTAATACATTTTCCCGACCCGTGAAAGCATTTGTAAGAAAAACATATTAAAATTAAAGTTTATTATATAAGCATCTATGCAATTGAATATTGCAGTTTTTTATATGTATGACAACAATATTACCATATGAATGGAACAGCCGTGATGCAGAGAGTGGTCCGTGTGCATGAAAAGACATTACAATCAAAGACATGACCTTTAGCCTTCAAAAAGCTATGCTTTAAGGATGCTAAAGCTATGCTTTTCGAGTGCTAAAGCATAGCTTTTTGAAAGCAAAAGATATTCGTTTGATTATCAATAAGTTACAAGCAGGTGTAATAATCCGTGATTTATTGTCACAAATTGCACTGTTTGCGGTAAATTGTGCAGCCTATAACGGTTATAATAAAATAAGATTATGCCAATAATAAACTAAAGAGAGACAGAAAAAGATAAAGGAAGATAAAAGATATCACATAACTTCCATTATCTCCCTTTACCTTCTTATTTCGACCAACCGGTTTCTACGTTATTGGTCTTTCAAATCTTACATTTTCATAATGTACATGAAATCATTTATCTACCAAATTGATTTCAATTTCCAAGCCGTCAAATCAACATTAGCCATGCCTAAGGAGAATACACTGCAACCGGTTTGATTGTCCGACGGGAATGTCAAGAAAGAAAGCGTTGCCTCTCCATCATTGACAAATATCTCAACCGAAGATTTGTCCACATAACAATGAAAACGTATTCTGCCATTCACTGCAGGAACCTTGCATGATGACATTCTTTCAAATTTAGGAATGGCTGTTTGTGAAACATTTGTCCTGTCAAGTGTTATGTATTGCGACTGAGGGTCATAACTCAACACCGCTTTTTTGTTTTCTCCCTCACACAGAAAAATGCCTACCGGTTTGTTTCCCATGTTTGAGAATGTTACATCAAGCTCATAAACATTGTTCATTTCTTTCACAAACGGAATTTCTGTCAAACCTGCCTTTATCTTCCTCTTGAACGTATGTCGGGCTCCACGAAGTTTCGAAAGACCATCGAAAGGCTTCTGTATCAAGCGTAATCCCTCCGGAGTATTACGAAGTCTGTACTCGCGAGGAACAGACCATATACCTTTGCCCCATGTAGTAGGAGCAGTTTCGGCATAGTCCCATGTATTCAGCCAGCCTATCGTATATACAGGTGCAGACGAATCGTCATAATCCCGGAATACTCTGGAAGCATAGTAGTCCAAACCTTTATCTATGTACAGCGGATAGTCACCGGTATTATCAGGAATGAACTTAACACCGTCAAACTCTCCTATAAAATATTGTTCACGCATCCAGTTGACAGATACCACCAATACCCATTTCTTACCTGCCGGAAGATTGTCTAAAGGAAGTTGGAACATGTCCGGACATTCCCACGATTTCTCAGAATCACCCAACGGACCAAAATCGCTTAACCAAGTCCAATGCTTCATATCCGTAGAACTGTAAAAAGCGACTTTCTTCTCCAAAGCTTTAGCCACAAGCATTATCCAACGTTTGCTCCCTTCATCCCATATAACAGTGGGATCACGAAATTCTGTACTCCAGATATCAAGTACCGGGTTCCGGTCGTAAAACATGTATGTCATACCACCGTCATGACTGAAAGCAATACTTTGTGACTGCTTTTTTGATGCTTCATCAAACGAGGTAAACACTGCTATCGGGACGTTGTTCCCCCAACCTGCGGTATTATTCTTATCGATGACAACACTGCCCGTAAAAGTCGATATGCCTTCAGGAACTTGCTTTATGGCATGGTCGTTCAACTCGTTCCAATATACAAGGTCGTCAGATACCGCCGCTCCCCAGCTATATGCAAGATACTTACCGCTATGCTTTATTAATCCGCAGGGATCACCAATCCACCTATGCTTTGGAGTGAAATGATATTGAGGTCTGTATTTCTCTTTATACAAAGAATCCGAAACATGTGCCAACAGATTGCATGAAATAAAACATGCAAGACAAACGAAAAAATACTTCATAAAATGATTGGAAATAAAATGGAGCAAGCAAGACCAACCCTGCTTGCCCCATTTGGAATTAATACAATCTTGTTACCTGAAAATCATTCAAACTTAGGATAGCCTGGGTTCTGTGTATAATGTCCCAAAGAGAAGTTATACTGAGCCACCGGTATTGGGAAATACTCTTCTCCTGCATTAAAAGCGGCATTCTTATAGTAAATCCGATTATCCTGCTCCGCATTGAAATAAGCAGTCATCACTTCCTTTGCTATGCCCCATCTCACAAGGTCAAAATAGCGTTCGCCTTCAAGAGCCTTTTCAAGACGCATCTCCGTGCGCAGAGCCTTGCGGGCATAATCCTTAGTCCAGCCTTCAGCCGGATACAGTCCTATCTTATAGTTGGCTGCATCCTTAGACGGATCGTTGAAGTCTTTGACATACGGGCTGTTCATGGCACGGTTTCGAATACGGTTGATAAGTATACGTGCTTCTTCCAGACCCGGTCCCTCTCCTATTTCAATAAGAGCCTCTGCCTTGTAAAGCAACAGATCCGCATATCGTATTATCTGCCAGTTCAGTTCAGATGCGCCCCAGGGCCAACCTTGGAACATATCAGGTGATTCGGGTGAAACCCAGAAACGTTTGGCACAGTTATGACCGTACACACCGCGGTCGCGCACCCACGACTGACAAGGAGTTTTCTTATAAGTCTTATATGTAATGGTAGGACGCCCTACCACAAAATCGAGACGAGGGTCTACCGTAGGCTCAGTGTTATTCAATGTCTGATGCTCATCATCTGTAAATTTTACCGTAGCATAGTCAGGACGTGACTGATAGTCGAAAACGGGAAGACCGTTTTCATCTGTCTGATAAGCATTTATCAAGTCCTGAGAAGGAAGAAAGAAGCCATCACCATGATAAGGACTGTTTCCGCCCGGCGAATTTAAAAGATTACTCCAGTTTACACGACCGGCATCACCGGAACCGTCATTCATAGAAAACTGTATTGCAAAGACAGACTCCGGACCGTTTTCGTTGGCAATAAGGTCCAATCCCTGAAAATCATTCAGCAGGTCATATCCTTTAACTTGGTCTATAAGGCTGACAACCTCACGCAGCAAATCCTTGTTGATATTTACAACAGCATGTGTTTCAGGATCTTGCTCATAGGCTTGATACAGTTTTACCTTGGCGGCATAGGCAAGAGCGATGTTACGATTTATACGCCCCACTTCCGTCTGCCTTTCGGGCAATACATTGGAGGCATCAAGCATATCCTCTGCTATACGTGCAAGGTGCTGTTCGCGAGTAAACTCATCGTTTGTGACATTTACGTAATCGGCTTCTGGCATATTCTCGTCCATATATGGAACCTTATTGAAAAGACGGACAAGTTCAAAATAGAAGTGTCCGCGAAGAACCTTAACCTCTGCTATACGCAAAGCCTTCTCCTTAACCGCGTTTTCATCAGCTTTATTGAGAGCACGCAATGCCGAATTGCAACGTGATATAAGACTGTAAAGGTTAAACCATTTTCCGTCAAGATTACCGTTATTAGACTGTACCTGGAATATCTCCATTTCATGGACTTCACGAATGTCACCTTCGCCGCCACCGCCTTTGTAGGCATTGTCTGCACGCACCTCGCCATAGCTCCAGTTTGTCATAGGACGTACCCACGGATCGCCTTGCTCGTTAGTAAACCCATACAGACCGGCATAGGCTGAGTTTACAAGGAGGTCTATGGCTGCAGACGAGTTCATGACACCGTCTGACAGACTGCCCTGCGGTTTGTTCTCCAAAAAGTCGTCACTGCAGTTTGCAAAAAGGAAAGCAAAACCTAATGCAAAAAATATATTTCTGATTTTCATAGTTCTATTGCTTTTATATTGTCATTATAATATGTTTGTTAGAAACCGAACTGTATACCAAGTGTAAACTGGCGAGGCAATGCATACGGATATCCAAGACCTTCCGGATCGGCTCCTTTGTAGTTTGTGATAGTAAACAGGTTTTGTGCCTGGAAATAAACACGTGCATTCTGTAGCTTCAGCTTGTTGCGCAATGCTTGCGGCAATGTGTATCCCAATGTAAGAGTCTTAAGTCTGAGGAACGAGCCATTCTCGATATGGAACTCTGAAACTTCATGCTCATTGTTTGAGTTGTCGGTTGTAGGAGCAGGCGTATCACAGTTGTAATAACCTGTTTCAAGATAATTCTCGTATGCCAAAGCAGCTCCGTACAAACGCTTTCCATGGTTTCCGTTCCAACATTGGAACAAGTCTGTATAATATTTTGAATTATTAAAGGCATCACGTATGATTGAAGAGAAGAACATATTCAAATCAAATCCTTTCCACTGTGCTCCCAGTGTCAATCCGAATTGCGCTTTAGGAAGATCGCATCCCAACCATGTACGGTCGTTGTAGTTTATCACTCCATTACCGTCTGCGTCAACATATTTTATACGACCTACACCCGGACGACCGAAATCCACCTTGTACTTATTACAATATTCATCAACTTCAGCCTGCGAATGGAACACTCCGTCCGTCTTAAAGCCCATCCATGAGCCAAGAGGCTGACCGACAAGAGAATGGTCTGCATAACCTCCGCCATACGTATAATAGATGTCATCAAGCAAGTCTGTAACTTCGTTCTTTGAAACTGTGAAGTTAAATCCTACTTCATAGTTGAAATCCTTGCTGATATTACTGCGCCAGTTGATTTGTCCCTCTATACCTTTATTGGTCATTTCACCTCCGTTATACCAGCAATATCCTCCTTCTCCAATAGTTCCGATGTAAGGTTTTTCAACAAGCATGTCTTTGGTTGTCTTGTAAAAATAATCCAAAGATAAAGTCAAACGGTTGTCAAAGAATCCGGCATCAATACCGATATTCGTCTGATAAGTTTTCTCCCACTTAAGATCCGGGTTGGTTGTGCGTACACGATATGCACCCGGATAAAGTTTTTTACCGTCTCCGTTCATATTGTAACTTCCGCGGTCAAGGCTCATAAGATACTTGGCATAGAAAGCTTCATTGTCTATCAAGTCATTACCGTTTATACCCCAAGAACCACGTATCTTCAAATCGGAAAGCCAACCCATTGTTCCTTCCATAAACTTCTCGCGTGACATACGCCAGCCTAAAGAAACTGAAGGGAACCAGTCATAATTATGATCTTTGGACAATCTGGAAGAAGCATCACGGCGCAAAGTGAATGACATGAGATATTTATCATCGTAAGTATAATTCAACTTACCGAAACCGGAAAACATCGAATAGTTTGATGCACCGGCTCCCACATTCTTATTTGCGGTGACATTACCGAGGTAAAGATAGTTAGGGTCTTCTATTTCCAGTCCGGTACCATAGCCGAAGAAGCTCTCATTATGATATTTCTTGCTTTCAATACCTACCAAAGCCATTATAGAGTGCTTGTCTATATCCATGTTATACTGTGCCGTGTTTGTCCACACCCAGTCTACATTTTTCCCGGTAGACTGTGTCAGTTTGTTGACATCATCACGCAACCAACGAGGTTCGAAAGTCTTTATGGTTTCATTATAATAATTTACACCTACATTAGTCTTGATTATCAAGTTCTTTATCGGCTCAATCTGAAGATAAGCATTTCCGAATACACGCCAATATTCGTTCTTATTGCTCTTACTGTTTTCAATCAGACGCATCATGTTAGGCGCATCACCAAGTATATCACCGATCTGGTCTACATACACTCCTTCCACATCATATACAGCCTTTGCCGGATGTTGCTTTACAGCATTCTCTTCTGCACCGTCCGGCATATAATGTGCTTTCCACCAGTTAACGGCTACATTTCCTCCAACTTTAAGCCTGTTATTAAGAAATCCGTAATCTGAACTGAAACGGGTATTAAATCTTTGAAAATCCGTACCTTTTACAATTCCGTCATGGTCGAGCCAGTTAAGTGAAAGAGAAGAAGAACCGTTTTCAGATCCTTTCTGCAAACCGATACTATATGTCTGCATCAATGCTGCTCTGTGAATTTCGTCTTCCCAATCCGTGCTTTGCGGCAAAACATCAGCGCCGTTAAGGTTCTTGTATGTCTGAAGTTGAGCCTTTTCACCATTTCCATAAACAGATGATGACGGAGTGGCACCGCCATGTGCATATTTATATGCCGACCAATAAACATCTCCCCACTGATATGCGTCAAGCAGATCCAATCCACTGTTATATGTCTGCCTTGTCAGTGTTGCATCGAATGTGACATGAACCTCGCCTTTCTTTGCACGTTTGGTTGTTATGATTATAACTCCATTGGCAGCCTGTGCTCCATATATTGAAGCAGAAGCAGCATCTTTCAATACTTGGATAGACTCCACATCATTGCTGTTCAGGATAGTTCCGGGATTTTCGCGGGTCATCACACCGTCTATGACATAAAGAGGACCATTCGCATCTCCTCTAAAAGATGATGCACCACGAATAGAAGTACTTGTACTTAAACCGCCCGGAGTACCGTCTGTAGTAATATTCATACCTGCAACACGCCCTTGCAAAGCCTGAATGACATTACCGGTTGGAGTGTCTGATACATCTTTCATCTTTACGACAGATACAGCTCCCGTCAAATCCGATTTCTTTTCAGACGAATAGCCGACAATGACAACTTCGTCAAAAGCCTCTGAGTTTTCTTCAAGCGTAACGACCATCTTGTCTTGTGCCACAACTTCTGCCAACTTAAAGCCTACATAAGAAACTCTCAGCAGCGACTTCTCCGGTACTGAAATCTGGAAGTTACCATCAATGTCTGTTACGACTCCCGCCTTTGTTGCCTCACAAAGCACGGAAGCTCCAATCAAAGGTTCTTTGTCTGATTTTGAAAGCACCGTTCCATGAACAACGATGTTCTGCGCTTGCGCTGCTACAACCATTATAAATAGCAGTAATGCACTAAGGATTAATTTTTTCATGTTATTTGATTTTTGTTAAACTTTCGGCTGCAAAATTATTCTATATGTACAATAGATGTAATAACAGATGTTGTACGGTCTATCAAAATTTAATCAATGCACGATATTTAGTACTAAATGCCTTTATTTTATAATCAGATATAACAAAAGTAATGATGTGTCAAAAGGAAATAAATAAACTTCGCATCTTGACACATCATCACAAATCAATGCTTTAACCAAACGGATATCAGTTTGTGAGTTTGCTTCTTGTCTCTGAAGGTGTTTCTCCGTAATTGTCACGATAGCATTTTGTAAAATATGCCGGAGTGGAGAAACCGGTCTCGTATGCTATTTCACTTATTGTCTTTTCTGTAGATGTAAGAAGATTTCTTGCATGTTTCAAACGCAGACAACGTATCAATTCTACAGGAGAATAATTTGTAAGTGCTTTTATCTTACGATAAAACTGAGAACGCTCAAGCCCCATATCCGATGCAATGGCATCCACCGTCAAATCCGAATTGCCCATTTCTTTCTTGAATATCTCAAGGAAACGGTTATAGAATTCATTGTCAATATTCTTCCCTTCTACCTGAGATTTCATATCTCTATTTATGGTCGGTGTTACCAAAACATTATCTTGCCATAAATCCCTTATTCTTTTACGGTTTGCTATCAGGTTGGCACAACGCGATTTAAGCACAATGCCGTTAAAAGGTTTTGCCACATATCCATCAGCACCACTGTCATACCCTTGTACTCTCTGTTCATCCATGGAGCAAGCCGTAAGCATCAATACCGGAATATGAGATGTTGAAACCTCTGTCTTCATACGTTTACAACATTCCAGTCCATCCATGACAGGCATCATCACATCACAAATAACCAAATCCGGTATATACTTCGCAGCCATTCTTATTCCCTCACGTCCATTGACAGCCGTTATTATATTGTATTCATCTTTCAACAGTTCTCCGACAAGAGTCTGGACGTCCTTATTGTCATCTATAATAAGTATAAGCTGCTTCTCTTTATCAAATACGATATCGGAAGAGACCGGAGCCAACTCTCGTTCTACATCAGGTTCTGTAATATCTGCCTTCAATTCGGAGATTGTCTCGGATACATGCTTGACCGGAAGAACGACTGTAAAAACAGAACCTTTGTTCAATGCACTTTCCACAGAGATGGTGCCTTCATGAAGTTCTACGAAAGCCTTTGCCAAAGACAAGCCAAGTCCGGAACCGTTCGGATGAACTCTGTCTACCTGGTAAAAGCGGTCAAATATGTTTCCAAGGTCACGCTCGCTTATTCCTTCACCGGTATCGGCAACGGCAAAAGTAAGCTTGTTGTCATCACTTTCATAAAATACTGTAATCGATCCGTTATCAGGAGTATACTTGAAAGCGTTGGAGACAAGATTAAAAAACACACGTTCAATCTTCTCGACATCCACCGCTATTTTAACAGGCGTACTTTCTTTTGCCTGCAATGTCAACTTTATATTTCTCTTTCTTGCAATGCTATAGAAAGACTCTAGCCATTCGTTTATGGTCTGACTGAAATCTATTTCAATCAACTTAAGTTTAAGTTTTCCATTCTCATACTTACGGAAATCAAGTATTTGGTTTATAAGACGGTGCAATATCTTTATATTCTTATCCGCTATTTTCATCAACGTATGTTGCTGATGTGTCAGATTATCAGCAGATACAAGTTGTGATACCGGCTCGGATATCAAGGTCAGCGGAGTACGGAGATCATGAGATACATTTGTGAAAAACATCAGCTTTGACTGTATGGCATCTTGAAGTTGGCTGTTCAACGATTTCTGTTTGTCGCGTTCTTCTTCAAGCAACTTGTTCTGAAACATCAAAGTTTTTTGATGTCTGCTGTGCTGCCAATAAGCCCTGAGCAAAAGAAAAGCGACACCGAAAAGTAGGATTATGATAACTATACTTGCATAGAAAAGTGATGTCTGAGACGAATGTTTCGCCCAATAATCATCTATCCGGGCTTTAAGCTGCTTCATCTTACCGGTTTCTTCCTTCAATGTCTCATTCTGCAACAACAAAATATCAGCATTCGTCAAGTCTACTGCAGACGACACCGGAAGTTGTACTTCACGCTGATAAGGCTCTTTCTTCAGTATAGCCAATGCCGTCCTTATCAAGCGATGTCCTTCTGTAGGATAAAGAAATGTTGCGTCAATCACGCTGTCCGCAACAGCCTGAATACCTATATTCGGAGCAGCATCTATACCAATTATCTTTATATCGTCGCGCCCCATTTTGGAAGCAACTTCAGATGCACCGATTGCCATGCGGTCATTATGGGCATATATCAAATCGACATCCGGATATATTTTTAGCAACGAATCAACCACAGGAATAGCATCCTCCTTGTTCCAATTGGCGGGAACACTTGCAAGAAGTTCCCCCTTGCCCTTCTTAAACTCAGCCACAAATCCGTCGTGTCTTCCTTCTGCGGGTGTGGAACCTTTCAAACCGAATATTTCGATAGCCTTCGCCCCGGTTCCCAACATGTGCAGTGCATAATGAGCCGCAGAACGCCCAATTCCTTCGTCATCGACCCCGATACGTGCCGTATATGTATCTCCGATGATGTTCCTGTCAAAGATAATCACCGGCATACCTTTCTTATATACCTTTTTTATTATATGGGTCAGAGCCGCTGCTTCATTCGGAGATACAATAATGATATCAAAACCGTTTTCTGCAAAATACTTTATATCCTCTATCTGTTTTTCATTGCTGTCATCGGCAGAACGGATTTCCACGACAGCGTCTTCGTGAAACATAATCTCACGATTAATCTCATCATTCATTTTTGTGCGCCAGTCATCTTGACTACATTGGGAAACGCCAATCCTGTAAATTCGTTCTTCGTCACATCCGTACAGCATCATGACCAATGCCGCAAACAAACTATAAATAAGATACTTATACATTTTTTTATTAAGGTTTCTACAAAGTTAGCCATTATATTATAAAAAAGCGTGTATTAGGTATTAAAATTGCGGCAATACAACAAAAATGATAATCAATACACGTTTTTTTATATAAGAGATGCTATATTTATATTAGCTTTGCAACATCAAAAAACACGAGATAAGGCAAATGGCTTTTTCTAAGACTCAAATCTAAAAGTATAATAATTCTTTAAATCTAAAAACATAAAAATATATGAAGAAAACTGCAACCGGCTTTTTTAAAGCCATAGTGATGTTGGGATTTGCATTATCATCCCCTTCTGCATCTTATGCCGATGACGGATTGGACATAAAACATCTCGGCGTTAACAACACAATTGTACGTATTACCGGCGATAATCATTATCTTATGCTTCCGGTTCAGGAATCGGCTGATGATGCAAAAATTAATGTAATTGTCAACGGAAATATTGCCAAGACAATTTATGTAAAGCTTGCAAAGTCAAAGACAGATTATTCCGTACCGTTTGATTTGACACCTTACAAAGGTCATCATGTCATACTCGACATCGTAACCCCACAGGGACGAGGCTCCATTCGCGAGGCAAAAGACGACGCATGCTGGAGAGGAATGGAAATGTCCGACACCTTCAATACGGCAAACAAGGAAAAATACCGTCCTGCATTTCACCACACTCCGTTATACGGATGGATGAACGACCCTAACGGTATGTTTTACAATAATGGTAAATGGCACCTTTATTATCAGTATAACCCCTACGGTTCCAAATGGCAAAATCTAAGTTGGGGGCACTCCGTATCTTCCGATCTTGTCAACTGGGAGCACTATCCTACTGCCATTGAACCCGACGGACTCGGATATATATTCAGTGGCAGCTGTGCCATAGACAAGGACAACACAGCCGGATTGGGCAAAGATGCGGTGATAGCACTATACACATCAGCGTCAACAAGCCAGATGCAGAGCCTTGCCTCGAGCACCGACAACGGAACCACGTTCAAGACCTATCCGGGCAATCCGGTTATAACTCTTGAAAGCGAAGCCCGCGACCCGAAGGTTTTCTGGAACGAAAAGAATAAAGAGTGGAATCTTGTTCTTGCTCATGCACTTGAACACGAGATGTTGTTCTTCACTTCAAAAGACATGAAAACATGGGAACTTCAAAGCAGCTTCGGAAAGGGTATCGGTGCACAAGGTGGAGTATGGGAATGTCCCGACCTCTTTGAACTGCCTATAGCCGGAACCGATGAGAAGAAATGGGTTCTTCTATGTAACATTAATCCGGACGGACCATTCGGAGGTAGCGGCACCCAATACTTTATAGGAGATTTCGACGGAAAAACATTCAAGGCAGATACCGACAAGGACGGTAACATCCCGACAAAATGGCTCGACTACGGCAAGGACCATTATGCAACAGTGAGCTGGAACAATGCTCCCGACAACAGAAGAACCGTAATAGGCTGGATGAGCAACTGGCAATATGCGGCAGAAGTGCCAACAAAGCAATACCGCAGCGCCAACACTCTTCCGCGTGAAATGGGATTGTTCCGCGACACAGACGGACAAACATATGCGTCATGTTCACCCTCTCCCGAGTTGAACAAGCTAAGAGACAAGAACATACAGAAAGTAAAGAAGTCGGCAATAGGGAAAAAGAAACGTACATTTGCCCTTCCGAGTGCAAACGACGGAATATGCGAAATAGTATTGGAAATAGATGCAAGGAAATCTAAGGAAATAGTCATGACACTATCCAACAACGATAATAACAAAGTGTTGATGAAATACAATCCGAAAGCAAGAACCTTTTCATTCGACCGTAGAGAAAGCGGCATAGTTGATTTCAGCGAAAGCTTTCCGGCTGTCACTACAACTCCGACATACGAGAATAACGGGAACATAACACTAAGAATTTTCATAGACCGTTCAAGCATTGAGGTCTTCGGAAACTCAGGACACTTTGTCATGACAAACCTGGTATTCCCCAACAAACCTTATTCTACATTCTCCATTATGTCTGACGGAGGAAATGCAAGATTAAGCAATCTCAATATATATTCTTTAAAAGTAAAATAATAAGTAGATGTTAAAAATTAAACGTATATATTAATCCGTAGATGTTGCTTTTACTTTATCATTATCTTGCACGTTCTTTCGGGCTGTTTTCTCATGTCTCATCAGTCGTGTAGCCCGCTACACTCTTTCTTAGGACATGAAAAAAACATCACCAAAATAACGTACAATATAATAATAATTAATTTCTAACATCTACTTAAATCTACAACAATGAAACAATCACTCGTAACAAATCGCAAGTCCTTTATGCTACAGATAATACCTGTAATGCTATGCTTCTTTGTAATGGGATTTGTAGACCTCGTGGGTACAGCATCAAACTATGTTCAGAAAGATCTCGGACTGACAGATTCGCAGGCAAACCTCTTCCCCTCTCTCGTATTTTTCTGGTTTCTGATATTTTCTGTTCCTACAGGAATGCTGATGAACAAGATAGGTAGAAAGAAGACGGTTCTGTTGAGCATCGTAATTACAGCCGTATCACTCTTTATCCCGTTCTTCGGCAGCGGATATATTCCCATGCTGCTGTCTTTTTCATTGCTTGGAATTGGAAATGCAATAATGCAGACATCGCTGAACCCATTGGTGACAAACCTTATCAGCGGCGACAAGCTCGCATCCACACTCACATTCGGACAGTTTGTCAAAGCAATCGCGTCTTTCCTCGCTCCTATTATCGCGGCCTGGGGTGCCACCACTGTATGTCCCACATTCGGTCTCGGTTGGAGAGTTCTGTTCGTGGTATATGCCATTATCTGCTGCCTTTCCATCTCGCTACTTGCAGCAACACCTATCGACGAGGAGCATCCCGACAAGGCTTCAAGCATAAAAGAATGTATTAAACTTCTATACCGTCCGTTTATCCTTCTTTGTTTCCTCAGCATCATGTGCCACGTCGGCATCGATGTCGGTACCAATACCACAGCACCAAAAATTATAATGGAACGTATAGGGCTTCCTCTCGAAGAAGCCGGGTTTGCAACCGGGATATACTTTATATTCCGTACAGCCGGTTGTTTTTTCGGAGCATTCATCCTACGCAACATATCACCCAAGATATTCTTTGGAATAAGCGCTGTCATGATGTTTGTCGGAATGCTGATTCTTTTTACATGCAACACAATAACAGCCATATATACGGGAATAGCCATGATAGGATTTGGCAACTCAAATATCTTCCCGGTAGCATTCTCACAAGCCCTGCTGTATTCTCCTGATAAGAAGAATGAAATATCCGGACTTATGATAATGGGACTTTTCGGAGGTACTATATTCCCTCTTGCCATGGGATATGCAGCTGATGAGACGGGACAGGCAGGTGCCATAGCCGTAATGACATTGGGTGTTGTATATCTGCTATATTACACATTAAAAATAAAAACGTCTAAATAATAACTTAATACATAAAAATCATGAAAGATATAATCGTAGGAATGGGCGAAGCCCTTTGGGATGTTCTTCCGGAAGGGAAAAAAATAGGTGGTGCACCTGCAAACTTCGCCTATCACATTTCTCAATTCGGACTTTCAAGCTGTGTGGTAAGTGCTGTCGGCGATGACTTGCTTGGAAACGAAATCATTGCCAACTTCACGTCAAAAGGACTAAACAGTCTTATTGAGAAAGTTCCCTATCCAACCGGAACCGTGCAGGTTGAAATCGATCAGGCAGGGGTTCCGCAATATGAAATAAAGGAAAATGTGGCATGGGACAATATACCGTATACCGAGCAGCTTGAGGATATTGCCAAAAAGACAAAGGCTGTTTGCTTCGGTTCATTGGCACAACGCAATGTCGTGTCACGGGAGACAATAAACCGTTTTCTGGATGTCATGCCCAAGGATAACGACCCTTTGATTGTATTCGACATAAATCTCCGTCAAGGTTTTTATAATAAAGAGATTTTGTGTAATTCCATGAAACGGTGCAATATCCTGAAAATAAACGATGAAGAATTAGTTTTGATTAGTCGTATGTTCGGTTATCCGGGCATCGATCTGCAAGACAAGTGCTGGATTCTTCTCGGCAAGTATAATTTAAAGATGCTTATATTGACATGCGGTATCAACGGAAGCTATGTTTTCACACCGGGCAATGTTTCTTTCCTCCCCACTCCGCAAGTTGAGGTCGCAGATACTGTTGGAGCCGGCGACTCTTTCACTGCCGCATTCATTGCAAGTATAATTAAGGGGAAAAGCATTATGGAAGCCCACTCTTGTGCTGTGCAGACATCAGCATTTGTATGTACGAAAAAAGGTGCCATGCCAATACTTCCGCCCCAAATCATAGAGTAAGAAACCCACGAAAACACGGCATTTTTCTCCGATGTTCTAAAACATGGCATTTCAGGCTCCAAGAAACCCTGTTTCAGGGTCTGAAAAACGGCTTCTTAGAATGCAAAACGTCACGGGACAAATATCTGTGTCCCGTGACGTTTATATATGACAAATAATCGTCTTAGAAATGATATCCGAGAGTGAGAAGAACCTGATGACGCTTGTTGTCAACTTTTACGGCATCGCATACATTCTCACTAATTCCAAGTTCTTCGTTTCCAAAATAATTTGTAAACGGACTGAACTCACCCGACTGTACAGTATATTGATATGCAAGGTCCAATGAAAGCTTGCCGACATTGTACCCGAAGCCGCATGTTATGCGGTTGGTGGACTTCCAGTTGGTATAATCCGACGTCGAGCTGTAATATGTTCCGGGCGACCACAAGGTAACATCCTTATATCCATCCTTTTCGTACATCGGTGATACATAGTTGTATCCAAGACGTATTGCAAGATTTTTCATCGGCTTGTATTCGGCACCAAGCTTAAGAGTGCTGACACCTTTCAATGTCTTCTCCGTATGGTCGTTCATCTCATCGTCACTGCTGCTGCTTTCCGTATCGTAATACCAGTCGTAACCGGTGTTTATACGCGTGTCCGTAGAGCCGTAGTCTGCATATTCGTATTCGGCGCCAAGAGCAAGATAGTCGCCCACAGTGGTTCCAAGACCAAGTCCGAACTTCCACGGAGTCGTGAGCTTGAAATCGTAAGAAGAGAAGACATTGCCGTCGGTCATCGGCAGGGAAGTACCGGGAACCGAGGCTCCGCCACGTGGATTTTCCGCAACTGAGACCACCGTTGTATTCTCTGTCGTCAGGTCATACCATATAGGTGTTGCCACTGAAACGCCGATACGGAACGGGGAATTCTCAAACGGGCGGAAGATTGCACCTGCCTTTACGTCAAATCCCGTACCTGTTATGCTGCGGCTGTCTATAATATCCACTGCATCAAAACCGCTTCCGGCTGTCCGTACCAGAGACTCCGAGTATATGCTGCTGCCCCTGTAGTGCACATCGTGTATGCCTACGGTCAGTCCGAGATATACCCTGTCGTTGATATTGCCGCTTACATTGAAGTCATAATCACTGATATAGCCTGTATTGGCACGCCCGAACTTGTATCCGTCTGCCTCGGTATACAGGAATACCGGCTCATTATTTGCATTTTCCGAATACAAAAGGGTGTTGTAATACAGATAATCGAGAGCGTTGAATGTCAAATCTTCGCTATATACCTCACCGGATGAAGTAGACAAGTCAAACAGTCCCTCTGCCCCCTTTGCATAAGAAAGCTTGTTCTGCGAGGCTCCTTCAAGGCGTCCGGCTGCCGATAGGATTTGATTGAAGTTCTTGCTCTTGTGATAATTGAACGCCACATTGATGAAAGAGTTGCGCCCGCTGCGTGCCGAGTAGACAAAACCCGCCTGGTCAAAGCTCATTTTCGTCTTGTCTCCGATCGAGAAATTATTGTCTGTCTGCTGCGATACCACACCGAAAGACACGTTCGCCGTGGAATGGCGGAACAGTCCTATACCGGCAGGGTTGGTTCCGATGGTTGATATGTCTGCACCCAGCGCCCCCATGGCACCGCCCATGCCGACAAAACGTGCCGTACCGTTCAAGTCATCGCCCAGCAACTTTGCATTTTCATACGTTTCCTGTGCCGATGCAGAGAGTGCGGCAATGACACAAAATGATGTAAATAGATGTCTTTTCATATTCTATAACTTTTTGTTGTTCATATAAAAGGAACCTGTGGCATAGTGTCACAGGCTCCGTAAATATCATTAACGTCTGCCGCCAAACGAACCTCCGCGGCTACCGCCACTTCCAATACTTCCGCCTCCACGGCTACCGCCGAAGCTTCCACCACGGCTACCGCCGAATGAACCGCTGTTATAAGAGGGCGACTGATGGTTGTTGTTGTACTGCGGACTGTTGTTATTGAAATTATTGTTGCGGTCGTTACGTTTTGTCCCGAAGTTACGGTTGACATTTATGTTGCCACGCGAGCCGCCGAAACGTCCATTGCCGGTAGTTTTTCCGCGCGAAAACGAACCGATATGCGACGTGCCGGTCAGTCCGCGGTAGGGTCTGTGCGTCACGCCTGTCCATATAGGATGATACCAATGGTTGTGCCAACCGCCATAAACCGGATGATACCAACCCGTATACCATGGATCATACCACGGGTCATACCAACCTGCATACCACGGACTATACCAACCCCAACGGGAATACCAATATGGTGAACCGTAATAATACGGATAGTCCCAGGGACTGTTATACCAGTAGAAATCGTCAAAACGGCTCATCCTGCGGCTATAAGCATAATCGTCGTCGTCATATCCGGCTGTTTTTCCGGAAGTTATTATACGTGATATGTCTGTACCGGACGGAACCACAATGGTGTCATTGCCGAGAGTGTCGCTCCCGAGAACCTGATAATAGCTGCTTAATCCGTGACGGTTATATTCGTCTATATCACGGTCGCTGCCGCTATAATAAGTCGTTTCGGGAATATCACGTACTTCTGCCTGCTTTACTTTATCCTTCTTCTTGGGGGTAAAATAGAGGTCGTCCTGTGCAAAAGAGCAGACAGGAACAGACAGGATCAATGCCGATAAAAAGATAAGTTTTCTCATTTTATTATCTCCTTTGTTGTTTTATACATTTTCGTATAATGCAAAATTATCATGTATCTGTATGCAAAAATAAGGAAAAACCCTAAAGGTATATAGGTTTTTCCCTATTTTTTATACTTTTGCATGTAAAATTAAGATTTAAAATTAGGATATAGATATATGAAATACAATATAATAAAATTCGACATATCACGTAAAGACGGTGATAATATCGACGAAACAATTATGCAGGACGCAAGAGACCTGCTGGCTGCACTTGCAGGAGAAGCGGGATGCGAGTCGTTCGAAAACACGGAAAACGGCATAAACGGATACATACAGACAGATATCACTGACAAGAATGCCATAGACGCGGTTTTGGATTTTTTCCCTTTCAACGAAATAAGTGTGGCATACACCATAAGCGAAGCTGAGGACAAGAACTGGAACAGACAGTGGGAAGACGCCGGATTTGAACCAATCGCCATAGGCAACAGATGTATGATACACGATACAAAACACCCGTTATCGCCCGAAGCCGATGCGGATATAGACATAACAATCGATGCCCGGCTGGCTTTCGGAACCGGAACTCATGAAACAACAAGGATGATTGTAACCCAACTGCTTGACACCGACATGACAGGCAAAAGCGTTCTTGACTGCGGATGCGGAACGGGCATCCTCTCAATCGTGGCATCCAAATGCGGAGCATGCTGCATAACCGGATATGACATAGACGAATGGAGTGTAAGAAATACAGAACATAATGCCGCAATAAACAACGTGAGCAACATTAACGTTTTACACGGCGACGTAAATATTGTGGCTGAAGACGGACAAATGTTCGACATTGTTCTTGCCAACATCAATAGAAACATTCTTATTAACGACATGCCAGTAATAAAGAACAAAATCAAAAAAGGAGGAATGTTGATTATCAGCGGGTTCTACGAAAGCGATGAACAAATGCTTAAGGATAAAGCCGCCACGACAGGACTTACATTGGAGAAGACCGAAAGGGAAAACGGCTGGAGCATGATGGTCTTTACTTTGGTATAGTAAGCTGCTTCAAGTCGTAATAACTGCCGTTGTATATATTGAAATCCACATACCCTTTTATACCGGGAAGACGTCCGGCATCAGTGTGCTGCCAGAACTTCCACGGACCGTTGTACTTCACTTCGTCAACGTAATAGTGGGCAATCCAATAGGGATAATCATCGAAAACCGGGTCACTTAGATACGACATCTTGAATTTATGATACGTATATATGATTGGTTTGACATGATACCGATCTTCCACTATGTGCAGCCATGTAAGTATGTCACGGCGAAAATCTTCCACACTGACATCCTTCGGTTTGTGTTCCACATCAAGTACGGGCGGCAGATCTCCGCTCTGCAACTTTACTTTATTCAAGAAAAAATACGCCTGGTCTCTTGCAGACGACTTATTGCTCCAGAAATGGTATACGCCACGTATGAAACCGTACTCGCGTGCCTGACGGAAGTTTTCTTCAAAATACGGATCTATGCGCGTACTTCCTTCAGTTCCTTTTATCATTATAAATCGCACCGGACACTTCTCTATCATTGCGTTCTGCAAAAGGGTCCAGTTTATATCTCCTTGATAGTGACTTATGTCTATGCCACGTATCTCATAACCGTCGGGATATTTGGGTTCTCCATAAATTGCACGCCAGCGAAAGCCGAAAGGACCTACGAAAAAATAATAAAAAGCCCAGATGTAAAGGGCTATGACAGCCAAAGCGCCAACCCACAACGTGCGGCGGCGGCAACTGCTGAAAATGCCTTGCATGGAATAAACGCCACGACGACGCGTGCCTTTGCGCTGCCGGCGGCGGACATTGGATGTACGCTTTGTCCTGTGAGTGGCTTTTGTCTTCTTCTGCATGGCTTATATAAATAAATGTGTGCCGCCGGCTTTATCCGCCCGCGGCACAACAATCGTCAAATCAAATTATTATTTATGCTCAAGTATAAGGGTCATTGTCGGGCGGTCACACACTTCCGACGGTCCCCAATACTGTATCGGACCGGGATATACATAGCATGTTTCCTTTGCCCATGTGTCACGCACTGCGGCGAAAGCCTTGAACGGTGCCCCGTCAAGTTCGACAAGAGCCTTGCGTATCACAGGTTTCATCTGTCCGTTGCGACGCTCCATGTTCATCATCATGGTAATGGGCACACCGCCTGCCTGCCACTCTTCAACGGGAGCAGTAGTGTTCTTTACCACAGCCATATAGCCTGTCTTGCCATTGGCGATAAGCTGTGCGGCACTCGTTCCAAGTGCATAGCAGTAGTCGGCATCAAAGTTTGAAGGCGTGGCACAACGTCCTTCATATCCGAAGAAATGATGCTGTGCAGCAAACTTGCCTGTATATTTGCCCTCTGCCGCCCACTGCTTTAATTTGGCGGCACACATCTCGGAGATAAGTTTCTCCGTCTCGATGAGCGAAACCTGTACGTTGCCATGCGGATCGCGGTCTAATGAAAGCTGGCGTGCCACATCGGCGGGAAGCGTTTCGAACGTAGCTTTGTTTGCATCACTAAGATGCGATATTATATATTGACGCTGTGCATCCGCATCAAGATCCTTATAGTCTGCTCCATGTGCAGCCAACAAGTCGTTAAGTTCGGCAATAAGCCTGCCTATTGCAGGTACAAACTCTATAAGTCCTTCCGGTATAAGAACCACGCCGAAATTGTCTCCGTTTGCCGCACGGTAAGCCACCGATGTACATATCTGCTCTACTATTTCGTTCAGCGTCATATCCTTTGCCTCGACTTCTTCCGATACAATACAGATATTCGGCTGGCACTGCAGGGCACACTCAAGGGCTATATGGCTGGCAGAGCGTCCCATAAGCTTGATGAAATGCCAATACTTACGTGCGGAGTTACAGTCGCGCTCGATGTTGCCTATCAGTTCCGAATATGTCTTTGTAGCCGTATCAAAGCCGAAAGATGTTTCTATCTGGCTATTTTTCAAGTCGCCGTCGATGGTTTTCGGACATCCGATAACCTGTACACCGTATTGCTTTGCCGCATAATATTCAGCCAGAACACAGGCATTGGTATTTGAATCATCGCCTCCGATTATCACAAGCGCCTTGATGTCGAGTTTGCGTATTATCTCCAATCCTTTTTCAAACTGTTCTGTTTCTTCCAGTTTTGTACGTCCTGAACCAATCATATCGAAACCGCCCGTATTGCGATAATCTTCTATGAAGTCTGCCGTTATCTCCATATAATTGTGACTTACAAGTCCGCCGGGACCAAGAATAAAACCGAAAAGGCGGTTCTCCGGATTAAGTTTCTTAATCGTATCAAAAAGACCGGTAATGACATTATGACCGCCAGGTGCCTGCCCTCCGCTGAGAATAACACCGACATTCATTGCCGCAGCATCGCTCTTTTCGGCTGCAACAAACTCTATAAGCGGCATACCATAAGTGTTTGGAAACAGCGTCTTTATCTCTTCCTGATTGTCTGCACTCTGTGTTGGAGCACCTTCCTTTATGCCTACAGCACCACGCAGCGCAATGGGCAATTTAGGAACATAAGAGGCTCTCGCCTGCTGTAATAAACTTTTTTCCATAAAAATCAATTTATTCGTATTCTATATATGTGTATATTTTATATCACTTGTCGTTCCATGTCTCATTGTATCGGTATCGCGCAGACGCATTTGAGTGCATCCGCATCTGCAAATATAGCTCTTTTTCATCATATTATAAAATAAAAACGTATTGAAAAGCATATTTGGCAGGACATTTTATGTATCTGGTAGTTTCAACTGGCAAGTGCAAAATTAATGATTTGTTTGAAGAATTCTTCTTTCGGGGTTGAGAAATTTAGTTTCTTTCTCGGTCTGAGGTTCAATTTCTTTCCCACTTTCTTGATATAGTTGT
>Ga0209064_1000691_pt1 | contig 71096 bp, 60 predicted proteins | sample Inofromicrocosms_FD_187498 | JGI IMG/M metagenome (GOLD analysis project Ga0209064, IMG submission 187498) | Mouse cecum microbial communities from Vienna, Austria - Inoculum for glucosamine and mucus D2O microcosms (SPAdes) (version 2) | ecosystem: Host-associated > Mammals > Digestive system >...
TATTCTTGCGAACCGTTCATCAGGTGTCGCAAAATCCAGCAGCTCCTTTATCGGATATATCTTGCCTCCGTTGATGACAGCTTTCTTGTTATGGTCGATTATCATATAGCCGTATGGAGAATCTTTTTTTCCGAAAAACACAAGCTCGATACCGAATTTCCTTTTGAGTTCATCGGCGAGTTCTTTCTTGTTGGCGGTCAGGTCTCGGTATTTGGCGAATATGGCGCGGAGCTGTCTCCTGCGCTGACGGTCGAATGTCGTTGAACGGTAATGTGAGCTGATTTCCTCCAGCGGTATTTTAAGGCATACGGCACCGCCACGTTTTATGGATACCATTCCATCATTGTCGTAGCACTCATAACCGAGCGAGTTCATAAGAGCCTTGAACTGCGTTATGGATGTGAATTTATATGACAGGGCTTCTTCCATATCCCTGCGTGCTTTCTCGTTAATGTCGTTTCCAAGCAACCGCTCGACCACACGTTGTGACCTTACCCGTTCATGGTTATGGTCTATCTTGCTGCCGTCCGGTGCCACACGCGATGTTATTATATGTATATGGGTGTTGTCAGTATCGGTATGTCCGTAAACCAGCAGGGGCTGTCCTTCTTCTCCATATCCCATCTCCCGGAGATATTCATGTGCGAAGTCCAGAAGCTCCTGTTCCGTCTTTTCGTGTCCCCGGCATGAAAACGCCATGTGGAACTGTGCTTTCTTGATTCTCGGATTTTTAGAAGAGTAATTTTCAAGATAGGCCACAAGGTCATCGGGGGTATGGTGTCCCATCATTTCGACCGCATCAAAATTTTTCATTTCCAGCAGATGTGCCGAGCCTTTGGCTACCTTGCGTTCATTATATCCGACCGCATGGAAGCAGGTGCTTGACGGAAGTATTGTCGCTATCATGTGAATATATGATTAAGAAAAAATCACGGTTTGGGATTATGTGAGTATAAGGAACCGGAGTATATGATAATTCGTTTATCGTTGCATAGGATGTTCGGATTATCCGTTCTTCAGTACACCGCGTATTATCTTGCTTACGACATCGGAGTGTTCGGCTATGATTTTATCCATAGTCTTCTTCAAGCCATCTATGGAAGGTATCAGTACCTCTTTATAATATATCTCGCTCAACAATCCGGCTACGGAAAGTTCGTTGGCGCGTTTCATTGCCTGGTTGAGATTGCCGCCGGCCCAGCCAAGCTCGTCCTTGAATTTCCGGCAGAGCGAGGCCATCTCTTCCACGGCTTGCATACGGCCTTTCGCGTCCTTGTCGGAAAACTCCACAAGTGCGGCACGGATATAAGAGCTTATGCTCCTGAACTCCTTTGAGCGTACTTTGAGCCGTTCAAGTTCGGTATCGGTAAATAGAATCTCTATTCTGTTGGTTCTCTTTTCCATATTTTCCAGTGATTAAAAATCGGCGAGTTGCGAGCTGATTTTCTCCGCCCGACATGGAGGCAAGTTACTTTTCCATCGGTAAAACTCCGTTTTATCCGGGGAAAAGTACAACTTGCTTAACAAATTCTGCACCTTTGGCACGGGTGCCCCGATGCACTCCCGACCTCGCTTCGCACGGCGAAGTTAGCTCACTCCGGTTGACCGCGCACAAATTCCGAACATAATCTTTTTATCTGACAACTTGGAACACCGGTACTTAATCAAAGGATAATGCTTTGCCCTATGTATCATATACTCTTATTATCATATACTGCCGTTATCCGATAGAGACTGCTGTTGCTGTCATGACAATCGCATTATCATATACTATGGTATGGCTTGTGTCAGAACATGAAATGAAGTGAAAATCAGATGAATATGTACTGAAATAATGGCTCGAAAACTTGCATAAGTCGTTGAAATTTAGTATATTTACATACTCGGAGCATTGCTTCGGGCGATAGTTTGATGATGTTGAAATGACATTATCGGACTATCTGAACATCATAATATCTCTCACCATGTTCGCACTTCTATTGATGATATATCTATTGCCCGTTGCGATAGTTGCAGGATTGTTGCTCCGCTTTATCCGATGGTCGCTTGTAATGATTATACGTCTTGCCTGCCGGATTGTGTCTCTGGTATGGCGTATGATTTGTTGGCTGCTTCTGCTCGGCTGGAGAGGATTGCGGTCGTTGTGGAGACAGTATCGACACAGGGCTGCTCCTTGAAATTTTCTTTAAGGGAGAAAATCAGGAGGGCAGGCATAATCTTCTCCCTATGGTGGGATTTTTCAGGCTGGGAAGCAAGAGGGAAAAACAGTACGGATTTCGGCTGATGTGCGCCACCTTTGCCGTCACCTTGACCGACACCTTATCCGCCACTTCTGCCGCCACCATTTCAGACACCCGTTCCGACACATTTACCGCCACTGATACAGACACATTTACATACACTCTTGGGGACACTCTTTCGGACACTTATGGGGACACCTTTGGGGACACCTTTGGGGACACTTTTACAGACACCTTTTCCGCCACTTTTTCGGTCAGTGTGCGCCACCTTTTTCGCCACCTTTTTTGAGGCTCCCGTACGCCCGTCCACAGCTCCGAACTTTTGCCTGAAAACAGGCGTTCAAATATGAGAGCCACAAATTCCAATGGTTAAATATTGTTTAATAGGCAAATATTCGGATAATAAGTGTTAATTTTGTGATGCTCTCTCAGGTAGTGATAAATCAGGGCAATTTTGCCCTCCAAAATAGAGCGGAAAATGTGGTACAAACCGTGGTACATTGCTTCTCGATTACATCAAGCAACAAATTGAAAATCAACAAGATGACACCACTCTTACAAAGCCCGCTCGGATCACAAGAGACCGTTGGGGTTCGAACCCAAGAGGCCAAGACATACAAGATCCATTAGCTCAGTTGGTTTAGAGCGCTTCCTTGACAGGGAAGAGGTCATTGGTTCGAATCCAATATGGATCACAAAACCTGCGAAGGCGAGAGATACAACTCCCGCCTTTGTTCGTTATTTTTCAAACGTATATTGAGATATGTGTTACTACTCTCCAACCAGAAGGGCTCATCGATTATTTAGAGAACAATGCGACCAACGAACAGAACAAGGCCTGTACGATCAAGAGATGAAAACAGCATTAGGCTCCGTAGTTATCAAATGTTCTGATTTTTTCACTGCTGATGTTCAACCCATATATACAAATGACGGCCTTGCGTATGCAATTACGCAATATGGAAGTTACGAAGTCATTGTTGTTCGTGATGATGATTATCCTGATATGGAACTGCCGGAATGGTGTTCCAGTGAGTTACTGCCATTAGGGTTCAGAAAAGCCGCTGCTTTGTCGGAAATCCTACACGCTGAGAACATCAATAGATTTGATATTGGCGAGGATGTGGACGAAAAAAAATACAGGCCCAAAGAGCCGTACTACGCCTACTTGAAATCCACAGGACAAAATATCCCCCTCGATGAACTCGCCTTAATCTATTTCCGTATAATTGTCGATAATAAATTTTTTCAGCTAATATTAGAATCTTTTGGATATGTGCTGCTTTGTGCAATAGGCGGTGCATTTCTGGCTATATCTCATGATGGAGATGTGCATGGCTATATGTGTGGGGGCGCATTGTTTGGAATTGCATATTTTCTCATTAACCTATTTTATAATCATGCTATTAGTAAAAAATAAGAGTTGCCATACATCTTAAAATATTCCAACCGGCTGATTTTTCAGCAACTATTAATGTAATAACGCGAGTTCGGGATATGCAGAGTAAAATTCCACCATTATAAAAACGCATATCCGAAAAGCGATTGAGAAATATAGCCTTTATCCGCATACGATTTTCCAAATGCCTTGTCTGTCAGCGTGTCAATAACATTCTCGTTGCGGTCATCTACATTGGCCTTCGTCAATACGAAGTTGACAATCCCACCTTTCTCATTGCACAGCAGATGCAGCTTGAATCCCACATACCATCCCATTTCCGAAGCAAGCCTGTTTAAGAAACATAGAGAGAGCGACAAAACAACGAAGCATTCCTTATCCCGAACTCGCGTATTTTTCCATAAGTAGCTAATATTGTATTCATTGCAAAATTATTTCGTTGGTGTATCAAAATATAATACACCAACGAAAATCAACTGCTTGCGTTTCTCTTTTGCGTTTTTTAGCAAATTGTCAGCGAGCCGCGAAAAAATCGGCGTTTCCCCCGCTGAACCGCCCTGAATCCCTCTGAAGCATCCGAATTTTATTCTGCTAACTTTCTTAAATCATGCTCCGATAGGTATGGCCCCTCATATCGCATAGGGTAGAGGCTTAGAAATCATCGTCGAATATTCCTGAATAGAGGTCGTCGTTAAAGTCTTGTTGGGCATTGTCATTGTGATGGTAATGACCATAACCACTGCCTCCATACTCGTCAATAGAAGAATGACTGTCGTAACGTTGATTCCCCCTTTGGCGCTGCTCACGGAGGGATTCTTTCTTATGATTAACGAATAACCGGTCAAACACAAACATATCTCTAATAAAACTCCAGAAACCCATTGTTATATTTCAATTATTTGTTGTAGTTTTGGGTCGTATTTCATGGGCACCCCTTTCACAATGTTTAATACAGCTTTTTCTATAATTCTAAAAGGAACAATAAACCATTCCTGAGGTTTATGCCCGTCAACATTTACCTGAAACAGAACGGATGCAAAAAGTTTATGGATAAGAGCTTCAAAGGTCGAGGATTTCACATTATAAACTTTCCACGAGGCAACAATTTCTACATCTGCGCAAAGATATGTAGGTTCATTCTTTGCATTGGCTATACGGCTTTCAATTGATGTTGCAGTAAAACCAATTTTATACAAATCCTTGATAGCTGCTATCTCTGGTCGTGTCGATTTTGACCGGAGTACATAAATAGTTCCACTTTCAATGTCGCTGTCCCTGAGTGTGAAGTATTTTTCAAAATCCTCGGTAGACATTTCTGAGTAATCAATAACCGAATATCCAGTGACGGAAAGGTTTTTGGTGATTGTCTTATACTTGATGTCTGACTCTACTCCATTCTCATATATAACGCGAGTTCTGCCGTCCCTATTACCATGTAGGTTAATTCCATCATCATCAAATGCGGCCAGATAGCCAATCATACCGTCTTCAACAAAATAATTGCCTACTTTTAGATGTTTTACACTGAATTTGATTAGTTTATACTTGCCTGTTTTAATCCCTTGTTGAATCTCTTTGAACCCTTCAGCGTATTTGTCAAAATCTTCGCAAGGACTACGTTTACCGACATATTCAGCTTCTTTTCGTGCTGCTAAACGCTGGCGCATATATTCCGGCATATCAAATAAACCTAAGTCTTCCCCATGCAGAACATTTGATAGTAATGGGTCATTGAAAATAGCGTTGAGTTTTTCTTCTGCTGTCATTTCTTCATGATATGACATCTCGGGTTCACTTAAATCCTGTGGTTCTTGTGGTAGTATGCCGATAGTATCGTACGGACGACAACGTTGCACACTTGTATCCTTCTTAAGCAGGCCTTTCCACTTATGAAAGAGCGTTCTTTCACTCTCGGTGTCTTCCGGCAGACGTCCATTTGTCTCGTAGAAATTTAATATTTCTTGGAAGCCGGCAATTAGACGGTCTGATGATGTGGTTCGTTTCTTTGGCGCAACAACATCTGCCAATAACGGGTCGTCAAATATCCGTTCAAGTTCTTTCTCCCAGTTTATCATTGTTGAGCGAGTTTACGACGTTTAAGATTTCGCAAATGTTCAATAGCCATAGCTATGCGGCGGGCATTAGGGTCGCCGTCGGTAATCTCGGGTTTCTCTTTCCCGGGATTTTCTTCACGCCATTTAGGAAGATATTTTGTGAAAAGGAGAATCGCTTCTTCATCGGTAAGATGTTCGGAGCGATTATCTTCGATTACATATTGAATGGTACGCAATGTCTCGGGAGTGAGAGATTTCGACACAACCTCGTATGCCCGTTGGAACGGATTTATCCCGGCTATAAGGTTAATGTCAAGGTCGTTAAGATTGACAAATCTGTTTGCAATTTTGATGAATTTATTGCCGGTATCATCAACTGTAACCTGTTCGCCTTGCGTAGCAATGGTAAGAATAGTATGCTGTGTTACGGCATCTATTTCTTCTTCCGTAAGGTCAGGATAGGTGTCGCGGATTATTTTAGGTATATAGACTTCGGTAATCATCTCGGCCATGCCCTCGCCAATGATTGCCTCACGGATATTCTTATCGGACAGCGTGGTAGCGATCAGTGTGTCAAGGTCGTTTTCTACGATAGCTTTTGTCTTATCGTTAAGGGAGGGTAAGCATTTCACTTCGATTAGATGGTCTTTTTCAGTGGGTTTAGTTGGCTGCGCCGGCTCATCATCATCCGGTTTAGTCTTGAAGTTCCATTGGGGGCCATAACCTGTTCCATAAGGAGCGAGGCGGAGATGGCTTTGAGAAAGTCGTTTACAGCCATAGCCACATCGTCTTGGGCAGCATCAGGACACGGAATAAGGTTAGTGAACTGTGCATGAGTCTTCCCCTCGCAGTCGCGGGTGCAACGTCCGATAATCTGCACAACCTCAGTAAGTGAAGCACGTATGCCAATGGTAATACAGTGTTCGCACCATTCCCAGTCGAAACCCTCTTTTGCTGTACCGAGCGCAATGAGGATATCGAGCGAGTCGCGGCTATTCATACGTTGCAGGTAACTCTGCAATGCGTTGCGCTGTTCCTTTTCATCTTCTACAAGATTGCCGACAGTAAGGATTCTGCCGTCGGATGTTTTTACCTTGTATAGATAATTGTCGAAGTCGAGGTCTACGACCTCGCCGATGTGCTTGATTATTTCAGCAACTTGGTCGTGTTTATTCATAAACGCGCCCGTCTTGCTGCTGGGGTGGGGTATGTGTATAAGTGTTTTCTTGGTAGTGTCGAGCACATCGGGGATTGCCGTAAGATAATTGCCCTGAAAGAAACTGTATCCGATACCGAGACTTTTCAACCATTTATAACCATTGAGCTGCTGATAATAATTATAATTGATTGTGGGCTGAAACTTTGCCTCGTCTTCCGGACGCATTACAGGAACTGCGTCGCCACGAAAGTATGAGCCGGTCATGGCGAGAATATGAGCTGATGTCTCGTTTAGAAGACGACGGATTAATGAACCGAGGCGGTTATCCTCATCTGCTGAACCATGATGGAATTCATCGATGCCAAAAAACACATTATCGAGTTTGCAGGCATCTATGCCATTGAGCGAGTTTAAGAGCGTAGCGTGTGTGCAGACCAGCTTTGTGGCAGTCGGGTGGTCAAGAAATTCGCGTACGATAGATTTCTTGGCGTTTTCGCTTCCAGCATTCAGGCATAAGTTCCAATATGGGGCGACTTGCCAGTCGTCAAAGAAGCCTAATTTCTTTAGGGATGTGTCCTTAAAACTACGGCCGATATTCTGTTGTGGCACAGCAACAATTACTTTCTTCACGCCTTGATTGGCGAGTTTGTCAAGTGCAACAAACATCATTGCGCGGCTCTTGCCCGATGCCGGCGGCGCCTTTACAAGCAGGTGCCGGCGGCCACGCTGCGCATAAACCATAGCCTGCATCTCGCGCATGCCGAGTTCATCGGTATTGCTCGACTTGCCCGTCTGGGCATATTGTACTTCTACGAGGTTATTTATCATAGTAATTAATTTCTGTAAGGGATGTTTGATACAGATAATTTATCAGAGATGTCTCTAAGACCTTTTGAAATAAAAAATAATCTTAATGAATTTAGATTTCGTTCATCACAATCTGGTCCTAAAATTATAGACTCCAATGCATCTGCTGGTATTCTTATCGGAGTGTAAGGTATTAGTAAATTGTTTGTTACTCGGAATCCTGGATTTTTACAATTTGTTATTAACCTTGATTCCTTTTCGTATCTGTATGCCGAATTCTTAACTCGTGAGACTATTGGACTAATTGCCTCTAAGGTGCGGATAAAATCATAATCACGTTGTGATATACCAATGGGAGATTCCTTTAAATTAGAGAACCAAAACTCAAATCCAGACTTTATCGCACTGATAAAGTCTTCGGAATTTTCTCCATTATAGAAACATTCAACTAATTCACAATTGTCAGCGATAATTTTATTATGTTTCAGCCCTAATGCAATCCCTTTTCCTTCATTGCCATACATACGCCACATATTCAAATTATCTTTCACCGCGGACAACGATATGGCGTAAGGAACCCCAATATTAGTTAAGACAGAACTAATCAGGAGCGCATCTTTTATGTTATCGTTATCCCAAATAACTTTGGCACGTTCCTTTAAAATGGGACAAGGAATGTCAAATAGCGCATCTTTTATTAAATCAATGCCCTCAGATATTTCACGAGGGTCATTCATAAATGCACAGTTGGACGCCCAAAATGTTAAATTTGGATTGCTTGACGAATAATCCTCAAATATACATTTTAGGACGTCTAAGGAAGTATAATGATATAGTATTTTTGTCTCAAGATTCATTTTTTTGTCATTTTAGCGTAAAGTTTGAAAAGGTGTTCGAGGCGTTCTTCATCGGATGTGAACGGCTCGGGGCGGTAGATGCGTTCCACGGCAAGGTCGAGCCGATGGTGTGCCTCGCGTAACTCCTCCGGCATTGATTCAGGATTATACATCTCGCCAAGGGTTATATCGAAATTCTCATCGCGAATGTTCAGAATATTTTGTGCTAAACTTTCCAACTCTTCCTTTTTGGCGGTTGTCAGCTTAGGGAATGGGAAAGAATCATAAACAAGATTGGAATACCTATATCGAGTTTCTAACTTTCCACCAACAATCTGTAACCATATGGTGTGCATCCTACTCGATAATACCCCGAACGTAAGTAATGATGCGCCATAAACGACTTGGGTCGCGTCGGAAGCGATTGTATATGAATCGACAAAACCAATAGGAAGGTATTTCCTTCGTTCGGAAGAAACACGAGGAACTAACAGAGCTTTTCCATCTTTATGGGCTCGTTGTTTGAATAAATGTGGAGTTTCAGCACATTTGACAGTGCAAGGTGCTTTACTTTTCAATCTGAAGTATTTAACAGAGTCAAGACGATGTCTTATAGGTCCTATTTCATACGCTTCGTCTAAATCTTCGTCTTTAATCCAAAGACAGTATCTAATTTCTCCATTTATGAAACTGTCAGCCCCTTGATAGTATTTAATGAATTTTTTTGCATTAGGATATGCTTCAAGCAACTGTTCTTTTTCAGTAGGGTCCATTATCAAAAATCCACCATCGGTAGCCTTATTGCCGAAGACCATTTTGGGAAGTCCAGAAATAGATTTATTTCTTCGCTCAATAAAAATATTTGGAGCAGAAAGCAGATATGCATTAATTACAGAGCACTTAATAGCTTTATCACCAGTAAAAAGAATTTTTTCTTTGTTTGATTTTGGTGATAGTCCTATAACGACAACTGTGACACCTGCATTGTATTTTGCATTGTTGCTCCATTTGAATGATTGATGTGCAAATGATATTTCAACATTTTCGTTAAAGACGTTGGGCCACAAGAGCGATACACTATCACCTTGACAAATAGAATTTGTTGATACGAATGCGGCTGTCGATTTTGTCCCTTTGATGTATTTGGCAGCCTTGTAAAACCAAGAAGCGATGTAGTCAAGATTTTTGTAATTTTGAAAATGACTGCATACGTGTTTTAGATCGGCTTTCTGTTCATCATCTTGCATAGAACTTCCGAGATACGGGGGATTGCCCATAATGTAGACTTCGTCTTCGGGGGTGTGAGGGCAGACTTTGTCCCAGTCGAGGCGACAGGCGTTGCCACAGACTATATGGCCGGAGGGTTTGAGTGGGAGTGTTTCGGGGAGTACGTAGAGCTCGTCCTTAAACTTGACGTTCATCTGATGCTCGGCAAGCCATAGCGACAGCGTGGCGGTGTCGCAAGCATATTCATCAATCTCGATTCCGTAGAACTGCGTGAGGCTTATATTGGGGAAAGGCAGTATTGCGATGCTGGCAATATCGCGCATTGCTTTCCAAATGCGTATTTCAAGTTCACGCAACCGTTTGTATGAGATAATGAGGAAGTTGCCGCTTCCGCAAGCGGGGTCAAAAAATTTAATCTTAGACAGGCGTGTGAGAAGATTGCGGAGACGTTGTGTAGCGCGGTCGGGATGTGTATGCCTTGCTATTTTTTCTCGAGCCTCGGAGCATGCAGTTTCAAATTCTTCATCGAGTGAATCGAGGAAAAGCGGACGAATGAGCTTTTCGATGTTTGGCACTGATGTGTAGTGCATACCGAGTCCGGCGCGTTGTTCGGGAGTGACAACAGCCTGAATCATAGAACCAAAAATGTCGGGGTTGATTTCGCGCCAGTTGTATTCACCGCAGTTGATAATCAACGTGCGGGCGCGACGCGACAGCAAAGGTATAGGATAACGGTCGTGGAACAAGCCGCCATTGACGTATGGGAAAACCTTATATAGTTGAGGCAGCGTGCCGAGGATGGCGGTATCATTGGTTGACATGGCAAGGAAAGCGCGGTCAATGAACTCTCCGAGGTCGGAACCGTCTTCTTTGGTATGAGTTTTGAGCGTATTTGTAAAAAGATTGTCTCCGGGAAACAAGCCGGTGTCCTCGGCGAAGAAGCAGAACAGCAGACGCGACATAAAGACATTAATTGCATGAACTGTCTCAGGATTGCGAATATCGTTGTAGCGGCGGATGTCGTCAAAAAGTTTGGCCATGAGTTCTGCGGACTTGACATCGGCCTCGGCTTCTTCTGTGTACCGGATTTTCTCAATGCCGGCAAGAGGAGTGAAAAATTCAAAGTCTTTCCAAAGCAGGTCAATTCGGTTTTCATACCAGTCATTCTCTTTCGGGTCATAGGCTACAACATGCACGCCATTGCTCGCAATATAAAGCCGAGGGGACTGCTTGGCTATTTTGATATCTTCGCGCAGCGCATTGACTATATCATATATCTTTGCACAGTTACCGTCGAGGCTATTAACGAATGCCGGACGATATGCCACAAGATTTTTTATTAATACCGTCTTTCCATCTTTGGCAAGATTCCCCGGTCCTTCCTTCGTACGACGAATTTGCCCGTCTCCATATCCTGCGAAGATGCGGAGAAGATCATAGATAAATTCGGACGCAGTGGTTCCCCGGCCTCCGAGTAGTTCAAGAGCATCCGTTGCCTGTACCTGTGAATATGATTTGGTTTTCTTAGCCATAGTTAGTCGGAATGGTTTTTAGATAGCTGTTGCTATCGAGATTTACAAAGGTATGAATAATTTTTGATATGACAATGTTATTGTATTGAGTAGGGTTGATGTGGGTGATTTATGGTGGGGAGGATTTTGGTTTGGGGGATTGGGGGATTTTTGTTATTTTTGCGGTGGATAATCTTTGTGAAGGTTATTTGTGTGTGTATTTGTGCGTATGCATTTGTTTATGTATGTGATTTATGTATGTAAATTTTAGGTTATGGAAACGATTAAGGATATGGAATTTGGGGGCGAACGCCCTCTTTATGGCAAGCATGGTTTGAGGCTGGAGAATGTGACGATTCACGTGGGTGAGTCGAGCATCAAGGAGGGCTCGGATATTGTCGCCGAGGATTGCCGCTTCGAGGGGAAGTATGTGTTTTGGGAGGTTACGAATTTCTCGGTGAACCGATGTTATTTCGCTGAAAGCGCGCGTTCGAGCCTCTGGTATTCGCGCAATTGCCGCATGACGGATTGCAAGGTGGACGCTCCGAAGTTGTTCCGCCGCATGGAGAATATCTATGTGGAGAATACGGATTTCCCCAACGGGGAGCAGTTTTTCTGGGATTGCAAGGGTATCGAGCTTAAAGGTGTGTCGATAGGGAATTGCGACTATGTGTTTATGCACTGCGAGGATATCCGCATAGATAATTTCCGCCAGGATGGCAATTATGGTTTTCAGTATGCCAGGAATGTGGAGATTCACAATGCGGTGATTAATTCGAAGGATGCTTTCTGGGAGGCTGAGAATGTGACTGTGTATGACTCGGAGATTAACGGCGAGTATCTGGCCTGGTATGGCAAGAATATCCGGCTGGTGCGCTGCCGGCTTACGGGCGAGCAGTTGCTTTGCTATGTCGACGGGCTTGTGCTCGAGGATTGCACGTTTGGCGAGGATGCCAATCTGCTGTTTGAGTATTCGACGGTGGAGGGCACGATCAAGGGTGATGTGACGAGCATAAAGAATCCCACCTCGGGTCGTATTGTTGTCGACGGCAAGGTGGGTGAGATTGTAATTGACGGGAACCGGAAGGCTCCGGGCGACTGTGTGATTGTCACCAAGGACGGCGCGGACGGCTTGCAGGCTTGAAGTCGGCGGGGCTGTCGTGGTAGTCGGTGATGCGCCGGCCTGATGTGTTCAGCAGGTACCATCCCATCACGGGGTCCTGAACGAGGGCTACTCCGCGGTGGAAGGGGTAGGCGTCTTTGAAGTAGTCGTTGACGAGGCGGCGGCCTGTGCCGTCGATAAAGGTCCAGCCCATGATTTTGTCTTTGACGAGGGCGTAGCCTTCGTGGAAGTCGTCGACGGCATCGTAGTAGTCGGAAAATCGTCGGCCTGAGAGGTTGATGAAGCACCAGCCCATGATATGGTCGCGTACGGCTGCGGCTCCTTGGCTGTATGGGCGGATTTGGGCGTAGTAGTCGGAGATGCGGCGGCCGTCGAGGTCGCTTACGTACCAGCTGTTCATAATCGGGTCTTTTTGGATGATGAGCGACGGCGCGTCGTCGAGGTAGTAGTTGCTGCTGTCGTAGGGGTAGTAGTATTGCGCGTCGGCGGCGATGATTGCCGCAAGGAGCATTGCAAGGGTGATGAGGTGTTTCATGACGTGATGTTTTTATTATTAGATGGTTTGTGGGGAATAAGGTTTAATTTGGGGTAGTCATATACCGCGAGGCACAGCTTCGCAGTGCGTATTTTTCGGGCATCATTGACCGGGCATGTCGGCTTGCGCCTCCATACCCGGTTATCCAAGGAGTCACGGCTTCGCCGTGGTTATGTATAGCGCTTTGCAAAAAGCAAACAATCCTCCGGATTGTGAAATTTGTCACAATCCGGAGGATTCTTTGCCTGTGGCAAAGCGCTTCGCGGTTAGTGTTCCTGCAATAGATTGTGTTCCTGCAATATACGCTTTTTCTTGTGTTCCTGATTTGGAAATGAAACGCCGCGTCGATGGGGTCGGCGCGGCGTGTGTATTTTTGTGTGGAGGGGATGAATCAATAGTTGCGGGCGATGATGACGCGGCGGGCGGAGGGGCGGCCTGTGACCATGCATACGCCGGGGGTCTCGTCGCCGTCGAGGGGGATGCAGCGGATGGTGGCTTTGGTGTCTTCTTTGATGCGTTCTTCTGTTTCGGTGGTGCCGTCCCAGTGGCAGAGGAAGAAGCCGCCGTCGGCGACGCGTTCTTTGAATTCGTCGTAGGAGTCGCATACGTAGGTCATGTCCTCGCGCATTTTGAGGGCTTTTTTGTAGAGATTGGCCTGGATGTCTTCGAGGAGTTTTGCGATATGGTCGGCGATGCCTTCGATGGGGAGTGTTTCTTTTTCGAGGGTGTCGCGGCGCATGAGCTCGACTGTTCCGTTTTCGAGGTCGCGGGCTCCGACGGCGAGGCGTACGGGCACGCCTTTAAGCTCGTAGTCGGCGAATTTGAATCCGGGGCGTTTGTTGTCGGCGTCGTCGTATTTTACGCTGATGCCGAGGGCGCGGAGTTGCTCGATGACGGGTGCTATTTTGGCGGTGACTTCGGCGAGCTGGTCGTTGTTTTTGTAGATGGGGATTATTACGACTTGTATGGGTGCGAGGTGGGGAGGGAGGACGAGGCCGTTGTCGTCGGAGTGGGTCATGATGAGCGCGCCCATCAGGCGGGTTGACACGCCCCATGAGTTGGCCCATACGAGTTCGGGCTTATTTTCTTTGTTGGCGAATGTTACGTCGAAGGCGCGGGCGAAGTTTTGGCCGAGGTTGTGCGAAGTGCCGCTTTGGAGTGCCTTGCCGTCTTGCATCATTGCTTCGATGGTGTAGGTGTTGAGCGCGCCGGCGAAGCGTTCGTTGGCTGTCTTGACGCCTTTAACGACGGGCATTGCCATGTATTCTTCGGCAAAGCGCGCGTAGGTGTCGATCATAAGGCGTGTGCGGGCTTCGTTTTCTTCGGCTGTGGCGTGTGCGCAGTGGCCTTCTTGCCAGAGGAATTCGGATGTGCGCAGGAACATGCGTGTGCGCATTTCCCAGCGCATCACGTTGGCCCATTGGTTGCAGAGGATGGGGAGGTCGCGCCAGGAGTGTATCCAGTTTTTGTATGTGCCCCAGATGATTGTTTCGGATGTGGGGCGCACGATGAGTTCTTCTTCAAGGCGGGCTTCGGGGTCGACGATGACGCCTGTGCCGTTGGGGTCGTTTTTAAGACGGTAGTGGGTAACTACGGCACATTCTTTTGCGAAGCCTTCTACGTGCTCGGCTTCGCGGCAAAGGAATGATTTTGGAATAAGGAGGGGGAAGTAGGCGTTTTGGACGCCGGTTTCTTTAAACATGCGGTCGAGCGTCTGTTGCATGCGCTCCCATATTGCGTATCCGTAGGGTTTTATCACCATGCAGCCGCGGACAGCGGATTGTTCTGCGAGGTCGGCCTTTACAACGAGTTCATTGTACCATTGAGAGTAGTTTTCGCTTCTTTTGGTGAGGCCTTTGATTTCGATAGCCATAGTCAGGAATGAAGGATTAAGTCGGGGTGACAGGATTCGAACCTGCGACCACCTGGTCCCAAACCAGGTGCGCTACCGGACTGCGCTACGCCCCGATGCTAAAAAGCGATGCAAAGGTATGATTTTTTTTGTAAATATGCAAATTTTTTACGGTGTTTTATTGTTTGGAGTGATGTAAAAAAGGATAGAAAAAGCGTGCATCCGGGCGGGTGCACGCTTGTGGGGTATTTTTGCAAAAGATTATTTTTCTTCTTTTACTTCGGGGTATTCGGTTTTGACATCTACGTCGTAGACTGCTTCTTTGTATTTGCAGTCGAATGTGAGGGAGAAGCCGCGGTTGATGTCGAGTGTGCCGCGAAGGTCGGTGATGGGGCAATCGTTTTTGGTTGTCTCGGTGTTGCTGCCATCGATGGTGACGGGGTAGAGGGGTGTGGCGGGGGTGTAGGCGTTCTGGTCGTAAGCAAGGTAGATGGCGCCGTTTTTAACGGTGAAGGGCACGCTCTTGATGCGGACGTTGGATGCGGCTACGGTGTTGTTGATGCGAGCGCCTGAGATGTTGATGTTGGCTTTGAGGTTCTGGTTATCTCCTTTTTTGAAGAATGTGTTGAGGTTGGTGTCGACGGTGGTGCCGTTGGTGGCGTCGAGGGTGATGAGGTATACGGGCTCGTCATCGTCGGCAGGGGAGTATTTTGTGCCGTCGGGCGATGTCACGTTGGTTTCGCCGGTTACGATGGCGAGGGAGCTGACGGATTGTACGGTGTGTTTGTTGTTGATGGTGTAGGTGAGGTCGACTACGGGTGCGTAAACTTGCTGGATGGTGTAGTCGAGCATTTCCAGACGGAATTCGGTGAATACGGGCACGTTGGCGAAGTTGCCGGCCGAGGGGGTTGCGTCGACCATTTTTACTTCTTTCCATCCGCGGCTGTTGTATTTCCAGGGCACTTTGTTGAACTGGAGCACGGGGAATGACTGGCTGGGCAGACGGAGGCCTGTGATCTTGATGTTGCAGGTGTTGTCGGAATAGTTGAATTCAAGGGTGTAGGACACGCCGGTATGAACGGTTGTCACCATTGTGTTTTCGTCGGTGATGAAGTTGAGGAAGCCGGGGAGCTCTTGTGTGGTTACGTAGTCGGCGCTGCTGTTGGTGTCGCAGCTTGCAAAACCGAGCGTGGCGGCTGCCGCAAGGATAAGAGAGGCGAAAAGATTTGTTATTTTCATTTGTTTGTTTTTGATTGGTTACGATAATCGGACGGCAAAGATAATAATAAAAAGTTGAATAGCTATGCCTCGAAAGGAGTTTTGGAATTATTTAACAGTTGTTTAGATTAATGCCTTTTGGGATTAATGCTAATGATTAGTAGAGAATGCTTGTCGAAGGTGTTTCGTGGCCTGTTTGATATAATCGAACGCTCCGGCAGGCTACGCTCCAAATGCGCTATTTGCTATGTTTTGCCGGCCCCGCATTCCTGCTTCGCCTTCATGCGGGGTTAACATAAGCGTCACGGCTTTGCCGTGATTTTTCCGTATCGCCTTGATGATTAGATATTGTATGTATATGTTAAAATATAATCTTTTTTTTTACCAGCGGGTGGTGAAGGCTACGGATGATAGCTGGGCGGGGATGGGCGGGGCGAGTTTGGCTACGGTGATTTCGCCGGAGGCTATGAGCCTGGGGAATTCGGCGTCGAGGCGCCGGCGGATACGGCCGGCCACGGCTTCGATGAGCGCGTGGGGATGCGACATTTCTTCGCGGACGAGTTCGACAACGCGGGCATAGTTTATCGTGTCGACGAGGGCGTCTGTTTCCATGGCCCGGTCGGAGAGCGGCACGTCGATGCTGATGTCGATTTGGAATTCGTTGCCGACGCGGCGCTCTTGCTCGGCCACGCCGTGGCGGCCGAGCAGGCGCAGGCCTTTGATAGATATTGTGCCCATTGTTAAGTAGATGTTAAGTAGATGTTAAAAATTAATTTATATTTACAAGCAGATGTTGTTTCATTTCAACAGCCATATCTTCGGATGCTTTTTGGACGCTTTCCCCCTCATCGTCAGTCACGTAGCTCGCTACGCTCCTTCCTCTTCGCAAGAAATCGCCTCAAAAATCATCTCGAATATATTGTCTGTTAATTTTTAACATCTACTTAAAAATTAATTTATATTTAAGAGCAGACGCCATTTTATTTCAACAGACATATCTTCGGACGCTTTTTGGCCGCTTTCTTCCTCATCGTCGGTCACGTAGCTCGCTACGCTCCTTCCTCTTTGTAAGAAATCGCCTCAAAAAACATCTCGAATATATTGTCTGTTAATTTTCAACATCTACTTATTTGCCTTTTTTGCCGGAGCGGCGGCTGTCGTGCCGGCGTGATTTTGGCTTTTTCGTGCCTTGGCGGCGGAGCGCTTCTTTTGCGCCGATGTTTTCGCCTTTGTTGTCGGTGCGGGCTGAGCGCGGACGGCCTTCTTCGTCGACGAGGGCGAAGTCGAGTTGTTTCTTGTCGAGGTTGGCGCGTGCTACCTGTACTTTTACGGGGTCGCCGAGGCGGTAGCGGGTGTTGTGACGCCGGCCTGTGAGGCAGAAGTTTTTCTCGTCGAAGTCGTAGTAGTCGTCGGCAAGGTCGCGCACGGGCACGAGTCCTTCGCATTTGTTGTCGTCGAGCTCGACGTAGAGGCCCCATTCGGTGACTCCTGAGATTACTCCGGAGTATATTTCGCCAAGGTGGTCGTTCATGTACTCTACTTGTTTGTATTTTATCGAGGCGCGTTCGGCATTGGAGGCGAGTTGCTCCATGTCGGATGAGTGCTTGCACTGTTCGGCAAGTTTCTCGATGTTGACGCTGCGTCCGCCTCCGAGGTAGCGTTCGAGCAGGCGGTGGACCATCATGTCGGGGAAGCGGCGGATGGGCGATGTGAAGTGGGTGTAGTAGTCGAATGCGAGGCCGTAGTGTCCGATGTTGTCGGTCTGGTACACGGCTTTTGCCATGGAGCGGATGGCGATGGTGGAGAGGAAGTTTTCTTCGCCTTTGCCTTTTACGTCGGCGAGCATTCGGTTGATCGAGCGGTTTACGTCTTTTGTGGAGCCGGTTGGGCGCACTTTGTAGCCGAAGGTTTTGGCGAGCGAGGAGAGGTCGGCGAGTTTGCCGGGGTCGGGCATGTCGTGGACGCGATATACGAAGGCTTTGGGCTTTTTGCGGCCTTGCGGACGGCCGATGAATTCGGCCACGGTGCGGTTGGCCAGGAGCATGAATTCTTCGATGAGTTTGTTGGCATCTTTGGATTCTTTGAAGAATACGCCTATGGGGTGGCCGGTTTCGTCGATGTCGAACCGCACTTCTGCGCGGTCGAATTCCACGGAGCCGTTGTCGTAGCGGTCTTTGCGCAGGATTTTGGCGAGGCGGTCGAGGGTGAGGATTTCGTCGGCCAGGTCGCCTTTTCCGGTTTCGATTACTTCCTGGGCTTCTTCGTAGGCGAAACGGCGAATCGAGCGTGTGACGGTGCGAGCTATCTGCGATTTGAGCACTTTGGCGTTTTCGTCCATTTCGAAGATGCACGAGAATGTGAGTTTGTCTTCGTCGGGGCGCAGGGAGCATATGCCGTTACAGAGGTGCTCGGGGAGCATGGGCACTACGCGGTCGACGAGATATACGGATGTGGCGCGTTTTTCGGCTTCTTTGTCGATGATGGAGCCGGGACGGACGTAGTGGGTCACGTCGGCGATGTGCACGCCGATTTCGTAGTTGCCGTTGGGCAGGCGGCGTATCGAGAGGGCGTCGTCGAAGTCTTTTGCGTCGCGGGGGTCGATGGTGAAGGTGGGGATTCCGCGCATGTCGATGCGGCGGGCTACTTCTTCGTCAGTGATGCCTGCTGTGATTTTGTCGGCGGCTTTCTCTACGGTTTCGGGGTATTTGTATGGCAGGCCGAATTCGGCGAGGATGCCGTGGATTTCGGCGTCGTTCTCGCCTGTTTTGCCGAGGATGTCGATTACTTCGCCGCGCGGGTTTTTGGCGTCGGCGGGCCAGTCGGTGATTTTTACGACGGCTTTGTCGCCGGTTTGGCCGCCTTTGAGTTTGGCTTTCGGGATGAAGATGTCGGTGGCAAGGAATTTGGAGTCGGTGAGGAGGTAGGCGAAGTGGCGGTCGACTTGCAGGGTGCCGATGAATGTCTGCTCGGTGCTTTCGATAATTTCTACAACTTCGGCTTCCGGTTCGGCGCCTTTGCGGCGCGCGGCTATGGATACACGTACTTTGTCGCCGTTGAAAGCGTGGAGGGAGTTGCGCTCGGCTACCTGGATTGTCTCGCCGTCTTCGTCGGTGATTACGCTGTTTTTGCCGTTGGAGCGGCGCACGAAAGTGCCGGTGGCCTCGGTGGTGCGCACGATGGCTTTGTATTTTCCGGGTGATACTTCCACGATGTCGCCGTCGAAGGCCAGTTCGGCAAGGCAAAGAGCCACCGAGCGCTGCTGGGCGGGGGCTTTAAGGCCGAGTGCGGCTGAAACCTGGTGATAGTTGAAAGTGTTGTTTTGCTGCTGCTCTGCAAAGTCCGTCACCATTTTTCGCAGTTGACGGCCTGATATGCTCTTTTTTGCCATGATTCTGGTCGGTTGTTTATTGTGATGGGTGATTCCGGCTCATTGTTGTTGGAATCCGGAGGAGTGAATTGTAAGATGTGATATGTGCCGCCGAGAGAGCGGCGGCACATATATATAACATTTGATTAGGCGTCAATGTTGGCGTAGTTGGCGTTTTCCTCGATGAAGTCGCGTCTTGGCCCCACGTCTTCGCCCATGAGCATGGAGAAGACTCGGTCGGCCTCGGCGGCGTCTTCGATGGTTACTTGCTTGAGGATGCGGTGCTCGGGGTCCATGGTGGTGTCTTTGAGCTCTTGTGCCGACATCTCGCCAAGACCTTTGTAGCGCGATACGGTGGTGCCTTCTTCGCCGTATTTCATTACGAACTGGGCTTTTTGTTGGTCGGTCCAGCAGTATTCTTCGATTTTTGCGCGGCGGTTCTTGCATTTGAACAGCGGCGGCGTGGCGAGGTAGAGGTAGCCGTTTTCGATTACCGGTCGCATGCGGCGGAAGAAGAATGTCATGAGCAGGGTGGCGATGTGGGCTCCGTCGACATCGGCATCGGTCATGATTATGATTTTGTGGTAGGCGAGTTTGGCGAGGTTCACTTCCTTGGGGTCTTCCTCGGTGCCGATTGTGACGCGGAGGGCGCGGAAGAGGTTGGATATTTCTTCGTTGTCGAGAATTTTGTGCTCCATGGCTTTTTCCACGTTGAGGATTTTGCCTCGGAGGGGGAGGATGGCCTGGAATGTGCGGTTGCGGCCTTGCTTGGCTGTGCCGCCTGCCGAGTCTCCCTCGACGATGAAGAGCTCGCAATCCTCGGCTGTGCGGCTTGAACAGTCGGAGAGTTTGCCGGGGAGGCCTCCGGAGCTGAGCGGCGACTTGCGGAGCACTTGCTTGCGGGCGTTGTAGGCGGCGTGGCGGGCCTGTGCGGCGAGGATTACTTTGTCGACTATTACTTTTGCTTGCTTGGGATGCTCTTCGAGGTAGGTGCGGAGCGCTTCGGACACGGCGGTCTGCACGGCGCCTATCACTTCGTTGTTGCCAAGTTTGGTTTTTGTCTGGCCTTCGAACTGGGGCTCCATCACTTTCACCGACACCACGGCTGTGAGGCCCTCGCGGAAGTCGTCGGAGGAGATTTCTACCTTGGCGTTTTTGAGGAGGTTGTTGTCCTCGGCGTATTTTTTAAGGGTGGATGTGAGTCCTCGGCGGAAACCTGTGAGGTGTGTGCCGCCCTCGATGGTGTTGATGTTGTTGACGAACGAGAATACGTTTTCGTTGTAGGTGCTGTTGTATGTCAGGGCTACTTCCACGGGGATGCCCTGGCGCTCGGTGCGCAGGTCGATCACGTCGTTGATGAGCGAGTCTTTGTTGGAATCGATGTAGCGGACGAATTCTTTGAGGCCTTCCTGGGAGTAGAATGTCTCGGAGCGCGGGGTCCAGTCTTCGGGTGCGTCGGCGGGGCGGCGCGTGTCGGTGAGGTGGAGTGTGATTCCGGCATTGAGGAATGCGAGGTCGCGCAGACGGTTGGCGAGGGTGGAGTAGTCGTATTCCGTTACGGTGAATATCGAGCTGTCGGGCTTGAATGTGATCATTGTGCCGGTGTTGTCGGATTCGCCGGCCACGATGAGCTCGGTGGTGGGCTTGCCGCAGGAGTATTCCTGGACGTAAGCCTTGCCGTTGCGGTGCACTTCGGCGCGAAGGTATGTTGAAAGGGCGTTGACGCAAGACACGCCTACGCCGTGGAGTCCGCCGGAGACCTTGTAAGAGCCTTTGTCGAACTTGCCGCCGGCGTGCAGCACGGTGAGTACCACCTCGAGGGCGCTCTTGTGTTCTTTTTCGTGCATGTCGACAGGGATGCCGCGTCCGTCGTCGACCACAGTTATTGAATTGTCGGGGTTGATTGTCACAGAGATATTGTGGGCGAAGCCGGCGAGGGCTTCGTCGATGGAGTTGTCGACCACCTCATATACGAGATGGTGCAAACCTTTGGTCGAAATATCGCCGATATACATTGCCGGGCGTTTGCGCACGGCTTCGAGGCCTTCGAGCACTTGAATATTGCTCGCACTATATTCCTCTTCGAGTTCTGCCATATTTACAAATTTATCGTTTCTTTTTTTTCGTTGTTTCAAAAATCGTACAAAGGTAAGAAAAAAAATCTGAATGTGCAAACAAACGGGAATTGTAATATATAATAAGGTGTAAAAATTTGGCGGAGGGTGCAAATGTGAAAATATGTTAAAATAATGCATTTTTTTGGCAAAAAATTTGGAGGATATAAAAAAAGGCTCTACCTTTGCAGTGCTTTTCCAAACGGGGTGTAGCTCAGTTGGTTAGAGTACGCGTCTGGGGGGCGTGAGGTCGCTAGTTCGAGTCTAGTCACCCCGACTAAGAAAGCAGAAGAATGACGAGCCAAGCAGGTTCGTCATTCTTCTTTTTTTATCGCGGCGTCTGCGGAGGTGCCGCGATTTTTTTTTATTTTGCCGATTGGATATTTATTAGTAATTTTGTACGCTTTTCCTCTCTCTGTCTTTCTGCGGCGTAATTATGCCGTAGATTATTTAGTTGTGAATATGCCGGCGCGAGCATCATTCTTTTCTTTACCTGCAATGAGGCGATGCTGCCGGTTGTGGGGAAAAGAGGGAATGTGCGCTGCCGCGAAAAAAATGTACGGCGGAGGCCGCCATGAATAGTTGACATGACAATCTTTCAGTATATAGACCGGCGCATGGCGTCGCTTGAACGGAACAACGCATCGCAAAGAGCTGTCGCCGAGGTGCGGAAGTGCCGTGTGGCGTTGGCTGAATATCTTTCGCCGCGTCCTGACGCCGAAATGCTGGAAGTGGTGACGGAGGCCTTCCCCTTTGGCTTTGCTGATTTTCTTGTGAAAAGCCGCGGCGACAGGTCGGCGGCAACGATGCTCGCTTATATGGGCGCGTTCAGGACTCTGGTGCGTAATGCGCAGAAAGAGGGCGTGATACCATGCTCGGATTTTGTCGACGACGCCCTCAAAGAGCTGAGAAAGCGGCTGCCGCGGCAGGAGGGTGGGGCAGAGCCGGAGCGGACCTACTCGGTCGCGGCTCATCCTTTTGATGCCCAATTCCGTAGGCTTCTTGAAAAGATATCGACGGAAGAGTCTTCGGAAGAAGGTGGCTCGGCCACACGGCGCCATACGCTTCTGTATCTATTCGGAATGTTCTTTTACGGACTGGAAATCGACGAGCTTGCCGATTTGACAGCCGAAATGGACGATGACGGATGCTTGACGGTGGCATTGCCGCGGACAAGCCTCCGCGTTCCGCTGTCGGGCGCGGCATTGTGGGCAGCGTCAAAGTTTCGCGGAAAGCCGGTAGAAAGCGGACGTATCTTCGATCTGACAGGAGCCGACGCGCCCGAAGCGGCAGTCCGCTCGGTGCATACATATATGGCAGTGTCGGGCATCGCGCTATATCGAGGTGAAAGCGTATTTGCCGACTGGCTCGGCGTGGGAGTGGAAAACGGTGCGTCGCGCGCCACAGCCGGGCGTCTTGCCGAGTGCAGGCTCAGCGGCACGTTCACTCCCGATGCAGAAAAAGACTATATCGCCATCGGGCGGCGCAATGCCAACGACAAAGGCATATTGCAAAGCCGATGGTATGTGCTCGTGAGCTATTCGTCGAAGTTGCGTGGCGAGCAGATGAGAGCCGGCGTTGAAAAATCGGGAGTGCTGGACACGAATCCCGAATCCCGTATGTGGGACCCGGTGGACACCACGGTGACAAAGCGCGACGGCAAGATAGTAAAGAAAAATTCCCCGGCAGTGAGCCGTTACCTTTTCGTGAAATGCACCAGGCAGCAGGCCGACAAGGTAGACGGTGTGATGCCGGCGGCGTCGATACTGCGCGCCCCCGGCGACTCGCGAAGCTACTCGGTAATACACGAATCGGAGATACTGCGCCTGCAAGCGTTCCTGCGCGATTTCCGCGACGAAGTGCAGCTCGTGGATATTGCCCAATGGAGCCGCGACAACAAAGTGGCGCTCTCCGAAGGCGCTCCCGTAAGGATTCTCTCCGGATCATTTGCCGGATTCGAAGGCACGGTCTACCGCGTGCGCGAGGCCAAAGGCAAAGCCCCCTATAACACGCTCACAATCCGTGTGCGCTGCGCCGAGTCGCTCGCCCTTGTGTCGAAAATAGAACTCGAACTGCTCGATATCGACGTAGAGCCCTTAGGAACACAAGCCTCCGGCTTGTGAAAATATTAGTAAGCCTCCGGCTTGTGATTGAAAAGATAATACAAAATCAAAACATAATATGAACGTACTTGTCACCGGCGGTGCCGGATTCATTGGATCGAACCTTTGCGAGCATCTTCTTCGCGAAGGCCACACCGTAAAATGCCTCGACAACTTTGCCACAGGTCATATCGAAAACCTTATACCGCTAATAAACCAATATCCCGACCGCTTCACCCTCATCGTCGGCGATATCCGCAACCTTGCCGACTGCCGCCGCGCCGTAGAGGGATGCCAATACGTTTTGCATGAGGCCGCCCTCGGCTCAGTGCCCCGCTCAATCAACGACCCCATCACCACCAACGACGTTAACATAGGCGGATTCCTCAACATGCTTGTCGCCGCCCGCGACGCCGGAGTAAAACGCTTCATCTTCGCCGCCTCATCGTCGACCTATGGCGACTCGGCATCACTGCCCAAAGTGGAAGACGTAATCGGCCGCCCCCTTTCGCCATATGCCATCACAAAATACGTCGACGAGCTTTATGCCGACGTGTTTGCCCGCACCTACGGCACTGAATACATCGGCCTGCGCTACTTCAACGTATTTGGACGCCGCCAAGACCCCAACGGAGCATACGCGGCCGTAATCCCCCTCTTCGTAAAGAAATTCATGGCTCACGAAGCGCCCAACATCAACGGCGACGGCGAATATTCGCGCGACTTCACTTATATCGACAACGTGATACAGATGAACATGCTCGCGCTCACCACCGAAAATCCCGAAGCCGTAAACCAGATATACAACACCGCCTTCGGCGATCGCACCACCCTTAATCAGCTCGTAGGCTACCTCCGCGAATTCCTCGGCGAGAAAGACCCCGCCATCAAAGCCATCGAGCCCACCCACGGCCCCAACCGCGCCGGCGACATCCCCCATTCGCTCGCCTCAATCGACAAAGCACGCCGTCTGCTCGGCTACGACCCCAAATACTCGATGCGCGACGGCCTGCGCGAAGCCGTCGACTGGTACTGGGAAAACCTTTAACCTATAAATTCTCCAATGGAAAAAGATATCAAAATCTGCGTGATAGGCCTCGGATACGTTGGCCTTCCGCTCGCCCGCCTCTTCTCTACAAAATACCCCACAGTAGGCTTCGACATGAACCAGGCACGTGTCGACGCCCTAATGCAAGGCCACGACGCCACTCTCGAAGTGGCCGACGACCTCCTTCAGGACGCCATTGCCAACCACGGCTTCCGTTGCACCACCGACATCGAAGAAATACGCGACTGCAATTTCTACATCGTGGCCGTGCCCACTCCCGTCGACCGCAACAACGCTCCCGACCTCACTCCCCTCTACGGCGCAAGCCGCACCGTGGGCAAAGTAATCAAGACCGGCGACATCGTAGTGTACGAATCCACTGTCTATCCCGGCGTGACCGAAGACGAATGTATCCCCGTGGTTGAGGCCGAGTCCGGCCTGCGCTACAACGTCGACTTCTTCGCCGGCTACTCCCCCGAGCGCATCAATCCCGGCGACAAACTCCACACCGTCGAGAAAATCAAGAAAGTCACCTCCGGCTCAACCCCCGAAATAGGACGCATCGTCAACGAAGTGTACTCCTCCGTCATCACCGCCGGCACCCACCTCGCGCCCACAATCAAAGTAGCCGAAGCCGCCAAAGTGATTGAAAACTCACAGCGCGACATCAACATTGCCTTCGTCAACGAACTCTCCAAAATCTTCACCCTAATGGGCATCGACACCCAGGCCGTGCTCGAGGCAGCAGCCACGAAATGGAACTTCCTGCCCTTCCGTCCCGGCCTTGTCGGCGGACACTGCATCGGCGTCGACCCCTTCTACCTCGCCCAGTGCGCCCAGCGCTACGGCTACAACCCCGAGATAATCCTCGCCGGCCGCCGCATGAACGACTCCATGGGCTCCTACGTGGCCGACCAGGTAATCAAAAACATGCTCCGCAAAGGCATCCAGGTGCTTGGCAGCCGAATCCTTGTCCTCGGCTTCACCTTCAAGGAAAACTGCCCCGACGTGCGCAACACCAAAGTGATCGACATCGTGAAAGCCCTCAAAGAATACAACCTCACCGTCGACATCCACGACCCCTGGGCCTCCGCCCCCATCGCCGCCCGTGAATACGGCGTCGACATCATCAACGACCTCCCCGCACCCGCCACCGACGCCGACCGCTACGACGCCGTGATCCTCGCCGTGGCCCACCGCGAATACGCCTCCCTCTCCCTCGCCCCCCTCCTCCGTCCCCTCCACGTCATCTACGACGTCAAATGGCTCCTCCCCTCCGCCTCCTCCACCGCCCGCCTGTAAAAAAATCCTGTGGAAATCTATCTAAAAAGAATCGGTCGTGCCGGATGAATATATTGCATGCAGGTACACGACAAAGCTTCGCCTGATATGTGTAAGATTTTGATTGGAAATATGAAGTTCTTTGAGTTTTTACTTTTACCGATTGATTCTTTTGAAAGAATAGTCCGATATATGCGGAGAAAAGTGCTTGTGTCCAAGTTGGCCGCTTTTGGCAAAGGCTCTTTTATAAACAGAGGGTGGGCTATTCCAAGACCCGAGAATATTTTTATAGGCAAAGATGTGTCAATTGGAGAAGGTTGCAGGTTGTCGGCGACCAATAGCAGAATTATAATAAAGGATTATTCGGTATTTGGCCCCGGGGTATCTATTCATGGAGGCAATCATCGCACAGATATAGTTGGCCGAACCATTCGTTCGGTGAAAGAGTCGGAAAAACGTCCCGGAATCGATGATGCAGATGTGGTCGTAGAGGAAGATGTATGGATTGGAGAAAGAGCAATTATTATGAAAGGTGTCACTTTGGGCCGTGGCTGTGTGGTAGGAGCGGGTAGTATTATAACTAAAAGTACACTGCCATACAGTATTAATGTGGGACATAACCGACAGGTAGGGATGCGTTTTACACCTGATCAAATTAAGGTGCATGAGAAAAAGATAGGATTGGAGAAGGTTTTATGAGGAATATATATTTATGTTTTGAGAGACCTAAGGCTGGAGCCTATGTAGGAGGTCTTGTGGGATTGTGTGACAGTTATGAAAAAAACAATAATTTATTTAACGATTTAGGTTATAATATCTGTTTTTTTAACTATTCATTAAAGTCTACGAGCTTCCTGAATAAGATGCCTAAATTAAGGAATCTTATCTATGGAATAAAGCAGGCAAGGCATTTGGTAAAAGATTTGGCTCATGACAAAGATGCGATTTTGCATATACATACGTCAAGAAGATTTTTGTTTTTAAAAGATATATTACTGGCGTATTATGTAAATGCAAAATTAGGTAAGAAGGCGGTTTTGACGATTCATGTCGGAGATATAAACACCGTTTTTACCTCAAATATCATCTCTCGATGGGCTATTGCGCTTATGAACAAATGTTTGGATAAGGTGATATTTTTATCTTACCGCATGCGTGATCAATTTGAAGAAAAAGGGTTGAAGAAGAATATAGGCGAAGTTGTTTATAATTTTTTTGACGTCAGGATATGTCCACCGGAAGAAAAAACGAAGAATAAGATTTCAAGGATTATATACATCGGCTCTATTAATAGGGAAAAGGGAATATTTGAATTGTTTGATGCACTGATGTCAATTAATGAGCCATATCATTTCGATTTGTGTGGCACCATATTGGAGGAGGATATCAAACAAGATATTTATAGTTATATCAGCCAGATGGGTGACAAAATCACATATCATGGTTATGTGAATTTAGAGCAGAAAGAAGCATTAATGTCCCGGGCTGATATTTTGGTTCTACCATCATACCGCGAGGGGCTTCCTATTTCAATTTTGGAAGCCTTGTCAAACAGTTGTGCAGTTATTGCCACTCCCGTTGGGGCTATTCCGGAGATTCTTTCTTCCGATAATGCGGTAATTGTGCCCCCCAAAAATGCAGATTTGTTAAAGCAAGCGTTGATTGGACTTATTGTTGATGAAAAATTAAGGTCGACAATGCAAGCAAACAATTTCGTTACATCAAATAATTATTCGGTAGAATCCCATATTCATAAAATAGCGGCAATCTACGATACAGCCAATTAATAAACTCATTATATAAGATGTCGCTTAAGAGCAAGACAGTAAAAGGCACTGCATGGAGTTTTCTTGATAATATTGCTAATCAGGGAGTCTCTTTTGGCGTAGGCATTGTGCTGGCTAACTTGCTTACTCCTGAGGAGTATGGACTGATAGGAGTTATTTTGATTTTCATTGCTGTTTTTAATGCAATAGTTGACAGCGGTTTTTCAAATGCGCTAATTCGAAGAAACGACATTGGTGATTCAGAATACAACACCGTTTTTATCGCTAATTTGGGAATGAGTATACTCTTGTTCCTTGTGATGTTTATAGGGGCACCCCAAATCGGTAGATTTTTTAAACAGCCTGAACTTGTGTCTTTGACTCGTGTTATGGGCATAGTTATCATTATCAATGCGTTTGCTATAATACAACGTACTATATTAATAAAGCAGATTAATTTTAAACTTCAGACTAAGATATCACTAGTGTCATCGTTGTTTAGTGGAGCGATTGGAATAGGAATGGCTATATTTGGGTTTGGAGTATGGAGTTTGGTTGGACAGCAGATTTCCCGTCAGTCCATCAATACATTTTTATTATGGATGTGGAACTCGTGGCGCCCAAGAATTTATTTTTCCACGAGGAGTTTTCGTGAATTATTTGGTTTCGGATGGAAATTGATGCTTTCTACAATTATTGATACAACGTGGAAGGAAGTATATCAGATTGTTATTGGCAAGTTTTATTCTCCGGCAATGTTAGGACTGTATACCAGAGCAAAGCAGTTTGATACAATATTCTCAAGCAATCTGACTTCTGTTGTGCAAAGAGTTAGTTATCCGGTGCTGAGTTCTATCCGGGAAGATAAAGCGCGGTTAAAATCGGCATATAAGAAGGTCATAAAGATAACGATGTTGGTTTCTTTTTGCTGCATGCTTGGGATGGCGGCAATCGCTGACTCTATGATTCATGTATTGATTGGTGAGAAATGGATGGCAGCCGTGCCAATGCTTCAGATATTGTGTTTTCAGTTGATGCTGTATCCGTTGCATGCTCTGAACCTTAATATGCTGCAAATAGAGGGACGAAGTGACTTGTTTCTTAAATTGGAAATAATAAAAAAAACAATATCAGTCGGTCCTATCTTAATAGGTATATTTGTCGGGATATATTGGATGTTGGCGGCCAGCGTGGTCACGGGTTTTATATCCTATTATCTTAATGCGTTTTATTCGGGCAGGCTATTGGGTTATAGCATTTCGGAACAGGTTTGGGATATCCTTCCATCATTTTTGATTGCAATTATTGCCGCTTTGATTACTTATGGAGTCTCATTTATTCCCGTCTCGTGTTACATTATGTTGCCGCTTCAATTAATAATTGGATTCTTCGTGCTTATATCCATCTTGGAAGTGGCGAAATTGGCAGAATATATGGAACTCAAAAGTATATTTAAGAATACATATTCCAAACTATGTTTGTCATTTAGATAAATGGAAAAAGAAACAATTACCGTCACATCACCTTTGCTCCCCAATCTGGAGGAGTTTCAAGAACTGCTCCGGGATATTTGGAGCAAGAAGTGGCTTACAAATAATGGTGAATACCACAAACGCTTGGAAAAAGCGTTGGCGGAATATTTGAAAGTGCCGTATGTATGCCTGTTTACAAATGGCACATTGCCGCTGCTCACAGCCTTACAGGCTATGCGCATAAGTGGAGAGGTTATAACTACGCCATATAGTTTTGTTGCTACCACCCATTCCCTGTGGTGGAACGGCATTAAGCCGGTGTTTGTTGACATCGACCCCGCCACCGGCAATATTGACCCGGATAAGATAGAAGCGGCAATCACGCCAAAGACAACGGCTATAATGCCTGTACATGTTTACGGAAAGCCTTGCGATACCGTAAAGATACAGGCGATTGCCGACAAGTACGGTCTTAAAGTTATATATGACGCGGCCCATGCCTTTGGCGTGGAAGTGGATGGCACCGGCATATTGAATGCCGGGGATATGTCCACTCTGTCGTTTCATGCAACAAAGGTCTACAATACGGTTGAAGGTGGCGCTCTTGTCGTACATGATGAGAAGACAAAGAAACGCATCGACTATCTTAAAAATTTCGGTTTCGCCGGTGAAACCGAGGTAATTGCACCAGGAATCAACGGAAAAATGGATGAAGTCCGTTCGGCATACGGGTTGTTGAATCTAAAACAGGTAGATGCCGCTATTGAGGCGCGCCGTAAGGTAGCAATGAAATATAGGAATGCGTTACGTACAGTAGAAGGCATATCATTTTTTGATGATATGCCGGGTGTGCGTCATAATTACAGTTACTTCCCCATATTTGTTGATGCTGAAAAGTATGGGATGACGCGTGATGCTCTCTATTTCAAGATGCGTGATGCCAAGGTGCTTGGCCGACGGTATTTCTATCCGTTGATTAGCGAATTCTCTACATATCGCGGGTTGCCGTCTTCCGCAAGAGAAAATCTGCCCCTGGCACACAAAATGGCTGATTCTGTTATTTGCTTGCCAATGTATCATACTCTTAATGAGGATGATATCTGCCGTGTGCTTGATATAGTATGTGACAAATAAAGGAAATGACTCAAAAAAAAATACTGCTTTTAGGAGGGTCGGCGCAACAACTGGTTGCGATAAGAGCCGCAAAAGAGTTGGGATATTATACGGTTCTGTGTGATTATTTGCCTGATAATCCGGGACAGCATGAGGTTGACAAGTTTTATCAGGTGAGCACAACAGATGTGGAGTCAGTATATAATATCGCGCATAAAGAGGGTGTGGAAGGAGTGCTTGCCTATGCGTCAGATCCGGCAGCGTTGCCTGCGGCTATCGTATGTGAGCGACTGGGGCTTCCGACCAATCCTGTTAAATCGGTTGAGATTCTTGGCTTAAAGCATAAGTTTCGCAAATTTTTGAGCGAGAATGGATTCGCATGTCCCAAGATGGTGACGTTTGGCCCCGATGTAGAAATCGAATGGCTTGAAAAACAATTGAAATCGTTTACATTCCCCATTATAGTCAAGCCAACCGACTCGTCCGGCTCGAAGGGCGTTACCAAACTTTCAGATATGGAATGTCTGTCTGACGCGATATGCTATGCCGACGGGTATTCAAGAAATAAGATAATTATAGCGGAGGAATTTATAGAAAGAGGCTTTCCGCATGTAATAGGGGGCGATATTTTTGTAGAGGATGGCAAAATTATCCTCTTTGGAGAGATGGCATGTTTGCGCGGCAACCAAGGCCGGAGCTTGATACCTATTGGAGAGAAAAAGCCCACCGGTCTTAACGTGTCGCAAATCAGCAGTATAAGGCTGGAATTACAACGCATCGTTGACGCTTTGGGTATTTGTTTTGGAGAGATGAATATTGAAATACTTCTTGACAAGGATGACAATGTGCATTTTCTTGAACTTGGGCCCAGGGCCGGAGGCAATATGATTCCAATACAGTTGTCAGACGCTTTTGGCGTCGACCTCCCAAAGGCAAATGTTCTCGTTGCAATGGGTAAGAAATCGAATCTGAATCCGGTGGAAAAAGACGGCTGTTTTTGTCATTACGTGGTTCATAGCGACAATGACGGGATATTTAGGGGCATGTCGTATTCGCAGGAAATAGAGCCGTATATATATCGGAAATGTATATATAAGCATCCCGGCGACAATGTTGAGGCTTTTGACGGTGCCGGCAAGGCGGTAGGCATTGTGTTCCTGCATTTTCCCGACGTGGAAACGATGAACAGGCTATATCCGCTTTCTGAAAAATTGATAATCCCTGAACTATTGTAATAAATATAAGGTATGAATGGGATAGGAGGTTATTTTGAATTGGAGTTGCCGTTTTACGACAATATGCCGAACAAGCATCTTATGCGTGTAAATTCCGGACGGCATGCCTTAGAGTATATCCTCAGGGCAATTGGCGTTGAGAATATAAAGATTTTGTATGTGCCAAAATATACATGTGATGTAGTTGTTGAAAGCATTCAGCGCTTGCCTGATGTCAAATGGGCGTTTTACAATATAGACACCAATCTTGAAATAGACCGGATTCCGCAGTTGGCAGATGGAGAATATATAATAGTTAACAATTATTTCGGTATTAAGGATAAGTATATAGATTTAATTGTTGAGAAGTTTCCGAAAAATGTCATACTTGATAATTCACAGGCATTGTATTATCCGGCAGCCAAGGGGATTAAATCGTTTTATAGCCCTCGTAAATTTGTGGGGGTTCCTGACGGCGGCTTAGCCAATATAGATACTCGGATAGATTCATTGGATGTCGGCACGTCGTGGCATCGATGCTCGCATCTTCTGAAAAGAATCGATGTCGGTTCGGAATTTGGATATGCGGATTTTCGAGAAAACAGTTCCGGATTGAAGAATGAGCCCGTAATGCATATGTCGAATTTGACATCCCGGATGCTTCAAGGAATAGATTTCTCTTTGGTAAGAGAAGTTAGGTGTCGAAACTATGATATACTGTGTGCTGGGCTGGATGTATATAATCTATTGCCTACACCCTATTCAACAGATATATATTGTCCCATGGTATATCCGTTCCGCACATGCAATCCGGCAATTAGATCCAGGCTGCTTGCGAATCGGATTTTTGTTGCCAAATATTGGCCAAATGTGCTGGATTGGTGCAATTACGGTGAAATAGAGTGGCATCTGACGGAAGAAATATTGCCGTTGCCTGTTGATCAAAGATACACTACAGATGATATGAACAATATTTTAGAATTAATTCTTGAAAACTAATTATGACAGGAAATAAGAAAAAACTATTGGTATTGGGCGGAATGAAAATATCTTGTGAGATTGTTAAGCAAGCCCACAAAATGGGATTGCATGTTACAGTCATAGATTATAATGATGTCAAGGATTCACCGGCCAAACAAATTGCGGATGAGCATTATCGCATAAGCACTACGGATGTGGATGCTGTATCGGAATTTATCCGAGAAAAACATATAGATGGTGTCTTTGTAGGATTTGTGGATTTGCTTTTGCCTTACTATGCTGAAATATGCCAAAATACCGGACTGCCGTGTTATGGGACAAAAGCCCAATTTGAGACATTTATAGATAAAACCAAATATAAGAGGTTGTGCCGTGATTTTGGTGTGCCGGTGGTGGCAGATATTTCTTTAGAGGATGTTATGGCAGACGCTGTTAAATATCCGATACTGATTAAGCCTGCCGATAGTAGTGGCGCGAGGGGAATTGTATTATGTAATAATAAGATTGAGGCCCTTGATGCAATCAACAAGGCTCTTCCATATTCAAAAACAGGAAAAGTTGTTATCGAGCCTTATTTGCAAGGGGAAGAGGTGACTGTGTTTTGGTATTTCCAAAATGGCCGGGCTTATTTCTCAATGATGGGTGACCGTCACATGGAAAATCTTGCCAATAATATCATACCGCTTCCTGTGGGTTATACCTTCCCTTCTGTTCATACAGAGTATTATATAAGAGAGGTCGCCACAAAAGTGGAAAAAATGGTGGAGGCCTCCGGTATAAAAAATGGTATGATGTTTATGCAGTGCAAGGTAGAAAATGGAGAATGTCTGGTTTATGATATTGGATATAGGCTGACCGGTTCATTGGAGTATAAAATATTGGAGAGAATATGTGGGTACAATCCACTAAAATCTATGATTGAATATGCAGTTTCGGATTCACGGCAGGAGGTCAGTGGATGTGTCTCGCCGGAGTTGAACGGATATTTGGGTTGGAATGTGTCTTTTTTGATGAAGCCTGGAACAATAGCCTCAGTTGGAGGTATAGATAAAATTAAATCACTTCCGGATGTAATCGATGTTGTTATAGCGCATGGAGAAGGGGAAACAATCAAAGAATCAGAAGTGGGATTGCTCCGCCAAATATGTTGTAGAGTCCTTGGAGCGTCAAGAAGCATTGCTGATGCCGTTGAAACGATAGGAAGAATCACCGACTGTTTCAAGGTTGAGGACAGCGAGGGCAATAGCCTCTTGTATCCTCCGATAAACATTTCTAAGATATCTTTCAGCCCATATATAAATAAAGACTGAATTCATATGTAGCTGGTGATATATCAAAATATAACGGCATATGATTCTTAAAAAAAGATTTTGGCTGTATTGATAAAATAGTGTTGAGTGTATGAAGACTGTGGCAATTACAGGTGCGAGTGGGATGATCGCAACAGAGTTGGTATCGCTTTTGTTGGGCAAAGGGGGGTATGAGATAAGTTTAATATCAACGAATCCTGACAAGTATATTAGTAGATGGGATAGTGGTAATGTTCGGTGGTATACGCTTGGGCAATGGATGGACGAATTAAAAAAAACAGGCAAGAGATGTGATGTTTTAATTAATACAGGTTTTGCCAGAAGCAGCAATGGTGTTGATGTATCCTCGTCATTACAATTTACTGTGGATGTGGCATTGGCTGCCAGGCGATGCTGTGTTGCCTCATTTATAAACATATCATCGCAAAGTGTGTATGGAAAAATATATGAGCCATTATGGACGGAGGAAACACCGGTGGCTCCTGATTATATGTATGCTTTGGGCAAATATTCCGCGGAATTGTTGATAGATTCTATTTTATGTAGCAGCTCGGTGAATTATACCAATGTCCGTCTTTCGTCGGTGTGTGAAAACGCCAGATTTCTGCGTGTTTTTGTGCAAAATGCAATTGAAAATAGGCCGATAAGGGTGCAGGATGGCCGTCAGTCCTTGTCGTTTATAGATGTAAGAGATGTAGCCTCCGGACTATTGGCTATGATTGAAAAAGCTCCTGTTGCCATTTTTGACAAGATATATAATCTGGGTACCGGTGTGTGCAACACGATAATGGAAATGGCTCAGATGGTGAAAAAGATTGCATTAGAGAAATATGGGATACAGGTTGAAATAATTGTAGAAGAAGCAAACCTGCCGATGCATGTTGGTATGAATCCTGGTAAATTCAAAGAGACCTTTGGCTGGAAGCCTGCATATGATTTGGAAAAGATGATATGTTCCCTATTTAACTATCTGAAATACAGCGATTTAGGGGGGGGGTACCCCATTAGTTGGAAAATGATAAATCTTTGATATGTATGAGTCCCAAGAGAGTTTGTCAGGTATTGAAATATGGGTGGAAACATGCGGGGGATATTTCGGATATAGCGTTCGATGGTAAAAAACGCATTATGCTTTTTATTGATATTTTATGCTGTTTCATAAAATATAAAATGTGGAGCAATCAGTATGTTGAAGCGAAATTCTGGACTCTTTCGCGGGTCCAGAGGCAGAGCATAGGACGAGAAATGAAGGCAAAAGGTTTGCGGCGCGACCTATGGCAGAAAGATTTTCAGGACACACGCCGTTTTTTGCTAAAATATACCCATAGACGCTATGAACTGCCAATAAATAGAGCGAAAAGAAATCTTGCGTATGCAAAAAGGTTCAATGCCGGTCCCAGGCTCATGGTAGAATATGGAGTAGAGTTGAGCCGTCAGCATTATCTTGATGGGAGTATTACGATAGGTAAGAATGTTTTACTGGCAAAAAATGTTTTTGTTGATTATTCCGGCAGGGTGGAAATTGGGGATGATGTGCAGCTGGCTAACGGAGTTGTTATAGAGACACACCACCATCCATTCCATTCTGATTTCAGGCAATCAAGATCTGTTGTGATACCCACAACATTGAGAATATGCGATGGCGCAGTTATTGGAAGCAGGGCTATTATATTGTCTAGTTGCCATTATATTGGATGTCATGCACGTATTGGGGCGGGTGCTGTCGTCACGAAAGATGTGCCGGATTATGCGATAGTTGCCGGTGTGCCGGCAAAAATAATAAGGATTCAGGCTTCAGATGAATAATGAAATAAAAATACATGATATATGGAGGGATGATCTCGACAATAGAGAGGTTGTCGTCTCCATAAAATGTATCGTATACAATCATGAAAGATATATCCGTGATACTCTTGAAGGATTCGTCATGCAAAAGACGAATTTTAGATTTGAGGCCATCGTTCATGATGATGCTTCAACCGATGGTACTGCTGCGATTATCCGTGAATATGCAGAAAAATACCCTTCGATAATAAAACCGATATTCGAGGATGAAAATCAATATAGCAAAAAGGATGGAACGCTGACACGTATTGTAAATGCTCATCTTCGTGGACGATATATTGCTTTTTGCGAGGGCGACGATTTCTGGACCGACCCACTTAAACTCCAGAGGCAAGTTGACTTTTTGGAGAGGAATAAGGAGTATTCGATGTGTTTTCATTTTGTGAAAGAAAAGATTGAGGATGGTCAAGTGGTTTCTGAGATCTTTTCACATCTAAAAGGTAAGGATTATACTGCCAGAGAGATTTATGAAAAATGGACAGTGCCTACATGCTCAATTGTGGGGCGAGGTGAAGTAATCAGGTCTTTCAAATATGGCAAAGGACTGCTTGTCGGTGATTTGGTTGCAGTTTTGAATCTATCTGCTCATGGAAAAATGAAGTGCATAGATGAATATATGGCTATATATCGGCGTACTTCCGTCAGTTGGATGTCGACTAATCGCACATCTTTGGCTTTTGCCGAAAGGAATTTGGTATTTAGGGAAAGATTGATTGATTTGTACCCACAATATGAGGCATTCATCAAGCCGTCGTTTATAAAAGCAAATGTCCAAGTGGTAATCAAGGCGTTCGCTGAGATGAAATATAAAAGGGCTTGCAAGACTCTTCTTTTGGGTTTGTCTCGTTTTAAATGGAGATATGTAAAATATTTGTGCGGCTATCCTGTTTTATGTTTATTTTACAAATATAAATCGAAAAGATGATTGGTATGCTGAGTTTGAAAATAATGCCGGCATATGCATATAATGCTGATTTATTGTTGATTAACGCTTTTTTATGGCTTTTAATGTTCTATATATGTAAGCCATTTAAGGTGTTGATGCATCCTGCGTTAGGGGCTAAACAGACAAGGTCGTTATATAACTGTTGTTTTATCATTATGTATATATATAGTGTTTTTGCGTTTGCAGATCACGATACATATCACACTTGGAGAGAGTTTGCATTACATTCGAAGTTGGGAGGTCATTATGAGCCTTTCTACAAATGGCTGTCGGTGTTTTTGGATGGGAATTATTTCTTATGGAGGGCGTGCGTTTGGGGCGTGGCTGTCGGCAGCCTTTATTTTGTAGGCCGTTGGTTGAATTTGTGTAATCGCGGGTTCTTGATAATCATGATTCTTTTTCTGCCCCATTCATATTTTTGTGCGACACGTGGTGCTGCTGGGCACGCGCTTGCATTGTTAGGTTTTATTCTTTTTATTGGTGATAAGCCGGTGCATAAAAGACATTTTATTCTTGGAATCCTTGCTATTGCCGCTTCATTCTTCATGCACAAGAGTAATTTCCTGTTTATTACTTTCTTATTGATTGGATGGCTGCTTCCCCTCAGATTTTCAAAATCGGCCGTGTGGACCCTTTTGCTGGCATATCCATTATTTACGTTTGTTATAACATTTTTATTGAATAGTTTTATACAGGGAGATTTCAAGTTAGAATTCGGCGAGGATATGAATATACAGGGGTATAGTATGGAATATGTCGAATTGGGCAGAAAACAATATAGTGTTTTGACTAAAATAATTGATTTTTATCGTCTGCTCCCATATTTGTTGAGTTGTGCATATCTTACGTATAAAATTTCTTTTAAAAAGATAAAGATTGATAAAATATATTATTTCTTATATAAATTTTCGTTTATTGCGGTTTATGTAGCGATGTTGTTTTATTTTCAACCAGCCTCGGATTGGTTATATCGTCGTATATTTTTTATGTCAATATTTCCCATGATATTCGTTTTTGGGAAACTGGTCGGAATGGAGGCAACCCGTAGTAAGCTCGTAAAGTTTATTTTCTGGAATCAATTAATCTACGTATTGTTTTTCTCTTTCTCCTATTGGTATTATAAATGGAGATAATATGACTTTTAAAGTCGCCCTGCTTGAACTTATGAGCATACTTTAAAATAAAGTGGTGCTGATTGCCGTGGATAAAGATAAGATGTCATTAGATATTTGATAGGTGTGAACGGGTTAGAGATAATTCAAGAATGAATTTATCCGGAGTTTTGATAAAAATATATTATTGAGGCAAATATTAGCTTTATATAATTAAAATGTGCAAAAGAATTGTATATATTGGTTTTTTTGATTTTTATGATAGTTCAATCCAAAGGATGTATTGGACATCTGCCACCAATAAAATGCAATATATTATCAATGTTTTGAATCGTGTAGGATATAAGGTTGATTTGCTGTCTTTTTCCGGTGTTACGGAAAAAAGCATGAAATACTATAAGCCGGAAATCAAAAAGAAGGATGGTATCAATCTGTTTCTGCCCCCGTCGATAGGCGAAATTTATTCCTTGACAAGACGATTCAATCATGTATTTATATGGCTATATGGATTGTTTTGGATGCTTAGGAATGTAGCGTCCGATGATGTAGTAATTGCGTATCATTCTTTGGCGTATGCTTGGCTGTTGCAAATTATACAGAAAGTGAAGAGATGCAAGGTGATATTGGAGTTGGAAGAGATGTATCAAGATGTGTATAACTTGTCTAAGATACGGGCACGTCATGAATTGGAAATTATTGATAAGGCTGACGGATATATTTTCGCGACTGATTTGTTTGTTGAAAAAGCCAAAACGCCGAATAAGCCCTATGCTGTGATATACGGAACATATCAAGTTGAGACGCAAAGGCATGAAAAGGTCGAAGATGGATTTATACATGTTGTTTATGCCGGGACATTCGATCCCCGCAAGGGCGGTGTTGCCGCTGCCGCTGCCGCTGCTTTTCTTGACGGGCGTTACCATTTGCATATATTAGGATTTGGCTCTCCTGAGGATGAAAAGAATCTTCTTGCTGAAATTGAGAAGACAAAAAAGCGCACAGATGCAAAAATAACATATGAAGGGCTCCTGAAAGGAAATCAGTATATTGAATTTCTTCAGAAATGCCATATCGGATTGTGCACGCAAAATCCTGATGCAGCGTTTAACATGACTTCATTTCCGTCTAAAATATTGTCATATTTATCCAATGGGCTTACGGTGGTGTCTATCGATATCAAAGCCGTGAAAAAGTCCGGTGTCGGTCATTGTATTTATTATTATAAAGAGCAGACTCCCGAAAAGATAGCAGAAGCGATAAAGTCGGTCACTATAAAAGACAGCCGGCCGAAGATTGCTGAATTGGATATAAAATTTGAATCAGACCTTGATTCGCTTATTTCATGTTTAGAATAATATAGGCTTATGAGCATATTTAAAGATAAGGTGCTGTTGATTACCGGGGGAACCGGCAGTTTCGGCAATGCGGTGTTGAGGCGTTTCCTCGACAGTGATATCCGCGAGATAAGGATTTTCTCTCGCGATGAAAAAAAACAGGATGACATGCGTCATCACCTGCAAAACCCGAAAGTGAAGTTTTATATCGGCAATGTCCGCAATAAGGAGTCTGTGGATGTGGCAATGCGCGGCGTCGACTATGTATTCTCAGCCGCGGCATTGAAGCAGGTGCCCAGTTGCGAGTTTTTTCCATTGGAGGCTACGTTGACCAACGTGATTGGTACCGACAATGTGCTTCGCTCTGCAATCGAGCATGGAGTAAAGAATGTTGTGGTACTCTCCACCGATAAAGCCGCTTACCCCATCAATGCCATGGGCATAAGCAAGGCTCTGATGGAAAAAGTTGCTATTGCAAAAGGACGCGAGCTCGGGGAAAATGCGGAAACTACGATTTGCTGCACCCGTTATGGCAATGTCATGGCATCCCGAGGGTCTGTGATTCCGCTTTGGGTGGAGCAAATGATGGACGGCAAGCCCATCACTATTACAGATCCCAACATGACGCGCTTCATGATGACGCTCGACGATGCCGTCGATCTTGTGATTTATGCTTTCACTCATGGCAAGAATGGAGACTTGTTTGTGCAAAAGGCTCCGGCAGCTACTCTCGACGTGCTTGCCGAGGCGTTGAAGCAGACATATGCGCAGGTTAATCCCGCCTACGGCGATACAGAGGTTAAGGTTATAGGCACTCGTCATGGCGAGAAGTTGTATGAAACTCTTGTAACTCGTGAGGAAATGGCAAAAGCCATAGACATGGGCGACTATTACCGCATACCGTGCGATACGCGCGATCTCAACTATGACAAATTTTTCACAGAGGGCTCGGAAGAAGTGTCGCGTATCGAAGATTACCATAGTCACAACACGCGTCGTCTTGATGTGGATGGCATGAAAGAACTTTTGCTGAAACTCCGCTTCATTCGCGAGGACCTCGGGTTGCAACCGCGTGCAAAAGCAAAGGAAATTCGTAGTGAATAAAGCCGTATGACAATACGAAAGATATACAGAAAATTATACTCCATTGTGGTTGGCAAACTTGCCCCAGTGGGATATGCCCGAAAAATAGGCGTGAATATGCAGGGAAAGGTATATACTTATCGGCTATAAGGGCACATCCAAGGGAATATATTTCTAAAACGATAAGAGTATGAGAATACTTTATGTAGGAGGTTTCGAGATGCCGGACCGCAACGCCGCGGCGCAAAGAGTATTGGCTAATGCCAAGGCCATGCGCGCTATCGGCCACGATGTGAGATTTGTGGGAATTACGCATTGTGGCGATTTTCACGGAACTGTCGATGGCTTTGAGTATGATTCCAAACCATATCCTCGAAGCATAAAGTCATGGCTGAGACACCTGTGCCGATTCACGACTTGCAAGGATTTGGATTTTTATAGTCCTGATTTGGTCGTCGCATATAATTTTCCGGCTGTCTCTTTGAAGCATTTGGTTAAGATATGCCATAAGAGAAACATTATGGTTGTGGGTGATATTACCGAATGGTATACCCCTGTCGGAAAATCATTACATTCTTTTTTGCTAAAATGTGATGTAAAATCTCGAATGAAGACGGGAAACAAAATGGTCGATGGCCTGATTGGTATCAGTAATTTCCTATGCGACTATTATCGTAACGATGTGCCGGTGATAAGAGTTACGCCGCTCATCGACATCGAAGATGAGAAATGGCATCGCAACCGCGAATTGACTGCCGGCAGTCCGATAAGGCTGGTTTTTGCCGGAACTTTTGGGGCTTCAAAAGACCTGCTTATTCCCATAATAGAAGCGGTGAATAAGTCGAGTAATCTGCATTTGACCATTGTCGGGGCAACCAATTCCGATATTCCTGCGAATGTGACGACTAAGAACGTTTCCTTCACGGGACGTCTTCCGCATAAAGAGGCATTGACGATTCTTTCGCAAAGCGATTTTCAAATTTTTTACCGTGAGGACAACATTACGACACGCGCCGGATTCCCGACCAAATTTGTGGAGTCGATGACGGTGGGCCTGCCTGTAATCACGTCTCTTACAAGTGATTTGGCCGAATATCTGCGCGATGGTGAAAATGGATTTGTAATACATTCTGCCGATGATATACCCAATGTGTTGAATCGTGTTGCAAAATTGACCCCGGAAAAAATAATCGACATGAAAAAGAAATGTCTGTCTATCAATGATTTTGACTATCGCATACAGACAGAGGCATTTGAAAGTCTCTTTAAAACTATAAGATTGCAATAAAGTATATGAAAGTATTGGTAACCGGGGCAAAAGGGTTTGTTGGACGCAACCTTTGCGCCGAGCTTAAAAATATACGCGATGGCAAGGCCCGTTGTTATGGGGACCTTGCTGTCGATGAAGTGATGGAATATGACATCGACTCCCCTTCTGAAGATTTGGACGAATTCTGCTCCAAGGCTGATTTTGTATTTAATCTGGCCGGTGTAAATCGCCCGAAAGAGCAGGCTGAATTCATGTCGGGTAATTTTGGATTCGCTTCCACGCTTCTCGACACCTTGAAAAAGCATGGAAACAAGTGTCCGGTAATGTTGTCATCGTCGATACAGGCCTCGCTTATCGGGCGATATGGGGAGTCGGATTATGGTAAAAGCAAACTTGCCGGTGAGAACTTGTTTTTGGATTATGGAGAAGAAACCGGCGCGAAAGTTCTTGTATATCGTTTTCCAAATTTGTTTGGAAAATGGTGCCGTCCAAATTATAATTCGGCAGTAGCGACATTCTGCAATAATATTGCCAACAATCTCCCTATTCAGGTTAAAGATCCGGCTGTTGAACTCGAATTGCTGTATATCGATGATCTTGTTTCTGAAATGATAGACGCATTGAAAGGAAATGAGCATCGTTGCGAATTCGACGGATTGTATCCGAAGGCATTATCTGACGGACGTTATTGTTTTTGTCCGATTACTCATAAAGTCACACTCGGGCGAATCGTAGAACTGTTGGAGACATTCAATTCGCAGCCTCAAACATTGGTAATGCCGGAGATTCCGGACGGTTCTTTCGAGAAAAAATTGTATTCGACTTTTTTGAGTTATCTGCCCAAGGACAAGGCAATTTTCGACTTGAAAATGAATTGCGATGCCCGCGGGTCCTTCACCGAATTGTTAAAGACAGAAAAATGCGGGCAATTCTCTGTGAATGTCTCCCTGCCGGGCATAACAAAAGGGCAGCATTGGCATCATACCAAATGGGAATTTTTCATAGTTGTTAGTGGTAAGGCCCTGATACAGCAGCGGAAGGTCGGGGAAGATAAGGTGCTCGATTTCGAAGTGTCGGGAGAGAAGATACAGGCCGTGCACATGCTTCCCGGCTATACTCATAATATTATAAATCTTTCAGAAACCGAACCGCTCGTGACCCTTATGTGGGCCAATGAGCAATTTGATCCGGCTCGCCCCGACACTTATTTTGAACCAGTAGTCAAATGAATACGACAAAAGATTTTACAAATATACGATTTCAGGACAACGGCAAACTGAAATTGCTTATTATAGTAGGAACCCGTCCGGAAATTATCCGCCTGGCGGCCGTGATTGACAAATGCCGCCGCTATTTTGACACGATACTTGCTCATACCGGACAAAACTACGACTATAACCTCAATGGGGTCTTTTTCAAAGATCTCAATCTTGCCGACCCTGAAGTGTATCTTGACGCCGTAGGTGCCGACCTCGGAGAAACAATGGGCAATATCATAAGCGCGTCGTATAAACTTATGGCGGCCATTAGGCCCGATGCGGTCCTTGTATTGGGCGATACTAATTCATGTCTGTCGGTAATCGGCGCAAAACGCCTTCACATACCCATATTTCACATGGAGGCCGGCAACCGATGCAAGGATGAATGTCTGCCGGAAGAAACCAATCGTCGAATTGTAGACATCATATCAGATGTCAACATGGCTTATTCAGAACATGCCCGCCGTTATCTTGCCGATTGTGGCTTGCCGAAAGAACGGACATATGTCACAGGGTCGCCCATGGCAGAAGTGCTCCATAACAATCTCGCAAAAATCGAATCATCGGATATCCATACCCGTCTTGGCTTGATAAAAGGACATTATATCCTTCTTTCGGCTCACAGAGAAGAAAATATCGACACAGAAAAGAATTTTACATCTCTGTTTACGGCAATCAACCGTATGGCAGAAAAATACGATATGCCTATTTTGTACAGTTGCCATCCACGCAGCCGCAAGCGTCTTGAAGCATCGGGATTTCAACTCGATTCCCGCGTCATACAGCATGAACCGCTCGGATTTCATGACTACAACTGCTTGCAAATGAATGCGTTTGCCGTTGTGTCCGATTCTGGCACTCTTCCCGAGGAATCGTCTTTCTTCACGTCGGTAGGCAGTCCATTCCCGGCGGTTTGTATCCGTACGTCCACCGAGCGGCCCGAGGCTCTCGACAAAGGCTGTTTTGTGCTTGCCGGCATTGATGAGAAAAGCCTGCTGCAAGCCGTAGACACCGCTGTCGAATTGATACGCGACGGCAATTTTGGCATTCCTGTTCCCGACTATACGGATGAAAATGTCTCCGACAAGGTGGTGCGTCTGATTCAGTCATACACCGGTGTGGTAAACAAAATGGTGTGGCGCAAATAAATATTAGTATAAGATTGGAGGTTATCTCTTTTCGGAGGTAGGTTAATTAAAAAGATCTTGCCGGATTTAATTTAAAAGGTAGTATGACTTATGCGGATTGCTTTTATTGTTAATGTCGATTGGTTTTTTGTTTCACATCGGTTGCCAATAGCTATGCGGGCTTTAGATGAAGGCCACGATGTGTGGGTGATTACAAAAGATACAGGAAAGCGAATAACACTTGAGAAAAAGGGAATTCATTTCATTGATTTCCCTTTTGAACGCTCTGGAACTAATCCGTTTCATGAGTTGAAATGCGTATTAAAACTAAAAAAAATATTAGAAAGGAATAAATTTGATATAATACATAATGTTACTTTGAAGGCATCTCTGTTGGGTGCGTTTGCGGCGAGATTGGCGAAGAATCAAAAAGTTGTTAATGCAATCAGTGGATTGGGGTATTCTTTTACAGGTGGAAATAATACGTTTTCAGGAGCTGTTGTAAAATTATTTGCAAAAATAGCTTTCTCCGGGGCCGATAATTATTTTATATTTCAGAACCCAGATGATTCAGATATATTTTTATCCTTAGGTATTACAAAGCCTGACAAAGTATTCATGATCAAGGGATCCGGTGTTGATATCCGCGAATACTCCTACTGTGAGCCTGCTAAAAAAGAGCACATTATATTATTCCTTTTACCTGCACGTGTATTGAGAGATAAGGGAGTTTTAGAGTTTGTTGCGGCTGCCAAGTTATTGGAAAATGAGTTAAAAGGGAAAGCGAAATTCATTATTGCGGGGCAATGTGATAAATTTAACAGGGCCTCTATTCCGGAAACGGAGATACATAATCTGGAAGTTCAAGATTATATAGAGTGGGTGGGAGAGCAGAGAGACATGGTGAGTACGTATCGAAATTGTGACGTAGTGGTGCTTCCTTCTTATAGAGAGGGATTGCCAAAGTCGCTTATTGAGGCTTGTGCTATTGGTCGGCCAATAATTACGACAAATGCTCCCGGATGTAAAGAATGCGTAATTGATGGGGTGAATGGACTTATGGTGCCCGTGAAAGATAAAATAGTCCTTGCCGCAGCGATGAAGAAACTTTTCGCCAATCCGGCAAAAAGATTATTGATGGGAGAGGAATCTCGAAAATTGGCAGAGGACCAGTTCGACGTAGAAACTGTGATAAATAAGCATTTTGAAATTTATTATAAGTTATTAAATTGCTAAAAGATACTATTAAGCAAGTATGTCGCAAAAATGAGTTGACGTATCGAGGGCAACGCCGCCTGAGTCGTAAATCATGATAACAATATTTGCAATTATATTAACTTTCAAAAATAATATTTGATGAAAATATTGATAACAGGGATACATGGTTTTGTGGGTTCAAATATAGTTAAAAAGTTTAAAGATGTTCATCAGATTTATGGCCTTGACATTGTATCTCCTGTAAAAGATGGAATATTAAAAACATTCTCATGGACGGATTTGGATCATGATGTAATGCCTGATTTTGATGTGATAATACATTTGGCCGGTAAAGCGCATGATGTAAAGAAACAGTCGGGGGCGGATGTATATTTCAAGGTAAACACAGATCTTACAAAAAAAATATATGACTTTTTTTTAAATTCTACTGCCAAGAAGTTTATCTTTTTTAGTTCCATTAAAGCAGCCGCCGACTATGTGGCCGGGGATAGTGTGGACGAAAATGTAATACCCAATCCTGTTGGACCTTACGGCGAAAGTAAAATAAAAGCGGAGGAATATATTCAATCGAGATGGACGGCAGGTGATAAGCAGACAATTATATTGCGTCCATGCATGATACATGGTCCGGGTAATAAAGGTAATTTAAACTTATTATATTCTGTGGTAAAAAAAGGAATACCTTGGCCTTTGGGCGCGTTTATGAATAAACGTTCGTTTACATCGATAGATAATTTGCTGTTTATCATCGATGGCCTTCTGAACAAGGATATTAAAACGGGCATTTATAATGTTGGAGATGATACCCCATTGTCAACGAATGAATTGGTGGCGCTAATTTGTATGGCCTTAGGTCGAAAACCCCACATCTGGAATTTGAATAGGGGTGTAATAAGAATAATCAGCCGTATTGGAACAATGCTACATTTGCCGTTTAATTCCGAACGATTGACGAAGTTGACAGAGAACTATGTGGTGGACAATTCTAAAGTAAAACGAGCAATTGGGGTCGAAACGTTGCCGATAACCTCTGCTGATGGGATTATTTCTACTATTAAATCGTTCAATTCATGATTTATATATTGATAATAGTTATATTATTTGTATGTGAATTGGCTTATTTTGCGATTGCTGATAAGTATAATATTATTGATAAGCCTAATTTACGAAGTTCGCATACCTCGATAACTTTGCGAGGCGGTGGTATTATCTTTTTAATAGGGACCTGGATTTGGGCTGCTTTTTTTGGACTACAATATGGCTGGTTCATGGCCGGACTTACACTTGTTGGGATGATTAGTTTTATCGATGATATACATCCTCTTGATAATAAAATCAGATTATTAGGCCAGTTTGCAGCAATGATGATGCTTTTTGCCAATCTTGGGTTTTATAATGCTATTGGATGGTGGATGGTGATTCCGGCGCTAATTGTATGTGTGGGTATTTTGAATGCATTCAATTTTATGGATGGAATCAATGGTATAACGGGAGGCTATGCGTTGTCTGTTATCATACCGATTATCTATCTTAATCAAAAAATGCAATTTATCAATATGCCTTTTTTGATTGTCACAGCCATAAGTTTGCTTGTTTTTTGTTTCTTTAATTTTAGGAAAAAAGCAAAATGTTTTGCTGGAGATGTAGGATCGGTAAGTATTGCTGTTATTGTGATTTTTGGACTTGGCCGTTTGATAATGGCAACCAAAGATCCGGTTTATTTGCTATTTATAGCGGTTTATGGTGCCGATTCAATTTTGACGATAGTGCATCGTATAATGCTTCATGAAAACCTTGGTATGGCCCATCGAAAACATGCGTATCAATTGATGGCCAATGAATTGAAAATTCCGCATGTATTTGTGTCATTATTGTATACGGGATTGCAATTGGCCGTTTCATTTGGATTGATTTTATGTATACGTTATGAATGGTTGTATTTTATTGCCGTTGTATTTTTGCTTGCATTAATTTACATTTTGTTTATTAAATCGAAATATTATTTGCATGAGGAATACCTCAAGAATCAATGAATAAGGGTCTATGTTATCGATAGATAAAACATTTATTATAAAGTTGCTTAGTGACGCAGAGCATAACTCGCGCCGCCGCCAAAACTATGATTTGCGGAATTCGGATTCGGATACATCTCAACGTATGCTTAATGCATTGATGCCTGATACAAAAATACCCATTCATCGTCACATGTCAACATCTGAGACTGTCATACTTATCAAGGGGCATGTTTCGGAGGTATTTTATGATGATGAAGGAAATGAAACAGAACGTATTGAACTGAATCCGGATATTGAAATGTATGGCGTTCAAATTCCGGCCGGAGTTTGGCATACATTGATAGTCCATGAGGCGTCGATTATAATGGAAGTTAAAGACGGGGCTTATGCTCCGATTGGCACAAAGGACATATTATGTGTCGATATTGAAAAGCAATAATTTATGGGCGAAAGAATTTTGTTGTGTCTCAACCATATGTCTGGGAGAGAACGAGATTTTGTCTCGAAGGCTTTTGATGGAAATTGGGTCGTTCCGATGGGGCCTGATGTGAACGCATTTGAGAAAGATCTCGAAAGTTTCGTTGGCTCGGAGCCAAATACCGCTTGCGTCATAGACGAGAGTGGTGACACACGTTGGCCACAATCTGATTGGACATGTGGCAGGGCTAAGAAGGTCGTGGCGCTGTCGGCGGGGACGGCGGCGGTGCATCTGGCGCTGATTGCCTGCGGCGTGGGCCCCGGCGATGAGGTGATTTGCCAGTCGTTTACGTTCTGCGCTTCGTGTCACCCGATTACTTATCTCGGCGCGAAGCCGGTGCTGGTGGATTCGGAAGCCGAGACATGGAACATGGACCCGGATTTGCTCGAGACGGCCATCAAGGACCGTATCGCCAAGACGGGCAAGGCTCCTAAGGCTATCATTCCGGTGGCTTTATACGGTATGCCTTATAAAATCGACCGTATCATGGAGATTGCCGACCGCTATGGCATACCCGTGATTGAGGATGCCGCCGAGGGGCTTGGCTCGCGCTATCGCGGACAGGTGCTCGGCACGTTTGGCCGCTACGGCGTGCTGTCGTTCAACGGCAACAAGATGATTACCACTTCGGGCGGCGGCGCTCTTATTTGTCCCGACGCAGAGGCGGCAAAGAAAGTGATGTTCTATGCCACGCAGGCTCGCGAGTCGTATCCTTACTACCAGCATGAGGAGATCGGCTACAACTATCGCATGTCGAATATCTGCGCGGGCATAGGCCGCGGGCAGATGACTATTCTTGACGAGCATATCGCCCACCACCAGATGCTTGCCGATTTCTATGCCCAAGAATTTGCCAAAATCGACGGCATAGAGTTCCACGGCAATCCCGGTCCGGAGTTTGATTCCAATTTCTGGCTCAACACCATCGTGCTCGACCCGTCGTTGAAGGTCGCAGGCGAAGAAAACGCATATGCCGAGGTGGTGAAAGGTGCCGTTGGCGGAGCTGCCGGAGTGACCCACGAGGCAAAGAGCGCGCACACCGATTGCGAGCCTAACCGCAATGTCGAGGCTATGCGCATGGCTCTCGACCGCGAGGGCATCGAGAGCCGTCCGCTTTGGAAGCCCATGCACCGCCAGCCCGTGTATGCCGGCGCTGCGGCATATGTCAACGGCGTGTCGGAGAGCCTCTTTGCACGTGGCCTTTGCCTGCCCTCGGGTCCGTATGTCTCCTTAGACGACGCCCGCCGCATTGTCGACGTAATCCGCAAAAACATCAAGTAAGCCGTAAGGCATATTGAGTAATAAGGCGGCCTTTCCATCCCCATGCAGGATGGAAGGGCCGTCGCTGTATAAAATTATGAATGGGTTATACTTATTGATTGGAAAATTATTATTATCTTTGCCGTGGAAATGAAAATACAATCGTTATCGCAATGACTAAGAAATATCTTGTGACCGGTGCAGCCGGCTTTATCGGCGCCAACTTTGTGAAATATCTTCTCGGCCAATATGGTTCGGACGTAGAAATCGTAATCCTGGATGCCCTTACATATGCCGGCAATCTGATGACAATCAAAGATGAAATCGAGTTGCCCAACGTGCGCTTCGTCAAAGGTGATATCGGCGACCGCGCGCTTGTCGATTCCATCCTGCGCGAATTCGACCCTGACTATATCGTTAACTTTGCCGCTGAAAGCCATGTCGACCGCTCGATAACCAATCCCCGCCTTTTCCTTGAAACCAACATACTCGGCACGCAGACGCTGCTCGACGCCGCCCGCGATTTCTGGGGCAAGGAACCCGGCGACCGCAAATATCTGCAAATTTCCACCGACGAGGTCTACGGCGCGCTCGAACTTGGCGACGAAGCCCGTGACGAGGCAATCGACGAGGATATCCGCGACGTGGCTCCCGGCCGCGACACCATCCGTGTCTATGGTCCCGGAATGTTCACGGAACAGACCCCGATGTCGCCCCACTCGCCGTATTCGGCGTCGAAGGCATCGGCCGACATGCTCGTCATGGCCTACCACGATACCTACGGGCTGCCGGTGAACATCACCCGCTGCTCCAACAATTATGGCCCCTATCATTTCCCCGAAAAGTTTATTCCTCTGCTTATCAACAATATCCGCAACGGTCGCGAACTGCCCGTTTACGGCAAGGGCGTGAACGTGCGCGACTGGCTCTATGTCGAAGACCACGCCCGTGCCATCGACGCCGTGCTCCGTCGCGGACGGGTAGGGGAGATTTACAATATCGGCGGCTTCAATGAAATGCAGAATATCGACATTGTGCATCTCGTTATCGACCTCGTGGCAGAAATGACCGGAACGGAACCCCGCACCGACCTTATCCGCTACGTCACCGACCGTCCCGGCCACGACATGCGCTACGCTATCGACCCCCACAAGATTGCCAAGGAACTGGGCTGGACCCCCGCCACAAAATTTGCCGACGGCATCCGCAAAACCATCCGCTGGTATATCGACAATCCCGAGTGGGTGGAATCTGTAACCTCCGGCGACTACCAGAAGTACTATCAGCAGATGTACGCCGACAGATAATGACAAATGACTAACGACTAATAACAAATTTAGATGAAAGGAATCGTACTTGCAGGCGGGTCCGGAACGCGCCTCTACCCCATAACGAGAGCTATCTCCAAGCAACTGGTGCCCATCTACGACAAGCCCATGATTTATTACCCCATTTCGGTGCTCATGCTTGCCGGCATCCGCGACATCCTCATCATATCCACACCCACCGACCTCCCCGGCTTCAAGCGTCTGCTCGGAAGCGGCGAGCAGATTGGCGTGAAATTCTCCTATGCCGAGCAGCCGCGTCCCGAGGGTCTTGCCCAGGCATTCATAATAGGACGTGAATTTGTCGGCGACGACGACGTGTGTCTTGTGCTCGGCGACAATATCTTCTATGGCCAGGGCTTCACCGGCATGCTTCATCACGCCGTGCATACGGCAGCGGAGGAACGCAAGGCCACCGTGTTCGGCTACTCCGTGCTCGACCCGCAGCGTTACGGCGTGGTAGAACTCGATGCCGAGGGCAACGCGCTCTCTATTGAGGAAAAACCGGCCAATCCCAAGAGCGACAAGGCCGTTGTAGGGCTTTACTTCTATCCCAACGACGTGGTGAAAGTGGCTGCCGAGGTGAAGCCAAGCGCACGCGGCGAGCTCGAAATCACCTCCGTAAACGAACACTACCTCCGCCAACAGCGTCTGAAAGTGCAATGCTTCGGCCGTGGCTTCGCATGGCTCGACACCGGCACGATAGATTCCATGATGGAGGCTTCGGCCTTTATCGAAGCAATCGAAAAGCGTCAAGGCTTGAAAGTGGCCGCGCTCGAGGAGATTGCCTACCGTCGCGGATTTATCGACGCCGACCGTCTGCGCGAACTGGCTATGCCCATGAAGGCTAACCATTACGGACAGTACCTCATAAACCTTGCCGATGGCAAAATTTCCTGAAATAATTACATTTCCACGCATCAACGACCCGCGGGGCAACCTTTCGTTTATCGAAGGGGGAGCCGGCGGGTCGATTCCCTTTGATATAAAGCGCGTGTTCTATCTCTACGACGTGCCGGCCGATGCCGAGCGCGGCGGCCACGCGCATTACCGTTGCCAACAGTTGCTTATCGCGCTCAGCGGCAGTTTTAATGTAAAAGTCACCGACGGACGCACTGAAAAGACCTTTCATCTCAACCGGCCTTGGACCGGCCTGTTGATACCGCCGGGCTATTGGCGCACGATGGATAATTTCACCTCCGGTGCCGTGTGCCTTGTGCTCACTTCCGAGAAATACACCGAGGAAGATTATATCCGCGACTATCAGGATTTCCTGCGCCTTTCGGCGGAAGGAAAGTTAGGGAGTCGTGAAGTTGGGAAGCCGGGGAGTGTGGAAGAGGTGAAGACGGGGAGCGGGGGAGATGAGCCTGTGCGCTATCCGTTCCTCGACCTTGGTACAATCAATCGTCCCTACCTATCGGAAATTGAAGACGCTGCGCTTCGTGTGATTCGTTCCGGCCGGTATATAGGCGGCGGAGAGGTGGAGCGGTTCGAGGGCGAGCTGTGTGCGTTTACCGGCGCGCCATATGCCGTGGGCGTTAGCAACGGCCTCGACGCCCTGCGCCTTATCCTTAGGGCATGGCTCGAAATGGGCCGGCTCGCGCCCGGCGATGAAGTGATAGTGCCGTCGAACACCTATATCGCGTCGGTGCTCGCCATTACCGACAACGGGCTTACGCCGGTGTTTGTCGAGCCGGACCTTGCTACGCTCAATCTCGACAGCGAGCGCGTCGAGGCAGCCGTCACACCGCGTACCCGGGCCATAATGCCCGTGCACCTTTATGGCCGTGTATGCTGGGACGCCACGCTTGCCGACACGGTGCGCCGCCACAATCTGCTTGTGATAGAAGACAATGCCCAGGCCATTGGCGCGCTGTCGGAAACCCCGGGCTTGTTCGGCACCATTGCCGCCGGGTCGCTCGGCCATGCCGGAGCCTTTTCGTTCTATCCTACCAAGAATCTTGGTGCCATGGGCGATGCCGGGGCAGTCGTGACCCACGACCCGGAACTGGCGCGCGTGGTGGCCGCCCTGCGTAACTACGGCAGCCTGCGACAGTACGACAATATCTACGCCGGCCTCAACTGCCGTCTCGACCCCATGCAGGCCGCCATCCTTTCGGCCAAGATGCCGCATTTGGCCGAGGAAAACCGCGCCCGCCGTGCCAATGCCGCCATATATTTGTCGGAAATAACCAACCCCCTTGTCGCGCTTCCCGCTCCGGCAGCGGCCGAGACATCTGTGTGGCACCAATTTGTGGTGAGAGTAGCCGACCGCGACGCTTTCCGGGCCTACCTTGCCGCCTGCGGAGTGGAAACCGCCGTGCACTATGCCACCGTGCCTCACCGTCAGCCCTGTTACAGCCGCTACGGCTCGCTTTCGTTGCCGATAGCCGAGCGCATCGGGCGCGAGGTGGTGAGCCTTCCCGTAAGTTCATGCACGAGCGAGGCCGATGCCAAAGTCATAGCCGGAATTGTTAATGGATTTAAAAACAGTTAAAACCGTTAACTTTCATATATTTCAGGCGGTTAAAAAAGGTTATACTGTTTAAATGTCGGGTTAAAAAACGTTATTGCAGTTGTCAGGCCCGTGCTTCCTTTGTACTTTCACCGGTGAAAATTATCCTATGATATCTCGCCGGTATGAAAAATTCCCTGATACTGCTCTTACTTCTTGCCGTAATACCTGCGCATGGCCGCAAGCCCAAGCATGACAAACTGTCGGGCGTGCATGTTCTGCCCGAATTTGTGTACACACCCGGCGAGCCTCGCGCCCTGCACATCCTGGCATTTGTACGCGATTCCTCGTCGCTTACTACATATACCGACACCGTGATTCTTTTTCGGGAAAAGTGGGTCGACTTCATGCTGCCCGAGCGTCCGACCAAGAAGATAAGCCAATGGCGTCGACCGCGAGTGCTTACAACAAAATCATATTATCGTTTTAAGGACTATGGCGGGCTCGACAGCGTGAGCGACAAATGCAGCCACCATTTTTCATGGTCGGACTGGATAGGGATGATAAAGCCGGTGAGGATACCGGCCGGAATCGGGCACGGGGAAGTTGCCGCCGACACATTGCGCGGTCGTTACAGGCCATATGAAATCTGGCATAGCGACAGCGATGCGGTTACGCTTAAAGCCAATGTACTCGCCGACACCATTGCTCGCCGTTGGGTACCCGACATCTCGCTTTTCTTTCGCGACGACATAGATTTTGACGAGTTCAAGGTGAATTTCACATTTTCTATACCCGAAGACGGCATAGTGCGCTCACGCGACATAGAAAAAATTGACTGCAAGATATTGTCGCAAGGCCGCGGCCACCCGTTGTTCAATTTTCACAAGCCCGACCGGCCCTTTTTTGTGGAGACTTATTCGCAAGTCTACATCATCGACAAGGCATATATCTCCATCGACGAGGCGAAAGAATGGGAAAAAGTCGACCTGCGCTCGCTCTCCCTGCGGCCTCCGTCAGATATCGTGCCCGACAAATCGGCTGAGGCGCTTGCCCTCATAGCCCGGGTGGAAGGCATCGACCATGACGGAAGCCGGCTGGATATTCGGCCCGACTCGCGCCTCGGCCGCCCCAAGCCAAAACGCAATTTCGGCCAGACCGTATGGCGCCGTCTGACCAACATGGTCACCGGCCCCATAATAAAGGTACACGACATCCACGAGGTGAAAAAAGACATGGAGCGGCAGCGCAGGCTCAACGAACTCGAACAGAAAAAATGGAAAAAAAGACAATAAATAGAACCAATTAATTAGATAATCTCCAAATTATTTATATTTTTGCAATATGATTATCAAGCAAAAGGACAAAATAAGAGAAATAAAGACGAATCTTCTTGAACAACTCAAAGAGGAGAATATCTTTTGGTCAGATGCTCATGAGTCTGTCACGCTTGACAATCTACGAGACGACCAACTGATAGCATTAACGATGCGTTATCTTGACCTTGATGAAATCAAGCAGCTTTTCAGCATTTTTTCATTCAAAAAAATAAAAACTGCATGGAAAAAGTTGTTGGTCCCGGAAGGAGAATATCTATATACACTTAACCGTTTTTTCGCCTGGTATTATTTTAATGCCAAAAATCCTGATGCATATTTGAAATCGCTTCAAACACGACATATAAAGAGGTTGGCCGAAAATGCGTTGCACGGAATCGCGTAGCGATTCAAGATTGTAGCCGGGGGTGGAGCGATAGCGTAACCCCCGGTGTGTTGAGTTTTCCAATCTTTGTATTGGAGCGAGCGTCAGCGTAGCGTTCTGCATTACGGTTGGCGTTATCGAACGCTCCGGCAGGCTCTCCGCTCCAACACCATAATAAATAACATCCACGCCCACCCAGGGCTGTCGCCCTGCGCTACAATATTTGTCTCCTACCGGAGACGCAATGATTTTCAGAATAATCATAGACTTTTTGTGCAGTTGGTGATAGGTTTTCGGAATATTTTTTTTACATTTGTGGGTAGAAAATCGTTAACCCAATCTTACCACGAAAAATGTCATTGAAAATTTCGCTTACGGCTGCTGTCGCGCTTGTCGCGCTGCAAGCCTCGGCCGACATTGTGCAGGCCGGCAGCGGCAGTTACACTACGGTCTTTCCCGGCAATGATGCCGCAGGACGCAACAGTTTCCCCAACGCAACACCCCTCGTAACCGGCAACGCCGCTTTGCGCCCCGTGCCGACAAACGACTGGTGGTCGCCAAAACTTACCACGGCTGTTCCCAACAATATGTTCAACTATCCCTTGGGCGTTCGCACGCTCATGGACGGTTTCGACATGCAGAAAACCATGTTCAATCAGGCGCAGTCGGTAGAAAATTCAATCCTCATCTCCACCGCCGGAATATCCTCTGCCGAGTCGAAGGTGAGCGATTACACCGACTGGACCGTTACGTTCAACCGCACCCAAGGCGACAAATGGATGGAGGCTACCTTTGGCATCGGCATGCCGATGGCCTACTTCACAAAGAGCGACAACGCCGGCGACGTAACCGTCGCGTTCAACGGCCAGGCATCGGTCGACGGCAATATCCTTATTGTCACGGGAAGTTACAACGGCGCCTCTTTTGCCGTCTATGCACCTTCCGGCTCGACATGGACTGTCGATGGCAAGACGGCCACATCTAATCTTGGCGGCCGCAACTATTGGTCGGTGGCAATGCTCCCCGACAATGCCAATGCCTCCTCTCAGGCAAAGGCATGGGCGTCGAGCGCGTTTGCGTTTCCGGCCGACACTCGTGCCGAGTGGTCTTACGACCCGGCCAAGGGTGGCGTGACCACACGCTACGTAGTGACCGTCGACAACAAGGAAGGCACGGGCACAGCCCTCATGGGCCTTTTGCCCCACCAGTGGGCCAACCTTGATGCCGCCACGTCGCTTCCCTCGGATGCGCCCGAATATAAAACCGTTCGCGGCAAGCTCAAAATGCTGCAAGCCAATGAATTCACCACATGGCTTCCTTTTCATGGCATCCTGCCGACGCTTCCGGCGGTGAGCGAAGACACCGGCGGATATTCCGTAGACGAGCTTAAAAAACTCATAAACGAAGTAATCGACGACCATGGCTTCGACCCGTGGACCGACAGCTACAACGACGGCCAGCTGCTCAACCGCATGGTGCAGACGGCCCGAATAGCTGATGAGGCCGGCCTTGTGGAGGAAAGTGCGAAGATGCGCACACTTATCCGCGAGAAACTCGAAGACTGGCTCTCGTACGAGACAGGCGAAGTCGCATTCCTGTTCTATTATCACGAGCCTTACGGCGCGCTTCTGGGCTATCCCTCCGGCCACGGTCAGGACAGCAATATCAACGACCATCATTTCCATTGGGGCTACATCATAGGCGCCGCCGCCTATATAGGCCAGAACGACCCCGAATGGGCCGCCTCGTGGGGGCCGATGGTTGACCTGCTCGTGCGCGACGCCGCCTCGGCCGACCGCAACGACCCGCTGTTCCCCTATCAACGTTCGTTCAGCCCCTATGCCGGCCACTGCTGGGCCAACGGCTTCGGCACATCCGGCCCCGGCAACGACCAGGAATCTACCTCCGAGGCCATGCAGTTCCATTCCAACCTGCTCCACTGGGCCGAGGTGACGGGCAACAAGGCCCTGCGCGACCAGGCCGTGTATATGTATGTGACCGAGGTGTCGGCAACGAATGAATATTGGTTCGACCGCGAGCATCGCAATTTCGAATCTTCGTACAATCATTTCCTTGCATCGCGCGTATTCACCAACGGCTACGACTACGAAAACTTCTGGGGCGGAGGCGCTGCCGGTTCGCTCGGCATCGAAATCTATCCCGTTCATGCCGGTTCGTTCTACCTTGTCGACGATGCCAAATGGGCCGACAGCTACTGGAACGCGATGTGCTCCGAGACAGGAATCCTCAACAAAGACACCAACCCCAACATATGGTACGACACATGGTGGAAATTCCTTGCCATGATACGTCCCGAGAAAGCACTCGAACTCTATGATGCCTATCCCGGCCGCACGATGAAGTTCGGCGTGTCGCAGGCTCATACATATCAGTGGCTCCATGCTCTTGCCTCGCTCGGACGCGCCAATCGCCGGCTTACCGCCGACTGCCCCACGGCAATGGCATTTGACAAAGGCGACGTGCGCACCTATGCCGTGCACAACTATTCCGACGCCGACATCACCGTGAAGTTCAGCGACGGCTTCACCATGGCGGCTCCTGCCGGCAAACTCACCACAGCCACCGGCGTGAACCCCGACCCCGTGGAAGAACTGCCCGACACACCCGGAGGTCCCACCGATCCTACCGACCCTGACACTCCCGATAATCCCGACAATCCCGGAACCGGCTCTTGCACCTACACCGACACCGAGGCATCCGACGGCTCATTCTCCGGCCCCTACACCGTGAAATTCACCACGAAAGGCAACGCTGTGGAAATCACCGCCCGCTTCGACGGCTCTTATGTCGGCATCGACCCGTGCTACCTCTTCGATGAGACCGACGGATTCCGCGAAATCATGATGACGAAATCCGGCGATATGACCTGGACCTACACATTAAATAATATAGCGGCCGGCACCACCCTGCGCGTGCGGGTGAAACTGCCCTACGCAGGAGGCCTCGGCGTGACTAAATATCTCACCTACACCATTGGCGAAGATTGCGACCAATCCGGCATCGCCGATGCCGCCGCGTCAGCGATAGATTTCCGCTATGACGGTTCGACGGTAGAAATATCTGCCGACGGTGCCGGAGTGGCGCAGGCATATTCGGTCGACGGCCGTGCCGTAGCCTCGCGCATGTTCACGGATACGGTCGCTATCGACACGCAATCGTGGGCATCGGGAGTCTACATCATCCTTGTCGACACCCCCTGCGGCTCGCGCACATTCCGCATCATCAAGTAGTTTAGGAGATGGTGTGTAAAAAAGGCTGTTTATGCCAAGACTGTAGGGACGCACGGCTCGTGCGTCCTCAGATAAACAATTGATTGTTAAATAAATATCAATATAGATTTTCGGACGCACGGGCCGTACGTCCCTACCCTTGGTATTTTGACACACCCTCAAAATAATGCTTTGCCATCGGCTTCACAGCCGGTGGCTTTTTTTATATGGAGCCAAATTTGTTAATTTTCTTAAATTGCAGTATCTTTGCACCCGAAAAAATCTATTTTTATCCAAACAATCACAATCTTTATCACGAAAAATGTTTTCAAAAATTACATTTAGTGTAATTTCCGCGCTTGTCGCCATGCCTGTTTCGGCCGAAATAGTGCAGGTTGGCAGCGGCAGTTACACCACCGATTTCCCGGGAGGTGAAAATGCCTATCCGACGGCTAACCCTCTTGTCACGGGCGAGGCAGCCAAACGTCCGGTCCCGACCAACGACTGGTGGTCGTCGAAACTGAACACATCGGTTCCCAACAATATGTTCAACTATCCCCTGGGCGTGCGCACGCTCATGGAAGGTTTCGACATGCAGAAATCTATGACAGGGCAGTCCCAATCGGTGGAAGGCTCTATAATAATGACCGCTGCCGGCATCACAAATGCCGAGCCGAAAGTAAGCGGCCACACCGACTGGACCGTTACCTTCAACCGCACCCAGGACGGCAAATGGATGGAAGCCACCTATGGCGTGGGTATGCCCATGGCATATTTCACCAAGAGCGACAACGCCGGCGACGTCACAGTCTCAATCAACGGCCAGGCTTCGGTCGACGGCAACATCCTTCTTGTAAAGGGCAGTTACAACGGTGCTTCTTTTGCAATCTATGCTCCTTCCGGCTCGACATGGACCGTCAACGGCAAAACGGCCACATCGAACCTGGGCGGACGCAACTACTGGTCGGCAGTGATGCTTCCCGACAATGTAGATGCTCTGTCGCAGGCTAAGGCATGGGCTTCGAGCGCATTCGCATTTCCGGTCGACACTCGCGCAGAGTGGACATATGACCCTGCCAAGGGCGGCGTCACCACACGCTACGTCGTGACCGTCGATAACAAGGAAGGCTCCGGCAAAGCCCTTATGGGCCTTTTGCCACACCATTGGGCCAACCTCGACGGCTCGTTCACCGTTCCGGCCGGAGCACCCGAGTACAAGACTATCCGCGGCCAGCTCAAAATGGTACAGGCTAACGAATTTTCGACATGGCTGCCGTTCCACGGCATCCTGCCCACGCTTCCCCCGGTAGCCGACGGCACAGGCGGCTTCTCCATCGCCGAACTCAAAAGCCTCACGTCAGAAGTAATCAACGGCACCGGCTTCCAGGAATGGACCGACACGTACAACGACGGCCAGTTGCTCAACCGCCAGGTGCAGACCGCGCGCATAGCCGACGAGGCCGGACTCACCGCCGAGAGCGAGAAGTTGCGCGCCAACATCCGCACCCGTCTCGAAAAATGGCTGTCGTGCAAATCCGGCGACCTATATTTCCTCTTTTACTATTACAAACCCCTCGGCACAATGCTCGGCTATCACGCCGGCCACGGTCAGGACAGCAATGTCAACGACCACCATTTCCATTGGGGCTATATCATCGGCGCAGCCGCCTACATAGCCCAGACCGACCCCGACTGGGGCGCGAAGTGGGGCCCGATGGTCGACCTTCTCGTGCGCGACGCCGCCTCGGCCGACCGCAACGACCCGATGTTCCCTTACCAGCGTTCGTTCAGCCCCTATGCCGGCCACTGCTGGGCCAACGGATTTGCCTCCCTTGGCCTCGGCAACGACCAGGAGTCGACCTCGGAGTCGATGCAATTTCACTCCAACCTGCTCCACTGGGCTGAGGTTACGGGAAACAAGGCGTTACGCGACCAGGCAATATATATGTACGTAACCGAGCAGTCGGCTGTGAATGAATATTGGTTCGACATCGAGCACCGTAATTTCGATGCAGGTTACACTCATTTCATAGCCTCGCGTGTCTTTACCAATGATTACGACTATAAAAACTTCTGGGGGGCCGGCGCGGAAGGTTCGCTCGGTATCCATATTTATCCCATCCATGCCGGTTCGTTCTATCTTGCTGACAATGCAAAGTGGGCCGCCGAATTTTGGAGAACAATGTGCAACGAGACCGGAATCCTTAGTAAAGAGCAAAATGGCGACATATGGTACGACTCATGGTGGAAATTCCTGGCCATGCTCGATGCAGAGAAAGCCATTAAACTATACACCGACTATACATACCGTGATATAAAATTCGGCGTGTCGCAGGCTCAGACCTACCAGTGGCTCTATGCCATGGCATCGCTCGGACGTGCCAACCGCCGCCTCACAGCCGACTGCCCCATGGCAATGGCCTTCGATAAAGGCGATGTCCGCACCTATGCCGTGCATAACTATTCATCGGCCGACATCACCGTGAAATTCAGCGACGGCTTCACCATGACTGCCAAGGCCGGCAAACTCACCACCGCCACCGGCAAGAATCCCGACCCTGTCGAGGACCTCGACATACCCGACGTGCCCGATCCCACGCCTGTCGTGCCTGTTGTAGTGCCGGCCGCTCCGGCTCCGAAGCACGACGCCGCCAACGTGAAGAGTGTGTTCAGCGACGCATACACATCGGTGGCTCCTGCGCTCAATGTGGGCTCGTGGAACCAGTCGACTGTCGGCGCGATTGAAGCCTGTGGAGGCAACGACGCTTACAAATTCTCCAAATTCAATTATGTAGGCTTGCAAGTGGATGAAAACAACGGCACAGTCGATGTTTCCGACATGAAATATCTGCATGTCGACCTGTTCGCTCCCGTGGCTATGGATATCAATATCTATCCCATTTCTCTCAATCCTACACAGGATAAGGACGTGGTGAAAAAGCATCTCGAAGCCGGCGAGTGGAATTCGTTTGATATCCTCCTGTCTGATTTCCCGAATGTAAAGTTTGCAGACTTCGGACAGATTAAATTCGACGGTGGCAACGGCTCGCAGACATTCTACCTCGACAATCTCTATTTCTGGACCGATGGCGAGGGAGGAGATACCCCGGTTGAGCCCGATCCCGTCGACCCGGATGTGATTCCCGCCGCTCCCGCTCCCGAACATGCCGCCGGCGACGTGAAAAGTTTCTTCAGCGGCAAGTACGAGCCTGCTATGTCGGGCATGTTTGTCGGCGGCTGGGGCCAGGCGACCAAGCACTCGGTCGTAACGCTCGGCGACGGCGACGAGGCCTACAAGTTTGAGAACTTCAACTATTTTGGCTTCCAGATGCCGGGCGACGCCACCGTGGATGTCTCCGACATGGAATACCTGCATGTCGACCTCTACGCACCCGAGGCCATGAGTCTGCGCATTGTGCCCATCTCGCTCAATCCCACTGTTGATGACAGGGGTGTGACCAAAAGCCTTGAAGCGGGCAAATGGAACTCGTTTGACATCGCATTGTCGGAATTCAGCAGCACTCTCTCACGTGCCGCCGGCGATGTTGATTTCACGAAACTCGGACAGTTCAAGTTTGACGGCGGCTCGGGACAGACCTTCTATCTCGACAACCTCTACCTCCGCAAGGCCCCGGGCACCACTACCGGTATCGCCGATGCCGAGAACGTTCCCGTAATCTTCCGTCGTGACGGTTCTACGGCCTTTATATATGCCGATGGACGTGCAACGGTCCATGCCTATACCGCCGACGGCCGTGCCGTTACAGCGGAATCGTTTGCCGACACCGCCGTTATAGACATGTCGGCGTGGGCGTCGGGCGTCTACATCATCCTCGTCGACACCCCTCGCGGCTCCCGCACCTTCCGCATCATCAAGTAGAGCGGGAACTCAGGCCTCCGGCTTGAGAGAAAATAGAAAAACGCCACGAAGCACAGGCTTCGTGGCGTTTTCTCTTTCAAGAAATGTTAATTTAAAATAAATTAAGGTAAAAATATTGACAAAGGGTAGTTTTTGTGTTAATTTTGCAGTTGATTTCGCCTAAATGTGCCGTTTTGTGCCGTGTGGCGGAGCAAAAGATTGTAAAACGTTGGCAGCAACGGTATTTTCCAAAATTTCTAAGGCCAAATTTTGTAAATAATGACCCGGCATAAAAATACTCATATATCCACCTTGGGTTCGCAAGTCACATCGGTGATAAGTGTGGCTCTTGTGTTGGTGATTGTTGGGGTTATGGCATTGATGGCTTCGGCGGCGCATCTTGCTTCTGACTCGCTTCGCGGCGAGATGGCCATGATTTGCCGCCTCGACCTTGGCGCCACGGCTGCCGATGCCGACCGCATGAAGCAAGAGTTTGGCCGGGCCGGATACCTGTCGTCGTGGCTCTATACCTCGCCAGACGATGTCCTTGCCCAGGAAATGGAATACAATGCGGATATTATCGGCCTTCTCGACGAGAATCCGTATTCCGGCGAGTTCGAGCTGCGGCTGAAACCCGCCTATGTCAATCCCGACTCCATGAACATGATAGCGATGCGCCTTGAAAGTATCGATTGCGTCGACGAGGTGGTGTCGCCGGCCGAGGCCGCCGCCGCGGTAAACGCCGCATACGGCAAACTTATGTTAGTGCTGTCGGTAGTCGGGGCCGCACTCTTGCTAATCTCCATTGTCCTTATCAACAACACGATAAGCCTTTCGATATATTCCCGCCGTTTCCTTATCCATTCGATGCGCCTTGTCGGAGCAACGGGTGGATTTATCCGCCGTCCGTTTGTAAAGGCCGGCGTGATTATGGGCGTGTTGGCCGGTGCGCTTGCATCGTGTGTGGTGTGTGGCATCCAGGGCTATGTGCGCACGGTGGAGATTGATTTCCTCCTTGCTATGCCGTGGCCGGCCGTGGCTGCCGTATGCGCGGGCCTGGTTGTGCTCGGCGTGATAATATGCGGCCTGTCGGCAGTGTTTGCCACAAACCGCTATCTGCGTTTGTCTTACGATAAAATGTTTCAAAAGTGAATAATAAAGAATCTGAAAAGAAATCTGCGATAGTTCCCGAGCCCGAAAGCCGGAAACCGCTGTTGCGCAACAATTATGTGATGATGGCCGTGGCCGCGTTGCTTATTGTTGTCGGTTTCATACTCATGTCGGGCAGCGGTTCGACGGAAGAAGCCTACAATCCCGAGATTTTCTCAACGCGCAGAATCGTGGTTGGCCCGATTGTAAGTTTTATCGGCTATGTGTTCATGGCCGTGGCCATTATAATTAAACCCCGCAACTGAAAATGGATACAGTTCAGGCCTTGATTATGGGTATTGTGCAAGGACTTGCCGAATACCTGCCTATAAGTTCGAGCGGACATCTTGAAATATGCCGCGAAATCCTCGGACTCGACCTCACGGGAGCCGAGAGCATCGAATTCGACGTGATGCTGCATGTGGCCACAGTGCTAAGCACCATCGTGGTGCTCTGGCGCGAGTTTATGCCGCTGTGCACATCGTTTTTCACCGTGAAGCGCGACGCAAATTTCTATTATGTGCTCAAAATCCTGGTATCGTGCATCCCCGTGGGCATTGTCGGACTTTGCTTCAAGGAGCAGATCGAGCAATTTTTCGGAAGCGGCCTTCTGGTAGTAGGCATCTGCCTTTGCGTCACCGCGGCTCTTCTTGCTTTCGCATATTTTTTCCGCACGTCGCCCCTCACGGCCAAAGGCTATGTGGCGCGTGACGTGACCTGGACCGACGCTTTTATTATCGGATGCGCCCAGGCCGTGGCAGTGCTCCCCGGATTAAGCCGCAGCGGCTCGACCATTGCCACCGGTATCCTTCTTGGCGACGACCGTGCCAAGGTAGCCCAGTTCTCGTTCTTCATGGTTATAATCCCCATCCTCGGCGAGGCTCTCCTTGGCATGAAAGACCTTGTCACCGAAGGCCCCACCGGCTCCGTCGGCTTTGTGCCTATGATTGTCGGATTTATCGCTTCGTTTGTCGTGGGCTGTATTGCTTGCAAATGGATGCTCAATATCGTGAAGCGCGGCAAAATGGTATGGTTTGCCGTCTACTGCCTTGTAGCCGGTGCAATCTGCCTCGTTTACTCATTGTAATAACCCCCTGAAAACTCGTTGAATTGAATTTTCTCGCAGGCGAAATATTATATGTCGACAAGCCTTACGGATGGACATCGTTTGACGCCGTCAAGCGCATCCGCGGCGCTCTGCTCAGGCGGCTCGGCATCAAGAAACTGAAAGTGGGCCATGCCGGCACTCTCGACCCCCTTGCATCCGGCGTGATGATTGTGACGACAGGACGCGCCACCAAGCAAATCGAGCAGTTGCAGGCCGGTGTAAAGGAATACATAGCCGAAATTGCTCTTGGAGCCACAACCCCGTCGTTCGACCTTGAAACCGAGGTCGACGCCACATATCCCACCGCTCACATCACCCGCCAACTCGTCGAGGAAGCCCTTTTGCGTTTCCACGGCACGATAGAGCAGGTGCCTCCCGCATTTTCAGCAGTGAAAATCGACGGCCGCAGAGCCTATGACATGGCGCGCAAAGGCCGTGAAGTGAATCTCAAGCCAAAGACCCTCGTAATCGACGAAATCGAGCTTTTGGATTTCGCGCCCGAGAAAATAACGGTGAGGGTGGTTTGCAGCAAAGGCACATATATCCGTGCGCTTGCCCGCGACATAGGCGAGGCTCTCGATTCGGGCGCGCACCTCACCGCGTTGCGCCGCACACGCGTGGGCGATGTAGGCATTGCCGACTGCCTCACAATCGACATGGTGGCCGAGCTTATACGCACAGTCGAAATCGAGATGCCCGACGAGCAGTAACCCCCGGCTATAAACAATTTAGTCACATATTCATCTATTTATTTTAAGATTATGAAACTGTCACAATTTAAATTCCGTCTTCCCGAAGAACTTATCGCCCAGCATCCGAGCGCGCAACGCGACGAATGTCGCCTTATGGTACTGAACAAGAAGACAGGCGAGATTCAGCATCTCATTTTCAAGGATATTCTTCAATTTTTCGACGACGGCGACGTGATGGTGTTCAACGACACCCAGGTGTTCCCGGCCCGCCTCTATGGCAATAAGGAAAAAACCGGCGCCAAAATTGAAGTGTTCCTTTTGCGCGAGCTTAACGAGGCCAACAAGCTATGGGATGTGCTCGTGGAGCCTGCACGAAAGATTCGTATCGGCAATAAACTGTATTTTGGCGACGACGACTCGATGGTGGCCGAGGTGATCGACAACACCACTTCGCGCGGACGCACTCTCCGTTTTCTCTACAACGGCGACCACGATGTGTTTAAAAAAGAATTATATGCCCTGGGACAGACACCGCTGCCCGATTATATAACGCGCGAGCCCGACAAAGACGACCCCGAACGCTATCAATGTATCTTCGCCTCGAAAGAGGGTGCCGTGATGGCTCCGTTTGCCGGCCTGCACTTCTCGCGCGAGCTCCTCAAACGCCTCGAAATAAAAGGCGTGGAGCGCGCTTTCCTCACCGCTCACTGCGGCTTGGGCAATTTCCGCGAAATCGACGTGGAAGACCTTACCAAGCATCGCATGGATTCGGAGCAGCTTGTCATTTCTGAAAAACTTGTCGAGACCGTAAACTCGGCCAAGGACCACGAAAAGCAAGTATGCGCCGTCGGCACGTCGGTGCTCCGTGGCATGGCCTCGGCTGTGAGCATGGGCGGTCACTTGAAGACATATGAGGGCTGGACCAACAAATTCATCTTCCCGCCCTACGAATTCACCGTAGCCTCGTCGCTGGTTAGCAATTTCCACATGCCGTATTCCACAATGCTCATGATGGTGGCTGCATTCGGCGGCTACGAAAATGTGATGAACGCCTACGACGTGGCTGTCCGCGAAGGCTACCGCTTCGGTGCCTACGGCGACGCGATGCTGATAATCTGATTAATGACGAATTAATAATGACGAATGACCAATTATTACCGGACCGGTAACAGTTGGTCATTCGTCGTTTGTATCTCTGATTAGAAAGTTAATGTAATCACAGTGTAGGGACGCACGGCTCGTGCGTCCGCGTGAAAACTTTTAACACAATAAAACTAACATCATGTTGCATCGGACGCACGAGCCGTGCGTCCCTACATTTTAAGCATTAACTTTCTCTTGCGACATTCTTAGCAATTACTAATTAGTCATTCGTAATTCGTCATTCGTAATTGCTCATTGCTGCCTTACCCTTTCAGTTCCTGGAGGCGGGCGATGTATTTGCCGATGATGTCGAATTCGAGGTTGACACGTGTGCCTACCTTGATTTGGCTGAAATTGGTGTGGTCGAAGGTGTAGGGGATGATGGCCACGCGGAACGAGCGCGGTGTGGAATCACATACCGTGAGGCTTACGCCGTTGACGGTGACAGAGCCTTTTTCCACGGTCATGTAGCCTTTTTGCACAAGTTCGGGTGTAACGTCGTATTCAAATTTGAAATAAGTGGAGCCTTCCACTTCTTCCACTTCGGTGCACACGGCCGTGCAGTCGACGTGGCCTTGCACGATGTGGCCGTCGAGGCGTCCGTTCATCACCATGGAGCGTTCCAAGTTGATGAGCGAGCCTTCGGTCATGTCGCCGAGATTGGAGCGGTCGAGGGTTTCCTGTATGGCTGTGACACGGTAGGTCGAGTCGGGATACAGTTCAACAACGGTGAGGCATACGCCGTTGTGCGCCACCGACTGGTCGATGCGCAGTTCGTTGGCAAACGAGGAGCGGATAGTGAGCTGGAGGTTGCCGTCGGTACGTTCGGCTTTCACTACTTTTGCCGCTTCTTCAACAATTCCTGAAAACATTGTGATTATTATTTAGTAAGGTTATTATTCTACGTATGGAGCGTCTTTCTCGCTCTCGATCAGTTGGCCGGCCTCCCCTGAGGGGATAGCCATGGGCTTGCGCATCCAGCGTCCGCGGGCAAAGACGATGAGGAACACGGTGCCGCGCACAATCAGCTCTATGCACATTGCAAGCCATACGCCGTTAAGGCCCATCGAGGGAGCGAGCAAGGCGGCGAGACTAAGGCGCACTACCCATATCGAGCATAGGTTGATGGCCGACGGCACAAGGGTGTAGCCTGCGCCCACCATTACGCCGTAGGTGACTATGGCGGCGGCAAACATCGGTTCGGCGAACGCTTCGATGCGCAGCGCGCCGGTGCCGAGGGCACGCACCGTGAGGTCAGGCGTGAAGATGCTCATCATGAGCGGTGCCCCGAGCCACAGCACCACGCCCATCACGGTCATGACAACGATGCCGAGCGTGATACATATTTTGCCGAACGACCGCATAAGGTCGCGGCGTCCGGCTCCGAGGCTTTGGCCTATGAGGGTGGTGCCGGCTCCCGAGATGCCGTAGCCGGGCATATAGCACAGGCTTTCGGCGGTGATGCCGAAAGAGTTGGCGGCGATGGCCGCTGTGCCCAGCGGAGCCACAATCACGGTGGTGAGAATCTGCGCTCCGCACATCATGATGCGCTCGGCTCCGATTGGCGCGCTTATCTTCAAGGCGCGTTTCACGGTTGCGGCTTTCAGACGCAGGGAGAAACGCGTGCTGCGGAAGTTGAGCCGCGTCGAGCGGCGCATGATGTAATAAAGCAGTATCGTTCCGGTCACAAACTCGGCGGATGCAGTGCCGAGTGCGGCTCCGGCCACGCCAAGCCCTGCGCCCGGCAGGGTGATTCCGGCCACGGTGTGGGTGTCAAAAATAAGAAATGAGTTGAACACGACATCCATCACGCACATGGCCACGTTCATCGCGCCCGGTATTATCATGTTGCCTGAGCAGCGCAGCATGTCGGAGGCCAGGAAGGTGAGGTAGCACAGGGGCATGGAGGCCGTGACAATGGCGAAGTAGGCCGTTGAGCCGGCATTGATGTCGTCGTTGCCGCCGAGCCACCCGGGGAGATGTCCTGAAATCGATATGCCGGTTATTGCGAGCACCACGCCCAAGGCCACCACGCATGTTATGGCCTGGCAAAATATCGACCGGGCCGCGTCGTCGCGTCCGGCTCCTATTTGATGGGCCACCTGCACGGAGAAGCCTGTCGACAGCGCGCCGCCAAGCCCCCAGAAAAGCCATGTCGTGGTGGCGACAAGGCCAATCGAGGCCGAGGCGTTTGCTCCGAGGCTGCCCACCATCGAGGCGTCGATATACTCCATGAGTATGGCCGACAGCTGTGCCATGATTGCCGGCCACGACAGTTGCGCCACAAGCCGCAGCCGCTGGCCGGTGGTCAGCGGCGCGCCCGAGCGTAATATTTCAGATAAATCAGCTGCCAAGGGAGTTTGGAAGTTGAGAAGTTTAGAAGTCGTTTATGTCGTTTATGTCGCTTATGTCGCTTATATCGCTTATGTCCTTAATAATTAAACGATTCCTCTGATTTCGGAGATGGATTTGAGGCCGTTTTCCTCACAGTAGGCGGCAAGGCCGAGGGCTATTTCTTCGGCGGCGCGCGGATTCACAAACCCGGCGGTGCCCACCTCGATAGCTGTGGCGCCGGCCATGATGAATTCGAGGGCGTCGTTGGTATTGGAGATGCCGCCAAGGCCGATTACGGGTATGCCGACGGCTTTGGCAACCTGCCACACCATGCGCACGGCCACAGGCTTCACAGCCGGGCCCGAAAGGCCGCCGGTGACAGTCGACAGCATCGGCCGGCGACGCTTCACGTCGATAGCCATGCCCATGAGCGTGTTTATCAGCGACACGGAGTCGGCGCCTTCGGCCTCGACGGCTTTGGCTATGTCGACAATCGAAGTGACGTTGGGCGACAGTTTCATAATCAGGGTCTTGGGCCAGGCGGCGCGCACGGCGCGTGTCACCTCGGCGGCTCCTTCTGTGGTGGTGCCGAAAGCCATGCCGCCCTGCTTCACGTTGGGGCAAGAAATGTTAATCTCCACGGCGCGGATGCGGGGCAGAGGAGCCAGGCGGCGGCACACCTCGGTGTAGTCGTCGATAGTGGATCCGGCCACGTTCACGATTATCTCCGACGAGAAGCGTTCGGCTATGCGCGGATATATGTGTTCGATGAAATAGTCCACGCCTTTGTTCTGGAGCCCTACGGCATTGAGCATGCCCGATGGTGTCTCGGCCATGCGCGGGGCGGGATTGCCCTGGCGCGGAGCAAGGGTGGTGCCCTTCACGATAATGCCGCCGAGTGCATTGATGTCGGTGAGGTCGGCAAATTCTTCGCCGTAGCCGAAAGTGCCCGATGCCGTGAGCACGGGGTTGGCGAGTTCGAGCCCGCCGATGTTTACGTTCAGAGTTGCCATTTGAGTTTGTTTATGTTGAATACGGGTCCGTCGGTGCACACGCACACGTTGCCTTTGTCCTTGGTGTCTTCCACACAGCAGAGGCATGCGCCAAGTCCGCAGGCCATCATGTTTTCGAGCGACACCTCGCAGGGAATCTCGCGGCCGGCGCATATCGATGCCACTGCGCGCATCATGGGCGTGGGGCCGCACACGGCCACGGCGTCGAATTCCTTATCCCATACAGGATTGGCTGTTATCAGGCCGGGGGTGCCGTCGGAGCCGTCGTCGGTGGAAATGTGCAGACGTCCGTAGCGTTCGAATTCTTCGCGCAGCAGCACATCGGCTTTCGAGCGCGCGCCCAGCACTATGTCGGGGCATATTCCTCCGTCGTGGAGCGTCTTGGCAAGATAGAGCAGGGGAGCCACGCCCACGCCGCCGCCGGCAAGGAGGATGCGTGCGCCCTTTTCGGCCGGCACGGTGAATCCATGGCCCAGCGGCATGATTATATTGAATCTGTCGCCACGCTTGGCCTCGACCAGCTTATGCGTTCCGGCTCCGGCGTCGCGCACCAGAAGCCACAGCCGGCCATTCTCCACATTGCATATCGATATGGGGCGACGCAGATATGTGGTCTTGCTGTCGGGTATCTCTATTTGCACGAATTGACCGGGCTTTATGCCTTCGGGGAGGTCGCCTTCCATTTCGAGCAGGGCGTAGGAGCCCATCGTGCGCACGTCCGCCACGGCGAAATCGCGCATTATTTTCTTGGCATCAACTTCCATCTTAATACTTATTTTTTTGCAAAGGTAAGAAAAAAACGCTTTTTTTTCGTACCTTTGCGCCGCAAAAATAATAATATGGGGAAAAAGAACGCGACAATATTCTATGTCATTATTTTTCTGGTGGCCGCCATCGGCCTCGGCATGTCGTGCGCGTTGCAGCGCAACACGCTGGTAGAGTGGTGGAAACCTGCCGCTCTCTGCCTTGTGCCGGGCTGCCTGTTGGGAGTGGCGCTCGGGCGCGTGTTTGTCTTGAAGTCGCCATCGGGCAGCCAACCGGCAAATTATTTGGCCGGTGTGGCCGTGGCGTTTTCTTTGACGCTTGGCGGCTTCTATTCGCTCAATTTCTACAAGTCGCGCCCCGATACGGCAGCAGTTGTCGAGGCTGTGGTGGCAAAAAAATACACCGAGGAGCGCACTCGCGGCGGAGGCGGACGACGCCACCACGGCACTCGCGAAAAATACACCGCCTATTGCGTCAGGATAGAAGTGGATGGCGGCTGGAAAAAAGATTTCGACGTGAAGGCAGGCGAGTATGTAAAGATTCGCACCGGCCGTAAATTCAATCTCGACGTTGAGGAAGGCCTGTTCGGTTTCCCGGTGATAAAGGACATGAAATTGCCCTTGAACAAAAGTAAGAAATAACCAATAACCAATATTATCAAATATCAGTAATAACGATGAAACAACGTATTTTTAAGATGTTTGCGCTGGTCGCTCTGCTTGCGTGCGGCAATGCCGCTTACGCGCAGTTCAACCTCAAAAAGGCTATCGGCAGCGCATCGAAGACAGTACAGGCCTTTACATTGACTGATGAACAGATGGCGGCCTATGTGAAAGAATCGGTCGACTGGATGGACGAGCACAACCCTGTCCTCCCCGCCGACGACCCCTACACCATCCGTCTTAACCGTCTGGTCGACGGCATAACCGATGCCGACGGTATTCCCTTAAATTTCAAGGTCTACAACGTAATTGACGTGAATGCTTTCGCCTGCCCCGACGGAAGCGTGCGCGTATTCTCCTCGCTCATGGATATAATGAACGACGACGAGCTGCTCGGCGTTATCGGCCATGAAATCGGCCACGTCGTGAAACGCCACAGCAAAAACGCTTTCAAGACCCAGCTCCTCACCGGCGCCCTTAAAGATGCCGTGGCCTCGACAAACGGTACCGCTGCCGCCCTCACCGAGTCGCAGCTCGGCACTCTTGGCGAGTCGCTCATCAACGCCAAATATTCGCAGAAGCAAGAATCGGAAGCCGACGACTGCGGCTACGACTTCCTTGTGAAGAACGGCAAAAACCCCTGGGGTATCGTAATGTCGTTTGAGAAACTGCAATCGCTCGAAGGTGACGGCGCACAGAAAGCAAGTGCCGTATCCAAAATGTTCTCGTCGCACCCCGAAACAAAAGCCCGTATCGAGAAGATGACAAAACGCTGCAAGAAAGACGGTTTCGAGCGTCCCGCCGCCACCGCCGAATAACAAACATATTCGCCTAAAACAAATCCCCCGATGCGGCACTGAACCGCACCCCAAAAGTTAGACACAAAACTTTTGGGGTGCATTATGTATAGACACCATAACTTTGAAGAACGACTTAATGTAGTAAGTCGACTTATGTCAGGCGAGCCCATCACGGCTTTATGCA